>Ga0272441_10000218_pt1 | contig 132755 bp, 107 predicted proteins | sample SSMProp6N_FD_193582 | JGI IMG/M metagenome (GOLD analysis project Ga0272441, IMG submission 193582) | Marine sediment archaeal communities from Little Sippewissett salt marsh, Falmouth, MA, United States - SSM-Prop-6N | ecosystem: Environmental > Aquatic > Marine > Wetlands > Sediment ...
CGAATGCAGGGCAAGAGATCCTTTCTTCTGGAAGGCTTATCAGGGAGGCGACCCGAATGTCATCGCCAAGCTCAAGGTGTGCCTGGAAAAGGTTGTTCCCTTCGTTTCTGGCAAGCGAAATAAAGAGAGTTTTATTGCATTCACGGAAGGTTGTGAAGAGATGGAATTGTATCCATTTGCTGCTCATGCAAGGTGGAAGCTCGCTTTGATTGATTCAGCCAATTTACAGGAGCATATGAAGAAGTTTCTCGACCTTATCGAAAAGAGCGGCTGCAAAGAGACCGACTTTTTCAGAAAGCAGTTCAAATTCAATGATACAAATTAGCCAATCTTAATTTCATATCCATCTCGGGCCTAATATTTTACATTCGGGACGTACCGGCTGAAACCAGCACGGCGGGCCGGAACTTTTAACCTTCGACAACCACAACCCTCGCGGTGGCGGTCCCCACTTGCGCGGGGTTAAAGTCATGGATGTTTTTCTTTAAAAATCGCCATTTTTCGTTGCATTAAGGGGGTTTTTGGATACAATTACTATTAGCGGTTAGCGTATGGCGGATAGGCAGAAAAAGTTATAAATGCACTGATTAACGCACATACCCACAAGGGATTCGACAAATGTCGCAAGTATTCTACAAATCGACCTTTTTTGAAAAAACGAACCCAATTCGCCGGCCAGCGGCCGGAAGCACGAAATTCTAAGCTCGAAATCCTAAAATAATGTACTCTGAAGAAAAAATGCAAAACGAACCCAATTTGGATTAGACCCAAATTGGCGCAAGCTCTTTTATGACAAGTAAATAGGTGAATTTAAGGCATTTTAGAGGCGAAAAAAACGAAGCCAATCCTAACGGCAGAACACAGAATACAGGAGACAGAAGCCAGAATAAAATATTTAAAACGAACCCAATTCGCCGGCCTTCCCTGCTCCGGCAACGGCCTTCGCCGTGACGAGCGGCCGGAAATCCGAAATTCTAAGCTCGAAATCCTAAAATAATGTACTCTGAAGAAAAAATGCAAAACAAACCCAATTTGGGCACAAAATGACGTAAGTTCTTTGAAATAAGAAGATTATGAGAATCCGGCTTCGTCTGCGACTACGCCGGGACAAGAAAACGAACCCAATTTGCCAGCCTTTGGCCGGAAATACGAAGCACTAAGCACGAAACTTGTCCTGAGTGCAATCGAATGGATCCTAAAGATGTGGATTGGGAGGAAAAATCCATAAAAAACCCCACGTAAAACGTAGGGTTAAGTATCAATGACTAACGACTACTTACCATCGACTAACTTATGCGGTTTTATGGTCGAGGAATCCTTCGAGCTTTCTTGCCCTAACGGGATGCTGGAGCTTGCGGATGGCTTTCGCCTCGACCTGCCTGACACGCTCGCGGGTGACCTTGAAAATTCTGCCGACCTCTTCGAGCGTATAGGTATAGCCGTCGCCTATGCCGTATCGCAGCTTGATGATTTCCCGCTCGCGGTACGAAAGGGTTTTCAGCACCGAGTCGATCCTGTCTTTAAGCATTTCCTGTGTGGCCGAAGCCACCGGCGAATCTACTTCGTCGTCCTCGATAAAATCGCCGAAATAGCTGTCGTCACTTTCGCCGATAGGGCGGTCCAGGCTGATAGGGTGCTTGGAAATCTTGAGTACCCTGCGTGTCTCTGTGATGCTCATATCGACTTCTTCGGCGATTTCCTCGATCGTTGCCTCACGGCCGAGTTTCTGGTGCAGGATTTTGCTGGCACTTCGCAGGCGGCTCATCGTCTCGATCATGTGCACGGGAATGCGGATCGTTCGTGCGTGGTCGGCGATGGCGCGGGTGATTGCCTGGCGGATCCACCACGTGGCGTAGGTACTGAATTTGTATCCCCTTCGGTATTCGTACTTATCGACGGCCCTCATCAGGCCGGTGTTGCCTTCCTGGATGAGGTCGAGAAAGCTCAGGCCGCGGTTGCGGTATTTCTTGGCGATTGAAACAACCAGCCGGAGATTGGCACTGGAGAGCAGCCGCTTGGTTTCTTCGTACTGGGTGAAAACCTTGTCGAGGACTTGGAGTCTTTTTTCGAGCTGCCTCGGTGTTTCCATGACCAGCTCTTGCAGGCCGTTTAGCTCCTGTTTCATCGTCTCGATGTCGTCGGCGGTGATTTGGTCATTGGGGCCGGCGGCGATGGCTTTTTCCAGCTGGCACATCTTGTCGTAGATGCCGTGCAGTTTGTTTTTAACGGGCTGTATTCTGCTGGTTCGCAGGCTGAGCTCTTCAAGCAGGGTGGCGATTTTCCGTTTGATTCTGCGCATCTGCTTGACGGTTTTTTTACCTTCTTCGGTTTCACCGTTGCCGGTTAGCTGTTTGAACAGGGTCTGGCTGACTTTGAGAAGCTTCCCGGCGGTTTCGATGTTTTCCGGGAGCCGCTTTTTGATAACGTTTTTCGTCTGGAAATGTGATGTCCCGACTTTGATCGTCCTGTCGAACGACATTGTCCCGTTGTGTACCTGCTGGAGTAAATCCATGGAGTTTCGGGCGCAGTAGTCGCATTGGAGCATTTTTCGCCGGAAGGTCATCCTCGCGATTTCAATCTTTCGTGCGAGCGCAATTTCAGACTTTCTCGTTAACAACGGTATCTGGCCCATTTGAGTCAAATACATTCGGATAGGATCGTCGATCCGTCGGGCAACCTCCTCGCCGACAAGCTGTTTTTCGAGTAATTCATCCTCATCCTGTTGATCCTTGTCGCTATCTTCTTCGTCCGCAGGCGCTTCGGAATCTTCAAAATCATCTTCGTGCTCTTTTCCGAGTTGTTGAGATTCCACATCAGCCTCATCGACCAGACTGATTCCTTTTTCATCCAGTGTGGCCAACAGGCGGTCCAGCCGACTGGGACTGATCGCATCTTCCGGCAAATCGTCATTCATTTCCTCGTACGTAAGGTATCCCTTTTTCTCGCCCCTCTTGATGAGCATTTTAATCTGCTGTTCGGGATCCAGGGGCTTCGTATCCTCGGAAGATTTCTCTTCAATTACAATTTCTTCTTCTTTTTTCGCCTTGCTTTTCTTCGTTCTTTTTCTTGCCACCGTTTGCATCCTTTATCTGTTATACAAACATAATACAGTTATAAAAACAATTCATGCTTACATATCGTCAAAACCGCACCTTCAAAAACCTTCCCGCATATATCATACCATACGGCTGCTCAGAGGCGGTTGTTCGCTAAACCATTCCCACGCTGCGCGGATTCTCCCTTCCGGCATTGCCGCCGAACTCGCGCAAATACTGCCTTTGCTCCTCCACCGTTTTGAACGACTTGCCCTGCTTCCGATATCGCTCTATCGTCTCCAGGGCACCCGCCAAACGATGTTCGAAGTTGCCCTTTTCCTCACCGGCCTGCGCCAGAGCCATAAAACAATTGCCCAGTTGAACGGATTCCGTCCGGGCCAGAATCTGCCGAAGCGGGGTTTTCGGATCGGCACTCAGTATATCGAACAAAATCTCCGCCACTTGCCTTAATATCGGCACATCGAAAACTTCCGCCGTAATCTTTTCTTTTACCCGTCCGAAAAGCTCCGGCTCATTCAACAATACTTCCAAAACTTCCCTTTGTGCCGCGGCGAAGCGACCCCGGCCGTAATCGATCTCAGTTGCCCGCCCGTTTTGCATATTTCGATTCGCCGTCCATGCCGCCCGCTTAAGCCGCTTATTCAACTCGGCGTTAATCCGTTTGCTGTCGAGTCCGATTATTTTCGATATCTGATTCACCCTCAATCCGCAATCAATGTCCGAGACATTGCCGGCCAACAAACCAGTGGTAATCGTCTCAAGATACTCTTCAATGGCCGCTCTTTTACCGGCAAGGGTGTCATCACCCTCGAATTTTTCCTTCAGCCTGTCCCACTTGAACTGGAAAACATCGACCGCTTCTTTGATAAGCCGCTCGAATCCTTCTCTGCCTGCGGCTAAAACAAAATCGCACGGATCCTTTCCTTCCGGAACTGCGGCGATTTTGATATCGATACGCTGCGACAGGCACACATCCAAAGCCCTGTTCGCCGCTTCCATCCCCGCAACGTCGTTATCGAAGATTAAAACCACCTTTTTCGCATACCGCCGTAAAATTCGTCCGTGCCCGGCCGTCAGACTCGTCCCCAGCGTCGCGACGACATTGCAGCAGCCGAACTGATGAGCCATAATACAGTCGGTATAACCTTCCACAACAACCGCTGTTCCCGTAGAGACAATCTCGTGCCGGGCCTGCTCCAGGCCGTACAGCGAATTGCTCTTATCGAACAATGCCGTTGTCGGCGAATTAATATACTTTGCCCCGGTTTCATCCAGGGTCCTGCCGCCGAAGCCTATCACCCGGCCGGTCACATCGGTAATCGTAAACATCAGCCGGTTGATAAATTTGTCCCGGTTGAAACCGGCAGTCAGACCGGCCTGCTCCAATAATTTCGCCGGCACCCTGTCGGCGTCTGCTGCTTTGGCCAAACCGTCCTGCGAATCGACTGCTAAGCCGAGCTGCCATTTCCTGATGCTTTCGGGATTTATCCGCCTTTGCTCGAGATAATCCCGGGCATATTTACCCCTTTTCTCATCCAGCAGGTTCTTCTGGAAGTATTTCACCGCCCAGGCGTTCACCCTCGCCAGTCTGTTGGGATCGACTTCAATAGTTTTATGTTTTGAGCCTTGAGTTTTGAGTTTTTTTAATTTTATACCGGCACGTTCGGCCAGTCTTTCTATCGCCTGTGGAAACGTCAGGTTCTCACGCATCTGGACAAACTTGAAGACGTCACCGCCGGCCCCGCATGCGAAGCACTTGAATATCTGCTTGACACTGTTGACGTTCATGCTCGGCTTGTGGTCGTCATGAAAAGGGCACAATCCGACCATCTCCCGGCCCTTTTTCTTCAGGCTCACATGCTCACTAATCACGTCAACGATATCGTTGGCCTGCTGCACTTCCAAAACTATTTGATTATCGAACATCCCTGCCATACTTCACTAAATCCACAAAAAAAGCGGATATGCGATTTACCTCCGAGAATTCCACGCAATGTGGACACCCCTTTTTATAACTGATCATAGAATGATAACATACTACATAAATATACCGATAATACCGAAAAAGTCAAGTCGCCCCCTAAAAAACCGCTTTTAATGCTGAAAAAGGCCATATCAGCCTATTCGGACACTTAGCGTATTCAGACTATTAGGTGGTGTCCTAATTTGAAATCTCTTAAAAATTAAAACAAACAGTGCGGATATCTGCAAAGGAAAAAATACTCGTACTACGCAGAGATATTTTCAAAGCGCGATTCATGAGAAAATAGCCGTATCGGCTATAACTAACCTATTTATCTCTTAATTCCTGCTTCGGCGAAAAAGGGCCGAGTCTGCCGGAGTGCGGCAAATACTTCGCGGTTAATAGCTTAAATACAGGCTTTGCTATATAGAGGATTCAATGGCCGTAATATTTTTTGCGAAAACCGGTAATATGCCGCCAATATTTGTCTATTGAGGATTATTATTAATGCAATTCAAAGCCTTTTCGAGCAGATATCCGTTACCAAACGCCAGCTATATGCCTTTTCAAGATAGAGTAGAATATCGAGCCATTCTTTTCTGTTCTATTAGAAAGGAGGCACATTATGTTGAGGCCACAATACTTCCAGAAAAGTATGTTAGTTTTCGTAACGGTGGCTTCAGTTCTGTTTTATATAGCCGAACCGGCCTTGGCCCAGAGAACTAACAGAAAAAACAGCGAGCCCTCCGGCTCTGAACAGGCAAGACAGCAGCAGGCGGAACAGGCAAGACAACGGCAAGCTGAACAGGCGAGACAGCGACAGGCTGAGCAGGCAAGACAGCAGCAGACTGAACAAGCAAGGCAGCAACAAGCTGAACGGGCGAGACAGCGGCAGGCTGAGCAGGCAAGACAACAGCAAGCCGAACAGGCAAGACAGCAGAAAGCTGAACAGGCGAGACAGCGGCAAGCTGAGCAGGCAAGACAACGGCAAGCCGAACAGGCGAGACAACGGCAAGCTGAACAGGCGAGACAACGGCAAGCTGAACAGGCGAGACAGCGACAGGCCGAACAGGCAAGACAGCAACAAGCTGAACAGGCAAGGCAGCGGCAAGCTGAACAGGCAAGACAGCAGCAGGCCGAACAGGAAAGACAGCGGCAGACTGAACAAGCAAGGCAGCAGCAGGCCGAACAGGCAAGACAGCAGAAAGCTGAACAGGCAAGGCAGCAACAACAGTCGAAGCGTATAAACAGGAAACAGATAGATGATAGCTTACTTTCACGTACAGGTAACCAGTCAGGCAGGCAAAATAAATTGCCGGTTGTTAAAGAAGAGCCCGTTAATAATGTTCACAATCAAACAAGCCCAAAAACAAACGCAACTGTCATAGCTCCAAAGATTCGGCAACCGACGCCAAATCGTATAAACAGGAAACAACAGATTACAAGTCCCGACGATAGAGATTTAGAGTTGAGAACTGATAATGGAACGTCCGAACATATTAATCGCAAGCTTCCTCCGCCGCCGACTAATACGAACACTGTAATAGTCAATAATTCTGCAACCGCCGTATCTCCGGGACATCGTCACAAGCTGGCAGGACCTTCACGCCTGATATATCGGGATCGTCCATACACCACAGACATTTATCGCCGTGAACATACTTATGTGGATTATTCAAGTCGGATACGAACCAGGACAATAACGCCGGGCTTCCGGCTCACTCTCCGTTACAATCGAGGCCCTTTGCTTACATTCAGATACTTTTACCCTTATTATCATCGTAAATACCTGTTTGTAAGTCTTGGCGGATTCCGGCCTTTACACTACAGGCATATCCGCTATTACTGGTACGGTTATCACCCATATTACTGGTGCGGTTACAATCCTATCGCACGTGAGGTAATCGACAGTTCGTACAATTACTATACGTACAACTATTATTACGACGACGATCCCGTCTCATATCAGCCGACCGGCACTTTGGAATCCCGATATTATGACAATATATACCAGCAGCCTGCTGAAGAACCTGCCGGCATAACTCTAGCGGATGTTTATTTCGAGGAAGCCGTAACGGCTTTTGAAGAAAGTAACTACGGTTTGGCAATTGAGAAGTTTGCAAAAGCTATGGAGCTTGCTCCCGATGACATGATACTTCCTTTCGCTTACAGCCAGTCACTTTTCGCCGCTCAGCGATACACCGAAGCCGCAGAAATCCTCAGAACAGTTCTGGCGAAAATAACACCCGACAAGGAAGACGTGTTCTATCCTCGGGGTTTGTATCCGAAGGATGAAGTTCTTCTTGAGCAGTTAGACATGCTCACTGAAAAAGTTGAGCTTTACAAATTCGATGCTGATTTGCAGCTGTTGTTAGGTTATCAATTGCTCGGCCTCGGCCAGCTTGATAAGGCAGTCACGCCGTTGAAGAACGCCGGTATGGATTTGGTAAACGCCAAAGCTGCCGCAGTATTGCTTGGGATTCTGGAAAAAATGAAAACTACCGAGGTTCAAAATGATGATAATGTAACAAATTATCCTGAATCTGTTATAACCTCGCCTGAAACCAGGGGTGTTGAGACAGAAACTAACACCATGCCGGAAATAAAATTTGATGATACGCAAGATTCTGCAATCGGACCAAACACTCCCGAAATGAAAGCTGTTATCGATGCCAACGGTACGGCAGTCCGGTTTTATCTTACTGTCCCCGCTGTAAGCTCGATTGCAACAGAGGGCAAAATAACAGGCTCGGGATATTCGAGAACAAGACAAAATGCAACACTGCTCGCAGCTGCGTTTATTTTAGCAGCAGTTGCGTGCGTCTGCCGGTATATTAGCGGTTAATTACCGGCGACCATATCATTAACTTTGCCGGTTATAAAAACACGATTCAACAATCATGAGAACTCAGACAAATTGTGCACAAGGAATTTATTGAACCCGTTAAACCTCGCTACGGCAAAGCAACGCCGAACCTGCCGGAGAAAGAGTTTTATTCCACTATTTCGAGCAGCTCGATTTCGAAGATAAGCATGGCATTAGGCGGAATGGTTCGCGCTCCCCTTTCGCCGTAAGCCAGGTCTGCGGGGACATATAATTCCCACTTGGAACCGACTTTCATTAGCTGCAGGGCCTCTGTCCAGCCTTTGATTATACGCTGATTAACAACACACTCAAAGGGCTTTTTGCGTTTATAAGAGCTGTCAAATTCCCTGCCGTCAATAAATTTACCGCGATAGTGAGCCCGTACTTTATCTGTTGCCGCAGGTGTCTCGCCGGTACCTTCGGTAATGACTTTATACTGCAAACCGCTCTCCAGGACTTTTACTCCTTCCTTGGTTTTGTTCTCTTCGAGAAACGCCTGGCCCTCGGCAAGATTTTTTTGGGCTTGTTCCGCTCTTTCGGCGGCCTGTCTCTCTCTCATGCGCTTCTGGAAAGCCATCATAACTTGCCGGTTTTCTGCAGAGCTAAGCGCCAATTCCTTTCCGGCAAGAACGTCTTGAATCCCCAACATCATCAGCTCGATATCAATTTCGGGATCCTGTTCTTTTACTTTTTTAACATTACCGCCTATTTGTGCCCCTATCGCATAACTCATCTTCTGATCTTCCGTCTGTAGCGCAACCGCTTCAGGACTCGCTTCTTCAACAGCAGGCTGCGATACATTAGCTTCTTCCTGGGGTTCCTCCTGGAGTTCTTCCTGGCAGGAAAGTCCCGCCACAGCCAAGAAGCTTAACGCCAGTACAATAATGTAGGTTCTCGTTTTCATTCTTGTCTCCTTTTGGGAATAAAATTTCGCCGTGAGCCGGACCGACCTGTAATTCCTACTCAACACACGACTTCAGTAAAAACTCGTATATTAACAGAAAACCGTAGATAATGATATGAATTTTTCGCCTTATTTTTGAATTTCCCAAAGCTGAATATGTCAATTTTCCCCCCCCCACATAAACATTGTAAATACAGAGTATTTATCCATCAACCTTACAAGAAATACTAAATAAAATTATATTGCAAAGATTCTCATTCTGATTAATATATGATAAAGATAAGGTTTTTTACCGATGAAAGGGTGCCGTTGACGGCTTGAATCCGTTGCAATTAATTCTTACCTCAGACCGGAAGCAAACAAAGCATAAATAATAACGTAGCATAAGCGAGACGTTTTTTTCGACAAGCATAACGGAATAAAACGATTTTTGCATCAAATAGACAGGACGTTATATGAGCCCAGGATTATCCTCAGAAAAAACCGATGGTGTATCCATTGTTTTGTGCGGACAGGCGGGAATGGGAATTCAGACGGTCGAGCATCTTTTGACACGAATTTTCAAACTTGCCGGCTACAACGTCTTTGCGACAAAAGAATATATGTCACGAATTCGCGGCGGAGTGAACTCCACGCAAATCCGGATAAGCTCAAAGCCGGTTCGGGCCCCGACAGAAAGGATCGATATTCTTGTTCCTCTTAACAAAGGAGCTTTGCAGCATTTAGAATCCAGAATCTCGGATAGGTCATTTATATTGGCGGATAAAGAGAGCATCGGCTCCGATTTAGACCGAACAAGGCACAGGTTTTTTGATCTGCCTTTTACCGGGACGGCCACCGAAATCGGCAGCAAAATTTACTCGAATGTTGTCGCCGCCGGTACGATTGCAGCCCTTTTCAGGGTCGAACTACAGACGGCAAGCAAATACATCGAGCAGTACTTCGCCGCCAAATCTGCAGATGTCGTACAAAAAAACATTACCGCTCTGAAAAAGGGTTTCGACCTCGGTCTCGACCTGGCCAAATCCTCCGGAATCGATTTCGATATCTCCGGTGGCTCCCAAACTCAGGAGCAGATTCTAATAAACGGCAGCGAAGCTGTGGCCCTCGGTGCAATAGCCGGCGGCTGTAACTTCATCGCTTCCTATCCGATGTCACCATCAACCGGAGTGCTGGCGTTTCTCGCCAAACACGCAAGCGAGTTCGGCATAGTGGCCGAGCAGGCCGAAGATGAAATCGCCGCGATCAATATGGGGCTCGGAGCCTGGTATGCAGGGGCAAGGGCGATGGTGACAACTTCCGGCGGAGGTTTTGCTCTCATGACCGAGGGCTTAAGTCTGGCCGGCATGTTAGAGAGCCCGATGGTCATTCACCTTGCCCAGAGACCAGGGCCGGCGACGGGGCTGCCTACCAGAACCGAACAGGGCGACCTCGAGCTTGCTCTTTACGCAGGACACGGCGAATTCCCGCGTATCATATTCGCCCCCGGGACGCTCAACGAAGCTTTCTACCTGACACAGATGGGATTCAACCTGGCCGATAAATATCAGGTGCCGGTATTCGTGCTCACCGACCAGTATCTCATGGATTCTTACTACGACACAACCGTACCCGACTTATCCAAAGTAAAAAATCAAAGGTGCACCGTTCGGACCAAAAAAGATTACCAGAGATATGCATTCACCGATAGCGGCGTCTCGCCGAGAGGCGTGCCCGGTTTCGGCGAGGGATTGGTCCTCGTTGACAGCGACGAGCATGACACGGCCGGACATATCACCGAGGATCTCGATTTAAGAATAAAGATGGTTGACAAAAGGCTCAAAAAGGGCGAATCCCTCAGAAAGGACATTCTCGGCGCCGAATACACCGGCCCCGAAGATTATAAAAACCTGGTCGTCTGCTGGGGCTCGACATATAACGTCATTGCCGAAGCAACGCAAAATCTCGGCAGAAAAGATCTGGGGCTGTTGCACTTCAGGCAGGTATATCCGCTGCCGGCAGAGACTATCGATTATCTGCATAAGGCCCAAAAGACAATCATCGTGGAAAACAACGCCACTTCACAATTCGCTAAACTGATAAAGCTTCAAACGGGATTCTATATCGAGGAAAAAATCCTAAAATACAACGGCCTGAGTTTTTATGTCGAAGAATTAACGGAAAAGCTGGAAGAAATATTGATTTAGGGACAAAGCTGTGGATACCAAAGTTTTCGATATGAATGACATTGACATTGCCTGGTGCCCGGGGTGCGGCAATTTTCCTATTCTTAAAATACTAAAGCAGACCCTTACCGGGCTGAAAATCGAGCCGAAAGACCTCGTCCTTGTCTCCGGTATCGGCCAGGCGGCCAAGATTCCTCACTATTTAAGGACGAATGTCTTCAACGGGTTGCACGGTCGGGCGCTTCCGGCGGCCACGGCGATAAAAGTCACCAATCCCGCGCTGACCGTGATAGCCGAGAGCGGCGACGGTGACATGTACGGCGAGGGCGGCAATCACTTCATCCATACGATACGCAGGAATCCCGATATTACGAACATTGTCCACAATAATATGGTTTACGGCCTGACCAAAGGCCAGGCCTCGCCGACCAGTCAAAAAGGATTCGTCACTCCTGTGCAGGTAAACGGCGTTTTCCTCGAACCGTTCAATCCGTTGGCCGTGGCAATCGCGCTGGACGCGGGCTTCGTCGCAAGGGCTTTCGCCGGCGACATCGAGCAGACATCGGACATACTGACACAAGCTATCGAGTTCAAAGGGTACGCACTCGTGGATATTTTTCAGCCGTGCGTATCATTCAATAAATTGAACACGAACCAGTGGTTCAAAGAACACACATATTATCTCGAAGACCATGACCCCTCGGACAGACAGAAGGCTTTCGAGAAAGCCACCGAAACCGACCGGCTGCCGCTCGGCATTTTTTACACAAGTCCGTCAAAACCATCTTTCGAAGAAAATGTCGGTATTTATAGGGAAGAAAAAGCCCCTTTGCACGAACGCAAGCCGGATATGGTTCAATTGCAGGCCCTGATCGAGAGCTACAAGACTTTACAATAAAAACAGCACACCAAATTGTTCGATCCGCAAAAAATCCCGGTACAGACACGAAATAAATACATACATATAAAAGGCGATTGACTTTTTGTTGGAAACGGTCAACAATATCGGCGAAATTCGCCGCAGGTGGCTAAAGGACATGGAACAATGACAAAAAAGGAAAGGAAAATCAGGCAGTCGGATATGAATAACGACAGAAAAATAGCATACTTTTCCATGGAAGTCGGTTTGGAAACCGATATGCCCACCTATAGCGGCGGTCTTGGAGTGCTGGCAGGCGACACGATCCGCTCGGCGGCCGAACTGAACGTCCCCATGATAGGAGTGACCTTACTGCACCGTCACGGATATTTCTACCAGAGACTGGATAAAAACGGCGTTCAGACCGAAGAGCCGGTACAGTGGGTTATCGAAGATTTTCTAAAGCCGCTGGAACCGATTGTCACCGTCAATCTCGAAGACAGACAAGTCCGGATAAAGGCATGGCAGTATGACGTAAATCCTCTGAACAAAAACGGCGTGCCGGTCTATTTTCTCGATACTAATATACCGGAAAATAGTGAATGGGACCGTGCCCTGACGGACCACCTCTACGGCGGCGATACGTACTACCGACTCTGTCAGGAAATTATTCTGGGTATCGGGGGCGTACGGATTCTTCGGGCGCTCGGGCATGACAAAATCGAGCGGTTTCACATGAACGAAGGTCATGCCGCTTTTCTAACACTCGAGCTTTTGAAGGAACAGTGCGAGGCCGCGGGACGAAGTACCATCTCGGACGAGGACATCGAGGCGGTGCGCGGTAAGTGTGTCTTTACGACGCATACGCCGGTACCGGCCGGGCAGGACAAGTTCCCCATGGAACAGGTCGAAAAGTTATTGAACAACCATCCCTGCCTTCAGGTAAGCGATTTAATCACCAAAGACGGGACTTTGAACATGACCTACCTGGCCCTGACGCTGAGTCACTACGTCAACGGCGTTGCAAAAAAGCACGGCGAAGTCTCCAGTCACATGTACGCCCCGTACCGGATCGATTCGATCACCAACGGGGTGCACGTGAGCACCTGGACATCCCCGCCGTTCCGTGATTTGTTCGACAAGCATATCCCCGGCTGGAGGGAGGACAACTTCAATCTGCGTTATGCCCTGAGCATTCCCGGGAAGGAAATTTGGGAGACGCACCAGCAGGCCAAACGGCGGCTGATTCATTACGTTAACCGCGAAACGAACAAAGGCATGGATATCGACGTCCTGACACTGGGTTTTGCCCGGAGGGCGGCAACCTATAAGAGGGCGGACCTGCTGCTAAGTGACATCGAGCGGCTGAAAAACGTCTATCACAACGCCGGGCCGTTCCAGATTGTTTACGCAGGCAAAGCTCACCCCAAGGACCAGCAGGGCAAGGAGCTGATTCAGCAAATCTTCAAGGCAATAAACGCCCTGAATTCGGATATAAAAGTGGCATATCTCGAAAACTACGATATCGAACTGGGCAAGCTTATGACTTCCGGTGTCGATGTCTGGGTGAATACGCCGATGCCGCCGATGGAGGCGTCCGGCACGAGCGGGATGAAAGCCGCGATAAACGGCGTGCCGTCACTTAGTATCCTGGACGGCTGGTGGATCGAGGGCTGTATCGAAGGCATCACGGGATGGGCCATCGGTCGTGACAGTCACGATATCGATACTCAGCGTGATACCGGCAAAGATGCGGCCGAGATGCTGGACAAGCTCGAAAAGACAATTATTCCCCTCTACTATCGCCAGCCGGAGCAATTCCGCTGTATCATGTCACATTGCATCGCCCTGAACGGGTCGTTTTTCAATACGCAAAGGATGGTTCAGCAATACGTCCTCAAGGCCTATTTTTCCTAAGAGCACGGCAAACCTGCGTTCATTTTCCCCGACGCCCGGTCTTCACCGGGAAAAGTCGGCGGAAAATTAGACTTTTTTACACTTTTTGATTCTAAAAGCGGGATTTTTTGAAAATTTTCCAAAATTTTTCAAGATAAATTACGAGCTTGAGCGTCTATATAATAAAAGGAATAAGGAAAAAAACAAATTTTAACAATAAAGGATCCGACGATGGATTCACAAGACATAATCAGAATATCTCACAGGGCCAAGAACGAAACCGAGGTCTTCATAAATCGCCACCTTAACGACCGCGCCAAGGGCTGGCCGAAACTCTGCCTTTGCCGCTCGGCCGATACATGGTCAGACCGAAGACGGCATATGTTAACACCGGCTGCCGCTGCACATATTCCACCGGTTTTTTTACTGGACTGTAACAGCTAAGTTTGGATCTCAAAGTTTTTCCTCAGAGGGCAAAGGTGTGTGTCTATACAAACGAATGTCATCAATATATACAACGCCTCTACCAGTTGTTAAAGCATCTCTGATAAAACCAATCTTAAACTCGTTAACATCAGTCAAGTTCATAGAGTTCGGAATCAGATCGACAGAAACCTGAATCCAAGATTCATCTATTAAGGCATCTCTATTAATGTCACAATCGCATCTGGTATCATTCACTTTCACATACAACCGTTCAGAGCTCACATTCCCCGGATCGCCATGGATCCAAAAAACCAGTTTTTCAGGGGCTCCTCTGGTCCAATCCCGGCCGATATCAAGATTACTTAACTTCACTGAAACTTCTGAACGACCTTCCGTATTACTGTTATCAAACATAAACGCCATCGACCGGCTGCCACTTCGAACTACTCGACTTTCTTCAACAACAACCGAGCCGTTTAATGGATCACCCAGCCCGTCTTTCCACGTTTCAAATATTCTTTTAGAGTCATTCTCGCAGTAACTCTCAAAATCATCGACAACCAAATAATCAACCGTCGAAAAGCTCCATATCGCTCCCTGCCATATTGCAGGAATCTCCGCCTCATTGACCTCATCGACCCGCCAGTAGTAAAGTTCACCCAGATTAAGAGATAATGGGCCGCATTCGGCTTGTGAGACATTAACGATGGGACTAATGCCGTCTATCACTGATTGCATATCGCTACTAATGTGCAAATTGTGCACAGCTGCCTCTCTGCCGGGCTTCCATGAAACAGTGACATCAATAGGAACATCTTTTGCGCCAACCTCCGGATATGGATTTCCTGCATATACGGGTATTTGCATGAAGCGCACTTCGCTCAGACCAACCTGATTAAAAAAGCCATTCGACCAGTTACTATTTGGAATAATCCTGACATGTTTTGCAGCAAAACCATCAAAATCAACGGTAATATTAGAAGAATAATCATCCGTACCCGGTGCCCTGATAAATTCCATCACATTACTTATCTGCATCCAGTTGATACCATCTATTGAATATTCGACAGTCACATCTTTCATACCGAAATAGTTTAGTAAAAATTCACCATTAAAGTTCCAGACAAGCATCTCATGCAACTTATAAATCTTGTCGAAGTCGTACCAAATCCATGATAAGCCCGATTCACTTTCCTCACTTAGCCACATAGTCTTAATGTCATTCGAGTGCTGGTCATTATTATTTAAGCCGGAACTGTTAATAGTATTTTCAGGTCCCTGTTCCAGCATGTAGCTCTCGGCTGTGACCGTTATTACTTCACCGTGAATTGGTATTGAATAGGACTCAACGGTAAAACACCAGACAAAGCCTTTTAATATCATCAGGTCAGCACTTACCTCGTCGATTCGCCAGTAGTAGGTCTTACCGAATTTGAGCCGTCCGGGATTATATTCCGAAGCGACCAAATCGTGAGCTAAAAGCACGTTCAGCGAATTGTCCCTGTCGGCTGTTCTGACATTGTCTTTATCGGTTCCAAAGTACAAATCATGTGTTTTGGACAACTCCAGCGGCGCCCAGCTAAGAACAACATCCCTTGGCACTCCTTTTTCGCCGTTAGCCGGATTTATCGCAATGGCCCTCGGAGGCTTGTCAATTAAACCCTCTATAAACGTACCTCCGACATCATCTTCCAATTCCTTAGTTCGAACAGAACCATTTTTTTGTCCTACGGTTGATGCAAACAGGAAAATTACTATCCCATCTGTATCGCTGTTGAGAAAATCGGCAAGTTCTCGGCTTGGTTCTGTTGATTCCCTGATACCTCGTCTCGGCGAAACAAATTGAAATAACAGAGGGGTAAGGTCGTTATGGTCCAGAGCAACGGGGTCGCCTAATGGCGGGGCTGGATCATTTTTTACTCCCGGAGCGTTATTCCATGTAATTGTAGCTTCGTCAATCTCATCCAGTTCCTCGACAACTCCATAAACAAGCACGGTACCTCTATCGTATCCATAGTTGCTAAAACGCACCTCATTAAAAAAGCTGTCTTCGCATTGAAGCCCGGAAATATTATAGCTAACAAATGACACCCGGCGACTTGACTTAGTATCACGGATGTACATAGTATTGCCCGAACCATCGTTTGTCTCCGGTCCCAGTCGGGCATCGTTGCCTACATGCGCATCATGTGTCGGTGGCAGGCTCAACGCCTCAAGTGACGCCTGAACACCGCCTTCTACAAGCAGTATTAAAATAAGAATTGTCAGGTAAATTACTTTTCTAAACATTTTCCTCTTCCAATCTTCAAATCCTTGCACCCGGGCATAATACACCGGCGCTCATGTCCTTTTTTCATCCAACCATGCCACAAATAATCCGCTATTGTATTAGAGAGAAAACAGTCCGCCTATTTACAACCAATCTACATCATTGGAGAGATATCTGCAAGAGAAAAATGCCAAAAAACATTAGGGGATAGGGCACAAGAGCAATATTAACCTATCAGCCGCGTTGTTTGCTGCGGCGGCGACGTCGCTGTTTCTGCTTTCGAATCTGGGCCGCCTTTAGCGCCGCCGGACTTTCATCGCCCAGCCGCTCCTCTTCGAGCAGTTCGCACAACCGCTTCCGGGCGTAGTAACGGTTCAGTCCCTGGGAGCGCCGCCGCTGCATCTTAACTTCCAGGCCGCTCGGCAAATGTTTCAGATAAACACAACTGGCCGTCTTATTAACTTTCTGCCCGCCGGGCCCCGAAGAACGAACATATCTTTCCTGCATGTCCTGCTCGCGCAATCCCAGCCGGGCCATTCTGGCCTCGAGCTCCTGCTGTTTTTTCTTTGTTACGCCGAAATTCATTTCCATTGCCGCCTTTGTATTCAATCTACTGCGATAAAATAGCATTCGCAAGAAAAAAGGGCGCCTGTCAAAATTCGCCTTTGACAATAGACTGTAAATCCTATATAAAGCACCGAAATTGAACCTGTAAAGAATTCTTCCGAGGGAAAGGACACGAAACTGCTTAAAAAATACTGTTACAGCCGAATAAATACAGGAAAGGAAAAGCAATGAATCAGGAAAATCGCCCCGGCGGTTTAACGGCCCTTGCAGTGATTAATTTCGTTTTTGCCGGCTGGGGAATGATCGGTCTTCTTTTTCTGGCAGGTTTCTTTGCCATTATTGGGATGATACCGACCGACCAGATGGATGACACTCAACGAATGCAAATAGAGGCATTCCAGAATATGGGGATTCCCGTTTTTATCCTTATTTTTCTATCATCCCTGATTTCTAATGTACTTTTGCTTCTGTCGGGGATCGGTTACATCAAGCAGAAAAAAGTCTTGGGACGGTGGCTCGGCAATGCCTATGGTATCATTGCGATAATCAGCAGCGTCGCATCCGGCTTTTTGTTTCCTCGTGAAATGGGCGGTGGTTTTCAGATAATGACAATAGTTGGGCTGATTTATCCCGTATTGACACTTATTCTGCTGAACACGACCTTTAAGGACGACCTGACAAATTAATGCCGGATTACCGGGGACACAATGTAAAATGAATTTGAAAACGCTCACGGTCAAACATATTCATCTTATCAGCCTTTACTGGAGCCGCTATGCAATTCGCAGCGGCGCGGGACTGGTCTATCTGCTGGTCGCGCTGGTCTTCGGTCTTAGCGTGGCCCACATTCTCATTCTGCCCGTCGAGAAGTTGATATACCAGCAAGAGCGTGAAATGGGGCGCACCGATCCCCAGGTCGTCAGGGCTACAATTATCAATATCGGCCGGCCAATCACCCAGTGGATACTGGGACAAAAGACCATGATGGAAATCGCCGAGCAAAACGCCGCACAACAAGGCTTTGAGGACAATCCGAATGATACTTCCGCGCCCGGAGCAAGACAAAGCTATTCGGATTTCGATCCGTGGACGAAATTTTTACTCGAGGAAAAACCGGCACTGTTATCGGCAATTTTTCTGGTACTGCTGTTCGGTATGCCTTTTGTTATTTCCTTTCTGGCGTACAACCAAGTCAGCGGTGACATCCAGAGTCACGGTCTGCGCTATCTTCTGTTGAGAACGGAGCGAAGCAATATTTACTTCGGCCGTTTCATAGGAACTGTTGTTTTTTCCACCATAGTCATGGCAATAATCGTCGCTACCATTACACTTTATCTCGGAGCCAGGACCAGAATCTATCCGGCAATGGCGCTAATCGGCTGGTCTGCGTGGGGATTTCTGGCGTTATCGATTCTTATGGTGCCGTACATCGCTGTCTGTTCGATGATTTCCGCAGCCGTAGATTCGCCTTTTCTTTCGCTGGTCCTGGCCAAGGTGATAATCGCCGGTACACTAATACTGGCTCTGGCGGGCAGCATGGCATGGAAACCGGCAAAGTATATTTTGTACGTCCTGCCGTGGGGCTGGCAATCTCACCTGCTTCATCCGTCACCGACACACTGGCTCGGTGCGGCCCTGGCCTGCCTGGCTTATGCGGCGGTTTTCCTGATGGCCGGATTCTACCGCTTCGAGAAACGCGATATATAGGTTTTAAAATGACCAATGTAGTTTCCATAAAAGGATTATCGAAAAGATTCGGACGAACTCAGGCCCTCGATAATGTCACTTTCGATGTACCGACGAATTCCATTTTCGGCCTGCTCGGGCCGAACGGCGCCGGAAAGACAACGCTGTTTTCAATCGTCGCCGATTTCCTCAAGGCCGATGCCGGAACGGTCGAGGTCCTCGATATCGATACGCGTTATATTTCCCGCCTGCAGGGACGCCTGAGCATTTTGCCGCAGGATGCGCAGTTCCAGCGCAATGTGCCGATCCTGGACCAACTCGTTTTCTTCCGGCTCCTTGCCGGCAGCTCGAAACAACAGGCTCAGGATGAAGTCATGCAAAGCTTCGATCTGGTCGGGCTCAAATCGGTTGCCAAAAGACGCGTGGGCAGCCTGTCACACGGCATGGTCAAACGGCTGGGAATCGCCCAGGCATTCCTCGGCCGGCCGGAAGTTATCCTGCTCGATGAGCCGACGGCGGGACTCGACCCGGCAAACGCCCGGCAGATTCGGGACCTGATAAAGCAACTGCAGCAGCAGGCAACAATCGTCGTCAGCTCCCACAACTTAGACGAGGTCCAGGAACTTTGCGACCATGTTGCGATCCTGAATCACGGCAAGCTTGTACTTGCCGGCTCGGTGGACGAGATAACAAGTGCCGACAGGGAATATAACATATGCCTGTCACGTCCCCTGCAAGATAATGAGCTTGAAAAGCTCAATTCGATCCGGGGCGTTAACATCATAAAGCTGCTTCCGCAAACCGGCAAAAGTCCTTCCAAAGACTCGGCGGAATATCTGATTACTCTCAACCTCTCCGAAGACAACATCAATCAGGACGCCATTATCACCGCCATCCTGCGAAATATCCTAGATATGGACATCGCACCCCGCAAATTGGCCGAAGGCCGCTCTCTGGAAACGCAGTTCCTCGAAGTCACCGGCGGAGAAACCGAAGATTCATAATACACATCAATGATGTGGCAATACATCCCCAAGGGAGCTCAACACTACAAAAAATGCGCGAGATTTTATCCCCAGATTGCATTCCCACCATAATCAAAAACAATAAAGAAAGCTTGTCCGAGAATTGCATTATAAATCAAGACCTGGATATCTGAAGTATTCGGATCCTTAACTTCCTGCATTAAGATATAGGTCTCAGGATTATCCCAGGATTCAAGAGTGTACCAGGAAGGCATGCGTTTTTTAGATTGATAAACATGAAACATGGTTCCAACTGGGCGAAACGAATCTTTTGATTCAAAGGAAAGGCCTCCACCCCCTAAAAAACCAGAAATTTGAGCTTCCCCAAAAGGTTGTGATTTGACAATACGGTCCATGTCCGTTCTGTTGATTTCGAACCGAAAAACGTATCCGTAGCCTCCAACTGTCTTTGGTTGATCGACCTTTATGTGAGTTACAGATTCTGGAATAGGATCGACAACATACTGTCGAAAGAGGTCAGCGGCTCCTCGTCTCTGTAAGAAGCTAACCAAACAGATAATGAACACCAGAACTAAAAGAAAAAGGAATGCCACAACCGGCACTAATTTTTGCGGCTTCGGTGATTTCACTGCCGGAGCACCTGCTTCCTCGAGAGACTTCTCTTTTTCAACCGCCATAAGATTTCTCTCCTCGGTCCTGGAAGGAAACAGAATGAACTACGCTGTTCCATGTACCATTTAAAATACAAAACTCTTCCGCATAAAATTAAGTTTTGAGTCTATGGCAGATTGTCTAAGTCAGCAAGGTCCTGGTGTCTGCCCGAAGCCTTTTTATTAATTTTCAGATGATTCTACCTGACGAACGTTGAGTAACCTCAAGAACTCTTTGAAGTCTTGTGGTAGATGGATTGTAGCCATAGATAATTTGCCGCATTAATTCAACGGCCTGCAGGCGTTCTGCGGGAGTTTTGGACAACCAGTACGATTTCTCATCCGATTTGTCAAAAGCCGAGCCTGCCGAAAAGGCTGCCCTTTGTACTCTTGGAAAAACAATTCTTGCCATACGATAATCTTACCATAAAACGACTACTAAGTAAAGATAACTTGTTCTATTTCATTAATTCACTGCAATCTGTGATAAAAGATTTTGGAAGAAAAAAATTAGAAAAAAGGGATTGATTTACGAGCAAATAGTCCGATAATAGCAACCATAAAGGATTTCGGTACTTACTAATGCTTATATAAGGATTACAGGAAGTAATAAAGGAAAGCGTCCATGGAGGGATTGACCAAGGATGCCGGCTCCCGAGGAACAGGGACCCTGAGGCATCTGAAGCCTTTTGGAAATTGGCTGCGAAACAGGCTTGGTGAGAGACATCTGATCCCTGTGGCACCAGGTCTGTTCGCAGTTCTTTTTTTTCCCGGTTTGGTTTTAATTTTGCCGGTAAAGAGAGTCTGTGCCGTCCCCATCTGTGAGAACAATCTTAACTATGCGCGGTACGGCATCGAAAGCAGCAGGGCGGATTGGGACCTTTACGGATATAACTTAGTCGGGCCGCTTTATACGACACGGATGTGCGGTAGTTTTAATGAAGGTGACAACATCGAGTGGATATACTACGCCCTTGAAAATCAATATGCCTTTCTCGATGACACCCTATACAGGATAACAGGCGGTTGTTATTTGCTGGGGTCCGTGTGCTACCCGCACTGGCACGGTTTTAGATATTATTATTGGGCAAGAGACCCGGACAAAGAAATTATATATATTTCAGGGAACACCACCTGTGCCGCGGCCGCGTGTACAGATAACGCCGAATGCGGGGATATCACCGCATTAGCAGAACCGTACGAAGGTACCGAACGGGAGAATTATCCTGCACGTTTAAGGAAAATCCCCCGAAAGATTTATCCCGGAAGTGAACTTTATTCGAATACCGTAACGGTTCCCGAACTTTCCACGTTTACATTATTCGGATTAGCGGCGGTACTTATTCTGAGATCCAAAAAATCGGCAGGCAATTAAAAGAGGGAGGGATTAATCGGAACCTTTTACAGCTTCCAGGGCGGCGAATTTATCATCGATAAAAACAAAAGCATCGGCAAGGCCGGCGACGACAAAAATACACCTGGTTACCGTGCTCATACTACAGAAAATCAACCGACGACCTTTATCCTGCAAGAGGCCGCGTAATATCAGCAGGTTGCTGATGTTCGACGAATTTATTATCTCGACCTTGGAAAAATCTATAATAACATCACAATCGTCTCTTTTGGTGACCGCATCGTTCAGAGCCTTGAGCTCGTCGGCAATTTGCAAGCTCTCTGAAGGCAATTCAACGTAAAGCACATTTTCCAGTTGGTTCTGAATTCCCATATCCCAGACCTTCCTGACAATCAAACAGATTCTACTATCTACGTATTCAACAATTCTATCGGAATAAACCTCTCCCGGATTAAATAAAAAAGCCTAAATATGCACGAAGTCCCTTTTGAAATCCCCCGACGCCGCATATTCGATAAAGGCCGCAGACCCTTAAGTGCCGATTTGTTATAGGACAGACATATTACTTCACATCAAATATTCCACGATTTTCCCGCATCGTATCAATCACATATGATATTAAGGGTCGGGTTCAATCGAATAGTTGCGGCTTCTCGGAGTATCCGCCGAGCATTTCTATGCTTGCAAGCCAAAAAAGTTATGTTAAAATACCCGCCGTTAGTTCAGTTCGATTAGTTGTCCTGAATATTTTATTACCTGATACAAGAAATCAAATGAATGTACCGCTGACCAGAATTCAAAAGCTAATCGGCCGAAGGATGCTAAAATCCAAGCTGAGCAAGCCCTGCTGCTATATGGAGACAAAAGTCGATGTCACCGTACTGATGGCCATTCGTCCCAGGCTCAGAAAATCGTTGGGCATCAAGATTACCACGAATACATTTTATATTCACGCTCTCGCCCTGGCGGTCCAGGAATATCCCCTTATGGCGGGCAGACTGAACGGCGAAAATATCGAAATCGCGGACCACGTCAACGTCGGTTTCGCCGTCAATGCCCCGCAGGGTCTTGTTGTACCTGTTATCAGGGATGCCGGTAAAAAAACACTGCCTGAAATCGCATTAGAGGAAAAAACACTTACCGACAAGGCGCGTGACAATCAACTGAGTCTCGAAGATATCGAAGGCGAAACTGTAGCGCTGAGCAACCTCGGTGTTTACGGTATCGATTCCTTTTTCGGGATCGTCCCGCCGCCTGCCAGCACGATTTTAGCGGTGGGAAATATCTTAAGAACGGTTGTCTCCGTAGATGGCTGCCCGTCGGTTCGTAAAGTGGTCAGCCTGTCTCTATCGGTCGACACTAAGGAAATAACGGATGTCTATGCGGCACGCTTTCTGAATTTTATTAAGGACCTTCTGCAAAATCCGGAACATCTTGAATAATTCTCACAGGAGCTTTGAAGATGAAAAAATATCCGATTATATTCGCCTGTTTTCTCGTTATAACTAATTTATCCTGTACTTTACCGGTAGCTGAAATCCAATCAAATAAATCCATCGAACCGCTCTGGCCCAACGGCGCCCCGGGCGCCAAAGGCAACGAAGACGGTGACAAACCCACACTTACGATTTGCCTGCCGGACAAACAGACCGCCACCGGTACAGCGATAGTGATTTGTCCCGGCGGGGGATACGGACATCTGTCGATGGACCGAGAGGGACAACAAATCGCCGACTGGTTAAACTCGATCGGCGCGGCCGGTTTTATTTTGAAGTATCGCCACGGCGGCGTCGGTTACGGCCATCCTGCTCCACTGCAGGACGCACAGCGGGCAGTCAGAATCGTCAGGAGTCGCGCCGAAGAATGGGGCCTCGATCCCGAAAGTATCGGGATTATGGGTTTTTCCGCCGGGGGACACCTGGCATCGAGCGCAGGCACCCATTTTCAAAATAATTACTACGAGCCCAAAGATGCGATTGATAAGGCAAGCTGCCAGCCCGATTTTATGATACTTCTTTATCCGGTGATTACTCTGGAAGATTCTTACACCCACAAAGGTTCCAAGAGGAACTTATTAGGTCAAAATCCCGATTCAAAACTCGTTGAGAATCTTTCCAACGAAAAGCAGGTGACGGATAAGACTCCGCCGACATTTCTGGTACATTCAAATGAAGACAAGACCGTCCCGGTGGAAAATAGCATCTTTTTCTACCTCGCTCTTCGCAAGGCCGGTGTCCCGGCGGAAATGCACATCTACCAAAACGGCTCACACGGCACGGCAATTGAAAAAAAGTTCGGCGTCATCTCAACATGGCCCGAACGCTGCGCCGAGTGGATGAAAGTCCGCGGACTGCTGGACAAAAATGACAACTAAGAGATAACATTTGAATCCGATTAACTCGAACACATGTTATTCGAGTGGATTAGAATGCTCCCGGATATAGGTTCGTATGATATTAATACTGCTGGTGGTCGGATTGGGGCTGGTTCGGATCGGTTTTAGTCTCTGTGAATTCCGCCGGTGCCTGAGAATCTATTGGCTGGATTTCTTTAATTTCAATCGGCGGTTCTTCTCGCGAGGGCTCATTCTCGTCGGAAGATTCGACCTGGTTTATATCAATGTACGCAGGTTCTACCGGCTGGGATTCCTGTGAATCGGGTTGCTCTTGCATTTCATCGACAGGTGCATTTTCCAAAGAGCCGTCAGTTAAATCCTGCGAGGCTTGCTCGAGCGGCGGGGCGGATTCGGCCTGCTCCTGCTGCGGGATGCCATAGTATTGAGCGTGCAGATATTCGCCGACTTTTTTATAGTCCTCGGCACCGTTACAATTCGGCTCATATTCAAAAATTGTTTTGCCGTAGCTGGGAGCCTCGGCGAGTTTAATATTTCTCCGGATAAAAACAGGTACCATCTGGGCATCGGCCCATGCGCTGTTGGTACCACGCGCGTTATTGAGGAATTGCTCGATATCGGCCTTGACCTCGTTGGGAAGCGAAGCCCTGCTGTCGAACATGCACAGCAAAACTCCCCTGACTCTCAAATCCGGATTAATCCTCTTGTTGACAAGCTCAATGGTCTGCAGCAGCTTACTAAATCCCTGCAGGGCCAGAAAATGCGGCTGCAGGGGGATCAAGACTTCCTCGGCGGCGGCAAGAGCGTTAAGAGTGAGCAATCCGAGCGAAGGAGCGCAGTCTATAATGCAATAATCGAAATTTTCCACGCTGGCCTGCATCGCCTCCCGCAGAATCGTTTCCCTCCCGACAACGCTTACCAGCTCGCTCTCGGCGCCGACAAGGTCGATATTCGCCGGCAGGAGCCATAAATTCGGCCGTACCATCATGATTTCGCCGTCAAAACCGGCCGATTGCGTCAGAACTTTATATGAGCCGGAAACGATTTTCTGCGGCTCGAGCCCGAGATGAATCGTAAGATGTGCCTGAGGATCAAGGTCAATAACGACAACTTTCGCACCGGCGGTGGCGAGGGCCGCAGCGGTATTAGTCACTGTCGTGGTTTTACCCACTCCTCCCTTTTGATTTAATACTGCGATTGTCTTCATTTCGACCCTCGATGCTACTGTTCGTAGCTGCGCTTCCAGTTTCCGTACACAAGCAACCACGGAAGACGAGTCCATTCTCCGTAGCTCCACGAAGAACAAATCGCTGCGAAGCACGAATGCTTAATTGTTATATTATGAGCAGCGGTGCTGCCATGTCAAGAAAGAGTTACTTATCGGCGAAACTTTTTTCACCCGGCTTTTTTTTAAGGATAGCATCGAGCACTCCGTTAACAAATGCAGGAGACTTGTCGGTGCTGAACTTCTTGGCAAGCTCGATAGCCTCGTTAATAATGACTTTCGGCGGGATATCAGGGCAGAATTTCAACTGATATACGGATAATCTCAAAATACTCCTGTCCACCGGTGATAGTCTCGTGAACTCCCACTTAATCGTCGAGTTCGTAATAAACTCGTCACACTGCTTCAGATTGTCCCAGGCTCCTTTTGTCCAGTCCGAGGCGAGCTTCCTGACAAAATTGTCCGTATCCGATTCTAAAAAGAACTTCTCCAAATGCCCGAGTATATCTTCGCCCTGAACATCAAGCTGATACAATGCCTGCATCGCAAGCTCTCTGGCCCTTGTTCTTTTATCAAAGTTCATTTTTAGCCGTTCGCAGGGAAGGTTACGCCTGTTAACAAGGTGTGTGTTATATCTGTTCTATCACATTTGCCATTTCCATGGCCGTTCGCGCGGCGTCCGCGCCGGCATTGCCCATTTTTGTTCCGGCTCTTTCGACCGCCTGCTCGAAAGTATCGCACGTCAGAACGCCGAAAATCGCCGGTGCCGCCGAATCGTAATTGATTTGTCCGATCCCACGAACTACCTGCTGGCAAACATAATCGTAATGGGCGGTCTGGCCCCTAATTACGGCACCGAGGCAAATGACGGCGACATATTTGTCGCTGTTGGCGAGTTTCTTGGCGGCTTGAGTTATTTCACAGGAGCCCGGCACCCAGACTACGGATATCTGCTCGTCAGAAGCGCCGTGCCGCTGGAGGCAATCTATTGCACCGCCGAGCAGTTTCGAAGTTATAAATTCATTAAACCTGCTCACAACCACAGCATAACTGCCTTTGCCGGCTGTGATCTGGCCTTTAATTTCTTTAATCATATCCTTATATCTCCAAGGTTAATAGCGGCCGTTTAATTGCGTTACATTATAAGACTATCACCAGCGACTTTCCAGAAAAACAATCCGGGACAAAAAACGTTCCGGCTGAATTCGTTTCGTCCACCGACGATAAACAACCGGTTTATAAGAGTTTACAAACCGAATGTCAAGTTAAAATTCACCGCCGAATAAAACCCCGTCATACGCCGGGAAACTGCTAAGGCAATGCCGCTTTATGGGCGATAAAGCCGTTGGTAACTGCGTATATACCGAACGAACAGACTCAAAATAAGGTAAAAATATGCTTTTCGACGACATGGAATTCGGCTCCTACGACAAGGCAGAGCGCACGGCACGCAAAGCTTTCCAGCTGTACGAGGACGGCAAAATGTCACAGGCACTCGATGCTCTTGATTCGGCCCTCGAGATTAATCCGTCAAACGGCCCGTGGCATTTCAATAAAGCACTCACCCTGGACTCTATAGACAGGTTCGACGATGCAATTAACGAATATGAAATCGCCCTGCAATTCAATCCGGGTGACCTGGAGATATTAAATTCGCTCGCGGTCGATTACACACGCACCGGCCAATACGACCTCGCAATCAGTACCTTCGAGCACATTCAGGAGCTTGATCCCGAATTCGAACCAAGCTACTGCAACCGAATCATTACCTACACGGAAATGGGCCTGCACGATCTGGCCGAGCAGATGTTTTATCTCGCCCAGCAGATCAAGCCCACCTGCGGATTATGCTATTATAATATCGGAAACAGTCTTTTTGCCCGTGGTGAATATGCAAAAGCAATCCGCTGCTGGCTCCGCACGGCCGAACTCGAACCGAGTCATCCGCAAATTAATTATCGAATCGCCCAGGCATCCTGGTTCGACGGCGATTGTGAAACTGCCAGGGAGTATTTCCTTGCCGAAATACGCCTGAATCCGGGCGATATCGAAGTGATTTTCGATTTCGGATTGTTCCTGCTCGAAATGGGGGATACGGAATCGGCCAAGGAAAAGTTCCACCGGATTCTCGAGTTCGATCCGAACTTCGCAGCCGCAATGTTCTATCTCGGGGAAATTGCTTTCAATAACGGCGATTATAACAGGGCCGTGGAGCTATTCGAACAAACTCTCGATACGGACGATACCATGCAGGGGCCGCGATACAGACTGGCCCAGATTGCCTTAATGACGGAGGAAAAAACCAAGGCAAGGTCTTATCTTGTTTCGGAATTGAAGCTGGCTTTGGAGGATGCGAACACATTAATTTCGATGGGGTCGATGTTCCTGAAAATAGGCGATCTGGGCTGCGCGACACACTGCCTGCTAAGGGCGGCTGATATAGATTCGGCCAATGCAGACGCCTATTATTACCTCGGCCTAACCAGCACATTAAAAGGGGAGCTGGAAGAAGCGGCGGAGCTTTTCGGTCATACGCTCGATATTCAAAGTGACCATATTGGCGCCCTGAGAGATTCGGCATTTGTCTATCTGGCCATGGGCAAATTAAACGATGCGACAAAGAGAATCAACAGGGCACGTTCTCTGGCGGGCGAGAGCATGGAAATCAAAACTCTTGACCGCCGAATCCGCCTGGCGAAACAGACAGATTTGATCAAAAAAGCCTTGTCTCGACTGAAACCCCGGTTTAATTAATAGCACAAATGTGGCGTTTCACGTCAAAAATATCCGTATCGGCATGAAATTTTCCGTCGGAATTTTTACCAAACTTGAAATTCCCCCTTATTCGACGTTTACAGGGGATTTTCGGAAACTATTTGCAAAATTCCACCAAAAGTATTATCTTATGGCTTCCGGCCGAGTGGCGGAATGGCAGACGCTGGGGACTTAAAATCCCCTGCTCGTTAAGGGCGTGTGGGTTCGAATCCCACCTCGGCTAATGTTTTATGTGACCATGATGCCGAACAAAGGTGGGGTTTTGGGTGTAAAACTCACTGTCAGGTTCGTTTCGAACCATAAATTATTGGAGATGAAAGATGGCAAATAAGAATCAAAAACTTGTGGATGTTGAAAAGCCAAACCTGTACCGGGAAACTTTTCCATATTCCGAATTCCCGAGAGTAATATTTGACAACAAGAAAGTAGAGTACGAAGTACCGGAAAACATCTGGATTACCGATACGACATTCCGGGACGGCCAGCAGGCACGCCCGCCGTTTAAGCCGGAACAAATCCTGAAGGTTTACGACCTTCTGCACGAAATCGACGGCGGCACAGGATTAATCCGCCAGTGCGAGTTCTTTTTATATTCCGACCGCGACAGGGAAGCGGTCGAGCTGTGCAAGCAGCGCGGCTACAAATATCCCGAGATTACAGGCTGGATACGCGCCGTAGCGGCGGATTTCAAGCTGGTCTCGCAGATGGGACTTACCGAGACCGGTATATTAACTTCGGCAAGCGATTATCATATTTTCCTGAAGCTTCGCAAGACTCGCGCCCAGGCGATGAGTGCATATCTCGATATCGCCAGAGCAGCACTGGATAACGGTGTTATTCCACGCTGTCACTTCGAGGACATTACTCGCGCCGATTACAACGGGTTCGTTCTGCCGTTCGCTGCGGAGCTGATGAAACTTTCCGACGAGTATAAAAAGCCCGTCAAAATACGCTTGTGTGACACACTCGGCTTCGGCGTTCCGTGGCCCGGTGTGGCTCTGCCGAGAAGCGTCCCGAAACTCATTCGCGGTCTCCGTAAAATCGGTGTCCCTTCCGAGCAGCTCGAATGGCACGGACATAACGACTTCCACAAGGTTCAGGTCGATGCCGCAACCGCATGGCTATACGGCTGCAGCGCCGCCAACGCGGCTATATTCGGCAGCGGCGAGCGTACCGGCAATCCGCCGCTCGAGGCGCTTGTCGTCGAGCACGCTCAACTCAAGGGGCTCACAGCAGGTGTCAACTATACGGCGATCACCGAGCTGGCCGAGTACGCCAAAAAAGAGCTTGGGATGGAGATTCCATCGAACTATCCGCTGGTCGGGACCGATTTCAATGTCACACGTGCGGGAATTCACGCCGACGGTCTGCTGAAAAACGAGGAAATATACAACTGTTTCGATACAAAGAAGCTGCTCAGCCGTCCGATCGGCGTTGCGATTACCGACAAAACCGGTGCCGCAGGTATAAAGCACTGGATCGAGAGCCGGTACGAGATTGAAATCGCCAAGCACGATCCGCGTGTTATGCACATTAAGGACAAAATCGACGCCGAATACGCCGCCGACCGCGTATCTATGATCTCGGACAAGGAAATGGCCGAATGGACTAAGGAAGCTTTCGGAGATAATCTCCCGCCCATGAGAAAATGAGGTTTCTGCATTGTCCGTAAACGTCATGAGCTTCTCTAAAGAAATGGAAAAACGAAGGATGCAGGAATCCGGACAGCAAATCAAAGCGGCATTATTCGACCTCGGCGAAACGATTCTGAACTTCGGCAAAATCAACGCCACCCGGCTGTTTCGCCAGGGAGCCAGGCTGAGCTACGACTATCTCAAAAGCTGCGGCCAACACGTCGGCGGATTCGAGTATTACTGCTGGCGGAACCTCATCGCGCTGCGAATCCGCAACATCATCGCTAATATAACAAAAAATGATTTCAACTCGGCGGCTTTTCTGAGGAGCCACGGCACAAAAAAAGGCATCAAACTCGATGCCGGACAATGGAAACATTATGCCTGGCTCTGGTATGAACCGCTGCGGAAAATCTCCACGACCGAGCCGGAAATAAAACAAACTTTGGCCGCACTGAAAAAAGCCGGACTGAAGCTCGGCATCGTCTCCAATACCTTCGTCAACGGCTCTTCACTGGACAAGCATCTCGAACAGGTCGGCATTCTGGACTTTTTCCAGACCAGGGTCTATTCGTACGAATTCGATTTTCGAAAACCGGATTTGCGAATATTTAAAATTGCCGCCGAGAGAATCGGCGAGGCAATGGAAAATATCCTGTATATCGGCGACCGTATAGATAAGGACACAAAGCCCGCACTTAAGCTCGGCATGAAAGCGGTGCTCAAAACCGCCTATACCAATAACGGCAAAAACACCCCCGATGGCGCTTACAAAATTAACCACCTTTCCGAACTACCCGCCTTAGTCGAAAAAATAAACAGCGCATAAAAAAGCCGGGCTTTTAAAAAAGACTCACTTAGTTTTTCATCAGGTTATTCGGATCGAAAATACCTCCGGAAATTCCGGCTCTATATTCAATCGCTCGCCCTTACCGCCTGACCCGGGCGTTGCCTTCCCAGATGCTCCATATCTGGTCCTCGTCCGCAGGCTGGGCATAGTCGGTAAGCAGTGTTGTGACTAATGCACCCGTGGCCCATCCGAAATGCGCACACCTCCCCGGCTCCCATCCCCGCAGGATACCGTAGAGCATGCCCCCGACGAAGCCGTCGCCGCCGCCGATCCTGTCGAGCACTGTAATCTCTCGCGGCGGAATCTCATGCCAGTTGTCACCGGCGGCCATGATCGCACCCCAGAGGTGACAGTTGGCACTGACTACCTGCCGCAGCGTGGTAGCGAAAACCTCAGTGTTCGGGTATGCCTTCTTGGCCTTATTAATCATGACCTTGAAGCTATCGAGCTTGTTCGAGAGGTCCTCGCCGCCCGCTTCCGGACCTTCCAATCCCAGACAGAGCTGGAAGTCTTCCTCGTTGCCGACGAGGATGTCCGAAATACCGGCGATTTCCGAGAATATCTCGTGCAATTCTTTCTCGCGGCCTTTCCAGAACGAGGCGCGGTGGTTCAAATCGAACGATATTCGGGTATCGTGTTTTTTGGCGGCCCTGGCAAGTTCGAGGCAGAAAGTCCCCGTCTCGGGCGAAAGTGCCGCAATCAAACCCGACAGGTGTACGATTTGCACGCCGTCTTTGCCGAAGAGCCTATCCAGGTCGAAGTCTTTTACGTTCAAAGTCCGTCCCACTTCACCGGCACGGTCGTTATGCACCCGCGGCCCACGCGAGCCGCAGCCGCTATCGGCGATATTGAACTGGTGCCGATAGCCCCACGGCCCGCCCTGGTCCACTTCTTTGACCTCGACGTCTATATGTCGGCCGGCAAGATCGTCCTTAATGAACCGGGCGATGGGACTTCCCTTGACGAACTGCGTCAGAACCTTGACCGGCAGACCGAGATAACTCGAGACACTGGCCACATTGGATTCGGCACTTGTGGCCTGCATGATAAACGTTTTGCTGCAGTAAACGGGCTGGCCGTTGACCGGCGTAATCCGAACACCCATACTCGTGGGCACAACCATGGAATATTTATAATCTTTGCGAAATTTGATAGCCATCTCTTATAATCCTTATCTATAACCAACAATTTTGAAGTTCCAAAAACGGCATCATCGCAAAAATTCCCACTCCTGTCAACAGTCTCGCATAAATCAAAAAAATCTCCATTCGTAATCACCATAAACTCACTCATTTGGGGTAAATACTTAATAAACCTCGATATTTCGAGTAAAGCATTTCAATCTTGATTCGTCATTGCAAAAAGCCCGTTTGGCTGAAGTATCCCTCCGCTACCGGTTGTTAAACTAAAGAATATGGTGTATGCAATTGCTCCAGGTTTTCTATTCAGCCCAGTTCTCAATATTTAATTCATCACCTGTGACTTCCTGAATTCGAGCAAGTTTGTCATTGGTAACTAAAGTTAGATTTCTTGTTATTGCCTGAGCAACAATCCAGAGGTCATTTTCTTGAATTCCAAGTTGAAGAGAGGTGACTGGATCTATTAGTTGTTCAGGCCTAAGCCCATTAATCTTTCTATCTTTTGGACCAAACTTTTCAAATAGCATTACTCGAATTCGTCCATATTCCGGCGTCACATGTTTGTTGACAATAAATTCTTTAGGAGCAACACTATAAATAAACTGCCGAAATTGCGATTCTAATGAAATTTCTTTTTTTGTTTGCCATTGATATCCGAATTCTATCTCTCCCCATGTCACAGAAGATATCCAAACACGAAAAGTATTTTTGTCATTTTCAGATTGTTGTCTGAGTTTGGCAACATGTTTCAACACATTGCTATGTTGCGGCTCTCTTTTAGGATTAAACCAGTATTCCCAGATATTAGTATCAATAAGGAAGTCTCGCATCTCATCACCTCTCCTCAAAAGCTTCCGTTGCCATCCTTAAAACCTCATTGATTTCCGGCGACCGATGTTTTGTTACCCATTCATCTGCGAACATAACTGTTGATCTCTGATATTCCTCGGATAAATACTCATTTAAAGGAATAGCAGATTCAAAGCCCTCTGGATAATATCCTTTGAATTCGAAATCCACCCCTTTTCTTTGAGTCCCCTGAAATAAGTCTAAAATCCGCTTCTCCATCTTAGGCGGCAAATCATATAAACGCATTACTTCAGCATCAATAGACAGAAGTAGTTGCTTTGCTTTGTCTTGAATTTCTATTCCAAATTCAGAATCCTTCTTTTTCATCAAGCTAAAGTATTCAGCAACTAATCGTTCAAGTTCCGTGAGAGAACTTTTTACGCAAGATGGAATAGGCATTCTTCGAACAGTTCCGGCCAGGTTGCCTCGTTCCATACTATTACAGTATATATAGGCATTTGTGAACGGCGAATTCAGAACTGCCCATAACGAAAAGAGAGACCAATTTTCGTCTCGAATATGAAATGCGAGGAATGCACTTGTAACAGGTCGTCCTTTTTGGTCTATTAATGCTTTTATTCGCCAAGGTCCACCTCCTACCCGTGTATAATTCATAATAATTCGGGGGTTTCCAGTAACCATACCCCATCTTGGTCTCTGAATAACAGCTTTCTCAAGGTTTAACCAATATAGCTTCGGTAATTTGTGTAGTAGAATCTTCTCATTGAATAACTTATACCCCCCAACAGAACCAGCAAACCGTTTATCAGAAAACGTTTTCTTTCCTTTCGGCAGATACTTACCCTTAAACGAAAATCCTTGCCCACCTTCTACAATAGAAGCGAGACATGGATAGTTTTTTTCACAGAACGTCCAGACATCGTCTAGATCTCTAACCCTCAGGTCAAATATTCGACTTTCAGCAAACTTTGACTGGAATACCTGCGTATCTCTGCCTTTATATTTCTCTTTGAATTCTTCAAGCTGAGAGGCGTCAACGGTTCTGCATAGAAGCTGGTTGTTTTGATTCTTTTGCTTCTTTCCAAATTTCGCTTTTCGGCCAAAAAGCAAAACGGACCTATGTCTAGCAAACTTAAAAACATTTTCAGGTAGTAAACAGATTTGAGACAACTCAAAATTATCCACTATTAACTTTCGCAGCTTAGCTATATTTTTCTTATGAAGAAATCCCCGTGGAAGTATTACCCCGAATACAGATCCTTCCTTCATATAAGACAAGGTTCGCCATAACATCTCTGCCGCTTTATTAAAGTAATTAAGTTGCTGTCCTGCTTTTCTATAAGCATTTTGATCCTCCGGCTTGAAGTCCTCAAAGGGTGGATTGCATAGTAAGATCATTGCCTTTTCAGCTCTCTTACTTAGTATGTCGCCAAAATAAATGTCCCCTTTTGCAATTTCCCATCCATTTGGATTAGGAACATCAGCCATTGTCAATGACAATCTTGCTATCTCAAGCGCAAAAGGTTCCTTTTCTATACCTATGAGATGTTTTTGCGCATATATGTGAAATTCATTTTCGCTACCCTCAAAGAGCTCTCGCAATAACCGCATTGCACCAGTAAGAAATGGTGCATGTCCGCTTGCTGGTTCAAGGACAATCCGTTCCTCTTCCGGAATCTGCTCGATCCACGGCCATAATTGCCAGACAATATAATCCACCAGATACGAAGGCGTCGCATGAATTCCCAATGCTGACCTCAGCTTTTTGTCAACAAGTACGTTCTCGTACATATACGCAAAAGCTTCAGTCGTAAGATTGTTCAAGCTGGCAAATTTCTTAACCTCCTTCGATGCCTTTTTAAGAGCTTGAACTTGACGATTAGTTTGAACATCTACAACTTCTTTTGCTCGATAGTGATTTTTAACTGCTCTAAGCACACTATCAACATTACCAACATCTAACTGAATAAATCCTTTTACTTCTTTATCCTTGAGAATTTTAGCACATAGAAGCCAGAACGCTGCTCTAAATATCCATCTTTGATTCTGGTATATTCTTAGTTGTTCATTTGTAAATCCATCGTGGAGGAGACCAATAACCCGATTCATCAGGCCACCGAGTCGTTCGCCCATTTCATACTCTAATAAAGGCATTAAACCAATGTCAACAAAACCTAATTGATGCCTTGTATCTATCCTTCCAAGGTTCTTCGCACGCCCAAGCCTATCAGGCGAAAACTTCTCTCTATATACAGAGAAGAAACCTTTAATTTCATCTTTTGAAACTGTTTCTTGATATTTTGCACCGCCTGTTCCTAAATTCCACCATTGAAGTGATCCATTGATACAGACAAATATAACAGGCGCTCCAAAACTACGGAACTGATTTATATATTGTTCCGTTGCTCCCAGCAATTCTTCACCTTTGATTACTGATATGCAAGATGTACGTGAATCATGAACTGTGCTTGAAAAGGCTGCCAACGGTACTGTTCGTGTGTCTATCCCATCACCATAAACATAATTATCCTTTAACAATGGCTCAGAATACCCACATTGTCTAAGGTTTTTCCGAATCAGTGAAATTATGTTGTTATGCGCGGTCAAAGCAATCCTCCACTGATCTTAAATTTATATAATCTTATAATAAATCGGTGATTCTATGTTAGATACATTGATATTTATCTTTTCATAAATATAACATTTAATGCCTGATAAGTATATTCTGACTTTTAATATTTCTTGTTCGATACTCCACTTTATGTTTAATTCACTTACCGTTATTTATTAACAGCGAGTCATGGACATTTTTCGCTGAAAAATCGGGGATTTTGATTGCTTTAAGAGGGAAATTCAATAAAATGGTTTTTAGTTTTGAATTGTGAGTTTTAAGTTCTAAATGGCCGATAGCGGTAAAATGCAGTTCTTAGTTTTGATCTTTCAACTTTACCCAGGACATGGTTTTTAAGCTCTTTGTTGAAAATCCATCTTGAAAATGGGGGAAATAACAATGACAGCAACATAACTCCTTGTTAATTAATAGTATATGTAGAAAACAACGGAAATTTAACTCTACGAAACAACACGTACGAAATTTTAAGCAAAAAATGCAAAACGAACCCAATGTTAACATAGGCAATATGGCATAAGCTCTTTGAAAACAAGATAATAGGTTAAATCCTCGTTAATCCGCAAAATCCGCGGTTGAAAAAACGAACCCAATTTGCCGGCCTGCGGCCGGAAGCACGAAATTCTAAACTCGAAATCCTAAATTAATGGACTCTGAAGAAAAAATTGAAAACGAACCCAATTCTGGCAAGCCTCAAATTAGCGTAACCTCTTTTATGACAAGTAAATATGTCGAATTATCGGATTTTGAGCATGAAAAAAACGAACCCAATTTCTTTATTACACGCACAGTTTTTCGTATATAATTGCAGGCTTGGTCGATAAAGACCGATAGGTTTTCTAATGATAGCCAAAAAAATTATCGCCCGGCATTAATACCGAATGCAAAACGATAAATAATGTATTTATAACGGTTTATGTAAATGAGTCGAAAAGAATCAGCTTATCAGAAATGCATTAATCCCGCTTGCGGGGCAGAATTTGACTGCGGCCGGCCGCTGTTTAAATGCCCGGAATGCGGCGAATTGCTGGACGCCCAGTATGACTGGAATAAAATCGAGGTTCCCGGCAAAATGAGCGATTTCGCCGAACGGTGGGCCACGCGGGATAATCGGCTGGATTTTTCCGGCGTCTGGCGGTTCCGCGAGCTTCTGAATTTCTGCGAAGATAAATACAAAATAAGCATCGGCGAGGGCCAGACCATACTGCAGCAAAACGACGCCATCGCGAAATACGTCGATATGAAATCGGGCCGTCTGTTCCTGCAATACGAAGGTCTGAATCCTTCCGGCTCTTTCAAGGACAACGGCATGACCGCAGCGTTTAGCCACGCGAAAATGGTCGGAGCGACCTCTTGCGCGTGCGCATCGACGGGCAACACTTCCGCATCGGTCGCTCTGTACGCACAAAGCTGCGGGATCAAATGCACCGTCTTTATCGGCTCGGGTCGAATCGCGTTCGGCAAGCTCAGCCAGGCGATGGACTACGGAGCCCAGACCATCCAGATACGCGGCGATTTCGACGATTGTATGCGGCAGGTCCAAGGCGTCTGCCGGGAGCTTGGATTATATCTGCTCAATTCCCTGAATCCGTTCCGGCTGGAAGGGCAAAAGACAATCATGTACCGCATTATCGAGGGCCTAGGCTGGGAAGTGCCGGACTGGATTATCGTGCCCGGCGGAAATCTCGGCAATTCCAGCGCTTTCGGTAAGGCGTTCTACGAGCTAAAACAATTGGGCCTGATTGATAGAATCCCCCGAATGGCGATTATCAACGCTACCGGCGCCGATACCCTGACCGATCTGGTCAATAACAAAAAACTCTCCTGGAACAGCGGCAACGTCGAGCAGAATATTATCGACGACTATTACGCCGATTTGACGGCAAAGAACTTTTCGCCGCACACCTGCGCCTCGGCGATAGAAATATCCCGGCCGGTCAATCTGAAAAAATGCCTGCGTGCCATCGATATATGTAACGGTATCGTCCGCGCCGTCACCGACGAGGAAATTCTCGACGCCAAGGCGATTATAGGCAAACACGGTCTCGGCTGCGAGCCGGCCTCGGCGGCAACAATAGCGGGGCTCAAACATCTGCGGGCCGACGGTACTATCGGCGCCGACGAGCGTATCGCCTGCGTGCTTACCGGACATCCGCTCAAAGATCCCAATGTCACCGTCAACTACCACAAGGATAAACAGGGACAATTCAGTAATCCGCCTATAGAGGCACCGAACGACCTCGATGCGATCATCAAGCTGGTGAGTGTGTGATTATTTCAGCTTCGGTTTCGACGTTAGGCTGTTCAGTAGAAACCGATAGTTCCCTCATAGCTTTATCCGTCAGGCCCGTCAGGCGAATATCATCACCGAACGGCTTGATATTAACGTAATGCAAACCCAGCGCCCTTTTCAGCCTGTCCATCGGGCCGGCTATCCGGGCACTGCCTCGACTGCCGAGAATTTTCGGAGCGATATAGACATGTATTTCATCGGCAAGGTTCTCCGCCAGAAACGAAGTCAACACCGTCGGGCCGCCTTCGACGAGCAATTGAGTGACGCAGCGCCTGCCCAGTTCCTCGAGCAGGAAATACAGGTTGGACTTTCCGTGCGTATCAGGATAGATGAGCAGTTCGGCACCCGTATCGGCGATTTGTTTGGCAAGGTGTGGATTATCCCGGACCGACTGTTCACTTGCCAGGATAATGACGGGGGCCTTACCGGCCGTCTTAAGAAGCTTGCAATCCCGGGGAATCCTCAGAAAACTGTCCAGTACGATTCTAATCGGTGTTTTGCCTTTGTTCGGCCGGGCCGTCAACCGCGGATTATCCGCTATTATCGTATTGATTCCTACCAGTATCGCCTGGGAACGTCGCCGCAATTTATGCGAATCCCTTCTGCTTGTCTCGTTGGAAATCCACCTGTTTCCGGCACCTTTATCGACACTTGCGACTTTGCCGTCTATGGTCTGCGCCCATTTTAATACAACCCAGCTTTTGCCGGTGGAGGCAAATTTCATGAAAGGAGCATTCAGCAGCTTCGCTTCGTTTTCGCATATGCCGGTTTGCACTTCTATCCCGGCACTTCTTAACCGATCGATTCCTTTGCCGTTCGCGTGCTCCGATGGATCCTCCGCTGCGATAAAAACTTTCGCCAGGCCGGCATCGATAATTGCCTGCGTACAGGGGCCGGTCTTTCCATGGTGCGAGCACGGCTCAAGAGTGACATACATCGTGGCGCCGCGAGGACTCACGCCCAATGATTGGCAGTCCTCCAGTGCGTTAATCTCCGCATGCGGGCCGCCGAACTTCCTGTGCCAGCCTCTGCCGATTATCTGGTTGGCCTTGGTAATCACCGCACCGACCGCGGGATTCGGCTCAACAGAACCAATCCCACGTTTGGCTAAATTCAGCGCCATCCGCATATATCTTTCAGCATCGTCTACCATGTATCTTCCAACCCTTATCACAGTCCACGGATACGCATCAACCCTCAAGCATCTTTATAAACTCATCTTCTGTAATAACTTTAATACCAAACTGGAGTGCTTTGTCAAGCTTGCTCCCGGGATTTTCGCCTGCCAGGACGAAATCGGTTTTCTTACTGACACTCGACGAGGTTTTCCCGCCGGCCTGTTTTACGGCCTGCTCGGCCTGCTGCCGCGTGAAGTTCTCCAGAGTGCCCGTAATAACCACCGTTTTACCGGCCATTTTATCGGAACGTCTTTTTGCCGGTTTTTGCAGCTTCACTCCGGCGGACTGAAATTGATTGATAACGGCAATGTTTTTGGGATCGTGAAAATATTCGTAAACGCTCTTTGCCATAATCGGTCCGATCTGATCGATCTCCGCAAGCCGTTCCTCGTCTGCCGAGATAATGGCGTCCAGGGAACCGAAATATCCGGCCAATATCTGTGCCGATTGACCACCGATGTGTCGGATTCCCAAAGCGGCAATAAAACGCCACAAGGGCCTGGTTTTGCCGGCCGCTATAGAATCGATAACGTTTTGGGCGCTCTTATCCGCCATTCGTTCAAGTCCGACAAGGTCCTCTTTCGTCAGCTTGTAAATATCGGCGAAATTTCTCACCAAACCGGTCTCGATAAGCTGGTCAATCAATGCCGGACCAAGATGTTCGATATCCATCTGTCCCCGACCGGCGAAATATCGCAGACGCTCTTTGAGCTGGCCCTTACAATCAGGATTCGTACACCTGATATAAACGCCGTTCTCGTCTTTAGCCACGCTGGAACCGCAAACAGGACATTTTTCGGGGATTTCAAATACAGGGACGTTTATAGTGGCTTTGGCTTTAACCTGAATAACCTGCGGGATGATTTCGCCGGCCTTTTCGATGACGACTGTGTCACCTTGTCCGACACCCAATCGCTTCAATTCATCGAAATTGTGAAGGCTTGCTCGCTTGACGGTCGTCCCGGCCAAAGACACCGCTGTCAAATTCGCCACCGGCGTCAATATGCCGCTTTTGCCGACCTGAACATCGATGGATTCGACCACCGTCTCGGCCTGCTCGGCGGCAAATTTATAGGAAATACACCAGCGCGGCGCTCTGCCGGTCGCACCGAGAACCTCACGCTGCTCAAAACTGTTGACTTTTATTACCATCCCGTCAATCTGGTAATCCAGTTTCGCTCGTTTGTCGCTCCAGCCGAGGCAGATTTTAATGACTTCATCTATGTCCTTCGCCTTTTTGATATTGGGATTGACAGGCAGGCCGAATTGTTTAAACTTCTCCAAACTTTGATAATGATTCCCGGCCAAAGGTTCGGAAAGCTCACCGGTTGCATAGGCAAAAAACGAAAGATTCCTCGCGGCGGTAATTCTAGCATCCAGCAGCTTCAAAGAGCCTGCGGCGGCATTCCTCGGATTGGCAAAGGCCGCTTCACCTGCCTCTGTACGAAGCCTGTTCAATTCGACAAACGAACTGGTCGGCATATATACTTCGCCGCGAACCTCGAGCACATCGGGAGCGGCATCTGCCGCTTTGATCGAACCCGCTATACGCAGGTTATCACCACGCAGCACGAGCGGCACTGCTTTAATTGTCCGGACATTTGCCGTGACATCGTCACCGAGCCGGCCGTCACCACGGGTAGCGGCGGTAACAAGCCTGCCATTTTCATATCGAAGGCTGATTGCTACACCGTCAATTTTCAACTCGACTACATAATCGTAATCCATATCGCCAAGCTGCTTTCGTACCCGCTCGTCGAACGCCTTAAGCTCATCGGCGTTATAGGTATTATCCATACTCAACATTGCCACTGCGTGACGGACGGTCCCGAAACCTTCGAGGGGCCGGCCGGAAACCCGCTGCGTAGGAGAATCGGCTGTGACCAATTCAGGATTTGTTTCCTCCAGAGCCTTAAGCTCGGCAAAAAGTTTGTCGTATTGCCTGTCGCTGATTTCCGGCTGATTGAGCACGTAATACAGATAATCGTGCTCCCGGATTTCCTTTCGTAATCGCTCGATTTTTTTCTTTGCCTGGCCGGTCATAACGGTATCATTTATAAGCTATTCGGTTATATCCTGCAAGTTATGCCTGAAATAACCGAAGTCAAGGTTTGTACGGATTCACCAAACTGATTATGGATATTATATTAACGAATAGCCAAATTGTAAATTATCGCCGATGTTTGTTGCCTTTGAAATAATCTTAGGTTTTTGTTTTTTAATAGTGGGTGCGGAGCTGCTTGTGCGCGGCTCGTCGCGCCTGGCGCTTGCGGTCGGTATTTCCCCGCTCGTAGTCGGCCTGACCGTTGTCGCCTTCGGGACAAGCGCCCCGGAATTTGCTGTGAGTATGAAAGCCTCCATGGCGGGACAGGCTGACCTCGCTTTAGGCAACGCCGTCGGCAGTAACATCTTTAACGTACTTTTAATATTAGGCGTATCGGCGCTTATTGCACCTCTGTCTATCTCGCGGCAGCTCGTCCGCCTGGACGTGCCGGTAATGATTGCCGTATCGTCACTGCTGTGGATTCTTTCGGCCAACGGCAACCTGAGCAGAACTGAGGGATTGTTCTTTGTCGCGGGGATTGTCCTTTATACTGCCTTTCTGATTTTTCTCGGTCGCCGATCCAAAGACAACGCCGAACAGCCAACAGACCTCACAAAACAGTCCGGTCCTGAGCATCGTCACAACCGGCTTACAATTCCTCTGTTGATTCTGGGCGGCCTCGGAGCATTAATGCTCGGAGCAAGGCTGCTCGTGACCGGCTCTGTGGCACTTGCCCGGCTGCTGGGAGTAGGGGAGCTTGTCATAGGACTAACCATCATTGCGGCCGGGACATCACTACCCGAGGTCGCAACGTCAGTTGTTGCATCTATTCGAGGTCAGCGTGACATTGCCGTCGGCAACGTGGTCGGAAGTAATATTTTTAATATCCTGTGTGTTCTTGGTGCGGCAGCAACGGCATCGAAGGCCGGAATAGCCGTGACTACACCCGCACTTAAGTTCGACATTCCCGTAATGACAGCCGCGGCTATTGCATGTCTGCCGGTCTTCTTTACAGGGAGTCGGATTTCACGAGGGGAAGGCGTTCTTTTCCTCGGTTATTATGCAGCGTATATTATTTACCTGATCTGGATGATAAGGAGGCCCATCGAAATGGAAAATTTGGGACGCGTTCTCTGGTGGTATGTAATCCCGCTGACCGCGATTGTCCTGATTATATCTGTTGTCTTATCGTTTCGAAAAAGGCGGGAAGAAAAGACTCTCACTTAGAAGCACCGGCCGGTCTTTTTCTTCGTACATACCTTTCTGTCCTGGCCGCATTGATAGCATATCTCGTTTTTCAAGGTCCCGTTATCAAAAAAATCCCTGATATTATCCAGTGTCGTCCGGGCAATATTTCCGATGGCCTCCGTTGTGAAAAAACCCTGGTGGGAAGTAATCAGAACATTGCTGAACGTCAAAAGCCGGGCAAGCACATCGTCGCTGAGAATCTGGGTGGAAAAATCCTCGAAGAAATATTCACTTTCCTCTTCATAGACATCCAGGCCGGCCGAGCCGACTTTGCCGCTCTTAAGAGCATCGACCAGCGTCTTGGTGTCAATCAAACCGCCGCGGCCGGTATTGATAATCATTACGCCGTCTTTCATTTTAGAAATACTGTCGCCGTCGATAATATGATAAGTGTCACGGCTCAGGGGACAATGCAGCGAAATAACATCCGAACCGGCATAAAGTTCCTCAAGGCCGACATATTCCACCTTTGTTGCGGCGGCGAATTTCTTATCCGGATAGGGGTCGTAAACCAGGACCTTCATATCGAAACCGCGAAGGATTTTCGCAGCAATCTTTCCGATTTTTCCGGTCCCGATTATACCGGCGGTCTTTCCGATCATATCGAAACCCATAAAACCGCCGATGGAAAAATTGCCGTCCCGTGTGCGATAGTATGCCTTGTGGGTCTTGCGGTTGAGACTCAGGATCAATGCCACTGCATGTTCGGCCACGGCGTGCGGCGAATACTCCGGCACCCGCACGACACGAATATTGCGATAAGCGGCTTTGAGGTCAACATTATTATACCCGGCGCAACGAAGGGCAATCAGCTCGACTCCAAGGGCCTTGAGGGCCTTCAAGACCTCGGCGGAAAGTGTGTCGTTTACAAATGCACATACGACGCAACATCCTTCGGCAAGAGGGACCGTAGCGGCGGTCAGGCGATTTTCAAAGTACCGAACGTCGTATCTATACTCCGACGAATTGACCCGATTGAAAGATTCCCGGTCATAAGGCTTCGTATCGAAAAACGCTATGGATATATTTTTGTCCATTTTCTCTGAAACCTGTACTGTTTCTACAACAATAGCTTATATAAGAAAAAGCTGATTTATCTAATCGATATTAATCCCTTATTACTGCGGTACTATTTATATGCCGGAAGTGCCGACTTTGCAAGTCCTGATGAAAAAGATTTCGTAGAGGAAATTTTTAATATTTTCCTGAAAATAAATCAATCGCATCTGCGTATATTGATATGGAATGATCTTTACAGGTTATAACGAAAACTGACTACAATTTAATTTTCTTTTAGGAGTGGACATATATGCCAACCAACATTCAGACGCAACCAGGATATGCTATAGGCTGGGGGACTCTGGCTATGATAAACGGCGGGCTTGCACAGAGCAAAAATCGCAGCGGACTGGCTTGGTTCCTGATATCTTTGTTTCTGGGGCCTATAGCAACTCTTTTCATCATTGCCCCGGAACCGGCATCAAGAAAATAATTTGTTTTGGTTTAGCTTCGCTGCCGGGATCATGCAACAGCAATTTTATTAGGAGAACAAAGAGGAGAACAGAAAAATGAAAACGCCGTCTTTTCCACCAGCCTTGATACTTTAGCATAAAGATACCCCGATTTGGCTCGGCTTTTAAGGACTCGGCCACAATTACGGGCAACTGCTATGATTTTATATTTTTTTAGGGACATTAGAAAATTACAATTTAACCTGCAACCAAACTAAAATATCGTTTTAAATTGTGTCATCTTTTTTAGTCATACATTAAATATTTAGGTTGAAAAGCCCATTCAGGTCCCTTTTTCGTATTTGAAACTCTTCATAATGGTTTTGTGAAAATAGTGCAACAACCTGTACCTTTAAGCGAATATATATTCTAATAAAAAAGTTATTCGTCAATCAGCCAAAAATGCTTGCAATCCAAGCAACACTATGGCATAATCTTGCGCGATATAAATGATAATCAAATATTGTACAAGGGAATATGAAGACAACAAAAGCATCTGAAATTATGACAACAAATGTCGTCACGGTTAAGAAAGACATGGTCATTACGGACGTAATAGCTCTTCTTCTCCGCTGGCATATAAGTGCTTTGCCTGTTGTAGATGAAGATAATAAAATGGTAGGTATCGTAAGTGAAATTGACTTGGTAAATGTAACTTTTGACGGTAATGCTGCAAATACAACGGTTGAGGATGTAATGACAACAGAGATCATATCCTTCAATCCGACAACTCAGCTGGCTGATTTGGTTCGGTCTTTCTCCGAAAGACACCTCCGTCGTGTACCGATTATTGACGAAGGCAAAGTGGTTGGCATTATAAGCCGCCGCGATCTCCTTCGAGAAATGCTTCGTAGATACAAATAATTCTGGTAAATCAGGTCTCGCCCACACTTACTTAGTAAATGTCGGCCCCATCGGTGTGGGATTCACCTACCCAAAAAAGTTTTTAGTTTTTTTATTATAGATAGGTAAATTGATGGCTCTAAAGAAATTAAGTAAGACAGAATTGGACAAATGGGTCGAAACGTGCATAAAAAAAGATAGAGTATACGGCGTACAGGCAAAAGAGAATCATTTTGTGTTTGCACCGCTGACGAAAGCCGAAAACCTGCGGTTAGATTATGATGTAACAATCCTGCCGCCTAAAAAGTACTTCCTGCCACAGCGAGAGACGCTGCTTAGGTTTGATCGTGCGCAAGGATTCGAGAGCGTCTTCGATAACCAGCCCTTCGTTCTGTTCGGAATTCATCCTTACGATATGGTTGCAATCTCACAGATAGACAAGTTGTTCTCCGAAGGGCAATGCGATACTCACTACACTAAACGTCGCGAGAATGCTACAATCGTTGTCTGTGATGTACAAAACGCGTCAAAGGATGTCTTTGCCGGCTGTATGGGGACAGCTACTGTTGAGGATGGCTTCGATATCCTGATAACGAAAGTCGATTCCGATTATCTGGTAGATATCCGCACAGAAAAAGGATTGGCGCTGGCCGATGCAATCAAGAACGCACCGGATGCCGATGATATGAGCATTAAGCTCAGGAAGTTGGTCTGGGCGGATAATGTTAAACTGCTTCAAAAACACAAACTGAATGTTCGGATCGACATCCTGCCTAAATTACTCGATCGTTCCTACGAACATCCGATCTGGGAAGAAAGAGCCAAGCTTTGCTATTCCTGTGGTTCATGCAATCTGGTTTGTCCAACATGTTACTGTTTTGATGTACGCGAGGACGTCGAGTGGAACCTGCAGAAAGGCGAACGTTACAGGGTCTGGGACGGCTGTCTTCTTTCTGAATTTGCGGCTGTGGCGGGGGGGCATAATTTCCGGCGCAATCGAGCCGACCGTTACCGCCACCGCTACTATCGTAAAGGCAAATATATACCGGAAAAGATCGGAGAAGTTGCCTGCGTGGGGTGCGGACGATGCATTACCGCATGCACGGCGAATATCGCCAATCCGGTCGAAGTTTATAACAAGCTTGTGGATGAAGGGAAATAAAGTAGATGTGTAAATGCGAAACACCAAAGGATATCTACCTTCCATTACCGGCAACGGTACGTAAGATAAAACCAATGACAAAATTCGAGAGCTTCTTCTCGTGTAAGCTCGACTCCGGCAAGGAGCTCGGCCATATGCCCGGGCAGTTCGTGGAGGTTTCGGTTCCGGGAATCGGCGAGGCGCCAATTTCTGTTTCTTCTTCCCCGACACGAAAAGGTTCCTTTGAGATGGTCGTTCGAAATGTCGGTAATGTTTCAGATGCTATGCACAGGTTAAACGACGGTGATAAAATTTTCATACGCGGTCCCTTCGGGACATGTTTTCCCGTCAACGATGCCATGAAAGGCAAAGACATCATCTTCATATGCGGTGGTATCGGGATTGTTCCGGTCCGTTCAGCAATTCAATACGTGCTGGACAACCGCGACGATTACGGACGCGTTATAATTCTTTTCGGAGCTAAAACGCCTAAAGACCGTCTTTTTATCGACGAACTAGATCAATGGCGCAAAGAAAAGAACGTGACATTCCTGGAGACGGTCGACCACCGCGACGAAAGCTGGTCGGGACCGGAAGGAGTCATAACAACGCTTTTACCTCTGGTTAAGATAGACAAAGAAAATACGGTTGCTATAATTTGCGGACCACCAATCATGTATAAGTTCGTAATAGTCGTTCTGGAAGAGGCTGGTTTGAAAGAGGACCAAATCTACCTGTCGCTGGAGCGGCATATGAAATGCGGTGTTGGAAAGTGTGGGCACTGCCAGATTAATAACGTCTATGTGTGCCAGGATGGTCCCGTTTTCAGGTTTTCTGACATCACAAATCTCGGGGAGGCCGTATAATGCCAAAAATGCCAAAATTGAAAATTGCTTTTTTTGATTTCGCCTGTTGTGAAGGTTGCCAGCTGCAGGTTTACAACATGGAAGAGGAAATTCTTGATTTGCTTGAACTGGTCGAACCTCTGGAGTGGCGGGAGGCCATGTCCGACAAGAGCAATGACTATGAGGTCGCCATTATCGAAGGCTCGATAACACGCCCTGAGGACGAGAAGCGCATCAAAGAGATTCGGGACAACGCAAAGACACTCATCGCGCTCGGGTCATGCGCTACAACCGGAGGATTAAATAAACTAAAGAACAACTTCGAGATGCAGGATGTCAAAGAGTATGTCTATGGCAAAGACGCCGACATGCCGCATCTCGAGACATACCCGACAAAAGCCGTAAATGAGATTGTCAAGGTGGACTACATGGTCCACGGATGCCCGATAAACGTAAAGGAATTCGCATATATCGTCAAGTCTCTTGCATTGGGCAAAACACCAAAGCTTCCCGAATATTCTGTATGCGTCGAGTGTAAGATGAAAGAAAATGTCTGCCGATACGAATATGGCGAGATTTGCTTGGGGCCGATTACCCGGGCCGGCTGTGGTGCGAAGTGCCCGTCAAACGGGATGTGGTGTTTCGGTTGTCGCGGATATGTTGATAATCCAAATGTTAATGCCGCTAAGGACGTAATGGACCAGTACGGAAAGACCTTTGACGATCTTCGCGGCAAGATGTTGCTATTCGGAAGTCCCGCGGACGACACCTTATGGCGTAAATAGGAGTACTGATGGCAAAGGCAAAAAAAGTCAATATAAGCGTTAATCACGTCACACGTGTTGAAGGACATGGAAATATTCGCCTGCGGGCGAGCGATGGTAAAGTCGAACATGTCGAATGGCAGGTTCCGGAAGCACCTCGGTTTTTTGAGGCGATGGTGCGCGGGCGGAGCTTCGAAGACATCCAGACCATCGTCAGTCGCATTTGCGGTATTTGCTCGGTTACACACTCGATGGCCGCAATCAAGGGCATCGAAGATGCAATGGGAATCAAGGTCTCCAAGCAAACGGAAAAACTGCGTATTCTATGCCATTACGGCGAACAGATGGAAAGTCATAGCCTGCACGTCGGATACCTCGTGGCCCCGGACCTGTTGGGCCAGAAGTCAGTGATTCCCCTGGTCGAATCACATCCGCACGTAGTAAAGACGGTTATTCACCTGCACCGACTCGGAAATATATGGATGGAGACAATCGGCGGGCGTATGACGCACCCGGTAACACTAAAACCCGGCGGTTTTACTGCTATTCCATCTGAAGAGAAACTCCGCGAACTTAAAAAGGCAATGGAAGAAGCCATACCGGAAGCAAAGATACTTATCGAAGTACTCCTTTCTGTGGCAGACAAGTTTCCGGACTTCAATCGTGACACTGAATACATTGCATTGAAATACCCCGATTACTACACATTCTACCACGGCGACATCGCCAGCACAGACACCGACCAGAAAGTACCGGTACATGAATTCGAGCGGGTAGCCAACGAGTATGTTTCGCCGCAATCTACCGCAAAGTGGTGCAAATGGCATCGTGATTCATATGCAGTGGGCGCGCTGGCACGATTTAACTTGAACGCAGAGCTGCTATTGCCCATGGCGGCGGAAACAGCTAAGCAGTTCGGCCTTAAGAAGGGCGCCTGCAATCCTTATCTTAACAATGTTGCACAGGTCGTTGAATGCGTTCAGGTGATCGAACACGGTCTGCAACTAATCGATGAACTTCTCACTGAAGGCCTAAAAAGCGAAACAGTTAAAATCAAGCCCGTGGCCGGTGAAGGTGTGGGATGCGTAGAGGCGCCGCGAGGTATTCTCTTCCATCGCTATGCTTTTGACAAAAAGGGGCTCTGTACGAAGGCGAACATCTGCATTCCGACAGGGCAAAACCATGCGAATATCCAAAAGGACTTCGAGGCCTTCGCGCCACAAATTATCGACCGAGATCAGGACGAGATTCGCCTGCTCCTGGAAATGCTGGTTCGTTCATACGACCCGTGTATCTCATGTTCAACACATTTTCTGAACGTCGAATTTGTATAAACCGTCTGAATCCTTATGAAGCCGATCCTTATCATCTGTCTTGGCAATCCACTGATGCGGGATGAAGGGGTAGGCATTCAACTGGCTTCGCAACTTCAAGTTCTTCTTGTCGATAATCCCGATATCGAAGTTATGGACCTGGGCACCGGCGGTCTCTCCGTAATGCATGCAATCAGGGGGCGAAAGAAAGTCGTATTTGTCGATTGTGCAATCATGGGGCAATCCCCCGGTTCGATACGCCGCTTTACACCACAACATGTCCGTTCGACAAAAACACGAATGCGTTATTCCCTGCACGAAGGCGATTTGCTCAACACACTGGAATTGTCACGCAGCATGGGTGAATGTCCCGACGATATCGTCATCTTTGGTATCGAACCAAAGGAAATTTGTCACGGGGAGGGATTGTCGAACGAGCTGGAAACAAAACTCCAGCAATATACCCAATCCATCCTCCAGGAACTTCAGACGAAAAAGGACAAATAGATTCCAGAAATCATACCGACGCCGAATTTTGTCTTGCCTGCCGTGCCCAGGCACCAACCGTAAAAAATAGGTCATTTTCATAGACTGCCATAGAAAAAACAGCCAAGACACGCTAAAAACGCCATTCTTGGCTGTTCAACAAACTCCCCGAGTAGGGCTCGAACCTACAACCTAGCGGTTAACAGCCGCTCGCTCTACCAATTGAGCTATCGGGGAATTTCAACCCTTCAGGACTAATTAAAAATTGCATTAAAAATGCAATTACATTCCCAAATATTCGGGATATTATGCGTATTTTTTTCGGTTTGTCAAGCCTCAGTATTTTTTTTGGTAGTTCGTATGAAAAAACGTCCTAATGCTGGTAAAATAGACAATATTATAGTATACTATCGGGTTTATAGAACTTAAGTAAAATGCCTTGCCGTTCGATATAAGATTTATCGATACGTGTTAATCGAACGCAGGACAGGTGCGGCGCATAGTAACGATGGTTACATTATGAAAGTTGCTGTGCCGATTAATTTTTAAGGTCCGTAAATATTATGGCCAAGGACATTCTTGACATCGGTGGTTTTACCATCCTCAAACGTCTGGGGACCGGCGCCCGAAGTACAATTTATCTGGCTTCCGACGAGGAAGAAGACAATGCAACTATCGCCTTAAAGCGGGTTATATACGAAAAACCCGAAGATGTACGTGTATTCGAGCAGGTTGAAACGGAATATAAAGTCGCAAAGCAGATAGACCATCCGTACGTCCGCAAATGTTACAAACTCAAAAAAATACGCGGCGTATTCAAGGCAAAAGAGATGCTGCTTTCGATGGAATACTTCGAAGGCAAGAACCTCGAAGACTGCTCCACTTTAAGCCTCGGAGATGTGCTTCTCGTATTCAGAATGGTTGCAAGCGGACTCAATTCCATGCACCAGCAAGGTTACGTTCACTGCGATATGAAACCAAACAATATATTATTAAACAAGTCCGGCTCAATAAAAATTATCGATCTTGGCCAGAGTTGTAAAATCGGGACTACAAAACAAAGAATTCAGGGCACGCCGGATTATATCGCCCCGGAGCAGGTCAAACGTAAACCTCTCGGCCCGAAAACAGATATTTTCAACCTTGGTGCCACAATGTACTGGGCTCTCACCGGCAAGAATGTCCCTACACTAATACCAAAAAAGAACAAATTCGGACTTCCTGTCACCGAAGCTCGCAGAGCACCTCATGAGTTGAAAAAGCAATTACCGATGGGAATCTCAAAACTCGTTATGGATTGCATCGAGGACGATCCCGCAAACCGACCGCGTAATATGATGACAGTCATTTCAAGGCTTGACCTGATGGTGCATAGCATCTTTGGCGGTAAAATAAAAACGAATAAAAATGCCTCAAACAATAATCGATCTGCTGAATAAAGGCACACAAGCAAACAGCGAAGACAAATTTCGACGCGGCAATCTGATTCATTTGCCGGCCGAAGGCGACCTGATTATTACCGGTGACCTCCACGGCCATCGCCGAAATTTCGAAAGGACGGTAGCTTTTGCTGATTTGGCAGATCATCCGAACAGACATATCGTTTTTCAGGAAATTATCCACGGCGGCCCCGAGGATTCCGAGGGCGGGTGCCTGTCATATCAATTATTGTTCCAAATTGTCCGCTATAAATTAAGCTTTCCCGATCAGGTTCACGTGATTATGGGCAATCACGATACGGCGTTTATAAACAACAGCGAAGTGATGAAAGACGGCAAAGAAATGAATCGCTCGATGCGCAGGGCCATTAAACGGGAATTTAAAAAAGACGCCGTCAAAATCATGTTCGCAATCAAGCAAAATCTGTTTTCCCAGCCGCTGGCTGTCAGATGTCAGAACAGGATATGGCTCTCACATTCACTCCCTTCCGACCGACTCGTGGATAAATTCGACCCGGATATTTTCACAAGAGAGCTAAAAGTCAACGACGTTGTCAAACCGGGATCGGCTTATCTTTTGACCTGGGGCAGGAAGATGAGCCAGGAGCTGCTTGATAAAATGGCGGAACTTTTTGATATCGATATATTCGTACTCGGCCACCAGCCACAGGAAATGGGATGGTGCCAGGCCGGGAAAAATCTTATCATTATCGCTTCAAATCATAATCACGGCTGTTTGCTTCCGATCGATTTAACGCGATCATATACTATCGAACAGCTTGTCGAAGCTTTAGTGCCTATGGCATCGCTGCCATAAAACAGTTTGAATAAGGAACATTCTAACTTTTAAGATTTTTAATTATGGATTGGTATTACTACATAGTCCTGGTCGCAATCATATTTCAATTGCTTTTCCTGCTGCAGGCGTATAATAACCATCGATATGCACTCAAGAAGTACCGGAAAAAGCGATGGTACAGACCACATACCGTTCTAATTGTTCCCTGCAAGGGGCTGGATTCGGCCTTCCAGGAAAATATCGCTTCCTTTTTTCACCAGGACTACGAAAATTACTCCCTGTGGTTCGTGGTGGCGGAAGAATCGGACCCGGCATACGGTAAACTAAGCAAGCTCAAGAAAAAATTAAGCAAAAAAACGAAAGCAAAGGAAGTAAAAATACTCGTAGCCGGACACGGCCAATCCTGCAGCCAGAAAAATCACAATCTTCTGTATTGCTATGAAAGAATCGGTGACGATATCGACGTTTTGGCTTTCGCCGATTCCGATATCTGCGTTCATAAAAACTGGCTCAGTCACCTTGTGTATCCACTAAGGAAATCGAAATATGGCGCCGCAAGCGGGTACCGCTGGTTCGTTCCCGAAAAGAACAATATCGCCAGCCTGGCCCTTTCGGCATTAAACGCCAAGGTTGCCCAGCTCCTCGGGAATACCATTTTCAACCAGGCTTGGGGCGGCTCTATGGCAATCCGTACGGACGTTTTTCGCAGGATCGGCCTCGATAAAATATGGCCGAAAGTGCTCAGCGATGATTTATCACTTAGTCGTGCCGTCAAAAAAGCCGGCATGCATGTGGCTTATGTCCCGGCATGTCTGGTCGCATCATACGAATCTACTACCTGGCGGAAGCTCTTCGAATTCGCCCGGCGACAATTTTTAATTACCCGCGTTGCCGCTACGAGGACCTGGTTGTTCGGATTGTTCAGCTCTTTGTTTTCGGTTCTGGGTCTCTGGGCTGGGATAGTGATTGCCTGGTTCGTAATACGAGGTTCGTGGTTCGATCAACAATTCACACTGCAGGAAAAAATCATCCTGCTGGCACTACCGGCCGTCTTTATTTGTAGTCAATTCATCAGAGCGATACTCCGGCAGACAATGATTAGAAAGCTATTGGAAAAAGACCGACGAAAAATGAGAGCCGCCTGTCTGGCCGACGTTCTCTTTTCCTGGGTATGGTCGGTGTTACTGCTCTTTTTCATCCTTTCTTCGGCATTCGGCAACACCGTATGCTGGCGGGGAATACCATATAAGCTGCTTGGACCATACGAGACGGTCGTATTGGATAATAAGGCATAAATGTATTGTTACAATTCCAGGATGAATGCTTTTCATTTAAATGAATATTTATAAACCGGTCGGGAAGAAAGCATCCGGCCCGGATATGACTGTTCCTGCAGGAAAAAAGTCTTCTGATGTTAATTATGCAGGATTTACGATTGATGAAAGACTGATAATCAAAAAACTAACCCAAAGATAGACTGTTGCAAACATTGTCAGATATATCGCAACTTCGTCAAATATTTTCATAAACCTTCGCATCTCTCCGCCCCCATAAATTCGTTCATCCTGCCAATCGTACTTAGAAAGTCCCCCTAATAAAATATAACATATAAATTAAAAAACGCAAAATCCGGACCACGTTTTCACTTTCTGTAGAGCTTCATTCCTACAGCCAAAAAGAAGGGCCTATACTAAAGAAGAAAGTATAGGCCCTTAAGTACCGTAAAAAAACGATATCTATCAAGCAATTAATAAACAAGTCCGTCGGTTTTACTCCGTCTTGGATAAACGGATATCGTCAACAAATACCATGCCGGAACCACCGGATTCGAAACCAATCGTCAAATTTGAGACATTATCCAGACTGATACCCAAAGAAGCCAAATCGATCGTTATTTCCTGCCATTGAGTCTGGGTGAGATCACCGTCATATGTCCCCTTAACGCCGTTGACCTTTACATACATCCGATCCGTGGCGGAATTAGCGGCATCGCCATAGAACCACAGCGACAACACGTTAGGAGAACCGACGGTCCAGTCCCGACCGATGGGTAGATCCGATATACTGACGGTAACCTCTGATAAACTAACACCGGCATTGTTGTACGATACCGGCACCGATTGCCTGCCGCTATGAACAATCATTGTCTCAAGAGAGGCTCCACTCGTATAACCGATCGTGGATCCATTGGTGCGGACTGCCGGGGGTTCAACATAGCCATCCGTCCAGGTATCATAAACAAGGTTGCTATCATCTTCGGTCAGAATCTCATTATAGGACTCGAAATCATCAACGACACGATATTCGCTCGTTGTGAAGCTCCATGTGTGACCTTCCCAGACCGGGACAGTATTGGCGTTATTTACCTCATCTACACGCCAGTAGTATGTGCTTAACAATTCAAGGGATAACGGACCGTATGCGGCCTGACTAACCGTAACAGCAGTCGCCGTGCCGTCTATAACAGACTGCTCGTCGTCGCTGATATACACTTTATGCTCGGCCGCTTGCTGTCCCGCTTTCCAACTCAGAGTTACATCGGAGGACACACCCTCAGCCCCGTCGGCCGGTTTGGGATCTCGGGCCTGTACGGGGAAGTAGAAGAACCGAACCTCGCTCAAGCCGCATTGGTTCTGGCCTCCCCAGGTGCTGGTGCAGGTGATCCTGACGTACTTGGCGGCCACACCGTTGAAATCCACGATAGTATCGTGCTCATAGTCGGCGACACCGGGAGCCTGAGCGAATTCAGGGACATCCGTTAATGCCGTCCATTTGTCGTCATCCGTGGAGTATTCAATCGTCGCAGTCTTCACACCAAAATTAACAAGAACCCCCTCGAGTGCATTATTAGAGTTCCATATCCACATCTGATTCAGCTTGTATACTGTATCGAACTCATATTTAATCCAGACAGGCGGCTCCTGGCCGGCATCGCTCAACCACATGTTTGTCGGCTCCGTGTCATGCTGGTCCCAAGCATCGATACCCGAGTCGTTGACCGTGTTCTCCGGCCCAAAATCGGCGGCTGCCGAACTGGAAGCTGTGGCCACTATACCACGCACCTTATAGAAAAAGGGATCCAGGCTGCCCAGGCCCTCCAGCGCGCCTATGTCATAAGCCTCACCGACCGGACGGAACGTGCCCTCGAAGTCATCGGTCACGAGTGCCAATGTCTGACCTGCATCCAAACCCGGCGAACCCACCATCAAATGGTAATCACCGTTGGCCGCGTCGATGAATTGTGGATCACCCGCAAGGTTGCCGTTGGAGCCGATTACGCCGGCACCGGTGGCATCGAGCGGATCCAGGCCCGAATTTGAGAAAAACAGGTTATTCTGAATAATTGTGGTGTCATCGTATCCATCTTCGTATCCGATGACCGAACCTCCCCCGGCAATCGTATTATTGGCGAAAATACAGTTGATGATTTCCTTTACTGCGGCACCGTTAGTGCTTTCCTTTAGGAAAATCATTGATCCGCCCGGATTGTTGTTGCCGACGAACGTGCAATTATAGACAAGGGCCCGCCTGTCTTCGATTCCGAGTGTATATTGGCTCGGATAGGTTCCGGAGGGAACAACCACATCCACCCCGTTATTGACGAAGACACAGTTTACGATCTCAATCTGGTTGTTTCCATCGCCATTGTAAATTGCATCCCCGCCTTCCCTGGCGCCGCAGTTGGTGAACAGGCAACGGTAAAACTTAGCATTATTGGCACCGCTTTTAAAATTGACGGCTCCGCCGGTATTAACAGTGACACAACTATCGAAAACGCAGTCTTCAAAAACTACCGTTGAATCGTCACGGATTGAAACAGCGCCGCCACCGCGTTCTGCTCCGCCCTCAACACCACCTTCGAACAGCCCGGCACAATTGAAGAACGTAACGCCGCGGAAGATGCCATCACTCCCGTTTCGAACATAGATCGCGCCGCCCTGCTCTGTGTCATCGCTTGTACCGGTCGTAGAGTTCTGGATGACCAGATTCTCAATGGTAAAGTTCCTGGCGCGGACATAGAAAGTGCCATGCTGTTCCACCTGGGATTTAGTTCTCATATCGATGATGGTCGGAGTCGCTGCGGGATCGGAGGTGGTGAAGGAGCTGTCATAGCTGCCGACGATAGCCTGCCCGTCGCTAATATCATTGTAAACCGGTTCATCGAGGTAGGTACCCCCGGCTACCAGAACGGTAAGATCTGCATCCTCGAGATTCAATCCTTCGTCAATCGTCTTGAACGGAGAGGCAAGCGAACCATCGCCAGTGGTGGCAACCGAACCGTCCACATAAACTGTCCTCTGCGCCAGCGAGTTGCCGGCAAGACACAGGACAATAATCGTTAAAATACAAACCTTATACATCGTTGATGCCTCCAAAAAAATATCCGTAAATAGTTTTAATACATAGGACATACAAAATTTTGCCCCAGGCTTTTCTTTGTTCGTTATATATGTCTTCGTTACTGGTTCTAAAAATCAATCTTTCAAATTACTTCATAAGCTCTTTAATAATACAATATGTATTTACATTAACGCATATATACTCTGTATTTATGCCCTGCCTCAGGAAATGATATTGATCAAATCTGATAAATATTATTCCTATAAAGACCGAAAAACACGCCCCATACTCCTCGTATCAGCGCAGGTCTTCTCTATATTATTTTATATCATATCAGAATCTTCACTGTCAAGGTAAAAGGGCCTTTCATATATTGAAATCGTCCTATAAAACCACAAAAATTCCTGTTTATCATCACATTACACCACTTAGTACGCTTCGCCTGCAAAGATCAATCACAGATCTTTCGTCCGACCAAATATATATAATCGGCAGCTTTTACGGTCATCTGGACTTCAAAATCATCCCAAAAAACTTATAAAACAACAGTAAAAACCGTTTTGCACTAAGATAACTCCATTTCTACCAAAAAGTTATAGTGTTAATACAAATTTTCTAAAAAAAACCGCTATACTCTATTGACAGGTACCTTGCAATGCCATATACTAAGTTTATGGAAGATAAGTTTTTCGATAACTGGGCAACGCAATTACGAAAGGGAATGCTCGAGCTATGCATACTCAATTCCATCAAAGGGACAAGCCTTTACGGATACGACATCGTCCGCAAGCTACGGGATATTCCCTCTCTTGTAATAAGCGAAGGGACAATTTACCCGATTTTAAGCAGACTCAAACGAGAGGGCCTTCTTGGTACTTCTATTAAAGAATCGTCCGAAGGTCCGCCGCGGAAGTATTACGAGTTGACCGAAAAAGGACAAAACATCCTCCGGCAAATGAACGAATACTGGCAGGATATCCGAAACGGAACCGACTCTTTAAAAGGAGACAAATAATGATCCTCAAATTAAGTCTAAACGCTCAAAAATCTCTCGACGATTACATCAATCAGGTCAAGGCATACCTGAAAGGTGTAAAATCAGTCGATGCCGAAGAAATAGTCCAGAACATAAACGAGCATATCGAAAACGAGCTTGCCGGCTCGGCGGAACCGGTCGGCCCTGAAACACTCGACGAAGTTCTTAAAAAACTCGGCAGCCCGCAACAATGGGTGCCCGAGGAAGAATTATCCTGGTGGAAAAAATTCGTTCTGCGTATTCGCACAGGCCCCGAAGACTGGCGACTGGCATATATCTCTTTCGGATTGTTTATCATCGGTTTTATACTGCCGCCAACCTTTCTTTTATTGGTCCCGGCCAGCTATATTGTCTCCCGCGCTGCGTTGTCGCTGTCCGACTACAATATCCAGGTTAAAGCCCAAAAATGGCTCATCTATCCTTCATTAATTGTTGTTAATATTCCTATATTTTTAATCTTACTGTTCTGGCCTCTCATTATCAGTATAAACTTAGGATACGGACTGGAACATTCAGTGAGACAATCGTTTTATCAGTTTCAAGAAAACCTGATCTACTGGATTATGGCATATTCCTTTATCATATCTTCATTAGGTTTATGGTGGTTAATCTTTTCGACCGTCCTTATGAGAAAGAAAAATATACGGAAAATGATATGTTTGCCTTTCACCGGTATAATCACCAGTAAATTTTTGTCTCTATTGTGGTTGGTCGGTCTGATAATGATGTTTGTGTTTACTGTTTCTGGATTGTGGTATTGGTTATGAACAAATCAAAATAATCATTATGTTGTTGCTTTGATTAAACTGATTATTCTTTTAGCTATTGAAGTTTTATTTGAGCTTTGGATTATTTCCCATTCCCTGCAAGGTAATTTAATTTGAACAGTCGATTTTTCATTTCCGATAGCGGAAATATTATTGGCGATTATCATATCGAGGTTCTTTTCTTCGAGCTTTTGTTCGGCGTTTTTTCGAAGGTTTTTGTCTTCAAGAGCAAAACCTACAACAATTTGTCTTCCGTGACTCGTGGCTCGTCGCTCGTTTTTGTGTTTTCCGGCCCATTTTAAGATATCAACGGTAGGTTTTAACTTTATTGTCAAACTACCTTGTTCTTTTTTAATTTTTAATTTCGACTTTCTACAGGGAGTATAATCGGCGACGGCGGCCGCCATAATCAGACACGCGCATTCGGCAAAATGCTTTTTTACCGCATCGAACATTTCAGCAGCTGTTTCTATCCTGACAATCCGAACACCGTCGGGGACACGCAGTGAAGTCGGTGCCGTGATGAGTGTCACTTTATGTCCGGCTTTAAGTGCCGCACGGGCCAGAGCATAACCCATCCTGCCGCTGCTCGCATTAGAAATAAAACGAACCGGGTCAATGTATTCGCGTGTGCCGCCGGCTGTTATTAAAATTCGCATCCCATATCTCGCGGTATGTTGATTGTATTTTGTATTTCAGGCTTTTTTAATTTTGGAGGCAATTTTTTCCGCCGCTTCCAATATATCCTGCGGTCCAGCCATTCTGCCGACGCCCTTGGTTCCACAGGCAAGACGTCCCTCGGTCGGACCGACAATACGTATCCCCATCTTCTGGATAGTTTCGACATTATTTTGTACGGCCGGATTCGCCCACATTTTCTCGTTCATTGCCGGAGCCAATAACGCCGCACCTGATTTAATCAGCGGCCAACACGCGCATAGTAAAGTGCTCAGCAGGTCATCACAGATACCGTTTGCGACCTTGCCTATAATGTTGGCGGTCGCCGGGGCCACTACAACGATATCCGCCCAGTCAGCCAACGCGATGTGGCCGATTCGAAATTGCTCTGGCGTACTCCACATATCGGTGAAAACACAGGAATTTGTCACGGCCTCGAAACTCTTCGGACCGACAAACCGGCAGGCGCTTTCCGTCATTACAGTATTTACAATTGCCCCCGCGGCTGTTAGTTTGCTGGCCAAATCAACCACCTTGTATGCAGCGATTCCACCGGTTACACCAAGCAAAATATTAACTCTTTCGAACATACTGTTTCCTGTTCCGTCGTCCCCGTATTACTGTGGGACCGAACATATACTAATTCTTGCCGGTGCTCTCAGTAGTTGGCGCAGAGACCCCGTCATCAACAGCAATTTTGTCCTCTAAAATTTCCTGAATAACAATTTCAAGCATAGTCATGCCTGAGGTATCCTCTACCAGGGGCCGAGCTCCCTGTAAGATTTCACCGAGCCGTTTTTGAACCAGTGCCGTTAATTTGAATTTTCCACCAACTTTGTTGATCAATCTGTCACTTTTTAGTTCGTCTATCATCTTTCCTGTCTCGTAAATAGTATTTCATTCATCCCAAAAATCAGGATCCTGATTTAGTGTTCTTTTCACTGACGGCGTCATCGATAATCTGAATACATTCCTCAATTGCCTGCTGCAGGTCTTCGTTTACAACCATGTGCTCATAATATTGCCATGCAGCAGCGATTTCCGTACTCGCTCCGCCCAGTCTTTCCTCCGCCACCTCGGCGGCATCCCGACCTCTGTGGTTCATGCGTTCGGCCAAAACTTTAGCGCTCGGAGGTAAAATAAAGATCATCACCGCATCAGGATAAATAGCCTTGACCTGCCTGGCGCCCTGAACATCGATCTCCAAAATCACCGTCTTGCACCCCTGCAGCATTTCCTCGACCTTGTCCCTGGGTGTCCCGTAAAGATGGCCGAAGACTTCCGCATATTCCAGGAATAATCCCTTACCGATTCGCTCTTTAAATTCCTCTTTTGATATGAAGCAATAATCCCGGCCTTCAGCTTCGGCATCGCTTCGGGGGCGTGTGGTCGTCGAGACACTCAGACAGATGTCGTTTCTCCTCGCGACTATCTCGTCGCAGATCGTGCTTTTGCCGACGCCCGAAGGCCCGCTTATTATCACTACTTTACCTTTTTTATCTTTTGATTTACCCATCATCAACTCTATATCGAGACGAAAGGTTCACGAAACATCCCGCGTTGAAAAAATACGCTCACTCGACGTTCTGAATCTGTTCCTTAATACGCTCTATCCAACATTTCATATCAACCACACAGCGGGTAATCTCCCCGTCGGAGGTCTTACTGGCTATTGTATTGGTCTCTATCAGCATCTCCTGACTGATGAAATCCAGTCTCCGCCCGGCCTGATCGTTAGCCTCACAACTCTGAACAAACTGCTGAAGATGAGAATCCATTCGGGCAATCTCCTCGGAGATATCCGATCTGTCCGCAAAAATCGCCACTTCTCTTGCAAGGATTTCCTGGTCCATCTTTAGTTTCGCTTCTGCGAGAAGTGTATCGACTCTCTGTTGTAGTTTTTTTGCATATTCCTGCACAACTATATCGCTTTTAACACGAATTTGTTCGAGATCCTTTTCGATTGCCCTGCAATGCCCTTTCAGCTCCTCTGCAAGAAAATTACCCTCTATGGCGCGCATTTGCTTGAGCTTATCTACAGCCTTCCGGCTAACATCCAGAACAGCCTCCCTGGTTTGTTTTGCTATTTCTTCGTCCGGCGAAATCGGCCGAATCATTCCCGGCAGGCTCAATAAGTTACCGATATCGAACGTTCCTTCGTAACCGACCGCCGAGGCGGCCCGATTCAGCTTTTCAACAACTTTCTGCAACGCTGCTTCATCTATATTGAAGAGTATATCCGTCGAAACCTCTTTAAGTCGAAGCACGTAGTTCACCGTTCCGCGGGTTAAACTGCTGCGAAGAAGCTTTTCAATATCCTCTTCCAGAAAGGCCAGCAAATCAGGCAGTTTTATAATCGTCTTAAAGTAGCGGTTATTCACTGCTTTAACTTCAACAGTATAACTTGCACCGTCAAATTCACCTTGTGCCTGTCCATAACCGGTCATACTGTTAATCATATGATTCCGCTTTCAATTAGAAGCCGGGTATATTCAGCCTTATTGCCCGAGCTCATACCGTTCTAATTACCCGGTGAGTTCGCATCACTTGTTTCACCGGTATCGCCGGCCTCCGCCGCGGCACTACCCGTCGGAAGCTCCTGCTCCGATGTTACCGGCATTTCCGGCTCTCCGACCTCAGAATCGCCGGTAGCATCGCCCTCAGCAGCCATACCCTGCGAAACCTGTTCCTCGTTAACCGCTGCAGCTTGCCCCCGGCCGGCCGGCACTTGCTGCTGAACCGGTTGTCCTGTTTCGTAATCACTGACTTCATGTTTGTAGAATTTGGCCATTATTATCGCCAAACCTAAAAATACACCGGCAAGTATAATTGTCACCCACGTCAGAAAGTCACCGGTTTTAGAACCAAGAATGCCGCCGGACATAGCACCGCCGAAAGCTCCGCTTAAACCGCCGCCTTTACCTTTCTGAACCAATACTATCAGAATCAGTGCTATACAGCACAAAACGAACAAAACGGCGACAACGTTCATAATAAAACTTACTGCCAAAAACCCAAAAGCAGTCATATTAGCTGCCCTTTCAATTGACCATTCATTAAATTAATTCATGTGATTTTGATCACGTCAAAAACTGTCTTTTCAATATTTATAGGGCCGACCGGATAATAGCAAGGAAATCATCCGCTTTCAAACTCGCCCCGCCGACCAACACGCCATCGACATCTTCCTGACCCATCAACTCGGCCGCGTTAGCCGGTTTCACCGAACCGCCGTAAAGAATACGTATTTCAGAAGCCAGTTGGTCATTATATATCCGGCCGATGAGTTTTCGTATGAAATCGTGCGCTTCCTGGGCCTGCTGTGGCGTTGCAGTCAGACCTGTGCCGATAGCCCAGACCGGCTCATACGCGATTGTCACCGCCTCGAGCTTTTCGGCGCTCAGGCCGGCCAGACCTTTTTCAATCTGCCGAGTCACAACCTCCTGCGTCTGCTCGCCCTTGCGCTCTTCCAGCAACTCACCCACACACAATATCGGCAAAAGTCCGCCGCTTATGGCAGCCGATACCTTTCTGTTTATAAGCTCATCGGTTTCACCTATTACATGCCGGCGCTCCGAATGGCCGCAAAGACAATAATTACAACCGATATCTTTCAACATCGCAATACTAATCTCGCCTGTGAATGCCCCATCCGACTCGAAATATAAATCCTGGGCGCCGACGGCAATGCTCGAACCGTTAAGAGCATCTCCGACGGCTTTTATATAAACAAAGGGCGGAAAAACAGCCACGGTAACACTATGACCGGCCGTCTCAGTGGAACCCGAAGCAAGACGATCCGCAAGCTCCATGCTGGTTTGGCCGTTTGTGTTCATCTTCCAGTTGCCGGCTACAAATGGCTTTCTCATATCAAACTCCTAAAAAGAGTTCTGTTCGCGATTTCTCAACGAACAATGAACTCACAATTGCAAATCCTGTTAAAGCAACTCCGTCGCCTTCGGGAAACTGCCCAATATCGAAAGCTGCAGGCAGTGCTTACGCGATTCTTCCAGTCCTTCCTGAATTTTTTTATCCGTTCTGTGCCCCAGACAATCCATAAAGAAATAATATTCCCACTGTCTTTTTTTGCTGGGTCTGGATTCGATATTCGTCAGATTGATATCGTATTTCTTGAAAACATCGAGCACGTCCGCCAATGCACCGGCCTTATGAGCGGTACTGAACAATATGGCCGTTTTGTCTTCACCGGTGCGTCTTGCGTCTTCCCGGCCGATGATAAGGAACCTGGTAACATTGTTGGCAATATCCTCGATATTTTCATAGACCACATTCAGTCCGTACAGCTCCGCGGCGACATGCGAGCCTATCGCGGCGGTCTTCGGCTCATTCGCGGCCATCTGTGCCGCTTTGGCGGTGGAAGCCACGGCAACTGTCCGGGCGTCTTTGAAAGTGGCGCTTAGCCATTTTCGACACTGGGCGAACACCTCAGGTTTGGAATATACCAACTCGATTTCATCGAGCGAACAGTTCGCCAAAAGATTGTGATGTATCGCCATAAGAACCTCGGCACAAACCTTGACGTCCGAGTCTATCAGCGCATCGAGGGTCTCTATCACACCGCCGCCCATCGTGTTTTCGACGGGTGCCAGACCAAGATCGCAATGTCCCTTGCTGACTTCATCGAAGATACTTGCTATATCCGTCAGCGGCTCATACTCGACACTCTGGCCGAACTTGAGCATTGCCGCAGTATGACTGAAGCTGCCGCCAGGGCCGAGATATCCGATTCGCAGAGGTCTCTCCAGGAAAAACGAGCCGCTCATCATCTCTCGCCAGATAGCTACAAGACATCTGTCCGGCAGGGGGCCCGTATTGGCCTTCTTGATTTTCTCAAGGACCACTTTTTCCCGATCAGGTGCATAGATCGGCTTGTCGGTCTTATTCTTGAATTTGCCTACCTCAACCACAACGCGCGCACGCTCGTTTAGCAACTGCACAAGCCGATGGTCTATTTCATCTATTTTATTTCTCAATTCTTCAAGCGGCATAAAAAAGCTTACAACTCAATAGTTAGGCTCATTTTTGTAAAAACCAATATATCTAACAAAATTTTGCCCTTGCGTCAATTAATTTGCCGTAATAGAAAATATAATTAGCACGTAATTTGGTGAAAAATGCAAGAAACCATGAAATATGTAATTTTCCGGACAAAATGGGGTTATTTCGGCCTGGTTGGGACCGACTCGATCCTTTGTCGAACAATACTTCCTATGCCGGAGCGTGGAAAAATAGAATCGCGAATTCTGGAAAACCTGCCGGACGCCGAATTCGATAAATCGTACCTCAAAAACCTCCAAAAACATATAATTCACTATTTTGACGGCCACAGTGTCAATTTCGGAGCGGATATTCCTGTCTCGCTCAACGATTTTCGCGGCTTTTCCCGCCGGGTCTTAGCTACCTGCCGGACCATTAATTTCGGCCAGACAATCACTTATGCCGGTTTGGCTAAAAAGGCAGGCAGGCCAAACGCCGGCAGGGCGGTCGGTAACGCACTCGCCAAAAATCCGCTGCCGCTTATTATTCCCTGCCATCGCGTCATCCGCAGCGACGGCAAAATCGGCGGCTTCACAGCCCCCGGTGGTATAAATGTGAAAAAAAGACTGTCAGCCCACGAAAAACATCCCTCATAGCTTTATTCGAGGTGAACAACGCCGGTGCGGCGGTCGGCTTCGAGGCTGGCCTTCTTTATGACATCGTAAAGTTCGCGGCAGTGCCGGACCTTTTGAAAAACAAAATCCGGGTCCGACTTGTCGGTCGTCATCAACTCAACCGTGCCGATGCCGAACATGCAATCGAAGATACTACGGCGAAGTTTCAGGTCGATCACGCGGAACATATCCAGATTATCGACCCGCCGATCCAGAATCCCCCGGCTCCATTCGATCCGGTCGGAGGAAACCTCGTAATAAATCATCTTCAGGTAAAATGCCTTATACAAAATCCCAAAGACAACAACCCCGCCGAGTGCCCAGCCGATAATCTCCCTGTATCGGCCGATTGTTATTGCCATCTCCTCGCTATAGCTCAATCCGAAACGATGGTTAACCATGTTTTCGATAGGAAATTTGATAAACAGCCACAAAACGCCAAGCATTATAAGACCTTTGATTAATGCCGGTATCAGACCAAATAGCGACGGCCGGCCGGCAAAAATAACGCTGTTATCGACCTGACCTTCTTCACCGTCTGGCAAATCCGCCTGTGCCTCGGCTTCGGCCTGCATGGCGCGGGCCTTGGCGGTATTCAGGAATTCGCCGCAGAATCGGCACTTCATCGCGCGAGCCTGAATGATTTCGGCACAAAACGGGCATTGTTTGGTTTTCAAATTAAAATACGTCATCAATTATATATCGGATATACAATACGGTTCTATACAGCAGTTTTTCACCCCCGGAACAGCCATTCGACTTCGCTCAGGCCAAGAGTCCTGGGAGTAACCGAAAAACTTGTCCCGGCATAGTCTCTGACGACGCCGGATTGGGTTTGTTTTTCTGCTGCCAAAATGCCAAAAACTGCTGTTTTTATCGTAACAGCTTTATATCAATGAACTTACACTAAATTGCCTATTTTAACATTGGGTTCGTTTTGCATTTTTCTATCGATTTGTAGAAGATTCTTTTATTCTATCGAATCCCCACTGGGCAGGCCCGGCGGCTAAATATGGAGTTTACATGTTATTTTTTGATCTCCCCCCGTTCTGTATTGTGTATTCTGTATCCTGTTTTCTATTTATTTTACCCAAAAACCGCCTTATCACAATCAAAATCCCCATTTTTCGCCGAAATATGTCGTTTACTCGCCACCCAAGAGCATAGCTTTCAGCGGGCAGCGTTCAGCGTGTAGGATTTTGGGTATAGATATATGTCTTTTATATGTCTTTGCGAGGAGCCGACTTGTTCTACGTAGCGAAATACTGCTTCGCAGAGTAGAAAGCGACGTGGCAATCTTCAATAAATACAAAAAATGGCAATTTTAGGGATACGTGACCCGTGCCCCGTGACCCGAGCGACAAAAAAAAGTCGTTTTTCTCACGAAAACAATCAATGATTGGCAGTCCACAGACGCCTAATTAAATAGTGGGTAGTCGATAGCCGTTAGGTTTTGTGTTTTAAATAATCGACTGTATAATACAGTTGCGGTCTTGCCTTACACCTATGAAATATATTTGCGGATGCCTCAATAAAATATTTTCTATAAAGTAGGCTTTCGACACTGAATAATTTGAAAAGTCCGAATGGCGGCCAAAGTTATTTGGAGATCTGAAAAATGGCTGAAATTTCAGAACAAAATCGCTGGGAGAAGGAACTCGCTCAATTCCAGAAAGTTCTTGCAAATCCAACGGGTCAGGCAATTGTTATTGTCGGGCCAGAGGGAAGCGGAAAAAGCGCGCTTTTGACGATTTTAGTTGCTCATGCCAAGAAAGTTAAAGAATTCCAATGTGATGGCAACATTCATAGGATTGGACCCGGTGATCATCCTAATAACATACTTGGGGCCATCGGAAAAGGAACTGGTGGACCATTAATATATTTAAGTGTGGGATCTATCATTGAAAGACTTTCGAATTCAGTTGAAGAATTTGGTGATTTGCATCGGAGGGTAATTGGAGTTGATGCTAAGCCTAAACAACCGGCGTCTCTTATGAGATGGTGGTTGGACATTATTCCGAACTTGCCTGAGAAAGTGAAGTTCATATTTACGCAGAGGCCTGACGGTATTCTTGCAACTAACAAAGAATTCGTGAGTCTACCGAATGTTGTGCGGATGGATATCGAAAAAAATAAATCTTCCAATGATATTAGTGCTCAGAGTAAGTACCATCAAACATTAATGTCATTTCTTTTAAATGAAAAAGGTTGCCCGGGCGGTTCAGTTATCGCAGGGGGAAGTTGGCAAGAAACCGGAGAGTATATTTCTGATGTAACAGTGACAAACCCTCAAAGTGAAAAAACGCTTGCTATAATTGAAGTTGATTTAAGACAAGATGGGAAATTGTTCATTCGGGAAGCCTCTGAATTAATGAAGAAGGCAAATCTTGAGAGAGCCCCACTATATGTTTTCACAGATGATGTACTGAATTCTGGTGATCCATTTGGCATTGTGAGATTAACTGATAATGGTGAATTGGAACAAATTTACCTTGAGGATTTCCCTTCTTTTAAAGATTTAAGAAGAAAGGCGGAAACAAAAACGGAAGATTCTTTGGGGGAAGTTAGTGATGTGGAACAGATTATTGATACTGATGAAGATTTGAGAATAGCTTTTGAGAAGCATTTAGTGGAAGAGAAAGGTTATACTCCCGAAAATTACTCAACAGATGAAGAACAAGGTGAGCTTGCAGTCACACGGATTTGGGATAATGAGCAAAAGATATTAGCGTTAATGACCTTTTGCCTTGAGAGGAGTAGAGCAGGCAAGGCCTTTGATGGGATTAAGGCATACAAGAAGAAGAAGGGGATTAGGGACGTCCCGAACTATGTCATTTTTGCGAGCGATGTTCTAGATGGATCGTTTAGGATGTCTGAGTTTGGGATAATGAGTTTAACTGATAAAGGTGACATAGAGGAGATTAACTTTGAGGATTTTCCAAGTTATGGGCAATTATACAAAATAGCATCTGAGAAGACAGAATCTTTTGATGATGAAAAAAGCGGTAAAAAAAAACTTGAAGCTTCTGTGTCTGAAAATGTAAAGGTGCAAGGTAGTGTGACCGTAGAAATTGTTGAAAAATTACAGTTATGGGAAATGTCGTCGGCTGTTTATGCTAATGGAGATAGTGAAACCGAAAAAGATACTTTAGGATTTGAGCCTTATGTTGAGGCGGTGGCGGAATTTTTGGTGCACGAAAAGACCAAACCACCTTTGACAATTTCAATTGAAGGGGAATGGGGTAGTGGTAAATCATCTTTTATGCTCCAGTTACAGAATGAAATTCGGAGAATATATTCTGAACAAAATAAAGGGACATGTTTCGTTGTCGAGTTCGATCCATGGCGACATGAAAAGAATGAAGCTATGTGGGCGGCGTTTGCTTTAAAGTTCATAAAGGATTCCGCCAAATCATTAACAAAATGGGAGCAATGTATTGCGAATTTCGAATTGTGGAAAAAAAGATTTCAGTGGAAAAAAGCAAAGTTGGATTTGATAAGAGTAATACTTATAAGTGCGATCTGGATTTTAAGTACTGTCGCTATTGCCATCGGTTTGTGGAAAGGTATTAAACTTGGAACAAATGGAACAGTTGTTCTTCCGAAATGGATTGGTAGTTTTATTGCCGTTGCTGTTTCCGCTTGGGGAGCCTTTGGTAAGGTTAAAGACTTTTGTGGGAGTCCTCTCGCTGTGGATTTAAAGAAATATATGAAGAGACCTGATTACATAAGCAAGATAAGCTTCATCGAAAAATTCCACGAAGATTTTGAAAAGATTGTAAAGAGTTATGCAAAAGACAAACGTGTTTATGTTTTTATAGATGATCTCGACAGGTGCGAAATCCCCAAAGCGGCAGAATTAATGGAGAGTATTAACTTGATGCTGTCGGATAAGACAAAGTTGGTTTTTATTATGGGGATGGATAGAGAAAAGGTGGCAGCAGGGCTTGCGGTTAAACACGAGAAACTGTTGCCTTATTTATCGGGATTACCGGTTTGTATTGATGAAAGTGATAAGGATAAAATGAAGCGAAAAGGCGGTATATGGTACGGTTATTCGTTTATTGAAAAATTTATTCAAATTCCGTTTGTTCTTCCGACACCGAGCAAGAAAGATATTAATAATATGTTATTAGAAATGGTAGGAGAAGTGGAAGATCGCGTCGAAACAAAACATGACGATCAAGAAGAGAAAAAAACAGAAGAAGTAAAAACCGAAACACCAGTCGTTCCGGGGGAAAAGATTGAAGGTGAATCTGTTGAACAACTCGAACAAAAACCACCTGTGCCAACTCATGAAGAAAAAGAAGTGGCACGTGCCGAGCGGAAAGAAATTAGGAAAGAAGTAATGTGGAAATTTGAGGGGGATGATAAAAATTTCAGGGAAGTTGTATTGATGGTATCGGAGGCTTTTGGAAATAATCCTCGGCGTGTGAAGCAATTTGTAAATTTATACAGGCTACGTATAAGGACGGCAGCAAGTACAGGGCTTATAACGCGGGAAGAAAGTCAATTTACGTTTGCCCAGTTAGGCAAATTTGTAGGGATTGGATTAGGGTGGCCCTTGTTTATCAGGGATTTAGAGAGAAATAATAAATTATTAGATAATCTTGTGGATATTGCGGAAGGCGAAAAAAAGCAAGAAGATTTCGATAGTATGGCAGTTAGAGAGTGGAAAGATGATAATAAATTAATCAGGTTGATTAAGTCTGGATGCTTTGATGATAAAGGTGAAAAAAAACCGGAGAATGAGTACCGGCGGTTTTGTATGAGGGGACTTGATATTGAAAGACTATTAAAGATATCTCCGCGAATAATACAAGGGGAGATGGAGCAAGTAGAAAATTTGGGAGGAACGGAAGCAGAATAGAGGAATTAAAAAGTTTCCGATACGTTGCTCCCGGGGAATTCGAATGAAGCTGCCGAAGAGGTTAGGAGGACCCCTTGCGGCTGAAGGGGCTAACAGGCTGTAGCGAAACCATTAGTAGATAATCGCCGCATAACCGACGCTGTCGTTGCTTGTTGTTCCCATCTTTTGGAGCATCACCTTGTTACTGTTTGTGTGAGCAAGTAAATGGCCTTTTTTCGAGCCGAGTTTTTTAGCCGCCGCTATCGTCGCCGCCGCGGCACCTGGCCCGCAGGCGTTGTGATTTTCGGCGGCACCGGCAAGCAAATCCTGCGGCTCCATAGCGAGAGCCAAATCGATGAACTTCATATCATTAACAGTATCGGCCCACTCTAAAGCATCCTGATCGTGGCCTTTCGGCACAAAGCCGTAGTTCGGGCCGTAATGGGTCAGATCCGTTGAGCCGATGCAGACGATTTTCTTTTGTTTGTTCTTTTGGATAAACCGGCCGAGATTATCACCCAAAGTAATCGCCTGGGCGGTCGGCGGCACGAGGATCGGCAGAATCTTCGCGCCGGCAAAAAGATACTGAATAAACGGGACCTGCACTTCGAGACTATGCTCGCTTTCATGGGCGTTGTAATTACTTTCGGCCGGCCCCGCTTCCAGAACCTGTTCGGCTAATTCCTCATCAACTGGGACCTCGCCGAGCGGCGTTGACCAGAAGCCCCTGTCGTAAACCGCGGGCATTCCGCCGAAATAACGGTGAGCGGCACCGAATATCACAAAGGTATGAACCTTCTCGTGTTGTTGCCTGATTGCCAGGAACACCATCGCGGCCAGAGTGCCGCTGAAAGTCCACCCGGCATGGGGAACTATACCGGCGACTATCTCTTCGGGCAGCGATTCGCTGATTGTCACTGCATCCAGGCATTTGTTGATTTCGTCTATGCAGGCATCATGCTGGCCGGGATAAAACTGGCCGGCTACAATCGATTTTCTCGTTTGCATTTTAGCAACTCCTTATAGTAAAGCATAAGACTATGCCCGAATCCACATTCAGAGGCCCGTTTCTATTTCCTATGCACACGTTGCCGCAAAAACTTGCGTTACCGGAACTTTTTAGTTATTATTACGGCACGATTTGATACAATATTTTAACCTCAATAAAAGAGAAGACAAATGGTATCTGAAAAAAATACTCCTGTAGCGGTGGTCATGGGTTCGGATAGTGATTTAGAGACAATGCGAGGCTGCATCGAGCAGCTCGAGAGTTTCGGGATCAAGCCTCTCGTGCGGATAATCTCGGCCCATCGAACGCCGCAAATCGCCGCCGATTTCGCCCAAAACGCCGCTGCAAACGGTATCCGGGTAATCATCGCCGCCGCCGGTATGGCGGCCCATTTAGCGGGTGCTATGGCCGCCCAGACAAGCCTGCCTGTAATCGGCGTGCCGCTGTCATCGAGTGCCGGTTTATTGGGAATCGATGCTCTTTTGAGCACGGTGCAGATGCCCCCGGGTGTCCCGGTCGGTACAATGGCCATCGGGAAAGCAGGGGCAAAAAATGCCGCAGTTTTTGCCGTACAAATACTGGCTCTGGCCGACGAGGGCCTTCGAAATAAATTGTCCGATTTCAAAAAAGCACAGGAAAAGAAAGTGATCGAGAAGGATTCAGGTATCCAATAACATCCTCTCTTACCCGCATACTTTTAAATCGAACAGACATCTTACGTTTAATTGTTATATGCCCGAGATAAACTCTCATCGACATAAAACCCGCCAGGTCACTTCAGGCGAGAATAATTCGCATCACGTAAATTTTTCACTAAGATCGTCTATTTCTATGCTGGCAATATGTGCAATATAAGACTTCCGGATAAATATTTCTATTTTTATTAAAACTGCTCACTTCCTTATGTTTTCTGAATACACCATTCTTTCTTTATTTAAATTACCAGCAAATATCAAGTTGCCTATTCCTTCGATGTTAGCCATAACCTCTTATTAAAAAGACATCTCGCTTTCCCTTTATCCCCCTTTTTGCATTGTGACACAAAATCTAACAGGCAAACGGTGTATTCTTGCTAATTGAACAAATGCCTGTTTTTAATTATAAATAAGGCATTTCTATTGTATTGGCCTGACATTGCAATATCCCATATCTTCTTTATTAACAGAAACTTAACAGCACTTGCTAAATGATCGTCATTGGATGTGGATTATGCAGAAACAACATCGATAGAGACAATGATTTAAAAAAACATTCCGTTTATAATCAGAAGTCCGATAAAATAAGAGTTGTCAACAGCATCCGGGACCGTACTATGCTTATGGATTTCGGATATAAGTAGTGTTGACTTAATAGAGACTGACGCACAAAGGGCGTTAAGATGGAGAATTTTAACAGTTTTTATTTAAATATTAATCCGTGTCTGACCAGAACACAGGAATAAGGAAAGGAGGCGACATAGGATAATTTAATTTTTCAGGACAAATCAGGAGGGTGGTCAAAAGAATTAGTCTGAAAAGGAAAAAGACTTTCTGTTAAGGAGAATGACCATGAAAAAGCGTAGTTTTATATTATCTACGATTCTTATTCTAACATGCCACCAACCTTTGATTGCCTACGGCTACACTTGTAACGACAACCCATCAACCGCAGTATCGTCAAACCAGGTTACTTCCATCAACAACCAAAACATGCAGGGTCAGGGCTATGCAAACGCCACAGGCGGCGACTCATCCGCTTATGCTACCAGCGGTGACGCAAGTTCCGGCTCCATTTCAAACATCAGCACCAACTCAACATCAAATTATCATTCCCGGACATCTCCGGTATCAATGTTTCCCCCGTATTTACCCTCATGGCCTCATGGAGGCTGGGGCCCGGTAAAAGCCTATTTCCAAAACGGCCCAAACGGAGACGACAGAGTGTATGAACGGACATTCAATCCCGGCAATGCAACCGAGATGAGAGAGTTACGGGGCGTTCTCGAATCGTTACCACACGACGGACCGCTCGATTTTATCGGGGGCATCCTGAATAGTATTGGAGTAGTATTCGGTGGACCGGATAATTTTCATCACGGCAGGGGATTCGAGATAGCAAACTCCGTTATACGCACACGCAGACCAAGAGGAAAGCCTCTTTTGGTCTTTATAGATTCCAACATCAACAAAGATTTTCTAAGACAATCGGGTATTGCTTATGTGGGAAAAATAAGCCTCGAAGGCACAATAGATCGCAACTGGGACCACGTCTATGAAGCCGCAATAGCCGAGGCCCTGCCCTGGAACGTCGATATAATGTTTATCTCCGGCGGCATGAAAGGTGTTACCATCGGCTCTAATTTCACGTTCCCCGCCGCAGGCGGAGCATACAGCCAAACAAACTACTCGCTTTCTCTTCTCGGTGGACATTCAAAAGGAATCACCGAAGGCAAAGGCGAAGCTATGGTCAGCGCCGAATGCTATCGGTATGACCCGAAAGTTCTGCGCAGAAGAACAATCCCTCAGTCCTTTTACGAAAAGATTCACTCGAAGGCCATACTCCCTCAAAATCAAAATATAAAGAATACTGCACAGGCGGCTCCGGCAAAAACAAAGAACCAAAAGCAGCCTGGAATGGAAATCAGTCAGGAACTCTATGAAATGGCGGGATTCAGCAATCAGCAGCAGGTGGACCATATGGCAATACGTTAATTGACACAAGAATGAGAAGTTCCCAAAAATATTAGACACGGCATTCTTTTAACAGGAGAAAGGAGGTGGCACAAAAAAGGACAATAAAAGTTTCTTATACGTTGTGATTGCCGATGCGTGATCAGCAATCAGGAAAATTGAAGGAAGAAAGTTAATAAAAGGAGTTTATGAAATGACAAAGAAAATTGCTATCTTTATGACAATACTATTGATGGCTTCCTCTGTCACCATGGCTAACACAATACTCCCGGGTTCGGTTTACCAGCAGCAGACATTCAGTGTCGGCGATATGGCAAATCCCGGTATGGGCATAGTATTGGCTCTGACTCATGGTGATGCATGTGCCAGCGCTTCCCAGGATTTGTATATCGACAATGTACAAAGTTCTCCCTGCGGAGCAAACCCATGCGGCAAACCCTCCTGCTTTGGTCCCGGCTTTGCGTCCAACCTCAGGTCCAGCCATGGCCATGGATGCCAGGAATCATGTGACGTTGAGGCCGCACAAACCCAGGATGCCGACCTAGTACAGGATGCCTCGGCCAAGGGCAACTGTGGTATCATTAACATCAACACCTTTATGGATGCTGGTGGATATCAGGATCAGTTCATAGGTTTTAGCACCGATCCGAAATCACAGGTTCAGACCCTTGGACTGGCGGCACAACAGGTGCTTGCAAGATCGGACGGTCCCGGCGGTGGCGATGCCACTAATAATGCACTTTTGGATCAGACCCAGGCCGGTTCAAACGCCGCAGGCAGCGCTTACGAGTCCTCTACTATCGACGCTCTTCAAACCAGCAAGACAAACGGCGGCGCTAATTCGACTACCGCACTGGCGACTACACTGATGGCCAATACGACACAGACTCAGAATGTTTATTAGTAAACTGAGCGCTCGTTAAAACGGAATCCGTGGGGAGCCCTCAAATTTGACATCCTGTCTAACGAGAGGGCAATTTTCGGGGCTCCCCTTTTTACCTCACAAATCCGGATTTAGCGAGCAGGAAGTTACGCAATAAACCTAACGACGGTAATTGAAAAACAAAAGGAGTTAAATAATGTATAAAGGATTTGCGATATTAATTGCACTCCTCCTTCTGCTCCCTTGTTCTGCCCTCGCAGATATAAACCAGGCGCAGGGGTTCAACATCGATTCAAGCACTGTCGGTGTTCTTTCCGGAACATCCACGGGCTCGGTGGTGAACTTTAACGCAACGCCCATAACCACTTTTCAGATGGTTACCGACGGTAACGGCGGCACAAAGTATATGCAGGTTTCGAATTCTACACTCTTACAGGCCGCAGTCACTGCCGGTGTATATGGTGATTATGGTTTCGCGCAAAACGCCGTAGCAACTGGCACGCAATCCCAGTCTTCTCTGCCGGGATACTTCTCATTAGGGACACAAAGTCAGAGCCTCGGTGCGGCATTTTCGCAGAACAAGATTGCTAATGGTGCGTTTGGTTCAACAATTGCAATACAAAACTTCATCGGATCAGGTGGGCAGCTTATTATGTCACCGTACGGAGTCAGTGCCAATTTCATAGCAGTTGGAGTCGATTCATCAGCAGGTGTCATAGTTAACAGACATCTGACGGTAAACCGTCTCGGATTATAAAGCGTAAAAGCGTATTGGTGTCGAATCGTTAAGATGTTTTATTACTTTTTTACCCTGAGAAGCACTTACGTATATGAAAAAATCAAATAAACCGGTGATCTGCACCTTCGAGAATGACTATTTCAATGATTAACAGTAGTACGACAGTGTCATTATTAGGGTTGGAGGAAATATCTCCCGAGGCGAACAATCTGTCGCTTTTACACTCACCAAGCGCCGGCATGGCCTGTCCTGTATTAGTGCTTCACAAACTGTACAGGCAAAAACATCTACCGGGCGCCGACAATTTTTCGAGACTATTTACGTTTCGGGAAAAATTTGAAATGACATAAAGGATAGAGGGCTACCTTAAAAAAGGGACTTTTTTCATGGTCTTGTCCTTTGGAGCTCTAAGGCCACAAAACAGCTTTGGAGCTCCTTTTTTTACACAACATTTCCTCGGCCGCTCCTTCATACCGTCCCCAAAAACGTTGCAAGGCAGTGTACATGATATTATTTTATTTCAACGACCGAGTTATATTCACCAAAGGGATTTACTTCCGTCAGCTCGTTATACGGGTCCTGCTGCCACTGTCCGTCAACAACAAGCCTGTACCGATATCGACCGGCGGGCAGCTTTAGCTGTGTCTGCCAAACGCCGCTTTCGCCGACTTTCTGCATAGGCGTCTCCTGCGGCTGCCAGTTATTAAAGTCACCGGCTATCTGTACGTTCTCGGCACGCGGATACAGAGAGACAAAAACTATCGCATCGTTAATCTGGTCAACGCCGTAATAATCCGAGAGTTTGGCAGCGGTGCGCTCCTCGGGAATTTCCTTTATCTCGACAGGCAATTCTGCTCTTTCAGATTCCTCGACGACAGGAACCTCGGTTTCCTCCACGGCCGCCTCGAGCTCCTCCCAGGCTTGCGCCTCAACCAATGTAAAATCTTCTTCCGCCGGCTGTTCCTGCTTTACATCCCGGGATTCAGGTTCCGGTGCGGTCTCTTCACGGGTCTTTGTCGCCTGGAGCAGCTCATCGGCTGTAGCACTGATAGACTCGAGCTGACCGGCCAGGGAGTTGACATAATCTTGACGCTGCTGCTTTGTCTGCGAACTCATAATTTCCGATGCCAGCGAACGAAAATCCTTATGGCCTTTGCTTGCCGGATCGTATTCGCTGATCGGCTGACCAAAGCTGGAGGCCTCCTTGATCTTGGTATTGAATGTAACAATGGTATTAAACATTTTGTCACTAAAATGACTGCGAAGCTCCGCTAAAATCTCCCGAGCCATTTTTGTTCGTATGTCATACATCGTCGCCAGAACCTTCACGTCTATATCATGGTTTGCTCGTGTGCAAAGCACATTAAGAGTCTCAAGCTGCTTGCTGAGTCCGTGGAGTGCAAAATATCCGGTTTCGACAGGAACAATAACATCGGTCGCCGCCCGTAGCGCATTGAACGTCGGCAAACTTACAGACGGAGGACAATCAATCAACGTATAATCATAATCCTCTTTTATATCATCCAGCGTTTCTTTCAGGCAGCACTCTCGCTCGGCGATACCCGCCATCTGCTGCTCGAACGCGGTTAGGTCGATACTTGCCGGTGCAAGCTCCAATCCGTCGGATATCTGCCAGAGTATTTCTGTCAGCTTAATCGGCTCGTTCCTGCTCCTGCTGATAAGCACATCATAGATGCTCTGCTCGATTTGTTCCTCCGGAACCGCCAGACCTACCGCACAATGCGACTGGGGATCCATATCAACCAGTAAAACTCTTTGGCCCAGTCCGGCCAGGGCGCTGCCAAGGTTAATTGCCACCGTTGTTTTACCACAACCTCCTTTTTGATTCACAATTGCTATGGTTTTCATAGTTTTCTCCGGTCTCTGAGACTTCCATGTTCAGTATTTTTAACGGTAAAACGGAACCATCGGAAAAAATACCCTGAAGGCCGCTTTTATACAACAAAAAAACATCCTTTTTAATATTATTAATGGCCCAAAGCCCTATAAACTTTTTTTCGGCAAAAAATAGCTAAAAACTTTATCCTTTTATGGGACCAGCCGATAAAAATCCCGAATATCAATATCATCAGCAGTATTTTCACCCGCTGCGGCCTGTTAAAAAAGAATAAAAAAACTTCCTCTTTCACATTCCGTTGCAAAAGAGGAAGTAATACTTCCCAGCTAAACAGTTTCTTTACCCGAACGTTCAGGTATTGTCATCCTTTAATCTTGACTTTCACCGCTTTTGCCTGGGCGGCCTTCGGCAGCGTTATGGAAAGCACGCCGTTTTTGCATGTGGCATCAATCTTTTCAGAATCCACATCCGTTGGAAGAGTCAGCTCTCTTCTGAAATTGCCGTAGCTGCTTTCGATATGGTAATAGCCTTTCTCTTTTTTCTCTTCCGAGAACTTCTTTTCGCCGCTGATAGTCAGCGTATTACCATAGACAGAGATGTCAATATCCTCAGCGTCGCAGCCCGGCACTTCGGCCCTGACAATAATCGAGTTTTCATCTTCGGCAACATCGATTGCCGGCCAGGTCTTATAACCTGCAAAAGGCTTGTCGAGCCCTCTGAAAAAGCTGTCAAACAAATCGTCCATCTCGTTATGAAGTGTTGCCAGATTGCTTTTGTTTCTTCTTGTAAAAGGTACTAAAGCCATAGTAATACCTCCTTTCAATATCTTCTTAATGTTTTGTTTTCTCTTTTCATTTACCACTCGAACATCGTCTGTTAATAGAATATGCAAAGTCCGTGCCAGATCGAAAAATCCTCGATTTTCGCTTAAAAACAGGGCTTCCCAATATAAATTCATCTTTTTCGAACTGTCAATTTGGCACTTATTACACTATAGAGAGACGACCACTACGAGAGCATAAGATAATTGAAAGAAAACGCCGCCAATTATTCGGGAATCGAGTGTTAATAATTTACAGCAAAACGTGATTATTGAAAGAACAAACTAAAAAACTATTCTTTAGGCGGCGGACTAAGATACTGAAAAAATTCCGAATCGCCGGGTAAAACAATAGTCGTACCTTCGCCAAGCGACTTTCCGTAAGCTTCCAATGTCCGGATAAATGAGTAGAACTCCGTATCCTTTTCATATGCCTTGGCATATATTTTGAGGGCCTCGGCGTCACCTTCGCCCTTTAATTTCTCGGCCTGCCTGTAACTCTCGGCGAGGAGAATGGTTTTGTCTTTGTCGGTTTGGGCTGTAATTTTTACAGCTTCCTCCTCGCCTTCAGAGCGATATTTTTTTGCGATTCTCTCCCTTTCGGCTCTCATTCGGGCATAGACCGAATGTGTATTCTCCGGCGACAGGTCAGCCCGCTTTATTCGAACATCGATAACCTGAATTCCATAGTCGGCGGCTTTCTGAGCGCACTGCTCGGCCACTTTGTGCATTATCTGCTGGCGGTTAACCGACACTATTTCCGTTAACGTATGCCTGGCAAGCTCTTCACGCATCTCAGAAAAGACAATGTCATCCAGTAGCGACTGGGCATCGGACATGTTTCTTGCGGTTTTATAGAACTTGAGCGGGTCAATGATTTTCCAGCGGGCATAATTATCGACAACCAAAGTCTTTTTGTCCTGGGTAATAATTGGTTTTGCTTCCGCGTCATATTCCAAAACCCTGGCTTCAAATCTGCGCACTTTCTGAATCAGTGGAATCTTGAAATGCAGGCCTGGCTGGTTTACGTCTCTTATGGGTTTTCCCAATTGTGTTACAATGGCCTGCTCGGTTTCATCTACAGTGAATAGTGAAGTGGCCAGTCCCGCTGCAATTACCACGATGATTACCATCACACTAATCAGTTGTTTATTCATCTTGGCCTCCTTGTCTCAGGATTTGGATTTTGCGTTGTATTGCCGAATGGGGCACCTTCAAGAGGTAAAAGTTTCAGCAGGCCATCTCCTGACTCAGAATCAATGATAAACTTCTTTATCCTCGGGAGCACCTGCTCCATGGTTTCTAAATAGAGACGCTTTCTTGTCACATCTTTTGCCTTTTCGTATTCTGTAAGCACGGCTAAAAATTTCTCTACATCGCCCTGGGCTCGTTTTATCTTTTCTTCCTTGTAAGCCTCTGCTGCCAAAATGATGCTCCTGGCCTGGCCGCGTGCTTTGGGAATTATGTCCTCTTTATAACCTTCCGCCTCCTGAATCAATTTTTCCCTGTCCTCCTTGGCGCTTACCACGTCACTAAATGCCGATGCAACCTCTTTCGGAGGCTGGACAGTCTGAAGTTTAACCTCGGTTATTCGAATACCACTTTCGTAACCATCGACTATCTCCTGAAGGAGTTCTAAGATGTCGATTTCAACCTGGAGTTTTTCTGTGATAAGCACATCGTCAATCGGCCTTTTGCCGACAACCTGTCGCAGCGCCACTTCGGCGGCATCCTTAATTGTGCCCTGCGATCCCTCCAGATTGCGAACATTAAACAGGTAATCAGCGGCGTCCTTTATCTTATACTGGACTATGATTTGCGCATCGATAATCTGCTCGTCGCCAGTCAGCATGAGTGACTCTTCGGGATGGAAGGTATATCTCGCCGGCGGACCCGGGCTAACGGTTTCAAAACCGATTTCTATTCGCCGAACCTGTTGTATCTTGGGCTTGTCAACTCTTTCGATCGGACGGGGCAGACGGTAATGCGGACCCGGTTCAACTGTCCTCACCACTTTGCCAAATCGGCGTACCACACCCTGCTCATCAGGTCCTACGATATATATCCCAGATAAAAACCATAGTACCAGTACAATCGGGATTACCAATTTTAACCAGGGGATCCACTGTTTAGGAAGATTCAGATTTATCCTATACTCACCTGTTTCCCAGCGACTTATCCGTTCCATCCGAGTCCCTTTCCAGGATATAAGCGACGTACAGTCGCAGTCGTAAACAATCAATTATAGATTGGCCCGGCATTGTGTCAAACATATTTATAAGTAGTGCGGGGCTTGCCCTCCCGTGATAGTTTGGGTATTATATGACATTATGACCAATCACAAACATTCTGAAAAAATGACGAACGAAAAAGGAAAAAGCCCTAAAGATAGTTCGGTTGAAACAAGATACCTTGTTATGCCGCAGCAGGCAAATCCTCACGGTACGGCATTCGGCGGCGCAATTGTCGCCTGGATAGACATGGTCGCGGCTATGGCGGCACAAAGACACGCAGGCTGTGAGGTTGTCACCGCCGGCATCGATTCGCTCGCCTTCAAAGAGCCGATTCGCATCGGCGACCATGTCACCCTCAAGGCATCTGTCAATTACGTCAGCCGCTCGTCAATGGAAGTCGGTGTCCAGGTGGTCAAAGAAGACCCGTACTCCGGCAAAAATGTCATTGCTACAACTGCATTCCTGACCTTCGTCGCGCTCGATGAAAACAAAAAGCCGATCGCCGCTCCGCCTATTGTGCCGGAAACAACCGAGGAAAAACGCCGCTACGAAAATGCGAAAATCCGCGTCCGGGCAAGAAAAGAGCTCCTGAAAAAAATAACTTGATAAACTACAAATCATAGACAAATTCAATTATTTTTTATCATCCTTTCCGCCATCCGGTATTTTCTTCAGGTTCGGTGGAACTTTTTTGAAAATCCTCCGACATTACTTATAATACCCAAAAGCGAATACACAAGTAATGCCGAAGGTTGATATATAATGTCGGCAGAGAATATAATCGAGATAAAGGCACTCACAAAGCGATACGGCAAGGCCCGCGGCGTCGATGATTTGTCGTTCGATATCGAGCGGGGCGAAATCTTCGGTTATCTCGGCCCGAACGGCTCCGGCAAAACAACAACTATACGGTGCCTGATGGGACTGCTCAGGCCGACATCCGGCAACTGCTTCATCTTAGACCGGCGAATCGAGCCGGGGCGGGCAACACAGCACAACCGCATCGGCTACCTGCCCGGCGATTTCCGCATCTGGCCGGGACGCACGGCAAGAAAATCTCTAAAGCTCCTGGCGAATCTCGGCAACGGCAATAACCTCGACAGGCATCGGGACGAATTAGCCGAAAGGCTCGATCTCGATCTTGACCGAAAAGTCCGGGCTTTATCCAAAGGTAATCGCCAGAAGGTCGGCGTCGTTTATGCCTTCCAGCATCAGCCGGAGGTGCTCATTCTGGACGAGCCGACCGTTGGGCTCGACCCGCTTATTAGTCAGGTTGTGCTCGATTTGATCCGCGAGGCTGCACATGCCGGCACCACGGTATTACTGTCCTCACACGATTTGAGCGAAGTGGCAGCCGTATGCGAAAGGGCTGCAATCCTCCGCGAGGGGCGACTTGTCGAGCTGGCCCCGATCTCAAAAATCGTCCGGCAGGGGCAAAGGCGTCTAAAAGTCTGGTTCGCCGAAGGAACAAAAATTCCTTCATTACCTGCGGATAAGCTTTCGGGCGTACGCGTCATCGAGCAGAATTCCAATACATTGCATATTGCCTATCAGGGAACTGTCGATGCCGTACTCAAATGGCTCTCGCAGTTCCCGGTCGACCGCATCGCCACGCCGGAGACGTCACTCGAAGATGCCTTCATTCAATATTACCGAAAGGAGGCCAGCCATGAAAAATAACAACCGCCCTTCATTCCCCTGGCCGCTGTTGACGTTCTGGACCCGCCGGATACTGCTCGCGTGGTTTCTGATTGCATTCTGGATATTCCTTTTTCAAATAATCGTCTGCGGCATTGTCCACGACAACGAAAAGGTAAAGGCGTTCCTTCAGTACATCGACCTGCTGCCGGGTTTCATTAAAACGATGATGGGCGGCGATGCTCTGCAGCTCGGAAACGTCGCTGGGCTGGTCTCAATCGGCTATCAGGAGCCCTTCGTACTGCTGCTGTATATGCTTTTCGCCGTCGGCGCCCCTACTGCACTACTGGCCGGCGAAATCCAGAACGGCAATATGGAGCTGATACTATCCCGGCCGACCACAAAAACACACGTTTATACCTGCGCCGGCCTTATCACCGTCACCGGCATGGCCGCACTCGTGCTTGTGATGTTCCTGGGAACGGTGGTAGCCACACACCTGTACGACTTCGAGCAACAAGTTCCACTTTACGCCTTTTTCAAGCTGGCAATCGTCGGCGGAATTCTCGCGAGCTCGGTCGGAGCAGTCGCATTGCTTGCGGCGGCATGTTTTCACCGTGTTACTGCAATATCGTTGACGGTAGCCTTTCTTGTCGTGAACTACTTTATCGCGATTGTCAGCGAATGGTGGCCCATAATGAAATCGCTAACTCCCTTTAACATCTTCTATTACGTGAACCCGGCAGCGATTCTCGGACAACCCGGATGGCCTATTCGCGATATGGCCGTTCTGCTGACTCTTCTTGCCGTCTCAACCCTGCTCGGCGGCATAATCTGGCAACGCCGCGACCTGCCTTTATAAACCTGTCCCGGCATAGCCGAAGGCGACGCCGGATTGGCTTTGTTTTTTCGCCGGCAAAATCCTGTGTTTTTCACCTATTTACTTGTCCTGAAAGAGCTTACGCCAATTTGGGGCTTGCCCAAATTGGGTTCGTTTTGCATTTTTTTCTATTGTAGGATGGGCAGGTTTCCTGCCCATGCGGTTTGGTTTATATTTTATTCAGCTACCTTTCTGTCTTCCGCCGTTAAAATTGGGTTCGTTTTTTCAAATTGTTTAGCCGTAGCCGGTACGGCTACGGGCAATCCCTCAATGCTGGCCCTGAGGCTAAATATGGAATATTCATGTTTTGTTTTAACTTGCTTTCCCCCATTCTGTATTGTGTATTCTGTATCCTGTTTTCTATTAATTCTACCCAAAAACCGCCTTAACACAATCAAAATCCCCGATTTTCGGTGAAAAATGTCCATGACTCGGTACTCTTAGGGTGGCAGCCGCTGAATGAGTTGGCCCCCAAGGCGAGCAACGAATCACATGCTGAGAATCCCTTGTATGGAATTTTCCCGTGGTAAAAGGGATTTTTTGATGGTAAAATCAACTTATGATTGCCACAAGACAAAAGGCTTTCGAAATTGCCGGCGAGGCCCGCGAGAATCTCGAGCGCATATACGGAAAAAGGTTGCGAGGAGTTTACCTGTATGGCTCCGCAGCCCGCGACCAGCTCACGCCGGACAGCGATATCGATATCGCCGTTGTTCTTGACCGGATAACCAACCGTTTCGAAGAGCATGAGCTTACGAGCCGATTAAGCTCGGACATCAGCCTTGAAAACAACACCGTCGTTACTTTCCTTTTCATTGCGGAAGACGATTTCAGGGAAGGTTTGTTTACAATACATAGAGTAATCAAACGCGAAGGAATTCCTGTATGAGAAAGGATGTTCAAAAGCATCTCCAAAGCGCGGAAATGTTCCTTAAAAATGCGAATTTTCCTGCTTGAGACGCCTTTTAATCAGAAGAATACTATAAAATGGGCAAAAACCGATTTTTAGTTTGAACTTTTTATAAGAATTTCGTAAAATTAAACATAATGACTTAGTTGATGAGTTTCCAGCAAACCCCTTGATTTTTAGTCTTCTACGTGTTAAAAACGCTGTTTTTTCATTAGACAGAGTAAATATAGATAGGAGTTTGTGAACGCTACATAAAACGCTGGCGGCAAAGAAGAATAACATATTAATAAGAGGGAAAAAGTATGACGTTTCCTGGCGCTCCAAGAGTGGTCTATAAAAACAATCCTCTTAATAAAGTGATATGCCAACTCAGGTTCCCACCAATTTTGAGAATCGATACAAAAGTTCCAGATGAGTTTCAGGAGAGGATCAGAGATAACTTTCCTGAATTTAGCGAGAAAACAGAAATCAAACTACCTGTTTTTAAGAGTGCACAAGAGGACACTCCCGCAGAGGTACTTCAATCTATTACACCAACAGGAAATAAGAATTATGAGTTCTCATCTGAGGACAAAGTTTGGACTATTAACTTGACGCGAACATTTTTAGCGCTTTCTACTAAAAAATATAAGAGACGTGAGGATTTTAGGACACATCTGAATTCTCCACTGAAAGCTTTGATCGATATTTATAATCCTACGGTTTTTTCTCGCATTGGATTACGCTATATTGACATTATAAAAAGGTCACAATTGAATCTTAAAGATATACCTTGGAGTGAACTATTAAAACCACATGTTCTTTGGTTGTTAGGCTCAAGTGATGTGAATAAAAACATTAGAAGTTTTCAGGCCCAATGCGAGATTGAGTTGGATGAGGAAAACAGTATGGCAAGAATTATTACAGGGCTCGTAGACGTACAAGAGTCAGATGAAGAATGCTTTATGATTGATACTGATTTCTTCTCTACAAAAAAGACTGCAATTTCAGATGTTGAAAGCAAGTTGGATTATTTCCATATCCAAGGTGCTAGATTAATTCAATGGTTAATAACAAAACGCCTGCATGAAGCCATGGAGCCTGAAGAAATAAAATGATAAATTTTTCACAAGATACTGATTCCCAAAGTAGACCTGAGGAAGGATTTCCTTCCAATGATTATGTTACGTCGAATGTGGAAGGGCAGCCTGATACTTTCAGATTACGTAGGGAATCAAGTCCAGTTAATCAAGCGATAAAGATCATTCCGCAAATTAAGGATCCCAATATAGCCAAACAGCTAGACAGTCTGCTTTCATTTGTTAATAAGATAGTTAATACCCTAATGCAATCGGAAAAAAATTTGAACCTTATTCCACCTTTACACCCACATGTTGAGGAGGACGGTTCCGTGTTGCTCCAATGGATATTTCCTGATTTTAGGATTGGTTTCAATATAGAACCGAACCCAAATGATTCTGGTTGGCATTTGGTGGCAAACAAGAGATTAGGTGACATAACCGCATCAGGTCAATTAACAAACATGGGAGAGATAACAATTATCCTACTTGATTTCATTCGCTCAAATATTTAGCTTCAAATATGAAATATCCAGATCATTGCATTAGAGGAATCCTGAATTCTACCCTCATTCTTGAGGATGACATGCTCAGTTTGGGTGTGTTTGATTTTATTAAAGTTACTAGGGAGGACGGCTGGAAAGAAGCATCCATAAACTGGATGGACGACGAAAATGCGATCGATTTCACATTTAAACAAACCAAAGATAGTGGAGAGCTTAAATTCAAGACAGGCATTGCAGTTCTTCCACGTTCCGAATTAGACAGAATAAAAAAGAATTATAAATTTATGGGTCATTTTGATTACGAAAGGAAGTCGCAAGATGGTAACGACTATCATGGTAATCTTCTGCTAAACGAGAAAATAAGTAATTACAAAAGAGATGTTATACGTAATCTATTAGTTTTTGCCGCTAAAGTCATAAAGCGGTAGAGTAATTTTACGTGAGCGCTGTGAATGGATTTTATAAAGATATCTACTCAAATAGTATATTGGTATAAAAAATCCCCAAAACGGCATAATCGAAAAGCCTGTACTTTTCTAAAAGCATGGTAGAAACCGCTATGACTCTTTTACCTCGGACAGTGTACCGACGTCTCGTTTCGAGGACGGAACTGATTTTATCTCTATCTTTCGAGTAGTATCCGGCGGTGAAATCCTTTGTCCGTGTTTTTCCCGGAGCATATCTCTTTTCTGGTAGCACTGCTCGACGAATACGGCGATTTCGGAATCGAGATTCGCACTGGCCGAATCGCCGAAAAAGGCATGGATTACAGGGAATACCAAATCAGGCTTTTTCTTTCTCAGCTCCTGTGCCATGGCCTCGATCTTCGCGGTAGCGACACCTTCCTGCATACAGGTAAACGGCCCGACGTGGAATATTCCCGAAATATAAGCGTCGCCTTTCGGCCGAATTAAATCGTGCATGAAATGATATGCAATCCCTGCGCTCAGGGGAGATTCGCCCTCGATGTTGCCGTGGAATTCATGGTTGGCCTCTAACGTTTCAATCATTTCCATCGGCTTTGGAAGGACGTGCCTGCCTTCGAGGACCTCGTGGAACGGCTCGGCGAGTTTTTGTTCGATGGAGGTCATATACTTGCTCTTTACAATCGAATTGACATACTTTTTCCCGTCTTTGAACGCCCGGTCGAAATCGAAGGCTTTAAGCCTCAATTTCAAATCCCTTTTCGAGTTTCTTATACTGACTTTATTAACGTAATCCAGCCAATCGGTGATAGGATCCCGTACGGCTTCCAGCCCCTGCTGTTCCAATTGCTCGATGACATAGCTCGTATAGGGGTCGTGCTGCCTCATGTAAATTTCGCCGATATAAAGAACAAGCGGGAACCGCTCGTGATTTTTCAAAGGAAGCGACTTGAACCTTGTCACAGTTTCCCTTCCCCACAGCATCATCTCCTTTGTTCGAGCGCCGTTCTGCACAACTGCTTCGAGCGATTCCAGGCGCTCCGCCAAAAGAGTCCTTACCTGCTCTTTATCTTTGGCGTACGGACGGAACCGCAGCAGAATGTCACCCAGTAAATCGGAGGCGTTTATCCCTTTGAACAGCATTCTCTGCATCTTTTGCTTGTCCGACGAGGCAAAACCTTTCGGCAATGGTATGTCGGAATAATCCGTCTCCGAGGATGGACCGGCGACCGGAATTTTTTCCAGGCCTTCGCGGTCGAGAAATTCCCTGACCAGCTCGGTGTATTTGCCGAACCGGCAGGGCCCGCTCGTCGTCGGCAGCATTACGAGATAGTTATCTTCGACATTCTGCCTGTTAGTTCTTTCCATCTCTCCGTACAGAAATGCAAGCGCATCTCCTACGACTCCCTTTAAGGGGTGACATACTTCCGTGTAGATATGTTTGCGGGCCAGCTCATAGCCTCTCTGTGTGTTTGTCGGCAGAACTTTACTATCGATTCCGAAATGCCTCAGGCCCGCAGCGGCGGCATAGCTGGCATCGCCCATATACGGGATGAGCCACGTCCTGTCGCCGGAATCGTCGCGGGTGCGTCTTGTAAGTTTTTTCGTATCCAGTTTTTTCGGCCGACTCTGATTGACAACTCTCTCGTGGGCCTCGGTCCTCGTGACAAACGGGGCATTATTTGTCTGCGCATCAGTTAAAAGTACGAGGATGGGTTTATCCGCCGCCTGCTGGATATTTTCCTCCTGATAAACTTTAAGGCTGTCGGGGCCGCAAGCAAAATTCATCATTCGAATAGCGAACAGGTTCGGATGGTTCGCGACGAAGACGCCCGCCTTGAGTATCTTGACGCTCTGAACCCAGAATTCGTTTTCCACTATGTCATCGAGCGGGATGTCCCTGAACTTGTGCTCAATAAAGACCTGCGGCAGATAATCCAGGCCTCGAATCTGCGAGAACATCACGCCCGAGTTCGAGCTTGCTTCCGGATCGAGCAGGACGTAATCCCTGCCGATCCCTATGTAGGCTTTCGTGCCGTCCGTTTCTATTCTTGCCAAGAATTTGTCACCTTCTTTGAATAGTTCGGCCTTAAAAGAATTTTCCGCGCTATCGGCGTATTTAATCGCTTCTTTAATCTGTTTATTTGTGAAGTTAAAACCCAGTCTGTCGAATTCCAGCCTGAGCTCTCTTACGAGAAGCTCGGCGTCACCGAAATGCAAGACGGGATTTATTTGTTTTTGCTTATCGAGAGAGAGCACGTCGTTCAATACGTATCCTTCCGACTCGGTATAAATGCAATACTTCAGGTCCGGCGGATTTTGGGTTCTTAACTCGATAAAACTCGGATTAAACAAATATTCGACCGCCGGATGTTCGTTCAACGCCGCGGCATGACCGGTGGCGAGCTTCCTTGCAATGCAGAATTCCGTCCTCGAATTATCCACGCCGACCTTTGCGATATCTTTCGTCGTTCTCGGAGTAACGACCGGATGGAGACCGAGCTTATTAAACAGGGCCGCCCCCCAGATTCCCTTTTCTCCGAGCGTGGCTGTGCTTCTTTTAATTCCAACCGTCGGGACTTTTATGCGAGCGGGCTTCTCGCCGTCCAACTCTTCCAGCAGGGTACCCTGTTTTTTGAAGTGCCTGTCGTATATCTTATGATATTTGTCCACGTAATTGATTTTCGGTTTAACGGAGGCCTCCGAATTCCCTTTGGGACAGAATCCGCCGGTAATGATCTCATCGTCTTCGATTGAAAATATCTCGAGTTGGCAATCCCGTATCCCGCACGACTTATCGCCGAACAATTCTCTGCAGGAAACTTTTCGTTTCTCGAACGGCATATCTATGATTTCCCAGCCACGAAAGGCCGAATCGTACTTTACTCCCTGTTTTTCGAGTTGTTTAATATTTTCGATAATATCCAGCGCCTGTCCCCATGCACCGAACATTTCCCTGTGCGGGTAAGCCTCAATTTCCTTTTCGGTGACCTGCGCGAGAGCGGCAAGGAAAGCCTTTCCCAAGGCAGGGCCTCCCTGAGCGGAACATTTTTGGCCAGCGTGCTGTGAGCCTCCAACGAATTTGTAAAAATAACTCGCCGCAGTCCCCCTGATGATAGCGGCGGCAATTTCGTCTTTGCCGAAACCTTCGGCGATAAGCCTGTTCTCATCCATCTCCATAAAAACGCCGCATGTAGAATCTATGACAGGTATTCTCTCGGCGGCAAGGGCGGCTTGCTGCAGGGAGTTCTCGACATTCAGATTAATAATATCCGCCATATTTTCGAGCGTCTGTCCCGAGCCGGCCTGGCAGCTGTAATTCATCTTGGCTTCCTTGACCGTGCCGTCACCGGCGAATCTCGTGAATTTCATGTCCTGGCCGCCGACTTCGAAAATCGTATCTATATCCGGGTTATAATGTTTGACACCGAGAGCGTGACATGTAATTTCGTCGGTTATCCTGTCGGTCATTGCTATTTTATTTTTAGACAGGGCGGCCGCCTTTTTCTTACTAACCAGGATTTTCTCGTAGAGCTTTCTTGCCGAACCGGTGGCGCCTACTCCCCTGACCGTGACTTTGTCCCTGTGTCTGGACAGGTATTTCAAAACGTCCTTTAGCGACTGCTCTGGATTGCCGTGTGTTTTGATATAGAGTTTATCGATTAATTTTCCCGTTCTTAATTCGACAATGGCCCCTTTTGTCGTGGTGCTCCCGCCGTCTATTCCCAGCACAACCTCCGTGTGTTCCGGAATTTCTGCCGCCAGGGACTGTTTTTCTTCGTTTACTTTTGTCACCGACAACGACAAAGAGGGTGCGAATTGTCTTTTTTGCCTGCCGTAGGCGGCTACTTTATCGAGCTGCTCGATTCTGAAAATCACCCTATTATTATCTTCCATCCCTTTCAATGCGGCGCCGATTGCCGCAATGTTGCTATAATGCTGCGGCCTTTCTATCTTTATCCCGAGGAATTCCTGCAGGTTTTGACGTATAAGGTCGTTGCCGAAAACTCCGCCGGTAACTATGGCGATTTTATCCGCGTCGGCAGAATTAAACTGCCGCGAGCCGAGAACATCGATCTTGTAATTTCTCGCCACCGTTCTGAACAGACCGGCGAGATTATCTTTTCTCGTCGCGCCTTCGTTCTGCTTGTGAATGAGGTCTGACTGGATAACCACCCCGCACCGCGCCAGGAATTCGCAGGGCTCGACGGATTGGCCCGCTTCCCGCTCGGCCAGCTCGAACATCTCTTCCAGCCTGGCTTGCAGCTTTTTTCTGTTATTAGCTGTAATTAATTCCCTTTGCACGTCATCGGCGGCAGAAGCGGCATCTTCCAGCTCAGGATTGGGGATCTGCCCTTCGAATAGCCTCCTGCACTGTTTCTCTATCAATGTCCCCGAGCCTCCGCCGCACTTGGTGCCTGTCGCCCATTCCTGAATAATTCTTTTGCCGTTTATACTGTTCAAACGGAAAAAGTAAGGGTCTTTGGCCCCTATGTGGAATATATAGCTTGCTTTGGGCATGACAATTTCCGCCCCTTTTGGAATCGCCACGCTGTCATAAACATACGAGATGCCTTTCATAATTTCAGGGAAAGACTCGGCGCCGCTGCCGGTGAAAGCCGTGCTTATCGTTTCGCCCGTATCGAATTTATCTTTTATATCTCTCCACGCCTCCTTCACCGCCGCTGTGGGATTGGCAAAGTGCATTATATGCTTCGGTGCGTATTTAATCTCACCCCGGCCGTCTAGAACCGCGTAATGGACAAAGCTGCTGCCCACATCGATTCCCACATACAGGCCCTTTCCTTTGTTTTCCAATTTCGTTCCTTCCTTTTCCATTTAGACCTCACCTTGTTACAGAAGATTTATTCACCTCGCGGCTTCCGCACTCTCTGGAATGTTCGATCTTATTTTTTCGAGCATTCGAATAAGCTGTTTTTGATTGTCTTCGAGAAGAACTCCCATTATCCTCTTAACCTCTTTTGTATAAAGCGGCTCTATCTTCGATAGGAGCTTTTTACCATAGGAGGTTAATACGATTATATTAAACCTTCTGTCGGACGGCGATGATGTCCTTGTAACGAGTCCAGCTTTTTCCATACGGTCCACCAAAGATGTTATATTTGCCCTGTTTACAAGCATCATATCGCTAAGCTGTGACTGTGCCAGCCCCTGCTCCGGACCGGTTTGATGCTGCAGGAGCATCATCAGGTTAAACTGAACATCGGTAAGACCGAATGGATGCAGGAAATGCCCGGCTTTTTTCCGCAGGCACGACGCGGTAAAATATGTGCTAAGCAGCGCCTCGTGAGCGAGCAGCTTAACAGGACTTTTCAAACCAAGCTCATCTACAAAGGACATTTACATTCTCTTATCATTGTTTTTATTTTGTTAAGATGTGTATTATTGCCTTGTTAACTATTATGTCAACGCAATAAGCAGATAAAAATTTAAATTTTTTTATATCCCTCGGCCTTGCGGATAAACTGTTGAAATCTACGTTAAAAAAACTGTTAATTAAAATTAAAATAACGCCTAATATTTATATTTCGAAAAAGATGTTAATTAAAACAACAATTTCTCACAACTTTTCAACAAACAAATACCCCCTCCAACTTTACCCTAAGTTGATACAGACCGCCAAAATATCTCGTATTCCCTAAATTCGAACGTAACAATTTAACCGTGTATAGTACAAATAATAATCTTTTATATTTATTATTATAATATACTTATACCAATCTTTACTCTCTTACCGATTTATACCATTCAAGCTCAAATATCATACCGAAAGCATCTTGCTATTTATTAATGCTTTTAGTATCTTTACGGGCAATGAATACAGAGCAGATTAATGCCGACTCATATAACACGGAAATATCAGCTTTACGTTCGATAGTGAACTTTGGCATATCGCGCGCATACAGCTTACTTATTATTGCCGCGTTAATCTGTACCTTAACAGTTAAGTTTTTCCACGCGGTACGCAACAACATTACGAGCGACTACATAGCTTGGGTGCTCTCCGACATCGCTTTTTTTTTAATGATGGAGGTGATTCTGGCGCTTGTCTGTTTTCGCTGGCAACGTAAGTGGGTTGTCAGAGTTGCGTCAGTAAGCGCGGCGATCATTTGTACCTGGTCGGTATTGAATGCGGGTTGGCTTATAAGGACGGGGACACAAATTTTACCGCGCGTGCTGCTGCCTATTGTGCGCTCGCCGGTTAATGCTTTATGTATAATTGGTGTAAATCTTGCTAAGATGCCACTGGCGGCGGTTTTACTTCTTGGTCCTTCTGCTGCTGCTCTTACTTTTCTGTTTTATGCTTTGAGCAGGCCGAGGTTACCAGATTATAAGCGCCAGAAGCTCATGATAAGAGTGATGTTCTGCCTTTCTTTGGTTTTGATTACGGTAATAATAAGGCCTTTTTGGAAACATCACCGTTCCCCCAATGCCGCCTCGGCGGGAATGCAGTTTAATTCCCAGATTAAAGCCGTTTTGAGTCTGGTTGTACGCGATTACAGTATGCCGCCTAATCCAAGACGCAGGATACCGGTTCGAGGCGAAATAATGATCGAGCATAACGGCCAGGCAATACGAAACAATCTTGTCGTTGTTATTCTGGAAGGAGTTCAGTACAGCTACACCTCCCTTTCAGGTGGCAAACAAAAAAACACTCAATTTCTGGGGGAATTAGCTGCACAAGGCGTAGAATTCACAAATACCTTTACGTCCCTGTCGCACACAACAAAGGCGCTTTTTTCCTTGCTTACCGGTCGTTACCCATCTGCCTCACAGGACCTGGCAGAAGCAGTTCCTGCGAAAAGAACTTATGCGAGCATTGCTACCATTCTTAGCGACAAGCTGGGCTATCGCACGGCTTTTTATCAATCGGCCAAGGGGGATTTCGAATGTCGACCGGGCCTGGTTTACAATCTCGGATTCCAAAAATTTTGGTCACGGGACGATTTAGATGACCCAAACAGCTATATAGGCTATCTCGGCAGTGATGAATTCTCGATGTTAGGACCAATAACCGAATGGATAAGATCAGACGAAGAACCCTTTTTCCTTACAGTCCTTTGTTCGATAACGCACGATCCGTATGAAGTGCCTTCCTGGTTCGGAACGCCGGCGAAAGAACCTGTAGTTCGTTACCAGCAGGCAATAAGATATACGGACAAATTCCTGGCGGCTCTGGATATAGAGTTGACGAGTATGGGCCTGTCGGAAGAGACTGTTTTTTGTGTGATTGGCGATCATGGCGAAGCCTTCGGCGAGCACGGGCAGCTCGGCCACGAGAGGATTTCTTATAATGAAGCGCTTAGGGTGCCTTTCTGTTTGCGTGCACCTTTTTTAATAGAGACGGCAAGAAAGGTTAATAACCCGGTCAGTTCGATTGACCTGACCCCAACGCTGCTTGCTCTTTTGGGCTTCGATGTGGGTAAAGCAGGATTTGACGGCGTCGATGTGCTCGGGCCTGTAGAAAAAGACAGAAAAGTTTATTTTACGGGTTGGATGCAGGAAGGGCCCGCGGGCTATGTTCAGGAAGATCGTAAGTATGTTTACAACCCTATTGAAAAAGCAACATTCGTATATGACTTAAACACGGATCCACAAGAGCAGAAAGAGTTGTATCTCACCGAGGAACAGGCCGAAAGGATTGCCGATGATATCGACTCCTGGCGTAAAAATACCATCTTTAGAATCGAACAGGAGCAGAGCGGTACAAAAAAGCTTTTTGATAAATGGGTCTGCCGATGGACGCAAAGAGTCTCTTCGGCGAAGCGTGAGCCGGGTGACAATTAACGGGAAATGACCAAATTATTAGAAACGTAGAGATCGTCTTTTCAATTCCCGCCATCTCTTTCATGTTCATTTTGCTAATCATCGCGTTGAATTTAATAAACACTCCGGAGACGACGGTGTCGCCTTGGAGATTATTATCAAATATACAAAAAGATAGATAATATAAAAGCAATAGGTGTTTACAAAAAACATCGCGCTGTTAAATTACGCAAGCTCGCTGTGCTTTTATTACTCTTGAATCAATAGATGTAAGTTGTTCATAATAAAATGGATATATGTTACTTCAAGGCACAATTGTGCTTAATTTTTCCCGATTGGCATATTTCTTGCACCTTAGCTCCATTTATACATTACGTGTAGCTATATTGGGCGGACGGCCTAAACACGTTCTGGAGGAGGAGGTGTCCGCCCGGTTTTTTTTATAATATCAAACGAACTTTAACGGGGTCGTATCGGAGGAGAGCGATCCCGTTTTCATTTCTTATTTTTCGAGGAACCGGGATATAACACAACTTTAATGCTGCCTTAATAAACCTGAGGTATCATCGATAGAAAATTATCTACTCTATAGTACGTTTGCTTCGTATAATCTGCATTAATATGGAACGTGCAGTTTATAGAATAGTCGATGCTAATTTCAATCGGTCACGGGAAGCGATTCGTGTGATAGAGGATTATTGCCGGTTTGCTTTGAATTCGTCATGGTTGAGCCTTCGCGCCAAGGAGCTAAGGCATAAACTTACCCGGGCTGTAGGTAGATTGGATTCGGGACGGTTGCTTACGAGCAGAGACACACCCCACGATGTGGGTTGTGGCGGGAAAGTTGAAAGCCAGCACATACGGAGCGATTTGGAAGAATGTTTTGCCGCCGGCTGTAAGCGGCTGACCGAGGCCCTGCGAACGCTCGCCGAGGTGACTCAGCCGCATGACGGGGCTTTAGCTAAAACGATTGAACAATTGCGGTATGATGCATACACGCTTGAGAAGGACATTTTTATTTTTGCGGAACCGGCTGAGAAGTTTAAAAAAGTCCTGCTATATATAGTTATTACCAGTGACTTGCCGGCGGAAATTATCTCCTTAACATATAAGTGCGCCACCGGAGGGGCCGATTGCATTCAAATGCGATCCAAGTCAATGGAAGATGACAAACTGTTTGCAACAGCCGCTGAATTTGCAAGGATTAGTAAAGACCAGGGCGTCCTGAGCGTGATTAACGACAGGATTGATATTGCAGTGGCGGCGGGCGCCGATGGGGTTCATCTTGGACAGAATGACATTCCGTTGGATTGTGTCAGGATGCTTCAAAGGACTCCGATGATAATTGGTAAGAGCACACACTCGCCCGATCAGCTCCGTGCTGCATGTCAGGAACATCCTGCTTATGTCGGCCTTGGCCCTGTTTTTGCGACCGGTACAAAACCGACGGCCGAAGCGGTCGGCCTGGAGTATATAAGACAGGCGAAGGAGATATTGGATGAAACCGGCATAGGTCATGTTGCTATAGGTGGAATATCGGTTGAAAACGTCGATGAAGTTCTGAATGCGGGAGCAAGGAGTATCGCCGTTTGCTCGGCAGTGACAGGTGCCGCAGACCCCGAAGCCGCGGTTCGGGCGTTAAAAGCAAAAATTGCCGCACATAAAGAGGTTCGAGCGCTATGAGATATGTTTTATATTGAGCTTTTTTGGATGAATGTTCACCAATTATCCACTAAAAAAAATTGTTAATTCAGGATTTTTGTGGCATGTTAATTTGGGCAACCTGCGGGCCGGCCAATTATATGGTTATATTGTAACTGTTGACGAATCTCTTGTTGCTTTCCTATCCTCTTCTATTATATAGAGTTATGGACGATTACTGTATCTTTAGATTTGCAGGGTATCACTAAAATCAAACGGGAAGATCGTCTGGAATTTGTTTGTAAGGTCGTACAGACATTTATTGGATTGCGGCGACAAGTTATCAACAGATTATCCACAAAAAAACAGGGATTTTTTTTATGGCTTTTCGAACCGTTTCGGCAGGTGGTTGATTTAATGACAAGTACCTGTTATATAGGAATTTGCTGAGATACAAAACGAATAGAATAATGTGGTTTTTGAGTATTAGTTACATTAGTTCGGAGATGCTTTTTGTATTAATGTTTGAGCGGATAAAAGGAACAGGATATAAAGGGATTTTTTGTGTGAGTAATTATGAATGTTCTTAAAGAAAAATTAAGTAGAAAGTCGGAATTTCTCGTTTATGCCGAGCTCACCGGCGGTCCTGGATTCAATTATAACCCGATAGAGAAATTTCTCGTGTCTCATAATTCGTCCGGCGGTTCGGACATACCTGGTTGTTTTGATTTCATAGGTATTGCTCTGCCACAAAGCCCGGGGGGAGTGGCGAATATATGTCCGTCCGACGTGATTAATCGCATAACAGCGAAAGACCTGTTGGGCAAGCTCGAACCGTTGCCGCACGTGACCTGCAAAGACATCAACGTCGATGGTATAACAAGCCTGCTTGCAGGATATCGAAACGCCGGCCTGGAAAATATTCTTGTTTTAACGGGGGATAAACCGTTAAAAGCGAAACGTGTTTTCGAGCTGGACTCCATCGGACTGCTGCAGCTGGTCAGGGACATGAACAACCAATCCTATATCAAGGCCCGTCCTGATGCGCTGGCCGGTGTACATCAGTTTTTTCCCGGTGCGGCTGTTTCGCCCTTTAAGTATACCGAAGCCTCGCAGATGCAGCAGTATTATAAAATGGAAAAAAAGATTGCCTGCGGCGCCCGTTTCCTCGTCACACAGGTCGGCTGGGACTGGAGGAAATCACTCGAGCTTCTAAGATATATGGATGAGAACGGGCTGAATGTGCCGGTCTTCGGTAATGTTTATTTCCTGAGTACTAAGACGCCCGCGCCGCGACTGATGCATGATATCAAGCTGCCCGGCTGCTTCGTGAGTGATGCGTTCCTGGCTAAGATTTACTCCGAGCAGCTCGACGAACATATTGAAAGGGCGGCACAGCAGGTGGCAATGTACAAAACCATAGGGGCCGCCGGTGTCGATATAGGCGGGGTTCACGATTACGATGTGTTTATAAAAATCCTTGCCAGGGCGGCGGAAATAGGAACCGACTGGGAAAAATACAAAGACAATCTTTACTGGCCGGCGGCACCCGGAGACGGCTCTGAATTTTATTTATACGACCGGTCCGGCAAAAAAAACACGTTGTCTAAAACGAAACAAAAGTTCGGTCACAGATTCTTTAATTTCACACATCGTGCTATTTTAGATCCCGATTACCGGGGTTTTCATGCATTCAAAAAGACGATGGGTTTTTTAGGAGCAGATAAAGGGAAAGGCTTCGTTTACAGGATGTTTAATTCTTCGGAAAAAGCCGTGAAATATCTGCTTTTCGACTGCGAGGAATGCGGCGATTGTTTCCTGCCGGAGAATTTTGGCCTGTGTACGGTCGGCGGCTGCGAGAAAGGTATGGACAATGCCCCGTGCGGTGACTCGACTGTTGATGGTAAGTGCGGCAATAATCTCGACCGTGTTTGTATCGGGGAGCGAATTTATCAGGCGGCCGCCGCCGAGAAGGGCGGCATTGAAAAACTTCGGGCAACAATTAATAAACCCAGAAACCCGGCCCTCGAGCATACCGCTTCGATATTGAATTATCTCTTCGGGAAGGACCACACGATGAAAAACGCCTTGATTAGTATCGGCGAGTCGATTCATGCATCTATTCCCAAAACCGGCAAAATCATGAAGCAGTTGGCCGAGCTCGGCCCCGGCGCTTATACCACCGAAAGCGGGCCGTTAAATTATATAAAAGCCCTTATCGAATCCCAGGTCGCGGACGGCGCGGATTATATCGCCGTCAATCTCGATGCCTTCGGCGAGAACGACCCGCAAGTGACGGTGGATATGATTGTCGAGTATGTCAGGCTTGTGCAAAAATGGGGCGGCGGCGTCCCTGTATGTATCGACAGCAGTAATGACGATGTCCTGAGGGCGGGCCTGAAGCAATGGTATAACACTGAAAAGAAAGTCAGACAGCCCCTGTTGAATTCGGTAAAAGTTTATACGGCCGATGAGATGCTGCCGCTCAAAAAAGATTATGACTTCGCATTCATAGGGCTTCTGGTCAGCGAAGAGGCGGCGAAAGGTCCGGGCGGCTCGCATTCGGTGGATGAGCTGTACGAGATGGCGAAACAGATATTCGAGAAAGCCGTCGGGCAGTACGGTTTCGAGCCGGGGGACATTTTCTTCGACAGTACGGTCTTTCCGCTGGCGATTGATATGCCGATGGAGCCGAATGTACCCGGATATACTTTCAGGGCGTTCGAAACAATCAAAAAGATTAAAAGTGACCCGAAGTTCAAGGGTGTGCATTGTTCGCTCGGCGTCAGTAACAGCGTCCGCGATTTACCCGGCCGGAGGATCGGAATCTGCCGGGCTTATGTCGCAAAGGCGATGGAATACGGACTCGATGCCGGCATAGTCAATGTCGCACACCGTTACGGCACGGTCGAGCCGGCCCCGGAGCTTCTTGAGATGGTAGATGCCTTTGCAAATATGGACGGCTCAATGGAGAAGTTGAACAAAGCGATGGAGCTTATGGGTAAATTCTGCCGTGAAAACAGAAAGCCTGCGAAGTAAGTGATGCGCTTATTTGCCTCACCGAGACAGAGTCACTCGTTATTTTGTTCTTGACGGTTTAATCGAAATTTTATAGAAATTACCTGCGTTTGGTCGAAATGGAAATAATTTTAAGGGAGTTGAACTATGACAGAGACAAACGAAAATCCAGCCGAGCAAAATGCCGGAGCGGAACAACCCGTTAGCCAAGAACAGCCTGAAGTTAGTAAAGACGCAAAGAATATGGCGATGTTATGTCACCTGTTGGCTATCTTTACCGGCTTTTTAGGGCCGTTGATTATCTGGCTTATTAAGAAAGACGACACACCGTTTGTTGACGACCAGGGCAAGGAGGCGCTGAATTTCCAGCTCACAGTATTGATCGCAATGCTTGTCTCCAGCTTATTAACTTTCGTTTGTATCGGAGTATTCCTTTTGATGGGAGTATGGGTTGTCGATATAGTCTTCTGCATCCTGGCCGCGATCAAGTCCAGTAAGGGCGAGGCTTATCGCTATCCGGTGAACATCCGTTTCATCAAATAAAATTCCGGATAAAGAAGGTCATCATTTGTGATACAGTTTCCGTCTTGTTTGTGAAATTTTGGATTGCGCTGTCGATCCCTGTGGCTTTAAACGACACGTGTTAGTGGTTTTTTCCGTTTGTTTTTTGTCGGAGAGCTTTTGGATGTATTGTCCGAAATGTGGAACACAAAACGATGATAATGCGTTTCGTTGCGTCAATTGTCAGGAGATAATTCAACCTATACCATTCCAGAGTCAGCCGGTTCCGGTTGAAAATGATCCGGCTATGCGAATGATAATACCGATAGACAGATCGGGCCTGGCCATCGCAGCAGGTTATCTGGGACTTGTCTCTATTATATATTTTCTTGCGCCCATTGCGTTGTTACTGGGGATTCTGGCCATCAGGGATATCAAAAAACATCCTGAAAAACACGGAATGGGACGAGCTGTTTTCGGTGTTGTAATGGGTGCGATTTTCACCGCTGTTTTACTTGTTTTTGTTATAGTTATGATCGCCGGGTCTTTATCAGGGAGATAAAATTATTATGTACTGCAGAAAATGTGGAACTCAAAACGACGATAATGCTTTCAGATGTGTGAATTGTAATGAAATCATACAACAGGTGCAACAAGCACAGCAGGTACAACAGTACGGCGCAAATATGCCGAGCGTTCCCAACCATCTTGTTTTTGCGATTTTTGTCACTATTTTTTGCTGTGTCCCTTTCGGTATTGTGAGCATAGTATATGCCGCACAGGTCAACGGCAAACTGACGGCCGGAGATTATGCCGGTGCCGTCGATGCCTCTGGCAAGGCTAAAACCTGGTGTTGGGTCTCATTCGGAATCGGATTAGCCGTAACGCTCATGTGGGTGTTCTTTGGGATTATAGGTGCATTGGCTGAGGCGTGATTTTATGTCTCGGATGGATACTGGTATTGTACGGCGGTTTAACCCGAACCTCGCGAGGGGATTGAAATCGCTGTTTGTAACGGGAGCGATTTTCGTGGTACTTCTTGCGTTATTTGTTTTGGATCCGGCCGAGGGAAGTTTTTATCCCCCGTGTCCGTTTCATAAATTGACCGGGCTCTATTGCCCCGGCTGCGGCTCGTTGAGGGCCGTCCATCAATTGCTTCACGGCAACCTGACGGCGGCGTTCGGACTTAATCCCCTTATGGTTTTGTTGTTGCCTTTTTTGGGATATTGTTTAGTCTCCCCCCGCGTGGCCGCAGTGACAAAAAGAGCAAAGGCGGGTTTTATACCGGCATTCTGGATTTGGTTGATACTGGTAGTGATAATTATATATTGGATACTTAGAAACCTGCCTTTTTACCCTTTTACTTTATTGGCACCGTGAAAGATGTCTGAGAGTACCGGCAGGCTGGTTTTGAAAAGAGAGTGTTTATTATGCAATTCGTTATAAAATTATTGATAAGTGTCTGCATCATAATTTTTTGCACGCAGATAGGAAGCAGGCTCCCGAAGCTTGCGGGCCTGATTGCGGTCATGCCGTTAACCGGGCTTCTTGTTATGCTATGGCTGTATTCCGACAATCCCGGTGACTATGCGAAGATGACCGACTATACAAAAGGGGCGCTGTGGGGAATTATTCCGAGCATTCTTTTTTTTCTGGTAGCTTTCGTATGTTTTCAGAAGCAGCTGTCTTTATGGATTGTATTATGCGCAAGTTTTGCCGTCTGGATTATTGCGGCGTTTTTTCATCAGTGGCTGCTCAGATAAATTAAAAGTTGTTGTATAGATATAGTTACGTTTTCGCGTTATAAATCCCAACCTATAAAAAGCCTTCGTGGAATATGTACCAACGGCGCAGCCGGGCTTATTTGAAGCCTCTTGACAATGCTTTAGTTATCAATTATCCTCTGTATTTTCACGTTTATCGACGTTTTCGAGGTTAATAATGACAGTAACTCGTTTTGCACCGTCTCCGACGGGATATTTGCACATCGGCGGTGCCCGGACGGCCCTTTTTAACTGGCTCTGGGCTCGGCGGGCCGGCGGGAAATTCATTCTGCGCATCGAGGATACCGACCAGAAGCGAAATACCCCGACCGCGGCCCGGCAGGTCATGGATGATTTGAAATGGCTCGGTATAACGTGGGACGAAGGCCCGGAAGCGGCCTGTCCTGAGCACGGTCGAAGGGGCGGCCCGAATGGGCCGTACCTGCAGTCGCAGCGAAAAGATATATACGATAAATATATCAAAAAACTTCTGGACGAGAAGAAGGCCTATTACTGTTTCGATACTACCGAGGAGCTTGACGCATTTCGGCAGAAGGCGGACGCTCAAAAGAAAAATCTTATCTATTCCCGGCCGGAAAAATTCCCGGACGAAGCCGATGCCGATAAGGCCCGCGCAGATGGCCGCCCGGTTACGGTTCGTTTCGCCGTGCCGCAGGATGAGCCTATAGTGGTGCGGGACCTGATTCGCGGCGAGATAACTTTTGCCGCAGGTGAGATTGGGGATTTTATCATCTTAAAAAGTGATGGTTTTCCAACGTATAACTTTGCGTGCGTGGTGGATGATTATCTGATGAAGGTCACCCATATCATTCGCGGCCAGGAGCATTTAAATAATACGCCGGGCCAGCAGGCCCTGTGGCAGGCGCTGGAATTTGGGGAACTGCCGAAGTATGCACACATGTCTGTGACGATTAGCGACACCGGTGGGAAATTATCCAAGCGCGAACGACCTGCAGCTTTGCGTAAAGCTATCAAGCAAATGCAGGCTCTCGATTTGGATAAACTTGCCGAGACGGCCGCGATTGACCGGGAGGAGCTTGATGCTTTTATTAAGGGCAAGAACACTCCTGATATGCCGGTGATAGACAAGATGGCGGAGTTTTTGAAAGTGCCGCTGCCGGAAATAAATATCGTAGATTTTTTCAAGAGCGGCTATCTGCCGGAGACGATGGTCAATTTCCTTGCCCTGTTGGGTTGGAATCCCGGCGACGACCGCGAGATTATGAAAATCGGTGAGCTTATCGAGGCTTTCGATATCTCCCGTCTGACAAAATCCAACAGCCTGTTCGACCGGCAGAAACTTCTGTCTTTCAATACCGAGCATATAAAGATGGCGCCGCCGAAAAAGTTGCTGCAGCATTTTAAGGATTACCTCAAAGTAGTCGGTTCGCCTTTGACTGCCGCCGACGATGAGGTTCTTTCGAGAATTATCAAGTTGTGCGAAGGGGCGCGGACCCTGGCGCAAATCGAGCAAAAGAGCAGATTTTTATTTCTGGACGACGACAAGATTGAATATGACGACAAGGCAATTAAAAAAGTCCTGCTCAAGAGCGGCGGCCTTGAAAATTTGGCTCTTGTACGTGACAAGCTTGCCGCGATGGACGAGTTGACGGAGCAGGCCATCGAAGATATGCTTCGCGGTCTGGCCGAAGAAAAAGGTGTTGGTCTGGGTAAAGTCGCCCAGCCGCTGCGCGTAGCAATCTGTGGCGGCACAATAAGTATGCCTATATTTGACTCCATACAAATGCTTACTAAGGACAGAACATTGGCTCGAATCGAACGAACGATAAAAACAGTACAGGGACGGGCTACAATTGGAGGAACATAAGTGTCACTATTGGTTACAGGTTCGATAGGAATTGATACGGTTAAAACGCCCTATGGCGTCAGCGAGAATTGTCTGGGCGGGGCGGCGGTTTATTTTTCTATGGCGGCGAGTTTCTTTTCGCCGGTAAGGTTCGTCGGCGTTATCGGCTCGGACTGCCCGTTCGATTTAGCGGAAGTTTTCGCCGGAAGGGGCGTTGATCTTGCCGGGCTGGAGGTGCGAGCCGAAAGCAAGACATTCCGCTGGACGGGAACATATCACGAGGATATGGACGACAGGACGACCGATAGCGTGGAATTAAATGTCCTGGCCGAAGCACCGCCGGCTGTGCCGGAGAAATTCAGGGACAGTGAATTCGTGTTCCTTGCCAACACGGCCCCGAAGCTCCAGCTTGAATTGCTCGAGCAAGTCAGAAAGCCGGTCTTTGTCGCATCCGATACAATGAATCTCTGGATCGAAACCTGTTTAAGTGATTTGAAGTTGCTTTTGGGAAAAATCGATTGTCTTGTCATCAATGAAGACGAGGTAAGAATGCTGGCGTGTGAGCATAATCTGATAAAAGCGGCAATGAAGATTCTTGAGATGGGCCCGGAATTTATCGTCGTCAAAAAGGGCGAATCGGGTTCGCTATTATGCGGCAAAATCGGCGAGAAGTTTTTACTGCCGGCCTACCCCGCCGACGAAGTCCGGGATCCGACCGGTGCCGGTGATAGCTTCGCCGGAGGTTTTATGGGTTATCTGGCGCAAAAAGGCCGAACCGATTTTGACACTCTGAGAACGGCAGTCGCCTACGGAACAGTCACTGCCTCGTTTACAATTAACGATTTTTCCCTAAAAGGCCTCGAGGCGATAGATAAATCCGCCATCGACAAAAGACAGGAAGCATTGAGGGAAATGACAAGGTTTTAAGGATGAAAAAAGGCGGGGTGTGAAAGAATTTTTACATAATAACGGGCAATTGACCTTATCCGGCGGGATTGTTAAAATAAATCATAGTATGGTAACTTTTAAATGACGAATATACCAAAACAGATTGAATATTGGGTAAGAACCGCCGAAGAGGATTTTGAAGTCGGTAGCGATCTCATTAGGGCCGACAAGAACCGCCACGGCCTTTTTTTTATCCACTTGGCGTTGGAGAAAATGCTAAAGGCATGCGTCTGTAAAAATATAAATAGAACGCCAACGAAAATTCACAACCTGATTAATCTCTATCAGTTGGCAGGTCTTGAAGCAAATACAGAAAGACAAAACGCACTCGGATCGCTAAACAGGTTTTGCCTTGAAGGCAGGTATCCCGAACAGTGGCCTGTAGCGCCAGATAAAAAAGAAGCGAAGCGTTACCTTGAAACAGCTGAGCAGTTAATAGAATGGCTGAAGAAACAATTATAAATTCGGTTCGTAAATATCTCAATCACCTTAAAGACAACGGCTTTAATGTAAGCTTCGGGATATTGTTCGGCTCGCAGGTAACCGGAACGGCCACTGAATGGAGTGATATAGATTTAGTAGTGGTCTCACCTGATTTTGATGAAAAAATCGAATGCAGGACTTTGGACAAACTCTGGCAGATTGCGGGACGAACCGATTACCGAATTGAGCCGATACCCTGCGGCCTCGAACGGTGGGAGACAGACGACTACACTCCCATTATCGACATCGCACGCAACGAAGGAAAGATTGTAACGTTAAACTAACTGCTGTTTAGGTGGTAAAATTGCTCATCTACTTTCAACATTGGAGAACATAATTTTTCTTTACAGGATGAAGGCAGGATTTTTTGAGGAATAGAAAATGGCAAAGGTTAAGCTCAAGGGAAGGAAGCGCAAATACATACGTGTGGAAAAGCCGAAAAAGATTTTTGAAGAGATGACGGAAAACCACGTCGATGTCCTCGAGAATATAGAATTTGCCATAGTAAACACCTGGAGAAATGACCAGCGTATCGACGACAAAGAGGTCGCGGCGGCGTTAAAGTCGCTCATCAAAGAAGAAGCGGCGAAAAACGAAATGGCCGGCCGGATTATAAAAGCGATTGAAAATACCAGGCTGATTCGTGCTGATGTTTCCGATGAGATATGGATAAAAGGATTGAAAGTGGTGCTTGAATCGGTTTATACACATTCCGAAGCCGAGGAGGGCGATAGATTCTACCTTGAATTTGCGGAGATGTTCATCCCTTAGAAAAAAATTCGGCATAATAATATGTCAGATTCAGGCTAAACTCCACACAACCAGCTACTCGAGTGCAACTACGCTGTTTTTAGTGAAAACCATAATAGACGAATCCCTATTTTACTTTTAATTTTGTGATGATTGTGCTGTTTCCGTTGTTTTTTCCGTGAAATTCGATTAACCAGAGGTTAGAATAACCAGTTCTTTTCGTATTTAGAAATTAGTGTTTCGGATTTATAATATATGCGCGTGTTTATTGCGATAGATATCGATGAGGAAATCAGGAAGGCCCTTGCTAATCTCCAGAGTGAGATACTTGCAAAGGCAGACATTAAAAAAAGCGATGCCAAATGGGTCAAGCCCGGGACGATGCACCTGACGCTGAAATTCTTAGGTGAGATTAAGGATAAGCAGATCGTCGAGGTTTGTAATATCGCCCGGGATGTTGTATCTCGACACAAGAGCTTCGATATCGAAATCGGCGGCGTCGGCTGTTTCGGCGGGAAAAGTGCGAGAGTTCTTTGGGTCGGCGCGGGACAGGAGTCTGGAAATCTGTTACAATTGCACGCCGACCTTGAGCAGGGGCTGGCTACGGTCGGCTGGCCACCGGAGACCAGGAAATTTGCCGGCCACCTGACGCTGTGCCGGATAAGAAATTCCAGGGCCGGCGTAAAACTGGCAAAGCTGACCGAAGAGTATAAGGATTTCAGCCTCGGAGTCGTGGATGTGGATTCGCTTTGCGTATATCAGAGTGAGCTGAGGCCCGAAGGTCCTGTTTATACGGTCCTGGGTAGTTACGAGCTGGAATAAATTGATACTGATGTTTAAAAAAGCACCTGTAATTATAATTATGAACGTTAACAATTATTTTTTGCGGTAAAGGAGAGATGAAGATGGCAAAAACAAAAGTAGCTAAAACCGAATCGAAAGCCACCGGCAAGGAAAACGCGCTGCAGCGAGTGATTGCACAGATAGAAAAGCAGTACGGCCAGGGCTCTATTATGCGGATGGACGAAAACAAGTATGCTAAGATCGAGGGTATCGGCACAGGCTCGTTGTCACTCGATATAGCCCTTGGTGGTGCCGGGATTCCCCGCGGCAGGGTCACCGAGCTGTTCGGGCCCGAATCATCCGGCAAAACAACGCTGGCCCTGCATGTTATTGCAGAAGCGCAACGTGTCGGCGGCGTAGCGGCATTTATCGACGCCGAGCATGCTTTGGATACGACTTGGGCGAAGAGACTCGGCGTGGATGTAAGCGGCCTGTTAGTCAGCCAGCCGGACACCGGCGAGCAGGCCCTGGATATCGTCGAGATGTTAATCAGCTCCAACTCGGTGGATATTATCGTCGTCGATTCGGTCGCAGCATTGACACCGAAGGCCGAGATAGAAGGCGAGATGGGTGACGCCCACATGGGACTGCAGGCGAGACTGATGAGCCAGGCGATGCGAAAGCTGACCAGTATCATCAATAAGAGCAAGACCGCCCTGATATTCATTAATCAGATTCGAATGAAAATCGGCGTGATGTTCGGCAATCCGGAGACGACGACCGGCGGAAGGGCACTGAAGTTTTACAGCTCGGTCCGGATCGACCTGCGGAGAATTACCACACTCAAGGATAGTACCGGCGCCATCGGCTCCAGGGTCAGGGCCAGGGTGGTAAAGAATAAAATCGCTCCGCCTTTCCGGGACGCGGAATTCGATGTTATGTTCGATTCAGGCATAAGCTACGAAGGTGACTTGCTCGATCTTGCGGTCGGCTGCGACGTGGTGGAAAAAAGCGGCGCCTGGTTGAATTACGGCGAAATGCGACTCGGCCAGGGCAGGGAAAACGCCAAAAAATTCATGGCAGAAAATAAAGATTTATGCCAGGAGATAAAAGGAAAAGTTCTTGCCGCAAAAGGTCTTGTGTGAGCTTAGAAGCAGGATGAGATAACTCAGATGTCAAGTGCGAAGCAGATAAGAACCGAATTTATCGATTTTTTCAAAGGTAAAAACCACGAGTTTGTGCCAAGCTCTCCGATTGTGCCTGTCGGCGACGATTCGCTGCTGTTTGCCAACGCGGGAATGAACCAGTTCAAGGATATTTTCCTCGGCTTGGTGTCACCGGAATATCCGCGTGCGGTCAACAGCCAGAAATGCCTTCGGGTCAGCGGCAAACACAACGACCTCGAAGAGGTGGGCAAGGATACATATCACCACACTTTTTTCGAGATGCTCGGCAACTGGTCGTTCGACGATTACTTTAAGGCCGAATCTATCGAATGGGCGTGGGAGATGCTGACAAAGGTATGGCGGATTGAGCCGGACCGTTTGTGGGCGACGGTTTTTGCCGGTGACAAACAAGACGGTCTGCCTGCGGACGACGAAGCTGCGAAACTCTGGACCAAAGTGACGCCGATACCCGCGGAGAGAGTTGTTCCGTGCGGCAAAAAAGACAATTTCTGGGAAATGGGCGAGACCGGGCCTTGCGGGCCGTGCAGCGAGATACATATCGACCTCGGTCCGGACTTTTGTGACATGAAAGATGTCCCCGGCCATCAGTGCCGCGTTAATAGCGGCTGCGCAAGATATATCGAGCTATGGAACCTTGTCTTCATACAATATAACCGTCACCCGGACGGTAAGCTCGTGCCGCTATCGGCGAAATATGTCGATACCGGGGCGGGACTTGAAAGAATCGTTGCGGTCCTGCAGGATAAAAAGAGCAACTACGACACCGATTTGTTTATGCCGATTATCGATTCGACAAGCAAGATATCCGGCCACAAATATACCGCTCGTTTGGGAAACAAAACCGACAGTGCTTTCAGAGTTATCGCGGACCATATTCGTTCGCTGGTTTTCGCCGTAACCGACGGCGCGACACCGTCGAACGAAGGCAGGGGATATGTAATTCGACGGATTCTCCGCCGGGCCTCGAGGTTCGGCAGAGAGTTGGGAATGCACGAGCCGTTTCTTTATAAACTTGTCCCGGTTGTTGTAAATTGTCTGGGCGAGGCCTTTCCTGAAATTAAGACGCGTGCCGATTATGTCACCACGGTCATAGAATCCGAGGAGGCAAGTTTCGGCAGGACGCTCGATCGGGGAATCGATATTTTCGAAGACGCCGCCGAGAGGGCACAGAAATCCGGGAAAAAGATTATCCCCGGCGAAGATGCCTTCCAGCTCTACGACACGTACGGTTTTCCGCTCGATTTGACGCAGCTTATGGCCGCCGAACGAGGTCTGGAAGTAGATAAGGCGAAGTTCGACGAGCTGATGGATCAGCAGAGAGAGCGTGCAAGGGCGGCACAAAAAAGCGATGCCATGATGGCCGTGCTGACCGATACGGAGTTGCCCGTCACCGAAGACCTCCACAAATATCGAGCCGACAGTTGTGACGCGAAAATAATCGGGTGGATCGATAAAGAAGGTTTCAGGAAAGAGGGACAAATCCCGGGCAATACTGAAGTGGGTCTGGTTCTCGATAAGACCTGTTTTTACGCCGAAGCGGGAGGGCAGGTCGGTGACTGCGGGATTATCGAAACGGAAAACGCCCGCTTTGTTGTCGAAGAAACTTCGAAGATAGCCAATTGTGTCGTTCATCAAGGCAAAGTCACCGAAGGTTCGTTCGGTGCCGGTGACAATGTCAGGGCGATTGTCAGCAGGGACAGGGCCGCAATAAAGAAAAATCACACCGCAACGCATCTTCTCCAGTGGGCCCTGCAGCAGGTGCTCGGGAAATCGGTCGCCCAGCAAGGCAGTTATGTCGGCCCGGACTATCTTAGATTCGACTTTACATATCCCAAGGCGCTAACTACCGAGGAGCAACAGCAGGTCGAGGATATGGTCAGGGAGAAAATCCGTGCAGATCTTCCTGTTGCCTGGTCCGTGCTGCCGAAAGAGCAGGCACAGCAATTGGGTGCTATGGCATTGTTCGGTGAAAAGTACGGCAATGAGGTCCGCGTGGTTGCAGTCGGTGCCGGAAGCGATGCTCAGATTCAGGATGCGTTCAGCAAGGAGTTTTGCGGCGGGACACACGTCGAGAGACTGGGCTCTATCGGCGGTTTCAAGATTATCAGGGAAGAGAGTATTTCCGCCGGTGTGCGAAGGATAACCGCGCTGACCGGCCAGGGATTAATCGACTATCTCGAAAAGGCGAGCGACATCGTCGATGAATTAACGCAAATGCTGAAAGTTCCATCCGAGGGTTTGGTCGGCCGTCTCGGACAGTTGATGCAGGACAACAAGGACCTTTCGAAGAAACTCAAATCGGCATCGAAGCGGGAAGGTTCCGACGTTATGGGCCAGGCAAGGGAGCTTCTTGAAAAAAGTAAAAAAATCGGAGATACTTCCATCATTACCGGCAGGCTTTCCACGGTATCTGTCGAACAGGCGCGGGAAGCGATTGATATGCTGAAAAAGAAGGCGAAATCAGCGGCGATTATTTTAGGATTTGAGGATGACGGCAAGGTAACGCTGCTTGCCGGTATGACTAACGATCTGATCGAAAAAGGCTTAAGTGCCGGTGACGTTATTAAAAACATCGCCCCCATTGTTGGCGGCGGAGGTGGAGGACGGCCGCAAATGGCCCAGGCAGGAGGGAAAAATCCACAAAAAATCGACGAGGCACTTGCCAAAGCCGCTGAAATCATCGCAGAAAAATTGGGCAAATAAATAATCACTTGACCGGGAATTTTCTTACTAAAGAGAACCGCGAACATTTTCTGTTGAATAAAATCATCTCCGAAGCGTCTTTTTTAATAGAAAGGGCTTGAGGTTAAAAGAAAATGATACGGTTTTGCTGCGAACAATGCGGTCATAAAATACGCGTCCCGGACCAAAGCGCGGGAAAGCGGGGAAAGTGTCCCAAATGCGGCAGTAATGTAATTGTACCGGATAGATCGACGACCATCGTACTTAAATGCGGTAACTGCGGCCTAAAGATAAGCGTTCCGAGGAGCCATGCCGGCAAAAGAGGCAGATGCCCGAATTGTAAAAATCCGATTGCCGTACCGGCCGAAAAAAGCCCCGTCCCCAAGCCGGAGCGAAACGGCTTGGACGATACGAACCGCCTCGTCGGTAACGATGTCGGCCTGACGCTTCTCGAAGTTCCCGAGGAATTGAAGCTGAAGGGTGAGTCAGTTGGACAGCCCGAATTTCCGGAACAAACTCCCGAGCAACAGCAGGAATATATAGAAGAAACGAAATCCGAAGAAACCGAACCTGTTACCGAACGCCGGCTCCCATGGCTAATCGATATATTTCTGTATCCGGTGTCTCTGTCGGGGTTGACGCATTTGGCAATATTTACAATTGTTCCTACATTAATAGCAATCCTGAGAACATCATTGGGAATAGCTGGCAGGATTTTTGGGCTGCCGGGCATTATTATTAACGTTTTGGTATTTCTCTATATGGGTTGGTATTTTACTGAGTGCGTTCGTGACAGTGCCAAAGGCGGCATACGTGCACCGGAAGCCTTCGCTTTGATGGGTGCTGGTGAAATGTGGTCACAAATGCAGCATATAGTTGGTTGTTACCTTATATTGCTATCGCCGGCTTTTTTCTATAATCTCTACACAGGGAACTTTGATGCTATTTACTGGGGACTCCTCATAACCGGATCATTTTTCTTCCCGATGGGCTTATTGGCCTGCATAATGTTTGATTCTATAGGCGGTCTTAATCCCATCCTGTTGCTTGGTTCGATTCTCAGCGCGTTCTTTCAGTATTGTGGGCTTGTGTTGCTTGTGATAGTTATATTTTTTTCATTTACAAAACTGGCAGGTATGTTTGGATTAGAGGGCGAGCAACGACCATCTGGTGCAATACTTCTTGTAATGGGATTGTTTTATTTTGTAGGTGTTTATATTGTCTTTGTTATTGCACATTTAATCGGGAGGTTTTACTGGCGGTACGAGGACAAGCTAAACTGGGAGGTGTGATTGTTATTTTTACCGCGACTATTTTGAGTTTGTTTGGTCGGGCCGCCTGAATTCGATTGAATCTTTCAATCTTATCTTGTCACCCCGGTAGCTGTATGAAGAGAAGTGGAAGTTTCGGAGGACTTCGTCGTTACGGATATGAGAAAAGTATACATATGCCGGGGCCATTCTGCTGAAAATCTTATTTTGCACTCTGGTGCTTGTGACATCGCCGAAGCTCGGTTCGAAGGGAACCCAGCCGTAATCCTGCAGATAGACTTCGACCCAGTTGTGTTTCGGTGAATCCGAATCGAACCGCACCGTACAACCGGTTATGACTCTGGCGGGGATGTATTTTGCTCTGCATAAGGCTGCGAACAGATCGGAGTATTCCGAGCAATCCCCTTTTTCTTCCCGGAGGGCTTTGACGGCGCCCCACTGTCCTTTGCCGTGATTTGAGTAGTCTAAATGTTCGATAACAAAGCTGTAGATATTTTTTACGATTTCTTCTTCTGTTTGCCCATCGATGCCCTCGGCAACTTCTCGAATCTTCTTGTGGTCTTTTTCGATATATTTTTCGGACTTCAGAAATTCATTGAGTTCGGCCCCCGAAGTGTGATCAGGCGGGCGTTTTCTTTTCGCCGTGACCAGATCGTACTTAAATAATTCCGCCTTAATGCTGATATTGATCTTGTTTTGTTTCTCAGGTTTATCAAATATGAATTCGGCGTAACGATTGCCGTTCTGTTCGAAAATCCTCGATGGTTTTGGTGAATATTGTATGTCGATAATGTTTTGCCTGTCGGGGATGGTTTTTGGAACGACGACGGTAAAACTTATCCTGCGGGTTTGGCCCGAGACTGAAATATCATAAGAGATGTCGAATTCTACCTTATTGCTCTTAGCGATTTTTCCGCCGGCTAAAGGTCGCATTTCCCTTCTTTGCGCCGGTTTAATACGGCCGCTTGCATTTTGCTCCGACACAGAGCATATCAGTAATGAAATAGAAATTAATATTCGCAGCTTCATTCGGTTTTCCTCAGAGGATTAGAGGCAGGCATTTGAAATGGTAGACTAATCACCCTGGATTTTAGACGTTATAATATCCACAAGATTTATTATTCTCTATTCGTAGTTTTTTCTAATATAACTACGGCATCACCGGCGAAAAGGTTCGTTTCGGTTTGTCACTATAGCTATATTGCAGGGTAAGGCGGCAATCAAACATCATTTCGGCATAAGTGTATTTCATCGGTTCCAGTTAAGAACCGCAGGAAACTCCGCCGGAGACGATGAAGGCCATCGCCTGTGAACTTTCCACATTTAACGGCTTGACCGATTCTTTCGGAAACAGTAACACGTTTCCGGCGAAATTGTACGATTGGGGCATATACACGGCGACGTAATCCTCGAGCCCGAAGTTCTCAAGGCTCTCTCTTGTGATAAAGCCGACGATTTTGACGGCGGACCCGGGTGCTATCGAAGCGAGAACCGGTTTATCGAAGCTTTTTTTCTCTCCGGCGAAGGCCTCGATCATATCCTTTACCGCCGAATACAACAGCTTTACCAGCGGCAGTCCTCGAAAAATCCTTTCTATGATTGCGAAAAATCTCCGGCCGAGAAAGTTCGAGGCAAGAAAACCAATTACTGTGATTAAAGCGATCGTAAGCAGGAGTCCCAAGCCGGGAATGTCTTTTGGCAGAAGCCCGTGAAAGAGTGCGTCAATACGTGTAAAGGCCCAGAAAATAAGAAATACTGTCAGGGTGATGGGGACAAAAATCAAGAGGCCTTTAACAAAATAGTCTATCAGTTTCTTCATTTTATAGCTCCTCAGTGCAAAACTCATAAGTGCAAAAGTGCATAAGGCATAGGAGCATAAGTCATTTGCTCCTGTGTTCCGTACATCGGTAGAACCTTGTCCCGGCTCCGTCAGGGCAAAACCCGGCTTAGCGGGGGCGATGCCCAGTGTTTTCTTTATCAAATTTATTCGATAAATACAATGTTTTAGTTGGTTTCACAACATTCGATGGGTGGATATCGTGAGCGTGAAAATTACAAACCGGACATTTATTGTCAAAATTGTGGAGCCAAGGTAAACCGGGACGACTTCCTAAATTTTGTTTTTTTATATTTTTATTTTAGGAGCCTGGCATTGACAGCAATTACGGAGGTTATTAAAATTAGTTGCTGTAATGGCTTGAGGTACTACGTAGAGCAGAAGCGCACCTTAAAAAGGATTTGACTTGTGGAAACGCTTGTAGATTATTTCGGCCGAGTGGCATCTCACGGATGGTGGCGCGTTGCGGTTGAGTTGATTTTCATCGGGCTGGTCGTCTATTGGGCGGTGGATTTTCTCGAAGGAACACGCGGGGAGAGATTGTTCCGTGGTGTCATCTTTATTCTCATCGTGGGTTTTTTGATCCTTAAGTTAGTCGTTGGCGGTTTACGTTTGGAGCGGCTGCAGTATCTTTACAGCGGTTTTTTAATCGGTGTTTTAATTATTGCCGTAGCCGCATTTCAGCCGGAGGTCCGACGCGCAATGATGCGAATAGGACAAAGCCACCTGTGGTTAACCACCTCACAGCAGTTATCCAGGACGGCCGAGGAAATCACTACTGCGATATCAGCTCTTTCCGCGAAAAGGAACGGAGCTATTATTGTAATAGAAAGACGCGTAGCGCTGGGAGAATTTATCGAAACGGGAGTTCGAATCGATGCCAGGGTCACGTCCGAGCTGCTTAGGTCAATCTTTTATCCCGGCGCGGCTCTTCACGATATGGCTGTCATAATACGAGGCGACAGAATACTTGCCGCAAGAGTGCAGTTACCCTTGGCCGAAGCATCGAGCATGGGCGGCATCGGGCTTGGCTCGCGCCATCGGGCGGCTATCGGTATCACCACAGGTTCGGATGCCATATGCCTGGTTGTCAGCGAGGAAACCGGTATTATCTCTGTTGTAGAGAACGGCAAACTTACCCGGAACATGGATGAGGACAGATTGAAAAAGTATCTGGCAAGCGTGCTATCGTAGATGCAGGACTGTGCTCGACTCGATCAGGTAAGCAGTAGCCGGATATATAATATGAATGATGAAACCGAAAAAGATAAAATATAAAAAGATAGCTGTGGTTGTTTTTTTAACGGCCCTGATATGGATCTGGGCGGATCTTGCGCTCGACGCCGAACATCCTGTTCCCAGAACTACAATCAAAATGGGCATATCAAGGCCTAATCTCTGGCTCAGCTTCGCGGGCGAATCTGCCATAGATATTAACAATGTTATCCTGAAAGGGCCTGTGTCCAAAATAAATGAAGCCAAAGGTATAATAGGCAAGGATCCTCAGAAGCTCGAGTTTATTCTGGATACCGAGCAGCAGGAACGATATGGGTGGACTAAGCAGGGTAAATACGAGCTGGAAGTGCAGGATTTTTTCCGTAATTACGATTGGATACACCCGTTGGGTCTTAGTGTTCCTGCCTGCGAGCCTAACGTGGTAGATGTCAATGTCGTTGAGCTGGTTGAAAGACAATTGACTGTTCGGATTAAAAATCAGGACGGTAATTTTCTGGAACCTGAGACGGTTGATCCCTCTCAAGTCGTTATGTACGTGCCGCGCGATTGGGGAGGTGAGGCGCTCACCGCCTATGTTATTTTATCGCAAAGTGAAATCAAAAGGGCCAGAGAAGAAGCAATCACGAAAACACCCTACATCGAGCTGGCGACTGGTCAGAGCAGACATGCGACAACGCCTGTGAAGATTAAAATGCCTTTGCAAGAGGACCCGCGTGGCGAATATCCGATAGCACAACCGATTTTGGGCTTTTGTTATAGCGATAACACCCAGGGCAAATACATAGTACAAGTAGAAAAGTTGGAAGAGGTACTGAATATTACCGTAAGGGCGACTGAAGCTGCAAAGCAGGCTTACGAAAACATGCGGTACCAGGTCATTTTGGAAATTCTTGATGAAGATGAAAAATATGCTGAGGGGGGATTGGAGATTCAGCGGGATATTATTTATAATTTTCCCGAGGAGTATGTCAGGAGAAACGAAATAGTATTAGTTAGCCCGAAAGCGACCGCCACGTTTAAGCTTGTACCGGTTTCTCCTTAGGGCCGTTACCACCTATAAATGCTATCGCAGTTTCCATTGTCATCCATAACGCCAGCAAAAAGATACCTCCGCCGATAATTACCAGGAGCCAGTTTTCCTGCCGGAAATATCCTGTTTCGTTTTTTATCATCGCCCAGCTTGTAATAACCAGCATAATCAGACACGGTATGGCGGTGACTAAGTATTTCATGCCGTCTTTGCGTTTGAGATAAAGGGTGACGACAAGAAGGGCCAGTGCGGCCATGAGCTGGTTTGCGCTTCCGAACAAAGGCCAGAGCTTCATTGCCCCGGTGCCGTCCGCGCCTGTTGCGAATGCCAGTCCGGCCGCTGTCAATACGGCGAAACTTGTGGCTGTCCACCTGTTGGCGAGAAACGGGATTCGTAGATCGGTTGCAAGCTCACTTATCACGTAACGCTGGATTCGGGTCGATGTATCGAGAGTCGTACCCGCAAAAGACGCGATAAAAACTGCCATTAAGGTAATACCCCAAGTTTCCGGCAATCCGAGCTTGCCCATCATATTAGCTGCGCCTATGACGACCGGAGCTATCTTGTCTGTCAGTCCTTTGGCTCCTATCCATGTGCTATATTGATGCTGCCAGGCCTGCTGCCCGGTGAGAATTGTTCCACCTTCGAGCTTGAGAGCCATTCCGATGCCCGCCGCCACACAAACTAAAACCAGAACCGCTAAAAAGCTTTCCAGAAGCATCGAACCGTAACCAACGAACAGGGTGTCTGTTTCTTTGGAAACCTGTTTGGAGCTTGTCCCGGAGGCGACAAGCGAGTGAAAACCGCTGATGGCGCCGCAGGCTATGACGACGAATATAAAAGGCCAGATCGGCGGTGTATTCGCAGGAAGATTTTTATTAATCATCGGCGCTACCAGTGGAAGATTGCCGGAAATAGCCGCCGCAAAAGCTCCGGCAACAAGAAGCCCCATAGCGATAAAAAGCTGCCAGGCGTTGATGTAGTCCCTCGGCTGCAGAAGTGTTGTCACCGGCAGGGTAGAAGCTATCCACGCGTAAATCAGCAGGATTATCACCCAGATTCCTGTTGGTGGTATTCCAAAGGCTTTGCCGAACTCGACGGGAATGAAACTTCCGACGGCTATGCATAAATACATCCCTGTAACGGCGACTGCGGTTGATATGACCACGTTCGCAGTCTTTTTATAGACGGCGTAACCCAGCGCAACAGCTATCGGAATCTGCAGCCAGACCGGTATCACGGCGCTCGGGAACCTTGTAAAGACCGCCGCAATAACTACGCCGAATATAGCAATCACTATAAGCAGAGTGAAAAATACGACGGCGAAGAATATGAAACGTACACGGATGTTGATATATTTGGCCGCTACTTCCGATATACTTTTGCCCTGATTTCGTATGGAAACTACCAATGCTCCGAAGTCATGTACGGCCCCCATGAAAATGGAGCCGAGAAATACCCAGAGCATTGCCGGCAGCCACCCCCAGATGATTCCTATTGCCGGTCCGACAATAGGACCTGTTCCGGCGATGGACGTATAATGGTGCCCGAAAATAATTGACCTGCGCGTGGGAACGTAATCTATCCCGTCATTTATTTCCACTGAAGGTACGGTGACATCCTTGTCGAGTTTGAATATTTTTTTTGCGATAAACCGCCCGTATGTGTGATAAGCGACCAGATAACCGATTCCGCTAATTAGTACCAGTAGAAGTGTGTCCATTTTATGATCCTCGCTATTTGAATTTCGGATCCTTTTATAGCTTTACTTTATTTTCTATGCGGCCGAGCCAGCAGTCTTATCGGCACCTCATCAATCGGAAGCATTTCTCGCAACCGGTTGACGATGAATCTGCGATAATTTTCCTCGAACAGCTCGGATCTGTTGACGAACATAAGTATCGTGACCGGATTGACGGCAATTTGCGTTGCATAATATAATTTCGGCCGGCCTTTCGTTTTACCTTTAGAAGTACCGATTTTTTCTTCTTTGATAATATCGAACGCCTTGTTAAGTTTGGGTGTGGGTATCCATGTTGTGGCCTGCTTGAAGATTTCCATTGCCAAATCCAGCACGCTTTGGATATTCTTCGATTCGGTCGCGGTAGTAAATGCTATTGGTGCATATTTCAGGCCCGGCAGCATTTTAGTCAAATATTCCCTGTAATCTTCGGTCGTTGCCACATCTTTGGCGAGATCCCATTTGTTGATTACAATAATGCAGCTTTTATGTTCTTCGGCGATAAATTTTGCCAATTTCTTGTCCACCTGTGAGACGGGAACGGTCGAATCGATTAAAAACAGAACTACATCTGCGCGCTGAATCGATTTTGTTGCGCGGACGTAACTGTAAAATTCGATGCTGTCGGTCATGCTGCTTTTTTTTCTGAGACCCGCCGTATCGATAACGATGATGGTCTTGCCGTCCTTTTCGAATCGTACATCAACGGCATCCCTGGTTGTACCCGGCGTTTCGCTGACGATGACACGCTCGGAGCCGACCATGGCGTTGACGATGGTGCTCTTGCCGGCGTTTCGCTTTCCTACGACTGCAAGTTTCATCACCGGCTCTTTGGGGATGTCTGTTTCAATCGAAGCAATTTTTTCGAAGATCCTGTCCAGGAGAACGGATTTATTGAGATTATTCTGTGCTGAGATGCATAAAAATTCACCGAAGCCGAGCTTTGTAAATTCCGCCGCGGCCGGGAACATTTTCGCCGTGTCGGCCTTGTTGGCCACGCCGATGACATCGAGGTTGTTCTTTCGAAGTAACTGGGCGATCGTTTGATCAAGTGGCATAATGCCGTCACGAATATCGACCATGAAAAGCACGAGGTCCGCCGAGGCGATTGCCTGGTGGATTTGATGTTCGATATGATTACTGAGCCGGTCGCTGTCCACGATGCCGTATCCGCCGGTATCGATAAGCTCGAAATACTTATCATCCCTGCCGATAAACGCACCTACGCGGTCTCTTGTAACCCCGGCGGTTGACTCGACGATACTTATCATCTGTCCCGTCAGGGCGTTGAGAAGGCTGCTTTTGCCGACATTAGGCCGGCCGATTATTGCTACTGTTGGTAACGACATAAAAATCCGGTTTCCTTTAACTATTAAAAAACCGGATTATACCAGAAATGACAACATATTTGAAGTTTGTGTTCTTTTTTGATAATCAGGGCTTTTCGTTATCGTATTCGAAAACCTGTTCTATCGGTACGCCGAAGGTCTGTGCTATTCTAAAGGCCAAAGGTAGCGACGGAGAGTATTTGCCGGACTCGATGGCGATAATTGTCTGGCGGGTTACTCCGACCTTATCGGCCAAGTCCTGCTGGGTCATCCGGCCGTTGTCCAGACGCAGCCGTCGAATGTTATTACTAAGAGGGCTATTATTCATTGGATGATTCCACTTTTAGTTGAATTAAGATAATCACTGGTTTTACTATCTCGGCCAAGCAAGAAAAACCAAAAAACATAAGAACAGGCACAAATATCGGAATGGGGGTTTTAGGGCCAAACCATACAAACATACCTATGAATACTGCAAAGCATAGGCCGCCAAAAATGGTGTCCGAAATCATCTTTGCTTTTTCATAAATGAGGAATTCTCGTTCATCGAGCCCTTTCAAATTTCTTCTCTTCATAATTAATTGACCAACCGATACCCAAATGCCTAATATTATGGTAACGAGAAGAAATACAATCCTCACACTTAATGCACTTATTTCATCAGAATGACGAATGAGAATGAAAAAACAAACTCCTCCAACTATTAATGAGTATAAGTACACAATAAAGTCAATCCATGCTTTTCTCTTCAAGCGATTCATGCGTAATCTCCTTTTATATTCTCATTATCCTCTCCGGCATAGTGCATTATAATAAATTTATTGACTCTTGAAAGAACGCCGACGTATCTGGTTGCTCAGTCTGTCGCTACCCATTATTTCCTCCCCGGCCGTATTGAGCCAGGATTGCCGTCGAACATACAATCTTCATAAACAGCCCACCTCCGATGACCATTAACGGCAGTGTTATCGTTGGAACGGAATTCCTTGGCCCAATAATCAAAAACGACAAAAAGGACGCCGCAACAAGAACTATCCAGAAAGTTGTGTAAGCAATGGAAACTGATCTTTTTATTATAAGACTGTCACGTTCATCGCTGACGACTTGGTTTTGGCCTTTCGGCTTTTTAAATAGAAAACGATTAAACTTCAAAATGACTAAGGGTGTTATGAACCAGAATCCGATTGTTGAAAACCCTCGTATGTGGAATTCTATTGCGATTGCTGTTGTGGTCATAATAATTGTGGTAGTTATTACAATTAAATTCCACCATGCCAGTTTTTGGTATCTGTTCATGATGTTTCTCCTTTTGCATCCCGGCTGTATTGAACCAGGGTGGCTATTGAGTACGCAATTCTCTGCCATCTATTTATAAATCTGCCCTTTCATATCAATTTTATTCGATAAATTCGAATGTAAAGCATACTTTACTTTTTGTCAAGTGTATTTTACATTATTTGTGCAATATTTCCCCCTTTTTGGGTATGGAAGAGCCGGAATATGTTTTGTAACTCGATTCTATACAATGCTTTAAGCCCTTTTTGAAATGAGAGTTGTACATATCTTTTTTATATACCCCCGCGAGGGCGGAGAAGCAGGTATATATAACGAATAGCCAGGCAGGAAAAAACGGTACAGAGGCAGCCAGTTACCGATAAACGGCATTGTATAAACATAACCGGCGATATTGGCCTGTTGTCTGTATTTTGGTATTTCGTAGAGTTCATAATTAACGGGGACTTAAAAATCGGGGCTGATAACTATGAGGCGATTTCCTTATAAATAATACTGATAACGGCGTTTTTGATATGTTTTTTTCGATATTTTTGGGGATAAAACTTACTTTAGTCCTATAAAACAGAAATAACTGTAATTCCAGTACTTATAGTCTTAAAAATAGAAGAAAAGAGGATTTTTTTCTTCTATTCAAACTCCATTTTTGCTACAATACTTCCTTAAGGGGTGAAAATTCTATGCATTATTTTGGTTCTAATGAAGGAAGTTTAACATGATAAATACTTGGAAAAAGGTGTTGTTCGTGTTTCTTTTCGTTGGGTTAGTAATTGGTATCGCTCTGAGCGGGCAATCATCCTCTGAAACTTCATCTGCCGATCCTGATCTCACCGTAACAGAGACAATGGAAGACGAAGCAACAGAAGAAGTGTTGGTTGAAGAAAAAATACGGATGCAGGAACCAAACTTGCCGTTGGATACGACTCCTCTTATTTCAGTGAAGGAGATTCGCATCGGCGGCAATACATTGATACCTGCCGAGGAAATATTTGAAACGATGCCGCAGATTTATAATGCGTCCGATCAGCCGCTGCTCGAAGCTGAAAGTCGATTTCTTTATGATTTCAGAATTCTGCATAAGGTTGTTTCGGACCCGAGTCTGCCTCAGGATGTGTCACTGAGGACCATAGAGGGACTAGTGCAGTACATTTTGTCACTGTATCAGAACAGAGATTACGCGGGTGTATATGTTTTTGTCCCCAGAGGGGCTATCGATCAGGAAAAGATGGAGGTAGAAGGCGACATCCTGCCGATAAAAGTAATTGAAGCTCCTGTTTATGCTGTCGATATAAAATATTACGGAGCGGACCAAAACGAGGTCGGCGAGGCTTATCTTCGCCGTTCGGTTTTGGAGAAATGGTCGCCCGTAAAGATCGGCAAAATGGCAAACCAGAAATCGCTGGATTATTTCGTCAATCTTCTCAACCTCAATCCCGACAGACACGTTTCGGTATTGGTGTCCAAAGGAGCCGACCCCAATACTCTTAAAGTTCAATACGATGTCTATGAGACTAATCCCTGGCATTATTTCATCCAGGTGGATAATTCCGGCACGAACGAAAGGCAGTGGTCTCCGAGAGCCGGGATTATTAATACCAATCTTCTGGGTATAGACGACAGGTTCACTGCGGTTTATCAGGCCAAGCCCGATTCGACCATAGGCGATAATTATTCGATTTACGGAAGTTACGATCTTCCGATACTCGGTCCTCGGCTGCGTCTTAATATTTACAGCGGACACAGCGAGTTCGATATCAACCCGGAGGGCGGCATTTTTGATTTTCTTGGCAGGGGCTCCTTCTACGGCGCTATGCTTAGATATAATCTCCTGCAAAGCAAAGGATGGTTCTTTAATGTCACGGGCTCGTTCAGTCACGAAAGGAGCAAGGTGACTCCATCGTTGTTCCCGACGGCAACATCCGATGTGGAAATGGATCTGTTCGGAGCCGGTGCCGAGCTTTCCCGTTCGAACGATACATCGAATACGGCGTTATCTTTCAACTTCGCTCAAAGCCTGAGCGGTTCGAGTCGCAGGAGATTCCAGCTTGCAAGAACTCAGGCGGATCCCGATTTCAGTATTTATTCTATATCAGCGGGCCACAATCAATATCTTGATGAAAAGAAATATCATCAGCTCAAAAGTAATTGCAGATGGATAACAAGCGACGATAGACTGGTCCCGGCGAAAATGACGTCTTTCGGCGGGATGTATTCGGTCAGGGGGTACGATGAATACGAAGTGGTTGCCGACGGCGGACTGCTGGCTTCGATTCAATACGAGTTTGACTGGTTAAGGTATGACCGGGCGGTAGATACTGCTGCGGACAGTAACGAGGTAGGCCCTGCCGATGATATGGAATTAACAAAGCTGACTCCGTTGATTTTTATGGATTACGGCCGAAGCGACATAAAAGATTCGGTGGCCGGCGAAAAGCCTAACGTAACACTCTGGTCGGTCGGTGTCGGTACGGTTATAGAGCTCGGAGGTAATCTTAGCGGCGCCTGTTATTATGGTTATCCTCTGAGGAAGACCGATGACACCAGAGAAGGTAAAGGCCGAGTGAGCGCAAGCTTCATGCTGCGATGGTAAAAGTATTTCCCGGTCGGGTGACCGGGATGAATAATAATAAGTATAGGGGAATGAAAAGTAAAAATTATCATCTGAATAAAAGGAGAGGGTAATGAAAATTCTTAAAGCAATTTCGAAAAGACAGTTTATCAGAGGGGCTATATCATACATTTTAGTATATTGCCTGCTTTTTAACATCACGGTGCCGCTTGCGTTAGCAACACCTTCGGGCGGAGTGTTTACGGTAGGTACCGGAGCTATAGATTATGGGACCGATACTGCCGTGACGGTTAATCAGGCACAGTCGGTTATCGAGTGGGGCTCTCCGGGTACTGGAGGTATTGACACACTTTCGGGTGAAAGTCTCTCGTTTTATCAGATTGAGGGCTTGAGCAATTCCGCAGTGCTCAACAGAATAATGTCGGGAAATCCGACGCAGTTTAACGGCGCTCTTAACGGGCAGGACATGCGTATTTTCATTGTTAATCCTGCCGGTGTTTTCTTCGGTGACGGTGCCAGCGTCAATGTGAATCAGCTTGTCGCGTCCGGACTTGCGATGTCGAATTCTGATTTCAGTAATGCCGCAGGAGATGCGCTGCAGAAAATGGTATTTTCGGGCGGAAACGGCAATGTGATGGTTGAAGGTGTTCTCGACGGCACCGGCACAGGCAGTATTTATCTTGTCGGCAAGAACGTTACCAACAACGGCGCCATTCTTTGTCCGGGTGGTCTGGTCGTAATGGTGGCCGGTGATTCGGTACGCCTCGGTCAGCCCGGCAGCAGCGTCATTGTCGATATGAGTAATATCGCTACGGATCTGGTCGCTGACAGCGGCAACGATGTCACCAATAACGGTACGGTGGGAGAAAGTGGCTCGCCGGTCGAGACGCTGGTTCTTGCCGCAGGCGATGTTTTTTCCCAGGCTATCGCCAACGTGGAAAATGTCACGGTTATAGCAAGGGATGATGTCGGGCTTACCGATGTAACAGCATCGGGCCAGGTTAAAGCTTATTCCGGTGTCGGGGGTGAAGGATCATTGAGTGACACCTCGGATATAAATATCGAGGGATCTGTTACTGCCTCAGAAATAACGCTTGATGCCGGTAAGCAGGCAGGTGATACAAGTAAAAAATTTAATCTTAACGTCAATGGCGGCCTGCACAGCACCGAGGGCAATATTGATGCATCGGCTCGTGAACATGTTACGATCAGCGGTGATGTTGTTGCCGATAACGGCAATGTTTATATTACCGCCGATAGTGACAACCTGGGAAGAGGCAATCTGAGCACGGGGAACGTTGAATCGACTTGTAAAGATGTTCTGCTTAGAGGTCGAGCTATTAATGTTGACGGCGATGTTACTGCCGGAGATGATTTAATCTTAAGAGCCATGTTGGACTTGGGTCTTGAGGGAGGTAGCACAGTCTCTGTAGGTAATCTCGAAGCGGCGGATAACATCGATATCTCTGTCAGGGAGAGTTTGACGAAAGATTTGATCGTCCGTGACGGACAGATTACTCTTAACGGCGACGCCGTCGCGGGCGGCAATCTCACAATTCACAATAATACGAACGTGACTAAATCCGGCGCCGTGCTTGAAGCCGGCGGGGACGTAATTCTTGCTAACGACCCGGAAGGAATAGCCAGTGCCTGCTTTGAGCTGACCGGCAACCAGGAGCTTACAATCACAGCCGGTGCCGCAGCCGGCGTAGATGACGGAAAAATAGATGCGCGGAATACGACAATATCCGTCACAGGCAGCTCACTGACATTGGAGCAGGATGTGGATTTGGACCTGCATGAATTAAAATTTGCCAACCAGAGTAACACCGATCTTACGGCCAACAGCAATAACGGCTCGGTAATAATAACAGAGATCGGCGAAAGACCTGAAAACGCAGCTGACAAGTGGGCTTCCATCGAGGCATCCGCCCAGAATGACATTACTCTTACAGGCGATTCGGGCGATATTACAACTAAAAAGTTAACTTCTGAAGCCGGAAATATCGAAGTCAATGCCAAAGGCGGAAAATTGATAGCGGCCGAGACAATAGAGGCCAAAACCGGAAATGTAAATCTTACCGGAGCCGATGGAATCGAAGCTGTTGCCGATCTTTTAGCCGGAACAAATGTAAATATTAACAGCGACCTGACTCTTACCGGCGGCGAGTGGGTATTGGACGAGGGCGCCTGGGTCTGGATAAACGGCGACCAGGTGATATCGGCAACAAACGGTACGGTTACGGCCGCAAGCTGGATAACGAAAGACACCCCCGGCGAGCTGCTTATTTACGGCGGCAGCGGCGATCTGGCGATAGACCTTCAGTATCCGGGTGATTTGGATGACGAAGAAGCCGCAGTAGCTACCGCGGGCAACCTTTACATGCTCGGTAACGGTGACATTCAGATTGCCGGCGATGTCACCACATTTGGCGGTCACTACTGGGGCTTGCCGGAGCTGCCGGTTGAGGAATCAGAAGATCCCATACACGAAATGGGAACGGGCGGTGTATCGATTATCTCCGAGAACGGCAAGATTTATACACAGAATGTAGGAGATGTTGATGCCCTTAACGTTGCAATCGAGGGTTATTCCGACCAGAGCAGGGGCATTGGTGTCGATCTGCCTTTGGACCCGGAGAAAAAGGCCGCAATCCTGCTGTCCAGTAAGGAAGACCTGAATCTGGGCGAAGGTGTCGAGATGTACGCCGAAGGTCAATATCTCGCGAGCGATGAAAGTATTGTCGAAGATTACGCCGGTACGGATGACAGAGCGGCCGCTGGCCTGCTGGATACTCCGGCGAATATAGGCGGTCATCCCAGAGATGAAGGCGTTCCTGTCGATATCGCTCTCTATTTAGCGAGCACGGGGACGGATTCCGATGCCGGACAGGGCAATATCTGTATCGATGTCGATTCGATAGAAATCGCGGAACAGGGCACGGCCGTCATTGATGCTTATGACTCTATCAGCTTTGGAGAATCCGAAATATCGGATGAGTCCGAGGAGGGCAATTTTAATATTAGCAGGCTTGAGGTCGTTTCTCGTATCACCCAATGGCAGCATGACGCCGTTGGTCGTCTTCCTTATGCCGATGATCCTTCCGGGATGGAAGAGCTTGAGGCCCTCATCGGAGGTGAATATGTCCTTCGCGGTGCAGGTCTTGAAGATTCCGGTATTACCGACGGCAGGGCGTGGATTCTCGCAGAACCTTCGTTCGTACCTGCGGCTCCGCTGCCTCCGGTAGTGGATGTTGGGATTTCGGGCTGTCCGGCCTTAATCGAATGGGCCGCCGACGAGCTCGGGATCGAAGAAAGCAAGGTAGAGATCTGGGTTACTAATACTCTGGCTTCTTTGAGAAGTATTCAGCCATGCGATGCGTGTGCGAGACTCAAATCGGCTGTTACTGTTTTGCAGGATGTCGATGGTACTTATGTGGCTGCTTTGACGCAGGTGATAGATGAGCTCGCCACGAGTTCTGCACCGCCTTCCGAAGAGCAGATGGCCGCGATTGCCGACGCGATTGCTAACAACACAGAAGAAGATAACGCGTACGCCCTTGCCGGCGAGTATCTCGACGCACTTACCGAGTATGTCAGTGTCGTCGGCGAGCTTGGCCTGAGCACAGAACAGGCGATTACCGTTGCTGCGGATAAATACGTCGCACCGTTGATCGATGGTTCAAACGAAGGTGTTGGCGCTTATGTTACTGCAAAACTGACTTCGCTTGCACAGTAACGACTTGAAAATATACCGATTATTATGACGAGAAATATAACCCTGCACCGAATGGTGCAGGGTTTTTTTGTCGGATGATCCATTCTCCGCCCCTTAGGAGCTACGAAGGACGAGTATTTTAGATTTTGAATTTTTTAAAGCATAAGACGTGCGAAAATAGGTCACACTGTTATTTTTGCCTCGTCGAGAACCCTTTTGACGATAGCGGCTATTTCCTGCTTGCCGATGGGCTTGGCGACAAATTCTTTTATCCCGATATTTTTCAGATCTTCGGGACATATTTTATCGGGGAATCCTGAGCAGAGAATCACCGGAATATCGTTTCTTATGGCGATCATCTTTTCGGCCAATTGCGTGCCGGTCATGTTCGGCATGACCTGGTCGGTGATGACCAGATCGAATTCGTCCGGTTTTTCCTGGAATGTTTCCATAGCGTCGATGCTGTTCGTTTTGGCTACTACGGCGTAGCCGAGACGCTCGAGTATTCGTCCGGTGACATCGACCATCATTTCCTCGTCATCGACGAGAAGTATAACCTGCCTGTCCCTGTCGCCGGCCTCGGGCGTGAAGTCTCTGGGGTTCTGCTCGCTCTCGATCCGCGGAAGGAATATCTCGAATGTTGTCCCTTCGCCGGACGCGCTTGTAACGGCGATTGCCCCGTCATGGCTTTTAACGATTCCGTGGACCACCGGTAGTCCAAGCCCGGTTCCCTCGTTGACTCCTTTCGTGGTGAAGAACGGCTCGAAGATGCGTTCCAGAACATCCTGAGTCATCCCGCAGCCGGTGTCTCGCACGCTGAGCTTGACATATTTGCCGGCGGATAAAAGCTCGTCGGCGATTCTTGTCTCCGTCTCGAGAATTTCATCCGTCAGGCCGACTTCCAGAGTCCCGCCGGTCTCGCGCATCGCGTGCGAGGCGTTGGTGCAGAGGTTCACCAGTATCTGATGGATTTGTGTCGGGTCCGCGAAGACCATGCTGGATTCGGCATGAATGTTTCGGCAAATCTTGATTGTAGCCGGCAGCGAAGAGCGGAGCATTCCGAGCACTTCCTTGACGATTGTGCTTATCTGCACCGGCTCTTTTTCCTGTTCCTGTTCGTCTTTGCGGCTGAATGTCAGGATTTGCTTGACCAGTTTTTTCGCTCGGTCGCTGCAGGATAATATCTGCTCCAGGTTGTCTCTTACCGGGCTATCGGCGTCAAGATCGTCGAGTGACAGTTCGAGGTAGCCCTGTATCGCGGCTAAAATATTATTGAAATCGTGGGCAATGCCTCCCGCTAATGTCCCTATGGCTTCCATCTTCTGTTTCTGTCCGAGCTGCAGCTCCAGGTCCGTCTTTTCCTTTTCCGCTTTTTTGTGACTGGTTATATCGAGCCCGTATGCGTTCACATAACCGGCCTCGACTACTGGCTGAAGCGTGATATAGAAAATATGGCCGCCGTCGCAATGCAACTCGAACGTCGCGCTGTTGCCCGAGCTGTAAGCATCACGTATCCTGGTGTACCACGGCTCCGGCAAAAGCCGGTCTTCTCCGGGTTGCGCTTTCCATGCCTCGAGAACCGGCGAGCCGGCGTCGTTGGAATAAAGAATCCTGCAGTCCTTCGATATTCTCAGAACAGGATTCGGATCTTCGCTCGGGAATCTGGCAAGGTGCTCGATTTCTTCCATTGCCCTTTTGCTTTCGGTGATGTCACGGATTATTCCCTGAACGATTTCGCTGTCATCGACAGTCATTTTCGAAAACGCGATTGTCACATTCCGGATTTGCCCGCTTTTTGTGAGAATCTCCGCTTCGATATTTCTATTATTCTCTTTTGACGATTCGCTTAAAATATTCCCGTAGGCTTCTTTTTTATCCTCGGGATAAAGCGTCGTATGATGCTGGTTTATAATGTCACCTTTTCTTTTTCCGAACAGCTCTTCGGCCGCCTTGTTGCAATTCGTGATAACGCCGCTTTCGCTCTCTATCCAGACGATGGCGTCCTGTGCGTTGGCGAATGCGAGCCTGAATTTGGTTTCGCTTTCCCTGAATGCCCTGTTTGCCTGTCTGTGCTTTGTAATATCGGAAATAACGTGAACGGCCCCGGTAAGTTTGCCGTCGTTATCTATCAAAGGCTCGACTTTTATATTCACCCAGCTCTCGCCGACCTTGAAGTCCGTCGCCTCGCTGCGGCGGCTGTGAAGCATACGCGTAAACGGACATTTCTTCGCGGATTCCGCCGAGCCGTGAGTCAATTCGCAGAAGCTTTGCCCAATGATTTCCTCGTACGGCTTTTTCAAAAATCGCGTCATCGCCTTGTTGCATTCGACTATTTTTCCACCGTCTTTATCAGTTATGCAGACACTGTCGGTGATAGCGTTGAATGTCTCCTGCCATTGACGTCCGAATATGCCGGCCTTGCGTTTTTTGCCTGTGGATGACTTTAGATATTTTCCGGCCATGTATAAGAGCGGCCAGGCGAATACTATTGCCGGCAGTATTATCACTATGGCTATCAGCGATTTCTGGACATCTTTCCAGAGCCTTTCACATCGTTCGTTCAGGATTCTGTGCACGTTGACGGCAAAGGATTTCATTCCCCTGTTATACGCGTCCCTCTGGTCCTGGTATTGCCGGCTTTGGAGCCTGGAGGATGCGTAATCGAAATTTCCCCTGCGTATCACTTCGAGAACATCTTTTTCTATTTTGGCGAGCTTGTTCTCGGCGAAGGCCGCAAGTACGGCGTCTGCTGCGACGGCACTGTCTTCGGGAATATTCCAGCTTGCATCGATTAATGGTTTTTCCCGTTTGCCGAATTCCTCGTATCTCTCCGCCCACTTCTTATCGCCTGTTGCCGCGGCCATTTGCAGTGACATGGTGAGCACCTCGTCACTGTGGGCGTAAGTTCCCTCTAATGTGATTATCTGCCTGAGGTGGGCCTCGGTGGCCTTGAGCAATATGTATGACTGCCAGCCCTGCCGGGCGGGAATCGCGGTTGTCGCCGCTGCGAGCAAAAGCAGAAACATTCCTATCCTCGTGGCGAACAGACAGGCAGTCCGGGCAAAGTTGCGGCTCGGTCGGTCGGTCGGTTTCTCGGTTTGCGTTTTTATCGCAGAACCGGGCTTCGCCCTGACAGAGCCGGGCCCCGTTTGTTTGCCTGCCGGGTTGGGTCTTTTGATATTGCCGTTTTTTATCACGTTTTTTTGTCGGTCCTCTTATTATATAAACAAAAACCCTGCGAGCTGCTATGGCACATGGAAACACACGAAGCACCGGCTCATTAGAGCATCTGTTTAATATTTAAAGTTACATTTAAAATATAATTAATATATCGTGTTGGTGGAGGTAATAAAACCGTAGGAGAACGCCGGAACTGACAGAATCTTGTTTTGTTTGAAGATTAACGTCTTTATGGCGGCCCGGAGCTGTTTATTATAGGCCGCATTTTGACGCAAATTAACTGCTAATAATATCTATCGGACGTAAGATATAGGGAGATATGGGGTCATTTCAAATCGAATTTCTTTTTGAAAAAATTCAGAGATGTCGCTTCGGCGTAGGGCAGAAATAAAAACGAAGTGTAATGTCCGGCAAAAAGGTAAATTGTTTCCGGTTTGCCCATCGCTTCTCGCAATTTGTCGCCGCACTTTCTCGGAACAACTCTGTCGAACGATGCGATATACATCAGGGCTCCTCTCGCGTCTATATACGGTGCCAGCTTGAGGGGGTCCGTCTTTATCTTTTCCGTCAGCTCCTTATGTATGTCTTCGTAAGTGACATCGTCTTTGACGAACTTTTTTACGGATTCTTTTATTGCCTTCTCCCCGGAAGAGACAGTAATATCCGCGAGACTTCCTCCGGCCAGGCCGAGCGAGCAGCACTTCAGCCTTTCATCCACTGCCGCCAGTAAACAGGCCTTTATCGCGCCGAGACTCAAACCCAGACATCCGAGCTTGTTTGGATCGACTTCCTCTCGGGTAACTAAAAAATCCAGCGCCTGCCTGTTGTCGAGAACCGTTTGCCGGAAGTAATTTTCAATTTCTTCGGCGCTTTGTGTATCCTCCGGCTCTGCCTTTCTGTTGTGAACAGCGCAACAATTAAAACCGCGGTTTGCGAAATAGCGGGCGAAGCTTTTCACCGTGAAATCAACTCCTCCCGATATCGGCAGGATAAGGACCGTGGGATATTTGCCCGGCTTTTTCTGCTGGTAGTAATCGATTTTTATTTTATCAGTGCCGTATAGGTTTATCGTCGAGGGAAATAATATTCTCTTGATGATATATTTTTTCTTCTCACCTTTTATCGCGACTTCTGCCTCGATGTCCTGTTTGGGGTAGCTGTAATACTCTAACATTTCCGCCGGCTTGGTTCTCGGACCCGCGTAATCGGGATCACATTGATAGTGCGCGCACGAGGAAAGCAGCATAAGTGCCGCGGCAAAAATAAAAGAAAGTATTACTTTATTGATTATATGGCCTTTCGATTTTGATCGTGCTCTTTCAATTTTGTTATCTTTAGTTTCCATAGGCCCACAAAATACAATAGATGTCCCCCGATAGCAAGAAATTACATGAGGACAAACGACCGAATAAAATTTTTTTAGCAACATAGTAAATTTATGATATAATAAATTTACGCACCACTTTGAAGTTCTTTACCGCGGAGATTGCGGCGAAATATACCGGACAATTGAAACAATACATCCTCGATGAGAAAACCGATTGAATTCGAATGGACTGGAGAAAAAAATGACTGGAATCCGATGGAGGCTAAAAACATGTCGCTTAATGCCCCGTCATTCGGTAAATATCCTAATATTTCAAATCCAAAAGTAATAATGATGAAATAAATTAGACAGGAGTGTAGTAAGTATGAAAAAGAAAAATGAGAACAGGCAAATTTTTACAAGGACATCTTATTATTTGATTGCATCGATTATTTTTGGATGTATTGGGGTCGGATCCGCAATAGTGTCTTTAACTTTACAGATACCTGTTTTAGGATTCGCTTGTGCTTTGTTCTTATTAGCTGCGTTGGCCTGTGGATTAACTACTTTCATATTGATCATAAAAAAGAGTAGAGAGAATTTTCAGCTTTCAGATATCGTTCAATTAATAGTTCTTTTTGGTTCTGCATTTTGTCTTTGTTCATTTCTAATAATGCAGGTTGACAATGTTTTAGACTACAGAACATACGAGAGATCGAGATTAGAGAATTTAAAACAAATACGTAGAGATATTATGGAATACGTTGAAATTAATGGACATTTGCCGGATGCAAATTCCTGGTGTGACCCACTTTTCAGCCATGAGAAAAATGCTCCTGAGGCAAATGCTCGTATGTTTCACAAATTTTTTAGCCACTTCACATTTAATGAAAACTTAAGTGAAACACCTGTTGACCGGTTAAATGGTAACATATTGCTTATAATAGAGGCCGAAGGTAGTTACAATAACTTTGGTGGAGCTGAATTATTAACACAACCGCTGCCTCGATATAAATATTATTTATTCCCGGGGCAGAAATATAAATACATCCTGTTCGTTGATGGAACAATAGTCAAATACAGGCAACGGGATGGTGCTATTTCCAAGTTTGAGGGAAATCCCGACAATTTTGATCCTTTAAGTTACTATGAAGACATTGATTCTTTTGGTCCATTTATCAAGAAAGGAAGTAGTTCGTATAGTATTTTGCGCTGGAAATGATCAAACTAAAAAAGTGCCATTTTTTTGATTAATGGAAGATTGCCGCGTCGGCCTTACGGCCCCCTGTGGGGCAAGCTCCTCGCAAAGACATTTTTTAATGATTCCTCGGTTCCGCTTCACTCCACTCGCAATGACCGTCTTTTTTATATATAATCTTGAACAAAATTTCTATTATTGTCGTAAAGATGAAAACATGTATCTGATCTGAAAGGAATAGTTTATGAATACAGCCCCCAAAAACATTCTCCCGCTCTTACTTATCCTTATTTTCGTAACGGCGAGTCCGGCAGATTCTCCAATCTGGCCGGCCTGGCGCGGTCCTCTGGGGACCGGCATTGTTCCGGACGGGGATCCGCCGGTCAAATGGAGCGAGACCACGAACATTCGCTGGAAGGTCGAGCTGACCGGCGACGGCTCGAATTCCACACCGATTATCTGGGCGGACAAGCTTTACTACCAAACCGCCGTTAAAACCGACAGGCAGAAACCTCAGGTGGAAACCGAACAGCCGCAGGAGGAAAACCAGGGCCGCCGTAGAGGACAGGAACGTGCGCCTTCTAAAAACTATTATAAATTCAACCTGGTCTGTCGTGACCGTCATACGGGAGCATTGGTATGGTCGAAAACCGTTACAGAAGCCACACCCCATGAGGGCCATCACGACCATCATGGCTTTGTTTCCTATTCACCAGTTACGGACGGCAAACTCATCTGGGCAAGCTTCGGTTCCCAGGGTCTGTATTGCTTTGATATGAACGGCGAGGAAAAGTGGCATGTCGATCTCGGGCCTTATTATATGCGCAATCGATTCGGTGAAGGCGGTTCTCCGGCACTGGCCGGCGAATATATCATCGTGGCCAAGGATCACGAGAAACAGTCTTCTATCTTTGCCTTCGATAAGAACACCGGTGAGGAGGTCTGGAAAAAGGACCGCGATGAAGAATCAACATGGACGACACCCTTTGTTGTAGATTATGAGGGTCGTCTTCAGGTGATTATGAACGGCAGTAAGTTTGTTAGAAGCTACGATGTAACAAACGGCGACCTGCTCTGGAAGTGTTCGGGTCAGTTCAGCGGTATCGTGCCGACACCGGTGCTTGGTTTCAATATGGTGTTCTGCACGAGCGGACACAGGGGACATAAACTTCAAGCCATTCGACTCGGGCGTACCGGCGATCTCAGTGGAACCGATGCAATCGCGTGGGAACACGACGAAGCCACAACGCCTTACGTGCCTTCGCCGTTGCTCTATGGAGACAAGCTATACGTATGTTATCGAAACACCAACCTTGTCTCGTGTTATAATGCGCAGACCGGCAAACCATACTATACCAAGCAGAAACTGGACGAGATCAATGGTATCTATGCATCACCGATCGGTGTGGCGGGTCGCGTATATTGGGTGGGCCGAAACGGCGTGACCTATGTCTTGAAAAACGCCGAACAGCTCGAAGTCCTGGCCGTGAATAAACTGGATGACGGTATCGACTGTTCCCCCGTTGTAATCGGTGATACACTGTATCTCAAGGGCAAGACACATCTCTATTGTGTGCAGGCGGACTAACGATAGCCCACTTTATCGAATATCGAGCGCACTTGCGATTATTTCCGCGGTCACAGCAATAATAATCGAAGAGGTTCTGTTAAGGTCCCCATTGGTCCGGCATCGGCGCTCCACCCGGCCAGCACAAATTAAAAGTGTTGGGCTGCGGGTACGCTGAAACGCGTTCGACATGCGCGTCAACGAATAATGCATTTGCAAAACCCTGATTCATTGCAGCGTCCGGAGCATCGTGGAATGTAGCGAAGCAATCCATTAAACTGGGTGTACAGGAGCGTAAATAATTATCATTAAAATGATTGATGCTTAGACCCTCGATAACCCATGGATTCTCTTCGGTGAATAGAACGACTTTCGCCGGATTCACTATGTTACTCTCCGTCTTTGCACTCTTGACGATGTTTTCAAGTGCTGTTGTCCTTGCATCGTTACCATAGGGAGAGCCGATAAGGCAATTCATACTGTAACTATATTGGGGTTCTACGGGGAATGTCTTACCCTTGCAGGTGGGACAACTTCTGCTTTTCGCGCATGAATTGAATGTCGGACAAAGATGTACATCGAAATTTTTTAGGTAGGGCCAGAGAAGGCCGGCTTCTTCGGGATAGTCGATAAGATTGTGGCTTGCATCGTGCCATTGACAGCCTGTTGGACTGGTTTTGAACAGCCATTCCCTCGGCCCAAAAAATCTGAAGTTATTACTGTCCAAATACATCCTTGTCGCCATGCCGTACTGTCTGAGATTAGACTTACAAATAATCCCCTGTGCCTTTCTTTTGACCTTGTGAAGCGCCGGAGTCAATATTCCCATAAGCAATGCTATGATGGCGATGACAACAAGCAATTCTATAAGTGTGAAACCTTGTTTTCTTGTCATAATAGAGTCCTTTGTCTTTACTTACAGACTTTGTGAAATAAACAAAAAATCAGCACACTTTTTCATATTTGTGAGAAATATTTGTTTATCAACCTATCATATTTCAAAGGAACATGAATTTTAGCACGTTTTACATATTATAAAGCAATAATCCTTTTTTGTGGCACTGGATGCAATTATATCAGAATAATAACATTAATTTAACATAAGTCACCTTGATATGTCAATGGTATTCTTTCCCGAGTCAATTAATTCATGGAAGAAACCTCTTTTTGAGAAAATGCTATTCTTCCCACGGTTGTAGGAATCAGCATTACGGATGGATATTGTTCAACTGTGACAACTTCGATCCATCAAAGATATACTTGCACGTTTTATCCGCAAGGGACAGCAGGGGTGACAGGAAACTGAATTAAATCCGAATATCTAATTTTTAAATCCTAAACAATCTCTAATAACATAAATCCGAATGACAAAAACAAGAAGTTTTGAATTTGAAGCATTATGGGTTTTGGTATGTTTAGAATTTCTATTAATCCTCGCATGAATGACAAGTGGCGGATTATGAGCCACGAAACACAAATCAGGAGTGGTGAGTCATGGAGATTTTTTGGCGAATAATGGTGAATTATCCTTACATTCGGCCGGCTGCTGGTATAATTATTAATAGCATACGGCGAGTAGCGTATGGCGGATAGGGATTCATATTAAATCCTAAGCACTAAATCCTAAGTTCGAAACAATTTCGAATTATCAAAATTTCAAATTATCAAAACAAAATGAGTAAAAAGCCCATAAGTTTCTATTCAGACATGAGATAACACACAAAAAGACGTTTTTTGCGACATACGAGATGCTTAATACGACCAACAATGTTATTTGAAAAAACGAACCCAATGTTAAAATGGGAAATTTAGCATAAGCTCTTTTATTATAAGTAAATATGGCAAATCCACATCATTCCGCGAATTCTGTGGTTGAAAAACGAACCCAATCCTTCGACATGCTCAGGACGAGTCCGGCGTGGTCAGAGACTATGCCGGACAGGTTTGCAGGCCATCGGCTGGAAACTCGAAATCCGAAAATTGTGGATTTGGAGAAACCCGGCTTCGTCAAACTTCGCCGTGGCAAGAAAATGCAAAACGAACCCAATTTGCACAGACACAAGACCACAGGGCGTGTTGCCCAATTAATCTTAGGATTATCGATATTATTGTATTTTCGTATTTTGCTCTTTCACAAGTTCAAAACTCTTTTATAAAAGATGTTCCAGACC
>Ga0272441_10000219_pt1 | contig 132529 bp, 132 predicted proteins | sample SSMProp6N_FD_193582 | JGI IMG/M metagenome (GOLD analysis project Ga0272441, IMG submission 193582) | Marine sediment archaeal communities from Little Sippewissett salt marsh, Falmouth, MA, United States - SSM-Prop-6N | ecosystem: Environmental > Aquatic > Marine > Wetlands > Sediment ...
ACTCTCGCCCCCCCCCCCTTTGGGGGGGTGGGGGGGGTGGGGGGAGCCCAAGGCGACACTGCCGCCGTGGACCCCCACCCCCGACCCCTCCCCGCAAGGAGGAGGGGAGCGCACTGACAACGCGGCTCGAGTCGAGCCCAAGCCATGCGATCTTCCAGGGAGCAACCAATGCCCAAAACCCACATCACAATGAAGGTGAACGGCAGCGAGGTCGAAGGCCTCGCCGAGCCGCGCACGTTGCTGGTGCATTTCCTGCGCGAGCAGGCGCAGCTCACCGGTACTCATATCGGCTGCGAGACCAGCCATTGCGGCGCCTGCACGATCGACATCGACGGCATGAGCGTGAAGAGCTGCACCATGCTCGCGGTGCAGGCCAATGGCGCCGAGATCACCACGATCGAGGGCATGGCCAATGCCGACGGCACCCTGTCGCCGCTGCAGGAAGGCTTCCGCATGATGCACGGCCTGCAATGTGGCTTCTGCACCCCCGGCATGATCATCCGCGCGCATCGGCTGCTGAAGGAAAATCCGTCGCCGACGGAAGCCGAGATCCGCGCCGGCATCTCCGGCAACATCTGCCGCTGCACCGGCTACCAGAACATCGTCAAGGCGATCCAATACGCCGCCGCCAAGATCAACGGCGTTGAATTCCAGGAGGCCGCGGAATGAACGACATGACTCCCACGCGGGAACAACGCGAAGCCGCGCTCGAAGGCATGGGCTGCCGGCGCAAGCGCGTCGAGGACATCCGCTTCACGCAAGGCAAGGGCAACTACGTCGACGATGTGAAATTGCCGGGCATGCTGCATGGCGATTTCGTGCGCTCGCCGCATGCGCATGCGCGGGTGAAGGCGATCCACACCGAGGAGGCGCTGAAGGTGCCTGGCGTGCTCGCGGTCATCACCGCCGAGACGTTGAAGACCGTCAACCTCGCCTGGATGCCGACGCTCGCCGGCGACGTGCAGATGGTGCTGGCCGACGGCAAGGTGCTGTTCCAGAACCAGGAGGTCGCCTTCGTCGTCGCGACCGACCGCTATGCCGCCGATGACGGCGTCTCCAAGGTGGTCGTCGAGTACGAGCCGCTGCCGGTGCTGGTCGATCCGTTCAAGGCGATGGACCCGGATGCGCCGGTGCTGCGCGAGGATCTTGCTGGCAAGACCGTCGGCGCACACGGGCCGCGCAAGCACCACAACCACATCTTCGAATGGAGCGTCGGCGACAAGGAGCTGACCGACGCCGCGTTCAAGAAGGCCGAGGTCACCATCAAGGAGATGATCTCCTATCACCGCACCCATCCGTCGCCGCTGGAAACCTGCCAGTGCGTCTGCGCGTTCGACAAGATCAAGGGTGAGCTGACGATCTGGGGCACCTTCCAGGCGCCGCATGTGATCCGCACCGTGGTGTCGCTGATCGCCAAGATCCCCGAGCAGAAGATCCACGTCATCGCGCCGGACATCGGCGGCGGCTTCGGCAACAAGGTCGGCGCCTATCCCGGCTATATCTGCGCGGCGGTGGCCTCGATTGTCACCGGCAAGCCGGTGAAATGGGTCGAGGACCGCATCGAGAACCTGACCGCGACGGCGTTCGCGCGCGACTATCACATGACCACCGAGATCGCGGCGACCAAGGACGGCAAGGTCACCGGCCTGCGCGTCCACGTGCTCGCTGACCATGGCGGCTTCGACGCCTGCGCCGATCCGTCGAAATGGCCGGCCGGCTTCTTCAACATCGTCACCGGCTCCTACGACTTCCCGGTCGCGCATCTCAGCGTCGACGGCGTCTACACCAACAAGGCGCCGGGCGGCGTCGCCTATCGCTGCTCGTTCCGCGTCACCGAGGCGGCTTATTGCATCGAGCGGGCGATGGATATTCTCGCGCAGAAGCTCGGCATGGACCCGGCGGAGCTGCGCCTGAAGAACTTCGTCAAGCCGGAGCAATTCCCCTATCACTCGGCGCTGGGCTGGGAATATGATTCCGGCGACTACCACACCGCCATGCGCAAGATGATGGAAGCGGTGGACTACGCAGGCCTGCGCAAGGAGCAGGCCGAGAAGCGCGCGGCGTTCAAACGCGGCGAGACCCGTGAGATCATGGGGATCGGCGTGTCGTTCTTCACCGAGATCGTCGGCGCCGGTCCGTCCAAGAACTGCGACATCCTGGGGATTGCGATGTTCGATTCCTGCGAAATCCGGCTGCACCCGACCGGGGCCGGCATCGCGCGGATGGGCACCAAGAGCCAGGGCCAGGGCCACGAGACCACCTGGGCGCAGATCATCGCCAGCGAGATCGGCATTCCCGCCGACAACATCATGGTGGAGGAGGGCAACACCGACACCGCGCCCTACGGCCTCGGCACCTACGGCTCGCGCTCGACCCCGGTCGCCGGTGCCGCCATCGCGATGGCGGCGCGCAAGATCAAGGCCAAGGCGCAGATGATCGCGGCCTACAAGCTCGAGGTCCACGAAGACGATCTCGAATGGGACATTGACGGCTTCCGCGTCAAGGGCCTGCCGGAGAAGGTCATGTCGATGAAGGACATTTGCTGGGCGGCCTACAACTCGGTGCCGCCGGGCATGGAGCCGGGGCTGGAGGCGGTCAGCTATTACGACCCGCCCAACATGACCTATCCGTTCGGCGCCTATCTCTGCGTCATGGACATCGACGTCGATACCGGCGTGTACAAGGTCCGGCGCTTCTATGCGCTGGATGATTGCGGCACCCGCATCAATCCGATGATCATCGAGGGCCAGATCCATGGCGGTCTCACCGAAGCCTTCGCGATCGCGATGGGCCAGGAGATCCGCTACGATTCCGAGGGCAATGTCGTCACCGGCTCGTTCATGGACTTCTTCATGCCGACCGCCGTGGAGACGCCGCACTGGGAGACTGACTTCACGGTGACGCCCTCGCCGCATCATCCGATCGGCGCCAAGGGCGTCGGCGAAAGCCCCAATGTCGGCGGCGTGCCGGCGTTCTCCAACGCCGTCAACGACGCGTTCGCGTTCCTCGGCGCCACCCACATCCAGATGCCCCACGACTACTGGCGCAACTGGCAGGCGGCGAAGAATCTGGGCGTGGTGGCGTAGGCTGTAGCCAAGATCACCGCCGTCATTGCGAGGAGCGAAGCGACGAAGCAATCCAGAGTCCCGCCGACCACCCTGGATTGCTTCGCTTCGCTCGCAATGACGGAGAGAGAACCGACGCGGTCACCGCATCAATGGTGCACTCCCCTCACCCTTGCGGGAGGGGTCGGGGGTAGGGTCCCCGGCGGCAGACTCGCTTGGGGCTCCTTGAGCCCTTCCCCACAAGGGGCAGGGAACGTACTGCTTGTGCGGTGAGATCGAGAAACGAACTGGTATGAAAGCCCGCGACGACATCGCCAAATCTCTCGCCGCCTGCGGCTACATCGCCGATGGCGAGCTGGCAACGGCGGTTGCGCTGATGCAGCTTCTGAAGCGGCCGTTGCTGCTCGAAGGCGAGGCTGGTGTCGGCAAGACCGAGGTCGCCAAGGCGCTGGCGTCGGTTCATGCGACCGAGCTGATCCGGCTGCAATGCTATGAAGGCCTCGATCAAAGTTCGGCGCTCTACGAATGGAACTATCAGCGCCAGTTGCTGGCGATCGAGGCGCATCGCGGCCATGCCGAGGCGATCGAGGACCAGATCTTCTCGGAGAAATATCTGCTGGAGCGGCCGCTGCTCGCGGCCATCAGGCGCGCCAGGCCGCCGGTGCTGCTGATCGACGAGATCGACCGCGCCGACGACGAGTTCGAGGCCTTCCTGCTGGAGCTGCTGTCCGACTTCCAGGTCTCCATCCCCGAGCTCGGCACCGTCAAGGCGACCAGCATTCCGCACGTCGTGCTGACCTCCAATGGCACCCGCGAGCTGTCGGACGCGTTGCGCCGGCGTTGTCTTTATCATTATGTCGACTATCCGGATGTCGATCGCGAGGCGCGCATCATCCTGGCGCGGATCGGCGGCGCCTCGGCTTCGCTCGCACTGCAGATCGCGCGGCTGGTCGAAGGCTTGCGCAAGGAGGAACTGCGCAAGGTGCCTGGCGTCGCCGAGACGCTCGACTGGGCGGCGGCGCTGGTCGGGCTCGACGTGCGCGATCTCAAGGATCAGCCCGAGCTCGTGCACGACACGCTGATGTGTCTGCTCAAGACGCATGAGGACCGCGCCCGCATCACGCGCGAGATCACGGCGCGGCTGGTGGGGAAGGTCGCATGAGCTGTTGTGGCGCCACGCCTGACCATGAAGACCTCGACGCGGTGGCGCGGCTCCTCGTGGGCCGCCTGGGCGCGTTTGTGAAAACGTTGCGCGACAACGGCTTCGCAGTCGGACTGCAGGAAGGGCAGGACGCCGCGGCGGTGATGGCCGCGGGTTATGCCGGCAAACCTGGCCTGTTGCGCTCGGCGTTCAAACATCTGTTCGCGGCGCGCAAGAGCGAATGGGATCGTTTCGACGGTCTGTTCGATGCGTTCTGGCTCGGCAAGCGCGTGCGCTCGCGCTCGCTGGTGTCGGGCGCCGCGCCGGCCGCGAACAGTCCATCGTTGAAGAGCCTGCAGGACGCCAATGCGGGCCAATCCGGCCCGCAGGGCGCGACGGATCAGATCCCCTCCGACGACCCGCCGCGCGATGCCGGCGGCGAAGGCCGCAGCGAGGGCGCTTCGCGGGTTGAGACGCTGGCCGACACCGATTTCCGCAGGCTCGCCGATCCCCAACAGGTCGCGCTGGCGCATGAGGCGGCCGCGCGGCTTGCCAGGGTGATGCGGACACGGCTGACGCGGCGTGATCAGGTCAGGCGCAAGGGCCAGCGGCTCGACCTGCGCCGGACGATTCACCGGAGCATCAGCCATGGCGGCGTGCCGATTGCGCTGGTGCACCGGCGCCGCAAGTCCAAGCCGCTGCGGCTGGTGGTGCTGCTCGACGCCTCCGGCTCGATGAGCGCCTACACGGCGGTGTTCCTGCGCTTCATCCATGGCGTGCTCGACACGTTTCGCGAGGCCGAGGCGTTCCTGTTTCACACCAGGCTCGCCTACGTGTCCGATGCGATGAAGGAGAGGGACGCGGCGCGCGCGCTCGACCGGTTGTCGATGATGGCGCAGGGGGCGGGCGGCGGCACCAGGATCGGCGAGAGCCTGCAGACCTTCAATCGCTGGCACGCCGCGCGCGTGCTCCATTCGCGCAGCTGCGTGATGATCGTGTCCGACGGCTACGACACCGGCGATCCGGCCCTGCTCGGCCGCGAGATGGCGCAACTGCGCCGCCGCTGCCGCCGCATCGTCTGGCTCAACCCGATGCTCGGCTGGGACGGCTACGCGCCGGAGGCGCGCGGCATCAAGGCCGCGCTGCCTCATGTCGATCTCTACGCCCCGGCGCACACGCTGCGTTCGCTCGCGGCGCTGGAGCCCTATCTGGCGAGGTTGTGAGGCCATGTCGTCGCGAGGAACAGACTCATGATGGGCGCCACCGAACTGCTCGATCTGGCCGCGCAGCTCAAGGCCAGGGAAGAAAGCTTCGTGCTCGCCACCGTCGTGCGCACGGTGTCGGTGACCGCTGCGAAAGCCGGAGCCAAGGCGATCATCCGGTCCGATGGCACGATCGTGGCGGGGTGGATCGGCGGCGGTTGCGCCCGCGGCGCGGTGCTGAAGGCGGCGCGCGAGGCGCTGGCCGACGGCATCCCGCGCATGATCTCGGTGCAACCGGACAATCTGCTGGCCGAGCTCGGCGTCAGGCCCGGCGAGACCCGCGAGGGCGTGCGCTTCGCCGCCAACATGTGTCCAAGCCAGGGGACGATGGACGTCTTCGTCGAGCCGGTGCTGCCGCATCCGTCGCTGGTCATCTTCGGCGCGAGCCCGGTCGCGCTGTCGCTCGCCGCGCAGGCGCGGCCCCTGGGCTATCATGTCACCCTGGCGGCGCCGGCCGCCGACCTCGTCGCGACACCGGAGGTCGATGTGTGCGTCGATGGCTTTGCGCTGGAGCAGCTGGCCGGCGGCGCCCGCTTCATCGTGGTCTCGACGCAAGGCAAGGGCGATGAAGTCGCCCTGCGTGCCGCGCTCAGCTGCGATGCGACCTATCTCGCTTTCGTCGGCAGCCGCCGCAAGATGGACAGCCTGCGCGACAAGCTGATCAAAGACGGCATCGACGCTGCGCTGCTCGACAGGGTGAAAGCGCCGGCGGGGCTCGATCTCGGCGCCATCACGCCGGAGGAGATCGCGATGTCGATCCTCGCCGAGATCACGCTGACGCGCCGGCGCGGTCAGCGCGGCTGAACGAAGCTCACGGCGTCAGCGGCAGATCGAACGTCACCTTGACACCATCGGTGGCGAAGTCGCGCGTCACCTCGCCCTTCAGTGCCGCGCCGAGAATACGTTCGAACAGCAGCGAGCCGAAGCCGTTGCGCGCAGGCGGCGCGACCGGCGGCCCGCCGCTTTCCTGCCAGGATAATTTGAGGCGGCCATCGTCGACCGTCCAGCTCAGCGCCACGTGTCCCCCGTCATTCGACAACGCGCCATATTTCACCGCATTGGTGATCAGCTCGTGCAGGCCCATCGACAGATAGAGCGCAATCCCCGGCGCAAGCTGCACGGCGGGCCCCTCGACTGCGACGCGGTCGCATTGCAGCGGCGCAAGCTCGGCCTGGACCAGCTCGTCGAGGCCCAGCGCCTCGCGACCGCGATCCAGCGCCAGCGCGTGGCTGCGGGTGAGCGCGGCGATGCGGCCGCGCAGCACCTCGCCGAACTCGGTCAGCGCGGTGTCGGCGCGGATGCTGAGCGCGATGACGCTGTCGACCAGCGCGAGCGTGTTCTTGACCCGGTGATTGAGCTCGTGCACCAGCACGCGCTGATGCTGCTCGATGGTGCGTCTGCGCGCATTCTCGGTGCGCAGCGCGATCTCGTCCATCACGATCTCGCTGAGCTCGGTGAGCTGCGCGATATCCTCCTCGTTCCATGGACGCGGCACGTGGTCGATGGCGCAGAGCGCGCCGATCACCTCGCCGCTCGGCAGCTTCAGCGGCACGCCGAGATAAGCGATCACGCCGAGGCTCGGCACTGCGAGATTGTCCTTCACCAGCGGATGCTCGCTCGCGTCGACCACCACGAGCGGCTGAGCCGTGGTCACGACATGCTGACAGAACGAGTGGCTGAGCGGCGTTTCGCGCAGCGACGCCCACGGCTCGCACAGGCCGACGGAGCTCTTGAAGAACTGCCGGTCGCGGTCGACCAGCGCGATGATCGATGCGGGCGCAGCCAGCAGCCGTGTCGCAAGCCGCGTCACGCGATCGAAACCGGGCTCGGGCGGCGAGTCGAGCAGCTCGGTCTGCAACAGGGCAGCCAATCGGTCTGGCGCGGAGGCGTCGCGATCGGACGTCATGCAACTTTCGTCGGTCTGGCGTTCAGCCGGTGATGGATCTGCACGACGAACCGAACGGGGCGCCAATCCGAGCCGGTCGATCGCGCGGGCACAGTGGTATTCGGCTGGAACGAAGCCGGCACAGAAACTCTTTGAAACCTTTGAAGATGATCTCTCCACGCGTCAAGCACGGGAACGAATCCCGGTTCCATTTAGGTAACCATGGAGCGGAACATGGCTTGACGAAGGCGAACGGCGTGCGCGCCGCAAATTGTCCGCGATCCGTTCTCCATCGAGCGGAATATGCGCGGTCGCGGCCGCAATGATGGCCAATCGTTCGTCAACCGCCCTTGACTGCCCCCGCCGTCAGCCCGGCCACGATCTGACGCTGCGCGAAGACCGTCAGCAGCAGCACCGGCAATGTCACGATCAGGGCCGCTGCGGCGAGCGGGCCCCAGGAGAGTTGGTCGAACGAGATCATGTTGTAGACCGCGACCGGCAAGGTGCGTGTCTCGCGTCCGGCCAGGACGATGCCGAACACGAAATTATTCCAGGAGAAGATCACCGCGAGAATGAAAGCGACGGCCAGACCCGGCTTGGCCACCGGCAATGCGACGTGGCGGAAGACCTGCCAGCGCGTGGCGCCGTCGATCCGCGCGGCCTCCTCGAGCTCGATCGGCGTGGTCTCGAAATAGCCGATCATGATCCAGATCACGATCGGCACGGTGACGACGAGATGGATGATGATCTGTGGCCACAAGGTACCGAGCAGGCCGAGCCATTGGAACAGCAGAAACAGCGGGATCAGGTAGGACAGGCCGGGCGTGATGCGCGCGATCAGGATCACGATCGCTGATTTATGTGCCGCCATGCGGGCGATGCCGTAGCCGGCGGGCACGCCGACCAGCATCGCCAGCGCCGTGGCGCCGCCGGTCACCAGCAGGCTGTTCTTGAAATAGGTGAAGAAGCGGTTGGACGACAGCACATCAGTGTAGTTCTTCCAGGCGAAATGCTCCGGCCAGAACACCGGCGGATAGGCCGCGTTGTCGACCTCGAACTTCACCGACAGCGAGATCATCCAGAGGAAGAACAGGATCGCCGGCGAGACGATGAGGAACACGCCCAGCGCCAGCCCGAGCCGGCCGAGGATGGTGTGCGCGCTCATGTGTCGGTCCCCAGCGCATTCCACTGCGCGCGCCGGCGCAGCACCAGCAGCAATGCGGTCAGCGCCACGATCAGCGCGAAGAACACCACCGCGATCGCCGAAGCATAGCCGAGGTCGTAATAGACGAAGGCGACGCTGTAGAGATAGAGGTTGATGGTCTCCGACGCCGAGCCCGGACCGCCTTGCGTGATCGCAAAGATGATGTCGAAGCTCTTGATCGCGTCGATGGCACGGATCATCGCGGCGATGAACAAGAACGGCATGATCAGCGGCAAGGTGATGTAGCGGAACATCTGCCAGGTCGAGGCGCCGTCGATCTGCGCGCTCTCATAGGGCTCGGTCGGCAAAGAGGCGATGCCGCCGAGCACGATCAGCATGACCAGCGGCGTCCATTGCCAGGTTTCGACCAGCACCAGCGACGGGATCACCGTGCCCGGATGAAACACCCAGAGCTGCGGCGGCAGGCCGACGAGCGACAACAGATAGTTCAATATGCCGAGCTGCGGGTGGAACATCATGGTCCACACCAGGGCGATCGCGACCGGCGTCGCCATCATCGGCATGATGAACAGCGCGCGCAGCAGGCCACGTCCCGGAAAGCGCGCGTGGAAGACCACGGCAGCCAAGGTGCCGAGCACCAGCGGCAGCAGCACCGACAGCGCCGTGTAGGACAGCGTGTGCCCGACCGACTCGACGAAGCGCGGATCGGCCGGCAAGCGCAGATAGTTCGATAGCCCGACGAAGGCCGTGGGCGAACCGACCTTCCATTCCTGGAAGCTCATCCAGATCGTGAACAGCCAGGGAAAGATGATCACCGCGAGCACGGTGACAAGCGCCGGCACCACGAACGGCCAGTAGGACGGCGGCCGCAATGCGCGTTCCGGCGCGGCGGCCTCGCTCGCCGCGCCGGAGACCTGCTCGACGATCGTGCTCACGCTTTCTCGCTGCGCTCCAGGATCGGGCGAAACTGTTCGTGGGCCTTCTTCAATTCGGTCGCGGGATCGGCGCCCGACAGCGTGGCGGTCAGCGCCGCACCGACGAGGTCGCGGAATTCGGCCACCGGAATGATGACGGGCAGGCCGAGCTTGGAGATCTTGCCGGAGTCGATCGCCGATTGCAGCCATTCCTTGGGCATCTTCACGCCGCTTTGGATCTCGGCATCGCCCAGCACCGAGTTGCGGAACGGCACGCCGCCGCCGGCCTGCACCAGCCGCGCGCCCTGCGCCTTGGAGACCATCCATTGGCACAACAGCCAGGCGGCTTCCTTGTTCTTGCACGCCGCGGGAATGCCGACGCCGTCGCCATAGGTCGCCGAATACTGCCCCTTTGGTCCGGCCGGCACCACGGTGTAGCCGACCTTGCCGACGACGCGCGAGGCGTTGGGATCTTCCAGCGGCGGTGCCCAGCCGACGCCGTCGATCCACATCGCCGAGCGCCCTTGCGTGAACGAGGCCATCGACTCCATCCAGTTGAAGCCGGCGACGCCCGGAGGCGCGCAAGTGGTCAGCAGCTTCTGATACAGCTTGGTGGCCTCGATCGCCTCGGGCCCGTCGGTCAGGATGTTGCCCTTGGCGTCGAGGAACTCGCCGCCATAATTGAGGAAGAAGTTGGTCCACAAGGTCATGTTGGCGTTGCGCAGGCCGCGGCCGACGAAGCCGAAGGTGCCGTCCTTGGGATCGGTGAGCTTCTGCGCCGCCACCACCATCTCGTCGAGCGTCTTCGGCACCTCGACGCCCTTCTTCGCCAGCAGCTCCTTGTTATAGTAGAGGATGAAGTAGTCCACCGACCAAGGCAGCGAGAACATGCGGCCCTTGTCGTTGCTGGCGTAAGTCAGGCCGGCGGCTGAGAAATCGCCCGGCACGAGGTCCGGGGCCGTGAGGTTCGGATCCTTCATGAAGTCGGTGACGTCGGTGAGCCAGCCGGCCTTCTCGAACTGCCGCTTTTGCACGTGATAGCTGAGATGCACGACGTCGAAGCTTGGCTTGCCGGACGACAGTTCGATCACCACTTTCTGGCGCTGCTGCTGCTCGGGGATCTGCTCGGATTCCACCTCGATGCCGGTCAGGGCGGTGAATTCCTTGATGTTCTTCTGCAGATTGTCGCCGCGCGGCCCCTTGGCCAGGATCACCTCGAGCTTGGTGCCGGCATATTTCTTCCACTGCGGTTCTGACCAGGCAGGTTGGCCGGTGAGCGCCCATGCGCCCGCTGCTGCCGTGCCCGCAAGCATGTTGCGGCGCGTGATCGCGGTCATCGTGTCCTCCCCAAATGATTCTTGAGATCATTCTTGTTTGGTCGGGAAGTGTAGCGCGATCCAGCGGCGCTGCAACAGGGCGTTGCGCGATGTGCGCAGATGTCACGAGCGAGCGTGATGCGATGCAGCGAGATCGCAGGCGCTTCGACTCAGGTCTGAGCGTCGGCTGTGAAGTCGGCCCGCTCCAACAGCCAGGAGGTGGCAAAGCCGGCGACCAGCCCCCAGAATGCGGCGCCGATATTCAGCAGCGGCACATCGGCTACCGTAACCAGGAAGGCGATCAGCGCACCGAGCGAGAACCGCGTCTTGAATGCGGTCACGAACGCCGTCTGCAGCACCCGCAGCATGGCCAGTCCGGCCAATGTGGTGATCAAGGATTTTGGCGCGATCAACAGCAGCGTCGTGAAGGTCGGCGCCAGCAAGCCGAAGCCGAGCGCCAGCACGCCGACCAGCATCGCGGCGGTATAATGACGCTTGCGCTCGCCGCCGGCGACGACGATCGCGTTGGTCGGGCCAGTGAGGCAGGTCGAGACGCCGCCGACGATCGCGGCCAGCGCCGAGCCGATGCCGCAGGCCACCGTGACGAGGTTGACCGGCGGCTTGTGGCCGGCGGCGCTCAGCACGGCAAAGCCCTGGCCGTTCTGCACCACCAGCACGGTGACTGCGAGCGGCACCACGAGCTCGATCATGGCCGCGAGCGACCAGGACGGCGTGGGGATCACCGGCGTGATCAGCGCGATCTGCAGCGAGGTGCTCTGATCATATTTGCCGAACATGAAGGCCGCGAGCGTGCCGATCACCAGCGCGCCGATGATCGGCGGACAGCGCCGCCCGAGCGCGGGCAGGGCTGTCAGCACCAGCCAGATGATGACCATCGGCCCGGCGATGGCGAAGTCGGCGAGCACGGCGCGGACCAGATCGAGACCGAAGCGCAGGAACACCCCGGCCACCATGCCCATCACGATCGGCATCGGCACCAGCTGCATCGCGCGCTTCACCCAGCCGGAGAGCCCCAGGATCAGCATCAACAGCGCCGTGCCGTAGAACGCGCCGACGACTTGCGCAAAGCTCAGATGCGTCAGCGACTGGCCGACCAGCACGGTGCCGGGAATGGTCCAGAACAGCACCAACGGCTCGCGATAGCGCCACGACAGCAGGATCGTGAGCAGACCGTTGATGAAGAACACGCCGAAGATCCACGACGCGATCTCGGCCTGCGACAGCCCGCCATTGGCGCCGACCGACAGGATGATGGCGACCGGCCCGGTGATCGCGAACAGCCAGCCGATGAAGCCGTGCGAGGCGTAGAGCGGGCCGAAATCGCTGATGATCTGGCCAAGGCCGGGCGGCGGGCCCGCGGGGCGTTCGATGGCATTGAACATGAGGGGCGGGGCTCGGGCCGTGTTCTTGTTGTTGTCCAGGGCGTCTCGTGGGATGTTGTGAACCAACCGCATGAGCTGTGCAAGGCGGCCGATGATCGCCGCGCAGCTGGCGTTCCGCGCGGTGACGACGGTTTCGATTGACGGAGTTGGACTCGTCGAGGCTATCATCGACCGTGAGTTGGTTCATGAGAAAACGTCTCCGCGCCATCTTTGGAGACTTTGTGCCCGCAGAGACCTTGCAGGCGCTCGAGCGGGGCGACGTGTCCATTCCTCCTCTCCAGCGCACGAGAGTGTGTCATGTGCTGCTTCAGGTTCGCGACGATACGAATGAGACGATCGCGAACGATCGCTCCGACGCCATCGAACTGATGCTGCGCGAGGGCGCCATCGTCGAGAGCGTCCTGTCCTCATTCGTGTCGGCTGTCTTCACGTTGGAGTCGGAGACACCTTTGGATCGGATCGGGGCGACGCTCGATCGGCTCGGCTCGAACGTCCGCGCGGTGTATCGCGTGGGCGACTATCTGCGCGGGGTGATCGCGTCACCCAGTCGCTTCGACTACGGCACCGTCGTTCCCAACATGAGTGCGGCGATGGAGAGATTGCTGCGTTTGGAGTTTGGTTCTGTCGAGCGGCTCGACGGTGATATGTGATCGGTGTCGTTCGAGCCCGTCAGGAAAACTCGAACCGTTCAGATCGGAGGCAGATGCACGCGCGACCTCAGGCGGCCTCGTCAGTCATCAGCCTCTTGGCGGCCACCGCAACGATTGTCGTCGAGGATAATGGCCGCGTCGCCTACGCCTATTGGCTGGACGCCGAGGGAGCGATCCGCGGTGACGTCTGGCTCTACAACCGTTGTCTAGCGTGCCGGTCGCTTGAGGAAGGGCAAGATCATGAGTGAAGGATTCCTGTGCGAGTTTGCCCCACCAGACGGCATCGGCAGCGGAATGCGATGGGCGTAGCGGATCGCAGCGCGGCTGATGTCGCGCCGACGAACGGTTCGTTGCGCACGGTCAAGTCGCGCGGTCCTGGCACCCCGATGCTGGTGTCACGCTTGCGCCGGCGCTGACGCGCCGCGCAGGCAACGGTGGCCAGAAAGCCCGGCGCACCGGGGAGAACGCGAAGCAGCCGTTAAAGCCACCGCGCAGGGAGGGCCGGGTCGTCCGGCTGGACCTGTGGTACCTGCCGCCTGCATTTTTTTGAGCAGGCGGGCCACGGGCCTCAGTCGAGGCCCGGCCTTCCCTGCGCCCTCTAAGTCAAGGGCGATGCTGACTCAGAGCTCGGACGCAAACGCGCTGCGAGATCGCAGAAGCTCATCTGCAAGATGCTGTCGGGGATTGTCGCGATGAAAGAGGCACGGCGTTATCACGAACGGCGAGATGTCCGCGTGTGGCACGATGCCCACCCTCCCCTGGAGGGCAGGGGCGCTAGCGAAGCGGATCGTGAAGCGGGGTGGGGTGATCTCTCCGCAAGCACCGGCATCCGTGGCATCACCCCACCCCGCTCGCCCGCGAGCGACCTTCCCCCTCCAGGGGAGGGTGGCCCAGATCGAGGCGATCGCGCGTTAGGAACGAGGTCGGATGAGGCCGGGGGTAATGCTGTTAGTTCAGCAACTCAGTCGAACAGGCTCGACACCGATTCTTCTGCCGCGGTGCGGCCGATGGCCTCGGCGATCAGCGGGGCGATCGGCAAAGCGCGGATGTTCGGGGCGTTGCGCACGGCTTCGGTCGGCATGATGGAATCGGTGATCACGAGCTCCTTCAGGCGCGACGAGGTGATGCGGGTCGCGGCCCCGCCGGAGAGAACGCCATGGGTGATGTAGGCGTAGACATCCTTGGCGCCGTGCTTGAGCAGCGCATCGGCGGCATTCACCAGCGTGCCGCCGGAATCGACGATGTCGTCGATCAGGATGCAGGTGCGGCCCGAGACGTCGCCGATCACGTTCATGACCTCGGATTCGCCGGGCCGTTCGCGGCGTTTGTCGACGATCGCAAGCGGCGTATTGATGCGCTTGGCGAGGCCACGGGCGCGCGCGACGCCGCCGACGTCGGGCGAGACGACCATCACGCTGGAAAGATCGAACCGGTCCTTGATGTCGCGCACCATCAGCGGCGCGGCATAGAGATTGTCGGTCGGGATGTCGAAGAAGCCCTGGATCTGGCCGGCATGCAGGTCGAGCGTCATGACGCGATCGACGCCGGCATGGGTGATGAGGTTGGCGACCAGCTTGGCCGAGATCGGCGTGCGCGAGCCGGATTTGCGATCCTGCCGCGCGTACCCGAAATATGGAACCACCGCGGTGATGCGGCGCGCGGAGGCGCGGCGCAGCGCGTCGGTGATGATCAGGAGCTCCATCAGCAGGTCGTTCGCGGGATACGAGGTCGACTGCAGGATGAAGACGTCGGAGCCGCGCACGTTCTCCTGGATCTCGACGAAGATCTCCATGTCGGCGAAGCGCCGGACCACGGCCTTTGTCAGCGGCAGGCCGAGCTCGGCGGCGATTCCGGCGGCGAGAGCCGGGTTGGAGTTGCCGGCGACGAGTTTGATGGAGCCGTTCTTGGCCGACATCGCGAATTCTCCTCGCGGCTCGCTGGAGACCTTGTTCAGCATATCGGGATATCCGTGGAACCGGCACTGTGTGACGGGCGAGGTGATATCAAGGACACTGCGCGCATGGCAACCCGCCGCAGCTGTTTTCCCGGTCAAAAAGCGGCGCAAATTGCGCCGCTAGCCTAATGGTCGGTGTAGCCCAGGGCGGCGACACTGGTGCCGGCGGTGGAGGGAGGCTCGGTCGTGGCCACCGCAGGGCCGCGGGTGACGGGGGCGGGCTGTGTCGGCGCGGTCTCGGCGGGCGCCGTGCCGTTGAGCATATTGGAGAGCCCGCTGAATCCGGCCTGGGCAATCTTCCGCAACACCATGTCGTCGACGGCGTTCCAGGGGTCTCGGCCGCCGCGTCCGACCGGCTCCTCTCCGGACAGGCGGAGCGCGCGCTGCTGGTTGCGATCATAGACGTCGAACACCCAGGCGATGACGCTCTTGCCGCTGACGACCTGGGCCGAAAGATAGGTGCGGACCCGATAGGCGGCAGGCGCCTCGCGCGACACGATGGCGAGGCTGCGTAGCTTGGACTCGCTGTCGAGCACGTTGACCATGCGGTCGAAGATTTGTGGCGGCGGCCCGTCGATCTGCTCGAAGGCGATGGTCGCGCCGTCGGAGGAGGGCGCCATCGCATAGGCGTTGGCGGGGCCGCTGGTGCCGCTGGTCGCGCAGCCGGCGAGCGTTGCGGCAGACATGATCAAAGCGGCAAGGACGCATGCGTGCTGCGTGGCGCGGCTGATCAGTCGCAATGGTGTCGACGCTCCCCTCATGGATGGGAGCGATATCGTTAAAATCGATTAACGTCTAGGTCGCCACTGCCACAGACCGGGACAGAGTGCAGCCTGTTGTTTAGAAAGGGTTAACCAACCCCCATGCGGCCACAATCACGCCCTGCTTCAGCCCTCGATCATGATCGCGTGGACATGCCGGCCGTAGTCCGGCTCCTTGCGATGCACGGAGCGGCGGTAACTGAAGAAGCGTTCATCCGCATAGGTGTCGAGCCCGAGATCGTCGATCAGCAGCACGCCGGCGCTCTCGAGCCGCATCCGGATGAAGCCGCCGAGATCGAACATCGCGTGACCCTTACGCTGCGAGGGCAGGAAGAAGCGGGCGTGCTCGGCGTCGTCGTCGATGAAACGCGCGACGAATTCGGCGCCGACTTCGTAGCTTTGCTGGCGGATCAGAGGACCGATCGCGGCGATGATCCGGCCGCGCTCGGCGCCGAGTTCCTCCATCGCCTGCAGCGTGGCCTCGAGCACACCGGTCAGCGCGCCCTTCCAGCCGGCATGAGCGGCGCCGACGACGCGCTTCTCCGGGTCGGCGAACAGGATCGGCCCGCAATCGGCCGTGGTCACGCCGATCGCGAGATTGGGCGTCGCGGTCACGAGCGCGTCGGCCTTCGGCCGGACAGGGCCGTCCCAGGGGACGGTCGCGATGACGACGTCGGGCGAATGGACCTGGTGCAGGCTGAGAAGCTGGTCCGGCGCGACGCCGAGCCGCTCCGCCATCCGGCGGCGATTTTCCCGCACGCTGTCGGGACTGTCATTCGATCCGAGCCCGCCATTCAGGCCGGCATAGATGCCGTCGGAGACACCGCCCTCGCGGGTGAAGAAGGCGTGTCGCACGCCGGGAATCGCGGACATCACATCCGATGACACCAGCATCATGCCCCTCCTGGTTTTCCGCCCGTATGTTCGTCGCTGATTCCAGCCAGAACGGGAATGCTGGCATCGGACAGGCCGAGCACCTTGAACAGCGAGCCCATGCCGCCGCGGCCGCCCTCGATCAGGCGTTTCAATCCGCTTGCGATGTCCCGGGAAATGTCGGGCGAGGCCTTTTGCATCAAGGTCAATGCGCGCGTCTCGATGCCGAGCCGGCGCAGGAACTCGCTTTGCGTGATCGGCCCATGGACGCGGGCGCCGACGGCGTCCGCCGCGCGCGCCAGCGCCTCGAAATCGACATGCGCGGTGATGTCGGCGAGCCCCGGGGTTTTCAGGGGATCGGCAAAGCTGTGCCGTGCGATGGCCTGGAACGTGTCGCCGACATCGCTGCGGACATGACCATAATCGATGATTACGGCGGCGCCGCGCTGTTCGCGGATGCGCTTGGCGATTGCCATGATCTCGTTGTTCGGGCGCCATTCGAAGATCGCCCCCAGCGGCGCCGCCCGCACCAGCGGCGGCAGCAGCAGCTCGAATCCCGGCGTGGGCTCGGCCGCCGTGCCATAGGCGAAGTTCTCCTCCGCATCGAGCTCGACGACGCGCTCATGCCACCCGGTCTCGCGCTTCAGCATCTGGTGGATCGGCAGCACGTCGAAATATTCGTTGGCGAAGATGACGCTCGGGCCCTCCGGCACGTCGTCGAAGCTCTCATGCCAGGTGATGTTGCGCAGGCCGGTCAGGGTCGCCTTCTGCTTCTCGCGCAGCACCGGGTTGATCTCGACCATGTGCACGGAGATCGTCTGGTACAGCGGCGGCAGGACGCGCAGCGCCCGCAGCGCGTCAGACATCATGGTGCCGCGGCCGGGGCCCAGCTCGATCAGGCGGAACTGCTGGGGCGAGCCGGAAGCTTTCCAGACCGAGGCCGCCCACAAGCCAAGCAACTCGCCGAACATCTGGCTCACTTCGGGGGCGGTGGTGAAGTCGCCCTCGCGCCCGAGTGGATCGCGCGAAATGTAATAGCCGTGTTCCGGATGCATCAGGCACAGCTCCATATAGCGCCAGACCGGCATCGGCCCGGACGCTTTGATCACCCGCTTGATCTCGGAGTGGAGCGGCGACAGTTCGATCACGGATTGGCCTGCAGCGAGGGAGTGGCTTGATGCGGCTCAGGCTTGCGCAGCGCCCGCACCACCAGGATCGCACCGACGATGAGCATCGGCACCGACAGCAGCATGCCCATGGTGAGTCCGCGCCAGAGGAAACCGAGTTGCGGGTCCGGCTCGCGGAACAGCTCGCTGACGATGCGCGCGACCCCGTAGAGGCCGATGAAGCTGCCGAGGATCAGGCCTGGACGCTTCAGTGCGCCGAACCGGATCATCACGGCGAGCACGATGAACAGCACGATGCCCTCGAGTCCTGCTTCATAGAGCTGGCTCGGATGCCGCGGCAGGTGGGCGCGGTCGGTCGGGAAGATCATGGCCCAGGGCAGGCTCGGATCGGCCGCGCGCCCCCACAATTCGCCGTTGATGAAATTGGCAATGCGGCCGAGCAGCAGGCCGATCGGCGCGACCGCGGTGGTCAGGTCACCGAGCGACAGGATCGGCAGGCCATTGCGACGGCTGAACCAGATCACCGCGATCACGCAGCCCACGAAGCCGCCATGGAAGGACATGCCCCCCTTCCAGAGCTCGAAGATCTCCAGCGGGTGATCGATGAAGAACGGCAGATTGTAGAACAGCACATAACCTGTGCGGCCGCCGAGGATGATGCCGAGCGTGACCCACAGAATGAAGTCGTCCAACTGCGGCAGCGAGACCGGGGCGGGGCCGCCCCACAGCCGGTCTTTCCCGAGCAGCGAGCGGGCATAGAGCCAGCCAATGACGATGCCGCAGATATAAGCGAGCGCATACCAGCGGATGGCGAACGGGCCGATCGCAATCGCGATCGGATCGAACACGGGAAAGTCGATGAGGAGAGGCGTCATTCACTGGCTTTCGTGGGCACGGCGTCCCGCTTCAGGTGCATGCGGGCTTCGAACGGCCCCGCGTGACCATGCGCGGCGCGATGCGGTCGCTGGGCCGCTCATACAGCGCGGCCGGCCAGCACAACAAGTACGATGACAAGGAAACCGCGGCGTGACAAGACGGGCCCATCTTGAAGGCGGCCGGACGGATCGCCATTCTGTCTTCCATCATCGTGCTCGTCGCGGGACGCGGAGTTTTTAGCATGACCCAGACCAACAACCGGTTTTTCGATGAACTCGGCCGCCTGATGAACGATGCCGCCGGGGCCGCCCAGGGCATGAAGCGGGAAGTCGATTCCGTCATCCGCAATCAGGCGGAAAAGATCCTGAACGACCTGGACATCGTGAAGCGCGAGGAGTTCGAGGCCGTCAAGGACATGGCGCGGCTCGCCCGCGAGGAGAATGAGGCCTTGAAGGCGCGGATCGCCGCGCTGGAGGCCAAATTGGGCGGCGCCGCTGGCGGCCAGCCGGGCGGCGGCAGCGCGGATGGCTGACGCTGCGGCCGGGTCATCCCAGGCCGGGCCGGGAGGAAGGGGCAGGCGGCCCCTTCATTTCCTTGTCATTTCGGCGGTTTGCCGCTAGAACGCCGCCACGTCCGCGGCCCCCGCACCCCTGGAGGCTTGCCGAAGGACGTCCAGCAACGGGCCGCATTGCGGCCTTTAACTTTTTAAAACAAGGACTTAACACGATGGCGACCGTCAGAGAACTGAAGGCGACCGCCCGTCCGTCAGTCGGCAAGGGGGCCGCACGGGCAGAGCGTCGCGCCGGGAGAGTGCCCGGAGTGATTTATGGAGACAACCAGCCCCCGCTGCCGATCTCGGTCGAGGACCGCGAGCTGCGCCAGCGCATCCTGGCGGGCCGGTTTCTGACCACGATCTTCGACATCAGCCTCGACGGCAAGAAGCACCGGGTGATCCCGCGCGACTTCCATCTCGATCCGGTCAAGGACTTCCCGATCCACGTCGACTTCATGCGGCTCGGCCAGGGCGCGACCATCCGCGTCAGCGTGCCGCTGCATGTGGTGGGTTCGGAAGGCGCGCCGGGCGTGAAGCGCGGCGGCACCGTCAACATCGTGACCCACACGCTCGACCTCGAATGCCTGGCGGAGAATATTCCGCAGTTCATCGAGGCCGATGTCAGCGCGCTTGAGATCAACCATTCGCTGCACATCTCCGACGTCAAGCTGCCGACCGGCGTGAAGACGTTGTCGCGCGAGGACGCGACCCTCGTCACCATCGTGCCGCCGTCGGGCTATGGCGAGGAGCAGAAGGCCGCTGGTGCGGCGGCTGCTCCGGCCGCGGCTGCGCCTGCTGCCGCTGGCAAGGCTCCCGCCGCTGCCGCCAAGGCCCCGGCTGCCGCGGCCAAGGCACCCGAGAAGAAGAAGTAAGCCTGTGTGCTTCCGGCTGGCGCGGGCGATGCTCGCGCTGGCCGGGACACCGGCATGTCCGGATGCCGCGCCATGCTGATGTTTGTTGGTCTCGGCAATCCCGGCGCGAAATATGCGCGCAACCGGCACAATATCGGTTTCATGGCCGTGGATGAGATTTCGCGGCGTCACGGCTTTTCGCCCTGGCGCCGCAGGTTTCAGGGCGAGACCTCGGAAGGCATGCTCGATTCCGAGCGCGTCATCCTTCTGAAGCCCACGACCTATATGAACGAATCCGGCCGCGCTGTGCAGGAAGCGGCCGGTTTCTTCAAGCTCGGCGTCGGCGACGTCACCGTGTTTCAGGACGAGTTGGAATTGCCGCCCGGCAAGCTGCGCGTGAAGGTCGGCGGCGGCATCGCCGGACATAACGGGCTGCGCTCGATCTCGGCGCATCTCGGCAATGACTACCGCCGCGTTCGGCTTGGTATCGGTCATCCCGGCGTCAAGGAGCTGGTGCATGGCCACGTGCTGTCGGACTTCGCCAAGTCCGAGATGCCGTGGGTCGAGGCGCTTTGCCAGGCGGTGGCCGACAATGCGGGTTTGTTGACGGGCAAGCGCGACTCCACCTTCGCCAACAAGGTGCATTTGGCGCTGCAGGCCAAGGGTTTTCTGGACAAGGGCGACGCCGGCGCCGCGTGAGCGCCCAGGCTGTGGCCCTGAGAGGATGCGGGACGGATCATGGGATTCAAATGCGGAATTGTCGGGTTGCCCAATGTCGGCAAGTCGACTCTGTTCAACGCACTGACGGAAACGGCCGCGGCGCAGGCCGCGAACTATCCGTTCTGCACCATCGAGCCGAATGTCGGTGAAGTTGCCGTGCCCGATCCGCGGCTCGAGAAGCTCGCGGCGATCGCCAAATCGGGCCAGATCATTCCGACGCGGCTGACCTTCGTCGACATTGCGGGCCTGGTGCGTGGTGCGTCCAAGGGCGAGGGCCTCGGCAACCAGTTCCTGGCCAACATCCGCGAAGTGGACGCGATCGCGCATGTTGTGCGCTGCTTCGAGGATTCCGACATCACCCATGTCGAGGGCAAGATCGCGCCGCTCGCAGACATCGAGACCATCGAGACAGAGCTGATGCTGTCCGATCTCGACAGCCTCGAGAAGCGCGTCGACAACCTCGCCAAGAAGGCGAAGGGCGGCGACAAGGACGCCAAGGAACAGCATGATCTCGTCACCCGCGCCCTGGTGCTGTTGCGTGACGGCAAGCCGGCGCGGCTGCTGGAGCGCAAGCCCGAGGAGGAGCGCGCCTTCGGCATGCTCGGACTGCTGACATCGAAGCCGGTGCTCTATGTCTGCAATGTCGAGGAAGGCTCGGCCAAGGACGGCAACAGCTTCTCGCAGGCGGTGTTCGCGCGGGCCAAGGAGGAGGGCGCGGTCGCCGTCGTCATCTCCGCCAAGATCGAATCCGAGATTGCAACGCTGTCGCGCGAGGAACGTGCCGACTTCCTCGAGACGCTGGGTCTTGAAGAGGCCGGGCTCGACCGGCTGATCCGCGCCGGCTATCAGCTGCTCGATCTGATCACTTATTTTACCGTCGGTCCGAAGGAGGCGCGTGCCTGGACCATTCACCGCGGCACCAAGGCGCCGGCGGCGGCCGGCGTCATTCACACCGATTTCGAGAAGGGCTTTATCCGCGCCGAGACGATCGCCTATGCCGACTACGTCGCGCTCGGCGGCGAGGCAGGGGCGCGCGAAGGTGGCAAGCTCCGTCTCGAGGGCAAGGAGTATGTCGTCGCCGACGGCGACGTGATGCACTTCCGCTTCAACAACTAGCGCCTTTTGGGGCGGCTACATCCGCCCCTGCTCGCGGATCGCGCCGAGGTGCTCGTTGATGCGGAAGACGATCAGGACGAACTCGGCAATGATGCGCGAGAACACCATGCCGACGATGATCCCGGCCAGCGACGACAACAGCATCAGGAAGCCGCCGAACGGGCTGATGGCCATCTCCGACAACCCCGCGAAAATACCGCGGATTCCGGAGAGGATGATGAGCGCGATCACCAGCCAATAGAAGGTCTTGATGATCGTGGGCGTGATGAAGCGGTCCCACTGGAACAAATCGCGAAATTCCAACATCCTGATCCCCCAGCAAATTCCGAATCGCAGGCAAGTCCGTCTTTAAGTCGTGCTCGACTCTTCCGCCAGATGACGATCAGGCGCGGTCGACATCGTTCTCGGGATGGAGGGCCTCGTGGCGCTCTTGTGCGACCGCACCGGGCGTCAGCCATGCGAGCGGCCCGGTTGTGATTGCTGCAAAGTGCGGCCACAATCGGGCTTCTCCCAGCCAATCTTGTCCCCATGACCCTCACCTTCGAAGATTTTCCGCAAGGACATTTCGGCAGTTTCGGTCCGCGGTTTGTCTCCCGCGACGAGATCATCGCCTTCGCGTCGGAGTTCGATCCGCAACCGATGCACCTCGACGAGCAGGCCGCCCTGCAGTCGATGCTCAAGGGCCTCTCGGGCTCGGGCTGGCATCTCTGCTCTTTGATGATGCGGATGATGTTCGACGGCTTCATTGGCCGGACCGCCTCGCTCGGCTCACCGGGAGTCAACGAGGTGCGCTGGCTGTCGCCGTTGCGGCCGGGCGATGAACTGATGCTCGATGTGGAGGTCGTAGAAGCACGGGTCTCGCAAAGCCGGCCGTCGACCGGCATCGTCACGTTCAAATGCAGCGTGAGCAACAAGTCTGGCGAGACGCTCTGCGAGATGGTGTCGCCGATCATCGTCGAGCGGCGTGATGGCAGTGGGAGGGCCAGCTGATGCGCTTCTTCGAGGACCTCCAGCTTGGACAGCGGCGCGAACTCGGAACCTACACGTTCACCGCGGAAGACATCAAACGTTTCGCTCGGCAATTCGATCCGCAACGTTTTCATCTCGACGAGGACGAGGGCCGTAATTCGCTGTTCGGCGGATTGGCCGCATCCGGTTGGCATGTCGGATCGGTCTGCATGAAACTGATTGTTGCCGACAATCAGCGGCTCGCAGATCTTGCACGCACGCGCGGCGAGCCGATCGTTCTCGGCGGCCCGTCGCCTGGCTTCAAGGATCTGCGCTGGTACAAGCCGGTGCTCGCCGGTGATACGATCACCTACTCCAGCGAAATCGCTTCGTTGCGTGCATCCGCCTCGCGTCCCCAGTGGGGGATTCTGCAAGTGCGCAACATCGGCATCAATCAACGCGATGAGTTGGTGTTCTCCGTGCTCGCGTCGGCCTTTGTGCCGCGGCGGAACAATGGTTGAGGCGAAAAGGTCACGCTTGGTGGGATTTGTCGGCCCGGAACGAAGTTCGCGCTAACGCATTCTGAACCCGGACTCTATAAGACAGCCATCCAGGGATCAGGATTTGGGGTGAGTAAGCATGGCAGATCGGAGCGGTCTGAAACTCCTTGGCTTTATCTTTGCCAGCGTGACGCTCGCGGTGATGCTTGCGACCGGGATGGTCGTGAAGGGCTATGCCGACGGTTCGTATTCGTTGGAGACGTCAGCCTCGATCGAGGAGTGATCGTTAAGACTTCGTTAAGGTCGCGCGCGCGGCGCATCGACCAAACGGCCCGGCGGTTGACGCGGACGACCCCGACCGCCACGGGATTGACCCGATCCGATGACGCGGATCGCCTCGGTCTCAGCAACCACCGCCCTTGGTGCGGTGGACGAGGTTGAACCTTCCTCGGCCTGTTGCCTTTATCAAGATCAGCCCTGACGACGCGCCCGGCGGACGATGGGGCGCGTCATTGCCGGCGACATCCCTTCGCTACAACGAAAACCGCCGCGCGAGGCCACGCGCGACGGTTCTCGATGAACTCTCAGGAAGGGCTCAGCTGTTGCGCAGGCCGTCGGCCGCGCGCTTCCACTGCGTCACATTCTCGGCGATGGCGCGGGTGGATTTCATCGCGGCCTGACTGAGCTGGGCGTAGCTCGCGATCTCGCGCTGAACGCGCTGGCCTTCAGCATGCAGCAGTTCGCGCAGGCTCTCGAGCTCCCCGATCAGGTTCTCGATCTCCGACAGCGAGGTCCCCGCGACGCGCTGGATCAGCGACGTGACGCTGTTGACCGCCGCATCCGCATCGATCGCAGGCTCAGCTGTGGCTGCTGCTGCGGTGGCATTCGGACGGCGCAGGTAAGCGATGTCGTTACGGACGAAATCACGAATGCCGGCCTCGACTTCGGACACTGCCGCCAGATCCGGATCCAGCTCGGTTTCAGTTCCCTCGATCTTGTCCGGACGGATAACATTCATCGGCTCATTCCTCATTTCGCGTTCAAGCGAGCGCGGTGTCCCCGCACGACGAAAACCTAAAACCTATCAGTGCGGCCAAATTGGGCCACATCGCGGCGAAGCTGCGGCAGCGGTTCGATCATTCGTGGCAAGTCGCCACAATTGTCAAGCTCACCAGCTCCGTTTGAAGCCGGCGGAGATACTTTTGCTGGTGCCGCCTTGCGCCGTCTCGCCGATCGAGCCCGATACGCTGAGGCCATCGGACAGCTTCTGCTCGGCGCCGATCTTGCGCAGCCATTTGTCGTCACTGGACGACAGCGTCTGCCCGGCGGTGACACTCGTACCAGTATCCTGGATGGATAGTTTCGCGGATTGTTCGGTATCGAAGCTGCGACTGGAGCGCGGCGCTGCGCCCGGAATCGGCACCATGCCCTGTTGCGTGACATTGTAGCCGTTCTGCAGAGTCAGATTGTAGTGATCAATCGGCACCGCCTTGGTGATGGTGGTGCCGATCCGGCTCTGGTCCGAGCTGGGATCGACGCGCGCCTCGATTGCTGTCTTGTCCCAGATGGAGCCGGCGCCCGGTGCGGTGACGGCGGCCCAGGCCGAGCCGCCGGATTGCGGAGCGTTGCCGCCGTTCTCGGCTTTCTCGGCCAGCAGTTCGGACATCGTTGTCGGTTGTCGCGCGACGGTCATGTCAGCGCCGACGCGCGCATCCCAGAACGGTGAGACCGATTGCTTGACTGACACGCCTGTTGCAGCGCCCTTGTTCTGGTTGGCCCAGTCAAGCGCGGCGGCCTTTTCTGCGGCGGCTTTTCGTTTCGCGGCTGCGGCTTCAGGCCGGTCGAGAAAGGTCGTCTCGTCGATCGCGAGTTGAGTCCAGTCGAGCTTGCTGACGTCGATATCCTGCATCGGATCGACGGCCGCTGCTTGATTGTCCGGTCCATCCTCGTCGCCGTCCTGAGGCGCGGGGGCGATTTGCTGCCACGGCGTGATTTGCAACTGTGGCGTTGCCTGCATCAATGTCTGCGCCTGGGCGGCGGCCGCAGTGAGCCCAAAGCTGGCTGTGATAACCGCCAGCGCGCGACCACACGATATCATGAGAGCAACCCCCGCCGCCCGAACCTGTCCGTCGGAATATGGTTGAATCTTGGCGCAAAATTATGACCGCACCAATCACGATGTGTTTGGTTGTATATCAAATTTATACAACTCTGCGACGGAAGGTCAGGCGAAGCTGCCGATCCGCGGCAGGTCGATCGGATGGCCCAAGGTCTGCTCGACCAGATCGAAGGTGTCGATCAGGATCCGCAGCCGCGCCAGCTTGCCGGCGCGAAACTGCAGGAATTGCGCGAGACGTGTTGTGATCGGCTTGTCCGAATGCTGTGTGGTCATCGCGCAGCGGACCATGGTGGCGGCGGTGCTGTCACCCAGCATCAGGGTCTCACGCTCCAGCTTCCGGATGCGCACATGGTCGGCGATCTGGCGGATGGCATCGAGCACGGCCTCTTTGCCGAGCCGCGCGCCGAGGAAGGGAAACATGTCGATCGGGCCGTAGATGGCCCAGTCGATGTCGTCGTCGATGAGTTCGGCGAGCGGGTCGAAATGGCGTTCGTTGATCGCGCGATGCAATGCGTGCGACAGACGCCAGAGGCTGTGCTCCGTCATCCTGATGGTGATCCTGATCTGGCTTGCAAGGCGGCGCACCAGTCTGCAGGCGACATCGTCGATGGAGTCGCGCCGGGCACCGAATCTCATTCCGCTGCACCAGATACGCGAAACAGCGACACACGCAAGGCTTGTTTTCGCATCGCACAAATGCGTGTCCGTGTTGCGATGGCAAGGCTTCCGGCATTCACGCCTCGTTAACGCCCTCGTGACCCATGCGCTGACGCGCAATGGTTGCCTCATGCTCGCGTAAGGCGGCCATGCCGAACAGGGTTGCCCCGCCGAGGCCGCCGATCAGTGCGCCGAGCGGCATGAAGGTGAAGACCACCAGCATGCCGGCGTAGCCTTCGAATTCGCTGCTATTGAACAGCTGGATCCACCCCAGTCCGAGGCCGATGCCCACCGTGGCGCCGCCCACGACGCCCATGATCAGTCCCGCTATCGCGAGGAACGCGATTCTCATCTCAGCCATGCCCCATCAACCGCCCGCTGATGGGTTCGGGGCGCAGAGGCGAGGTTCAATGAGCGGAACCTGGTGCCAGTGACGTTTGCGTGATCGGCGGTGATCCGCGTCGCGCTGGCCTCAGGGGCGGGCGGTGCCTGCGATCAGCAGCCGGCCGAGATCGCATTCGAGCACCTGCTGCACCAGGTCGAATGTATCCATGATCTCGCGGATACGGCTGATGCGGCCGTCGCGCAGGGTGTAGAAGGCGGCGAGGTCGTATTGCACGATGCGGTCATTGTCGCGTTTGCGGAGGAAGATGCGCAGGTCGGCGGCAACCTGGTCGCCTTCGCAGATCATGGTCTTGATCTCGTGCCTGACATCGGCATAGCGGCTGCGCGTCATCTCCCACATCTGCCGCACCTCGGCCTTGCCGACGCGGCGGCCGAGATGGGGAAAGATGTCGATCGGCGCCGAGGCGAAATGCTCGATGTCCTCGCTGCAATGGGCCAGGACCGCGTCGAAATCGCCGGCGGCATGGGCCTCGAGCAGCTTGCGCACGCGCTGCTTGTTGATGTGCTCGATCATCCTGTCTCCATGACGGGAAAGCCCACGCTTGCACCGGACTTTCTGAAGAGGGGGGCGCGCGACCGTCAATCGGCTCTCGTCACGTCCGGCCGCGAAAAGCGCCGGCACGGTGAACAGAAGCTTGGCGACCCGCAGCAGGCGCGGTCCGTTCTCTCAAGGCGTAGGTCACCCGCGCGGCCAAAAGGTTCGCGCCCGCCGCGGCGTCATGGTCCCCCGCGGAACCGGGTTGCGCCCCCGTCGTTAGACCGCAAACATCTGCGGAGCTCGATCATGAAGACCATGCTTGCCATGTCCGTCGCGGCGCTGGCGCTGCTTTCCACCCAGGCTGCCGAGGCCAAGGGCTGCATCAAGGGCGCCATCGTCGGCGGCGTCGCCGGCCATTATGCCGGTCACCACGGCATGCTCGGTGCCGCCGCCGGCTGCCTCTATGGCCGGCATCGCGCCAAGGAGCAGGATCGTCAGCAACAGCAGACCCAGGTGAACGGCCAGGGGCGGATGTAGCTCGCGCCAGCCCGGGCGTGCGTTCATCCGGCGCCTCCCTTGAGCGTGAGTGACAATCGTCACGTTCGACGCAGCCCGTGTGGCTTATTCGATTGCGATCCGGTCCTCGCCCCGAGGACCTCCGCAACTGGATGTTCGTCATGCTTGCCGCTTCGTCTCCCAGCTCGTCTGCGCCGAAGGCGCCCACCCTCAATCTGTTGGAAGGAATGGCGCTGACTGCGTTGTTGCAGGCCATCCCGACCTATGCCGGTGCCGCGCTGATCCTCAAGGTCGCGCACAGCAGCGCCTTGCGACCGGGCATCATCGGCTTCGTGACGATCGCGACGGTCATCCACGTGCTGCTGACCGCGCTGCTGGGACCGCGCCATCCGCGCCTGTTCAAACAGGCCTATGCTGCGGAGTTTTTCGATGCCTCGCTCGGCCTCGCCGACAAGGTGCTGCGCTGGCGCACGCAGCCGAAGGTCTCGCTGCAGCTGTTGACGTCGACCGTGATGCTCTCGCTGCTGTCGATCGCCGCGCTCACGATGGGGTGAGTGGCCGCCCGCCGCTCTCGATCCTCCTCAACGTGTCAAACAGCCCGCTCTACGCAGCTTGCTCGCGAGCTGAGCGCAAAGCGTATCGCTACCTCCGCTGTATTCCCCCGCGAAAGCGAGGAATCGAATGCGCTGCGGCCATCGATGTCGCACAGCCGTTTCAGCGTACCGGATCGCCTCGTCAAGCCGGACGATGACAGCTCAGTTGTTGCGATCGGCCCGCCCCGCACGCCGTCATTGCGAGGAGCGCAGCGACGAAGCAATCCAGAGTCCAGCTCGCGACTCTCGATCGCTTCCGCCTTCGCTCTGCGAGCCGCCGCGGACAGGTCGCTTTGCTCGCAACGACGGCTGCGGCTTCTTTCATGACGATCACCAGCTTTCCTCCGTCGTTAAACGTCCATCCGCAGCGCACGTCCGCGATCTCGCGGCGCGTTTTGCGTCCGAGCTTTGATTTCGTCTTCGCCCTCCAGACAGAAGGGGGCAGGGAAGGCCGGGCGCTGGCCGCGCCCGTGGCCCGCCTGCAGAAAAGAAAGCAGGCGGCAGTCACCACAGGTCTGGCCGAAAACGTCCGGCCCTCCCTGCGCGATGGCTTTACGACTTATACGCGATCTCCCTGGGGACCGGCTGTCTTGCCCCCATCACCCGCCGGCAGCGCTCACCGCAAACCTGCAGGCTTGACCTCAGCACCGGGAGGCCAGGACCACGCGACTTCACCGTGCGAGCCGGATCGTTCGTCGGCGCAACCATCAGTCACGCTGCGACCCGACACGCCCACCGCATTCCGCTGCCGACGTCCGTGACGACCGCGATACGTCCCCTCCGACGCAACGGAACGGGATGGACCATAATGCTGATTTGGCGAAGCCGCCAAAGGATTTATTTTTATCCGAAGGGCTGGACGGCGTTTGCAACGGGCGGGCCGATTTGCCCGACGGGCGGGTCAAGCCCTCAGCCCCTCTCGGGGGGACAAAGGCACGCGGCCTTCGTTGGCGCTGCACAGATAGGCGGAGGGCCCGCGTGTCTCTGACAGGACAGGTGCTGATGATGCGGTGCAGAGGCCCTACTGGCCTGTTGCGCGGCGCCTGATCAGGTCGCCGAGATCGACGGCCGCCCTGTCGTTTCGGGGTGATTCCTGCTATTCGGTCCTTGAATGAGTCGGTGGTAGTTTATCAAATTTTGTAATTCGTTTTGCATTGAAGTTCGTCTGTCTGTTTCGCCTCAACGGCGTCGTTCTGGTCACGGGCCCGGCAGCTGTTTCGAGTGGGTCATTGGGCTGCTTGTCCTCGCAGCGTCACTTCATCACCACCCAATCTGAAAGGGACAGTTCGTTGAAGACAATTCCATTGATCGTTTTGCTCTCGACACTGACGGCAACGGCGCTGCACGCCGAGGCACGCAATGACACACCGCAGGCCTTGGCCTGCATGAAGAAATACGGCTTCACTCCGGAGCAGTGGCGCGCCTATGCCGTACCGGCCGAAAAGGCCGAGCCATATCGATTGTGCCGGGACAGCGGCGGTCGCACAGACGCAGGCAAGGTCAAGGCCGCCTGTCTGGCGCAGGCGGGCGTCACCGCTCAGCAATGGAAGAACATGCAGGCCAGCGAGGCTCAGGGGGCGGCCTACAAGAGCTGTATGGCAGGCCACGGCATTGAAGTGACCGTGCGCCGCCGCAATGGAACGACGTTCTGATCAGCTGCTTGCTGTTCCGAGTGAGCCCTCAAGCTGCGTCTACCGCTTCTTCCACCCGCCGCGCTTTCCCGGAGCACCGCCGGTCGAGCGCGGGGCGGGGCCGAATTCGGGGCCGGACTCGCGGGAGTTGGTCGGCTGGATGATCTTGCTGCTGCCGCCGAAGGGCTTTGGCGGCAGCTTGGCATTGGGACGGTAGGGCAGGGATTCCGGGCCGTGCATCTCGTCGAGATGGGGCTTGTGGACTTTGGAGGCGCTGCGTGAGCCGCCGCTGAGGATATCGTCGAGCGATGGCGCGAGCGGGTCGCGGTTGCCGGACTTGCCACGGCCGCCGCGACTCGTGGGCCCCCCTCCCTGACCCTCCCCCACGAGGGGGGAGGGAACGGAGGGACCGCCGGTGCGGGACGAGGAGCTCCGGGCAGAGCCCCGTCCCTTCATCGCTGTGGTCGGCAAATTGGCGGCGTCGCCGTATTTCCTGGTGCCGGCATAGGCGCCGGCCTTGCCCTGCACGGTGCGCTGCTTGGCGGTGGGATCGTCGACGACGGCGAGCTCGGTGGCGCGCAGGCGCTTGACCTCGTCGCGCAGGCGGGCCGCCTCTTCGAAGTTGAGATCCGCGGCGGCTTCGCGCATGCGGGTTTCGAGATCGGCCAGCACGGTCTCGAAATTGTGCCCGATCGAGATCACGTCGTCGGTGGTGGTGCCTCCGCCGGTCTCGACCAGCACGTGGTCGCGCTCATAGACCGAGTTGAGGATGTCGCCGATCGACTTCTTGACGCTCTCCGGCGTGATGCCGTGGGCCGTGTTGTACTCGACCTGCTTCTCGCGGCGACGGTTGGTCTCGGCGATGGCGCGCTCCATCGAGCCGGTCATCTGGTCGGCGTAGAGGATCACCTTGCCGTCGACGTTGCGGGCGGCGCGGCCGATGGTCTGGATCAGCGAGGTCTCGCTGCGCAGAAAACCTTCCTTGTCGGCGTCGAGGATGGCGACCAGCGCGCATTCGGGAATGTCGAGGCCCTCGCGCAGCAGGTTGATGCCGACCAGCGCATCGAACGCGCCGAGCCGGAGGTCCCGGATGATCTCGATGCGCTCGATCGTGTCGATGTCGCTGTGCATGTAGCGGACGCGGATGCCCTGCTCGTGCAGATATTCGGTGAGGTCCTCGGCCATGCGCTTGGTCAGCACCGTGATCAGCGAGCGATAGCCCTTCTGCGCGGTGGCGCGGACCTCGCCGAGCAGATCGTCGACCTGGGTGCGGGCGGGACGGATGTCGACCGGCGGGTCGATCAGTCCGGTCGGACGGATGACCTGCTCGACGAACACGCCACCGGCCTCGTTCAGCTCCCAGCCGCCGGGCGTCGCGGAGACGGCCACCGTCTGCGGCCGCATCATGTCCCATTCCTCGAACCGCAACGGGCGGTTGTCCATGCAGGAGGGCAGGCGGAAGCCGTATTCAGCCAAGGTCGCCTTGCGGCGGAAGTCGCCGCGGAACATGCCGCCGATCTGCGGGATGGTGACGTGGCTCTCGTCGGCGAACACCAGCGCATTGTCGGGCACGTATTCGAACAGGGTCGGCGGCGGCTCGCCGGGGCGGCGGCCGGTCAGATAGCGCGAATAGTTCTCGATGCCGGCGCAACTTCCGGTCGCTTCCATCATCTCGATGTCGAAGGTGGTGCGCTGCTCCAGCCGCTGCGCCTCCAGCAGGCGGCCCTGGGCGTGCAACTGGTCGAGCCGGATCTTGAGCTCGTGCTTGATCGACTTGATCGCCTGCACCAGGGTCGGCCGCGGCGTGACATAGTGCGAATTGGCGTAGACCTTGATGAATTCGAGCTCGTCCTGCTTGTGGCCGGTGAGCGGATCGAACTCCTCGATATTCTCGACGGTGTCGCCGAACAGGTTCACCCGCCAAGCGCGGTCCTCGTAGTGCGCCGGGAAGATGTCGACGACGTCGCCGCGCACCCGAAAGGTGCCGCGAGTGAAATCGTGCTGGGTGCGCTTGTATTGCAGAGCGACCAGATCGGCGATCAGCTGGCGCTGGTCGATGCGCTCGCCCTTCTTCAGCGCAAAGGTCATCGCGGTGTAGGTCTCGACCGAGCCGATACCGTAGATGCAGGACACCGAGGCGACGATGATGACGTCGTCCCGCTCCAGCAGCGCACGCGTCGCGGCGTGGCGCATCCGGTCGATCTGCTCGTTGATCGAGGAGTCCTTCTCGATATAGGTGTCGGTGCGCGGGACGTAGGCCTCGGGCTGGTAATAGTCGTAATACGAGACGAAGTACTCGACCGCATTGTCCGGGAAGAAGCTCTTGAACTCGCCATAGAGCTGCGCAGCGAGCGTCTTGTTGGGGGCGAGAATGATCGCCGGGCGCTGTGTCGCCTCGATCACCTTGGCCATGGTGTAGGTCTTGCCCGAGCCGGTGACGCCGAGCAGCACTTGGGTGCGGTCGTTGCGATTGATGCCCTCGACCAGTTCCGCGATCGCCTGCGGCTGATCGCCCTTGGGCTCGTAGGCCGATTTGATCTCGAAGCGGACGCCGCCTTCCGACTTGTCCGGGCGTGGCGGCCGATGGGGCGTCCACAGTTTCAGCGAGCCGTCGTCCCTGCGGAACTCGGGGCGGCCCTCGCGGATCAGGGCCTCCAGCGCCTCGGCCGTGGCCTTGACCCCCAGCGCCTCCATCTTGTTGCGCGGCGGTCGCGCCAGCGCCTCCTCGTCATCCTCGGCGGTCGGCAGCCCGAGCTGCCGCGCCAGCTCGGGATCGAGCGTCGGGATGGTGGCGGCCGTGCCGTATGTCGCCTGCGGAGCTTCAGCGAGGCCGGTCAGCGCCTGGCTTTCATCCGTGGTGCTCGACCCGTCATCTCCCGGCGTCGCGGCGGCGCCGTCCGCAGCCGCGAGCGGACGAGCTCCAGCCGGCGGGGGATTGGGCCGCAGCGGCATCGGATGGTCGGCTGCATCGCGGCCGGCGATATCGGCCCCCTTGCCTTTGGTCGACGCGCGGGCACGATGCGCGGCCGCCTCGCCGCCGCTGCGACGGTCCCACGAATTGTCGGGCGGCGGCTTCAATCCCGTTGAGGAACCGATGCCGCTCTCGCCCCGATTGATGGCGGGGTTGAGCAGTTCGGCGAGCGCCGGCGCGATCGGCTGCACGTCCGGGCGGTGCGCTTTGGATTTCGGAGTTCGGCCAGGCTTCTTGGGAGTGTCGGAGGTCTTCGCCATGCGCCGAATATGGGACCGGAGGCGCCGACATGAAAGAGCGATTGCACGACAGCCAGCACCTTGCTGACAGCATGGTGGCAGCAGCACGGCTTGTGGACAAGTCGCCGGCGCAGGGCGCCCGGCGGTGCCGGATCATCCCCGGACGGAGTGGCGGCGCCGCAGGGCGCCGCCACGACGACGCTAATGACGGGTCGGAGGCTCGACGATGTCGAGATGGACGCCCTGGCAGGCGACGCATTGCAGCGCCCAATACTCGGAACCGCCGCGGCCATTGATGACGCTCAGAATGCTCAGTTCCCCATCGCAATCAGGGCATCGCGTTCGAACGGAGTAGGTCAGGTGTTTGAGGGCAGGCTCAGCCATGAATTGCAGTCCGCATTACCAATACGCTTGGCATTTCGAATGATGGGTATGAATGCTCGGATCGACGTGGCTTCGGTAAGCTCCTACTGTCGGAGATTGCTCCGTACCGCGCTATCCGTCTTTTCACGGGGTTTGGTCGATATCTTGGATCGGCTGCAAATCCGCCGCACTATGACCACCGCGTGCGGAACCGGTCGATATGACTCTTGGCGTCGGCCACGGCCCTATCTGCATCCGACCATGCAAAGCCGACCTCGACCGAGGGAAACGAAACACCATTAATCACCACAGGAGACATATCGACGCGGCGGATTCGTGCGTGCCACAAGCCGCGCCCTGCTTCGAAGGATTCTATGGCAAAATCTTCGTACAAGTTCGTCATTGTCCAGCCCTGGATATGATGAACGGCGATGACAGCATTAATACGTCGAACTACATGTGAACGGGTTCACACCGCTGCATCTTTTTTGCTGGCCTCCTTGCGCTGAGAATTCCGTGTCGCGGACAGTGCCGCCGCCTGCATGATCCAGCGCCGGAAGGCGGTGAAGTCGCGCTGGCCAGCTTGAAAGCTGCGATAGACGAGATACCAACGCTCGCCTTTTGGCACCGTCAGAGCAAAGGGTGCGACCAAACGTCCGGCGGCGAGATCGTCATCGATGTAGGGGCGGATGCCCATCGCGACGCCAAGCCCGTCGATAGCCGCTTGCAGCGCATGGCCGTAATACTGAAACTCCGTACCTCGTGCTGTGATGCGCGAGACTCCGGCAGCCTTCAACCAAAGTGACCAGTCCTCGGCGGCATGGGACACCCGCAGCAGGCTTGGTCCTTTGAGGTCACTCGGTCGCTTCAGGGTTGCAGCCAGCCGCGGCGTGCATACCGGCACGAGGTCGGCGGCAAACAGCGGTTCGGCGACGAGCCCCGGCCAGGCGCCATCGCCCAGTCGGATGCCGCAGCTCCAATCGTCGCCAAACGGCACGGCCGCGCCGCCGGTGGTGATGCGCACCTCGATGTCGGGCTCCTCCTCGCTGAAATCGGCGAGCCGCGGGATCAGCCATTTCATCGCGAAGGTCGGTCCGACGCCCAGCGTCAGCACGCGCATCGACGACGGCGCCATGATCTGCGCGGTCAGGCTGGACAACGCGTCGAAGATCGGGGTGAGCCCGCTCTGATAGGCGCGGCCGGCCGCGGTGAGCGCCAGCCGGTTGGCCTTGCGCTCGAACAGGACGACGCCGAGGCGCTGCTCCAGCAGGTTGACCATGCGGCTGATCGCGGCGGCCGAGACGTTGAGCTCGGTGCCCGCCGCGGCGAAGCTGCCGGTGCGGGCTGCCGCCTCGAATGCCTTGATGCCGTTCAGAAACAGAAGCCGCCGCATGCCAGCCCTCAGGAAAACTGATGGAGGGCAAGATAACTCGGTTTGTGCCGCGGCCGCCAGTGCGACATCCTCGCTTGCAGAGGAGATCAGCCATGTCGCCCGTCCTGATTGCAGCGCTCGGATTACTGATGGTGGCAACGGCCTTTCTGTCGGGTCTGTTCGGCATGGCCGGCGGGCTGATCCTGATCGGTGTTCTGCTCGCGATCCTGCCGCTGCCGGCGGCCATGGTCCTGCATGCGATCACCCAGATGGCGTCCAATGGCTGGCGCGCGGTGCTGTGGCGCCGCCATATCCGCTGGCGGCCGGTCGCGGTGTATCTGATCGGCTGCGCGCTGGCGCTCGGCCTCTGGGCGCTGGTGCGCTACGTGCCGGACAAGCCGGTGGCGCTGCTGCTGCTCGGCGTCACGCCATTCATGGCGCGGCTGTTGCCGGCCGGACTCAGGCCCGATCCGGACAGTGTCTGGCAGGGTGCGATCTATGGCACGATCTGCATGGGGCTGATGCTGATGACCGGCGTGTCCGGTCCGCTGCTCGATACCTTCTTTCTCGGCGCGCGCTTCGACCGCAGGTCGATCGTTGCGACGAAGGCCACGTGCCAGGTCGCAAGCCACCTGACCAAGCTGATCTATTTCGGCGGCATCATCGATCAGGCCGCCAGTCTCGACCCCATGCTCGCGATGATCGCGGTGATGGCCTCGATGCTCGGCACGACACTGGCGCGGCGGCTGTTGGAGTCGATGAGCGAGCAGCAGTTCAGGACCTGGGCGAACCGCATCATCACGGTCGTGGCGAGCTACTACATTCTTTATGCCGGCTGGCTGATGCTGATCGCCCAGCGGTCCATTGCAGCCGAATGAGGACAGCATGAGCACGAATGTGGATCCCCTGGTGCTGGACTTCGTCGAATGGGTCGCGCGCGCGCCGCGCCGCCATGCCGAGGTGATCGAGACCTGGCGCACAAGCTGTCCCCGGCTGACGATCTGGGAGGATGCGGCCGACGCCGGCTATGTGACCCGCACGGCCATCGGCGGCGCAGGGCTGGTCGTCGCGGTCACCGCGGCGGGCGCGCAGCTGTTGCGCGACAATGGCCGCTGCATCGGCTAGAAAACGCCGTGACACGGGGAGAGGCCGGGACATGGTACCGAAGACATGGCACTGAAGCTGTTCGAACTTGTCGGCACCGATGCTGGCCGCCCATTCAGTCCGTTCTGCTGGCGCTCGCGGCTGGCCCTGGCCCATAAGGGCTTGAGCGCGGAGTCGATCCCCTGGCGCTTCACCGAGAAGAGCGCGCTGGCGCCGTACGGATCGGAGAAGGTGCCCGTGATGCTCGACCGCGATCGCGCGGTGGCCGATTCCTGGATCATCGCGACCTATCTGGAGGACACCTATCCGGACCGGCCGTCGCTGTTCGGTGGCGCCGGCGGCCGCGCGATGGCGCGGTTCCTCAACGCGTGGGGCGACATCGCCATCGTCGGCGGCATTTTCCCGCTCATCATTGCCGATATTCCGAACAACCTGGCCACCGTCGACGCCGCTTATTTCCGTCAGTCGCGCGAGGCGCGGTTCGGCAAGCGTCTCGAAGAGATCATGGCGCCGCGCGACCAGGCGGTCGTGGGGTTCCGCAAGTCGCTGGAGCCGCTGCGCCAGACGCTGAAGACGCAGCCCTTCCTCGGCGGCGACGCGCCCAATTATGCCGATTACATCGTGTTCGGCGGCTTCCAATGGGCGCGAGTGGTAAGCCCGTTCCGGCTGCTGGAGGAGACCGACAGCGTCTACGCCTGGCGCGAGCGGCTGCTCGACGCGTTCGACGGATTGGCCCGCAACTCGCCGGGCTATCCGGTCTAGAGCGACGCGCGCGGCCTTCGTTCGCGCCACGCCGCCAATCCATGCTCCAGTTCGCGACCGCCGACGAGGCGCCCGAACTGCTCGCCTTCGACCTGAAGCCCCTCGCCGATGGCCATGTTGAGCCCGCGGGTCGCGGCGGTGATGACGCTCGTGACGGCCTCGGGGCCATGGCGGATGATGCGCTGGGCCAGTTCGCGCGCGGCCGGCAACATCTGGTCGTGTGGCACGACCGCGTTGACGAGGCCGATCTCCGCTGCGCGCTGCGCCGGGATCGCGTCGCCGGTCAGCAGCAGTTCGAGGCCGCGCTTGCGGCCCACCAGCCGCGGCAGCCGCTGCGTGCCGCCAAAGGTCGGAGGCATGCCGAGGCGGATTTCCGACTTGGCAAAGCTGGCGCGCGTGCTCGCGACCGCCAGATGCACGGCCTCCGTGATCTCGCAGCCGCCGCCGAAGGCGAGCCCGTTGACCGCGGCAATGATCGGCTTCGGGAAGGCCTCCAATCGCGATGTCATGGCCTGGCCGCGGCGGACGAAGTCGCGCAAGGCGACGCTGCGGCCATCGCCGACGCTCGCGGCGAATTCGTGGATGTCGGCGCCGGCCGAGAACGCCCGGTCGCCGGCGCCGGTGAGGATGATCGCCCTGACGCCGGCGTCGGTCTCGATGCGGTCGAGCATGGCCATCAGCGCGTCGATCAATCGGTAGCTGAGCGCGTTGAGGCGCTCCGGACGATTGAGGGTGAGCAGGGCGATGCGGTCGGTGATGTCGAGCAGAACGGTGTCGGTCATGGCGGCTCCTCGCGCGCTGGCAGCGAACGCCGGGAGACTAGGCGCCGTGACGCTCAACGTATATTCACTGGTCAGTATACTTAAGGTGCCGTCATGACCCGTTCCTCCGAGGCGACCCGGACGCGCATCCTCGCCGCCGCGAGCCGGCTGTTCTATGCCGAAGGCATCCGCGCCGTCAGCGTCGATGCGGTGGCGGAGAAGGCAGCGATCACCAAGAAGACTCTGTACTATCATTTCCGCAGCAAGGACGATCTGGTCGCGGCCTATCTGGCGGCGCGCGACCAGCCCAATCTGGAGCTGTTCAAGCGCTGGTTCGAGGAGACCCCGGGAGCGCTGCCCGACAAGCTGGCCGGTCTCTTCCGGCAGCTTGCGCGCGCCGCGCGGCATCCCAAATGGCGCGGCTGCGGCTTCCTGCGCACGACGGCGGAGCTGGCCAATCTGCCCGGTCATCCCGCGATCCGAATCGGCGCCGCGCACAAGAAGAAGTTCGAGGCCTGGCTGCAGGCAGTGTTCGAAGCCGAAGGGATCAGCGGCGCCGCCGAGCTCGCGCGGCAGATGCTGCTGCTGCTCGACGGATCGTTCGCGGTCGTGCTGCTGCACCGGGACGCCAGCTACATGGAGAGTGCCGGCGAGGCGGCGCGGTCGCTGGTTGCCGCGGCCCTGCCGCAGCGTTCGCGATCGGGGCCGACGCGCAAGCGGGCCGCTGCGCGCCGAAGCAGCTAGATAATAGTCATGTCGGCGATGCCAGCTGCAGGCGCTCTCCGAGCAGTTCGCGGACGGCGTCGAGATGCGGCAGCACCGCCACGCATGTCGCGCGCGAGCGATCGGTCGGTGGCACGATGTCCGGCACCATCAGCGTGATCGCGCCCGCAGCATGCGCCGCAGCGACGCCGGGATTGGAATCCTCGATCGCCACGCAGGCTGGCGCGCGCGTGCCGAGGCGTTGCGCGGCGAGCAGATACAGATCCGGATGCGGCTTGGCGCGACTGACATCGTCCCGGGTCAATACCGCATCGAACCGATGATCGATGCCGGCCAGGCGAAGATGCTCGGCGGCCGTGTTGCGCGACGACGAGGTCACGACCGCCTTGGGCAGGCCGGCGGCGTCGATCGCATCGAGCAGATCGATGACGCCGCGCTTCAGCGGCATGCCGGCCTGCAGGATCTCGGCGGTCTTGGCGGCAAACAGGCGGTTGACTTCGACGAGCGGAAAGTTGTCGCCGAAATGGTCGCGCAAGGTGCGCTCGTTGTCAGGCCCGGGAATTCCGATCATCGCGTGACAGAGCTCGACAACGCCGTCGTGATAGCCGAGCGCATTCAGCGCTGCGATCGATGCCTCGAGGTAGACCTGCTCGGTGTCGAGCAGTGTTCCGTCCATGTCGAGCAAAACGGCTTCGACGTGCCAGCGCGTCATGAGCGCGGCTCCGCTTCGCCCGCCAACCTGGCCAGGCAGCGCGCGCACAGGCAGTCCTTGAACCGGCTCTGTCCGCCGGCCGGCAGCGGCAGGCGCACGGTTTCCTCGAAGCACCAGCATGCGCCGCCGGGATCGCAGGTGAATTCCGCGCCACACGACTCGCAGCTCAATTGCCGCGCGGTAACCTTTGCTAAACGATTTGTCATGTTCGGAACCACGTCCCGGCAGTCCTTTTCATGTCCGGTTCATCTGCTCCGGCAAGTATAGTCCGTGACAATCTGCCGCGCTATCGCAGTCTGGATGCGGCATGAGCACGCTCCCCGCGATGATCTGCGCAAGGGGGCTCGCTGATGAGGATTTGCCATGGCGCGTGATCCACAAGGCGCTCTGATCGCGCTGAACCGCTTCGGCTTCGGCGCGCGCGGCGGCGCCTCCGGCGATCTGATGAATGCGGCGTCTGATCCGCGCGGCTTCGTCAAGGCCGAGCTGGCCCGTCCGAATGGCGCGCTCCTGGAACTGCCCGGCCTGCAGGCGACGCCTGTCCTCGCCGAGGCCGTGTTTGCCTATCAGGATGAGGTCAAGCGGGCGCGCGAAGCCGCCGCCAAGTCAGATGCGTCGCCGGAGCAGCCGGGCCAGGCGCGCAACCCGCCGGCCACTGGCGCCGATCTGCCGATGGCGTCGCCGTCGCCCGCCGCCCCGCAGGCGGCAAGCCTGTCGCCTCAGGCTGGCGAGGCCGCGCCGGCGATGCAGGCGGTCCAAGCCAAGCCGCAGCCGCAGCAGCCGCCCAACGTTGTCCAGAAGACCTTCCGCACCGAGGCGCTGGCGCGGCTGCAGCGCGCGGTGCTGGCCGATTGCGGCGTGACGGAACGCCTGGTGGCGTTCTGGTCGAACCATTTCTGCATCTCGGCCGGCAAGGGCGAGCTGGCGCGGATGTGGGCGGGGGCGTTCGAGCGCGAGGCGATTCGGCCGCATGTGCTCGGGCGCTTCGCCGACATGCTCAAGGCGGTCGAGCAGCATCCGGCGATGCTGTTCTTCCTCGACAACCAGGAATCGCTCGGACCGGACTCGCGCGCCGGGCAGAACCGCAAGCGTGGTCTGAACGAAAATCTCGCGCGCGAGATCATGGAGCTGCATACGCTCGGCGTCGGCGGCGGCTACACCCAGGAAGACGTGACATCGCTGGCGCGCATCATCACCGGCTGGAGCTTTGCCGGGCGCAACAGCCGCAACGCAGCCCCCGGCAGTTTCGTCTTCAACGCCAATGCGCATCAGCCGGGGCCGCAGACCCTGCTCGGCAAGGTCTATCCGGATGACGGCGTGGCCCAGGGCGAGGCGGCGCTCGCCGACATCGCGCGTCATCCCTCGACCGCGAAGTTCATCGCCACCAAGCTCGCGCGCCACTTCGTGGCCGACGATCCGCCGCCTGCGCTGGTGGCGCGCCTCGAAGCGGTGTTCAAGACCCACGACGGCGATCTCAGGGCGGTGACATCGGCGTTGATCGATGCCGACGAAGCCTGGTCGGCACCGCTGACCAAGATCCGCTCGCCTTACGAGTTCCTGATCGCAGGCGGCCGGCTGCTGTCGCGCGTGCCTGAAGATCCCGGCTTCTATCTCAACGCTCTGAATACGCTCGGCCAGCCCTTGTGGGCGCCGGCGGGGCCGAACGGATTTGCCGACACCAATGCGATGTGGGCGGCGCCCGAAGGCATGAAGCTGCGGCTCGACCTCTCGGCGCAGCTCGCGTCGCGTCTCGGCAACAATCTCGATCCGCGCGACATGCTGGAGCTCGTCGCGGGCGACGCCGCCTCCGCCGATACAAGGCGCACGATCGAGCGCGCCGAACAGCGCCAGCAGGCGCTGGCGCTGCTGCTGATGTCGCCGGAATTCCAGAGGAGATGACAATGGAGCAGATCAGGACGACGCTGTTGAGCTCGCGGCGCCACGTGCTGCTGGCCGGCGCCTCCTTTGCGGCCTGGGCCTATCTGCCGAAATTCGCCCGCGCCGCCGATCAGCGCGATCCGCGGCTGATCGTGGTGATCCTGCGCGGCGCGCTCGACGGGCTCGCTACCGTCGCGCCGATCGGCGATCCCGATTATGCCGGGCTGCATGGCGCGATCGCGCTGACCGCCGACGGGCCGCATCCGGCGCTGCCGCTGGATGCGTTCTTCGCGCTGCATCCGTCGATGCCGGAATTTGGGCGCATGTATCGCGACCAGCAGGCCGCGGTGATCCATGCGGTCGCGACGCCCTATCGCGAGCGCTCGCATTTCGATGGCCAGGATGTGCTCGAAAGCGGCTTCGCAGGGCCCGGCCGGGTGCAGTCCGGCTGGCTCAACCGCGCCCTGGAGGCATTGCCGCGTGGCGTGCGGGTGTCGAGCGCGCTCGCGGTCGGGCCGACCGCGCCGCTGGTGCTGCGCGGTGCCGCGCCGACCGTCGGCTGGGCGCCGGTGACGTTGCCGCAAGCCGACGACGACACCGCGATGCGGCTGGTCGAGCTCTATACGCATCGTGATCCCGCGCTGGCGGCGGCGCTGTCGCAAGGGCTGAAGCTGGAGAAGGTCGCGTTCGGCGACGACATGAAGCCGAAGCCGGGCGGCAACCAGATCGCGGCGATGCGCCAGGTGGCGCGCGGCGCGGCGAAGCTGATGGCCGCGGATGATGGTCCGCGCATCGCGGCGCTGGCGTTCGACGGTTGGGACACCCATGCCAATGAAGGCGGCGCGGTCGGCCGGCTGGCGCAATTGCTGTCGGGCCTCGATGGCGCGCTCGCCGAATTCGAGAGCGGGCTGGGCGCGCGCTGGCGCGATACGGTGGTCGTCGTCGCCACCGAATTCGGGCGCACCGCGAAGATCAACGGCACCCAGGGCACCGATCACGGCACCGGCACCATCGCGCTGCTGGCCGGCGGCGCAGTCAAGGGCGGCCGGGTGATCGCCGAGTGGCCGACACTCAAGACCGCGAGCCTCTATCAGGGCCGCGACCTCGCGCCGACGACGGATCTGCGCGCGGTTTTCAAGGGCGTGCTCGCCGATCATCTCGGCCTCGGCGAGCGCGCGCTCGGCGAGAGCGTGTTTCCGGACAGTGCTGCCGTGAAGCCGATCAAGGGGCTGGTGGCGTAAAGCGGGACGCCCCATCCGAGCCTCTCGCAATGGCCGACGATCGCCGCAGGCGCATCGCGCGGCGAAGTCTGCTATTCCTGAACGCAGCGGCACATCATCCAGGAGATCAGCATGTTCATCGCCATGAATCGTTTTCGCGTCGCCAAGGGCTCGGAGTCTGCCTTCGAGCAGGTCTGGCTGTCGCGCGACAGCCATCTCGACAAGGTGCCCGGCTTTGTCGAGTTTCATCTGCTGAAGGGACCGGAGGCCGAGGACCACACGCTCTATGCCTCGCACACGATCTGGGCGTCGAAAGCTGCCTTCGAGGATTGGACCAAGTCGGAAGCCTTCCGTGCTGCCCATAAAGGGGCCGGGGACAACAAGCCGCTTTATCTCGGACCGCCGCAGTTCGAAGGCTTCGAGGTGCGCCAGACGGTCGGCGGAAAGAAGTAGGACGTCGCTCGGGATCGCATTCGGCTGAGGCAATCCCTTCACGCAAAAAAATGCGGCCCCGGTCAGAGACGGCGACTGACGGGGACCGCTGAACGCGTGATCGGTGACGGGGGGTGATCAGGCGCCCCTTGAAGGGTAGGCCCGTGACGTGACCATTGCATGACAGCGGGTCTACAACGTCTTGCGATAGACGATGAAGCCCGAGCGCTCGGCGACCTTGTTGTAGAGCGCCTGGGCTGTGGTGTTGGTCTCGTGCGTCTGCCAATACGCCCGCGGAGAGCCGGCCCGCCGCGCCTCTGTGTAGACCGCTTCGATCAGCGCGCGACCGACACCCTTGCCGCGTGCGGCTTCGCTCGTGAACAGGTCGTTGAGATAGCAGATCGGTGCGATCGTCGTGGTGGTGCGGTGAAACAGGTAATGAACGAGACCGATCAGCTTGCCGTCCTGCTCGGCCACCAGCGCATGCACCGGCTCATCAGCATCGAAGAAGCGCGCCCATGTTGTCGCGGTCACCTCGGGCGGCAACGCGGTCGGTCCCGAACGGCCATAGAAGCTGTTATAGCCGTCCCACAAAGGCAGCCAGCGATCATAGTCCTCGTGCGCGATGGCACGTATCATGGGAGAGGAATGCATCAATGAGCCGCCATCGGTTGCTATGCCAAAGGCTCTCTCGATACGTCCTGCATCGCTTGTGATCAATCCATGATCAATCAGTAAGTCCGTTCTCTGTTGGAAACTGCGTCAGTTGCGCTTGAACCGTTCCGCCGCCTTCACTGAGCGGAGAGAGCGAAAGCTCGCCCTTCCGCTCGATCAGGATCAGCAGTGACGCCGCCAGCAGGATCGCGAGTGCCAGGGTCACGGCAACGATTACGACCGTTGATTTCATCGCCATTTGGAGCGCGAGACAATCATCGCCTGTTGTCGCGAAAACTGCGAAGGGTTTTCAAAAAAGTCTGCGGCTAAGTCGACATCAGGGCGCGGATGGAGAGCGTCGCGATGGTGACGATGCTTATGCCCAGCGATAGCGTGCCAGCTGCGATGCAGGCGGCGACGATGCTGGTCAGCCGCGGCGACAGAGTCAGCGTTGCATTGCCGTGAAAGCCGCCGGCGCGAAACGAGCCGTCGGGACGTTCAAGCAGGGACAGCGAGGAATGACCTCGGATCCCTGACAGACTCGGAACGGAAGCACGATGCCACCCATACATGACCTCGAATCCCTCACCCCTACATGCGCGAGCGAATCACTCGCGGAGGTAAATTCTGCAGTAATGACAGGCAGGAATGCGGCGGTGGCGGGCCAAAAGCGGCAAAACAATGGCGCTGGCGGTATTTGTTCCCACCATTCCGTGTGTTTTCTCCGCTATTCTACGGGCGGTCGGTAGTCTTACGGATCTCGCGCGATCGGTGTCCGCTCAATCGTAATCGGCGGCGATGCCGGCGGAGTCGATCATCGCCGGTTGCCAATCCATGGCGACGAAGCCCGGCGCCTGCTCGACCCGCCGCAGCCAGCTGCGGATTCTTGGAAAGGTCGACAGATCGAAGTCGCAGCGGTCGGCCACATGCGTGTAGCCGTAGAGAGCGATGTCGGCGACGGTCAGCTGCCTGGCTGCGAAGTAGTCGTTGGTCTTGAGATGATTCTCCATCACCTGCAGCGCTGCATAGCCGCGCTCCATCCAGTCCTCCAGTGCATGTGTCTGCAGGTCGCGCCCGCCCTTCACCAGCAGCAGCCAGAAATAGGCAGCCCCGATGTTGGGCTCCAGCGCGTGCTGCTCGAAGAACATCCATTGCAGCGCCTCGGCGCGCTCGATGCGCGATTCCGGCACCAGCGGCGTGCCGCCGGCGACGTACCACAGGATCGCATTGGACTCGGCGATGTAACGATCCTCTCCGACCTCGAGCAGGGGCACCTGGCCACTGGGATTCTTGGCGAGGAATTCAGGTGTGCGGCTCTCCCCGCGCAGAATGTCGATCTCGATCGCCTGATAGGGCGCGTTCAGCAACGCCAGCGCAAGGCGAACCTTGTAGCTATTGCCTGAGCGCTGCATGGAATAGAGCTTGTACATCCGGCCAATATCGAGTTCGAGGAATCGTTCAGTCGCAGAATCATGCATTCGGACGCCAGATCGTCCCGCAATGCGGCCAGACAATGATGCCGAAGGGCCGAGGCCGCAAGAGCCGGCGGATGGAAAAAGTCGAAAAGCGCTACTGCAGTGCACGCGCAGACAACAACTTTCCAACAGCGTCAAACAATCGAGATCACGCTTGTGCGATGCGCGCGTGTCCGCTGATCTCGGAGGCGCGATCACCCTGCGCGCGGAGCAGAGTGAGGGCGAACAGCGCGATCAGCACCATGAGGCCGAGCGGCACCGTGGTCAGCCCGGCGACGCTACGCGACAGCAGCGGCACGATCCAGGCTGCGCCGAGCGCGCTGATCTCATAGTCGCGAAAGCCGCATGCGAGGCCGTGACGAACGAAGAAGATGATCGCGACCGCCGTGACCACGAGGTCGTAGTCGAGCACATAGGGGGTTGCCAGCAGGCTTGCGCTTGCCAGCGCCGAAGCCTTGAGATCGAAGGCCGCTTCGCTCCGCCACAGCCAGGCGAGGCCGGTCGCGAGCGACAGGGCCATGATGGTCTGCACCGTGTAGGCGGTCTTGACATCGGCGCCCCAATGGCGCGCGGCTGAGAACGCCGACTGGATCTTTTCCCAGCCCGTGCCGCCTTGTTCGAGCACCACGTTCTGTGTGAACGTCATGGACTGAAAGAAGGCGTGCCAGACATCGCCGCCGAGCGCAGCAAAGCTGATCACAACCAGGGCGGAGACGGTGATGCCGGCTGCCGTGATCGTCGACCAGCGTCCGCCTGCGACGAGAGCCACAGGGATGAGCATGCCGAATTGCGGCTTGTAGGCGAGAAGCCCGATCAGAATTCCGGCCACCCACGGCCTGCGTTCGATCAGCAGCAGCGCACCACCGAGCAGTGCCGCCGTGAAGAAGGCGTTCTGCCCATGGCCGATGTTTACGAACACCGCCGGGAACGCGGCTGAAACCAGCAGCGTCTCGGGGCGCGGCAGGATCGCGCGCATGACGGCAAGGTAGGCAAGCAGGCTCGACACCACCCACAGCGCGAGCCCGCCGGCATAGGGCAGCATGGCGGTGATGGCGGCGACGGCGAAGAAGAACGGCGGATAGTGCCAGCCGAAGAACGGCACGTCCCGGCCATGGAAGACGGCCTTTTCCGTCGCGTGCTGCAGCGGCGGATCGTAGGCGTCAGCCGCCTTGCCCTGAAGGGTCAGCACGCCTGCCGCATAGACGTTGGAGAAGTCCGTGCCGATCGGCTTGCCGTGACGGTCGATCAGTCCGTCGGACAGCGCGATCCAGCCGGCGATCGTGGCCATGGTGAAGGCCAGCAGGATCCAGCTGTAGGACTTGATCCGCGCGGCCGTCAGCCAGTCGCCGGATCGCAGGGCGCACCCGATATCGGTCATCTCGGCCTGAAGAAATGGACAATCGTTCAGGCAGCCTAGCGGGGCGGCTTTAACGTTCTCTAAAGTCTTGGGAGCCATGTGCCCAAGCTTCTTGCGATGCCGCGCTGCGGGCCTTAAAAGCAGGCGTTTCCCTGACATGACCGGTCGTGGCCCGAATGGGGTGATCCACGACGCCTGCATAGGAGCTGATGATGTCCTTTCTCGCCGCTGCGCTCGACCGTGTTAAGCCGTCCGCGACCATCGCGGTCACGGATAAAGCGCGTGTCCTCAAAGCGGCGGGGCGCAATGTCATCGGCCTCGGCGCCGGCGAGCCGGATTTCGACACGCCTGACAACATCAAGGACGCCGCCATCAAGGCGATCCAGGCTGGCAAGACCAAGTACACCGCGGTCGACGGCATCCCTGAGCTGAAGGAAGCCATCATCGGCAAGTTCCAGCGCGAGAACGGGCTCACCTACAAGCCGAACCAGGTGATCGTCGGCGTCGGCGGCAAGCAGGTGCTTTATAATGCACTGATGGCGACCATCAATCCGGGCGACCAGGTGATCATCCCGGCGCCGTATTGGGTCAGCTATCCGGAGATGGTGGCGCTCGCCGGCGGCGAGCCCGTGCCGGTGGTCTGCACGGCCGCCCATGGCTTCAAGCTGCAGCCGGAGGCGCTGGAGAAGGCGATCACGCCGAAGACCAAATGGCTGATCCTGTGCTCGCCGTCGAACCCGACCGGCGCCGCCTATACCAAGGCCGAACTGAAGGCGCTCACCGAGGTGCTGGTCAAGCATCCGCATGTCTGGATCATGACCGACGACATGTATGAGCACCTCGTCTATGACGACTTCGTCTTCACGACTCCGGCGCAGGTCGAGCCGTCGCTGTTCGACCGTACGCTGACCGTGAACGGCGTCTCCAAGGCCTATTGCATGACCGGCTGGCGCATCGGCTATGCCGGCGGCCCGGCCAACCTCATTAAGGCCATGGCGACGATCCAGTCGCAGTCGACCTCGAATCCGTGCTCGATCGCGCAATGGGCGGCCGTGGAGGCCTTGAACGGTCCGCAGGATTTCATCCCGGCGAACAACAAGGTGTTCAAGGAGCGCCGCGATCTGGCGGTGTCGATGTTGAACCAGGCGAGCGGCATCGAATGCCCGCGGCCCGAAGGCGCGTTCTATGTCTATCCGTCCTGCGCCGGCACGATCGGCAAGACCGCGCCGTCCGGCAAGGTCATCGACAATGACGAGACATTCGTCACCGAGTTGCTGGAAACCGAGGGCGTGGCCGTGGTGCACGGCTCGGCCTTCGGCCTCGGCCCGGCGTTCCGCATCTCCTACGCCACCAAGACGTCGGATCTCGAGGAGGCCTGCAAGCGCATCCAGAGGTTCTGCGGCAATCTGAGGTAATCCGGCAACAGCCGCTCTCGATTCTCCTGCAGCCAAGTTCCGCACCAAAAGGCGCCATGTTTTCAACATGGCGCCTTTCTCTTGTCGGGCGGCAAGTGTGCTGGCTTGGGGTTGGAGTGGGATGCGGCTGCTCGTGCTGTCGATCGTGTTGCTCGGGGTGCTCGCCCCGCTCGCGCAGGCCCATGCAGCCCGGCCCATGCGGGCCGGCGTGCTCGAATGCGAGGGGCGCAGGACCTCGGGCAAGCTCGTGATGTCCCAGGCTCGACTGCGCTGCGTGTTTCGCAGCGAGGGCCGCCAGCCGGAGCGCTATGTCGCCAAGGTCCGCCGCTATGGTCTTGATCTCGGGCTGACCGACGAGACCAGGATGGCGTGGGCGGTCAACGCACCCGTCAACGATTTCGGTCGCAGTGAGCTGCGCGGCCGCTATGGCGGCCTGACCGCCAACGCTGCCGCTCTGGTCGGCTTTGGCGGCAGCTTGCTGTTTCGTGATTCTGGCCGCACGACCGCATTGCAGCCGATCAGTCTCCAGGGGCAGACCGGCATCAATCTGGCGGCGGGCGTTACCGAAGTCGAGCTCATGCCGCTGCTGCCGATGCATCCGAGCCCGAGCCGTTCATCGTCCTACTTCTCGCGCTTCTATCGCTGAGCGTCGACCCGTCTGCAGCGAACCCGTCGCAACAGCGTTCGCGACAACGGCCGCGGCGCCTGAGCCTCAGTGGCAAATCTGGTGCGGCGGTACGGCTTGTGCCATAGATGTGACAGCTCGTGATCATGGTTCGGTCGACGGGTCTGCATCACACCTTCATCTCAGCCGGAGTTTCTTCATGCGCTCGACCCTCCTCGCCGGGCTCACTGCTGCGGTTCTCTGCATGGCCGGCGCCGCCCAGGCGCAAGATCGCGTACGCGTCGGCGTGCTCGAATGCCGCGGTGGCGCCAGCATCGGCTTCATCGTCGGTTCGGTCACCCATCTCGGCTGCGTGCTGCGCGCCGACGGGCTGCCGGAGGATCGCTACGTCGCGACCATCCGCAAGGTGGGCGTCGATCTCGGCATCACCCAGGAATCGCTGCTGGCCTGGGTGGTCTATGCGCCGGTGGCGCGGCTCGGGGCGGGCGATCTCTCGGGGGACTATGCAGGCGCGCAGGGATCGGCCTCGGTCGGCGTCGGGCTCGGCGGCAACGTGCTGATCGGCGGCTCGGCCAATTCGATCGCGCTGCAGCCGCTGAGCGTCCAGGGACAAGTGGGGCTGGCGGTATCAGCCGGTCTGGAAAGTCTCGAATTGCGCCCGGGACGTTGATCCTGCCTTTGCCGTGACCACCGCTCTTCCCGCTATCGTGCGGGAAGAACGGTGCGTTCTCCGCAGTGCAGCAACGTTTTTCGCGGGTCTCCTGCTTGCCAAAGCGGCAGACCAGGCAGAGCATTCGGCTTTGCCGACCCAATCAAGGGCCGAGCTCCACAATGAGGAGGCGGCGAATGGGACAAGACCTGAGAAGTCCCCGAGGTCCACGGTGCATTGCGCTGGTGGGCCCTTTCCAAAGCGGTAAAACCACCCTGTTGGAGGCGATCCTGGCACGGACGGGCGCGACTCCGCGCGCCGGCAGCGTCGATGCCGGCACATCCGTCGGCGATGCCAGCGCGGAGGCGCGTCATCACAAGATGAGCGTCGCAATGACGGCGGCGACGACCACCTTCATGGGCGACAGCTACACATTCCTCGACTGTCCCGGCTCGATCGAATTCGCGCACGACATGCGCGCGGCGCTGCCAGCGGTCGATGCCGCGATCGTGGTCTGCGAGGCGGATGAGAAGAAGCTGCCGCAATTGCAGATCATCCTGCGCGAGCTCGAGGAGCTGCGGATTCCGCGCTTCCTGTTTCTCAACAAGATCGACCGCGCCAATGCGCGCATCAGAGAGACGCTCGCAACCCTGCAGCCGGCGTCGCGCGTGCCGCTGGTGCTGCGCCAGATCCCGATCTGGAACGGCGAACTGATCGAGGGCTTCGTCGATCTCGCGCTGGAACGCGCCTTCATCTATCGCGAGCACAAGGCGTCCGAGGTGATTGCGCTCGAGGGCGGCAATCTCGACCGCGAGAAGGAGGCGCGGTTCTCGATGCTGGAGAAGCTCGCCGATCACGACGATTCGCTGATGGAGCAGCTGCTGGAGGACATCCCGCCGCCGCGCGATGCGGTGTTCGATGATCTCGCGCGCGAATTGCGCGATGGCCTGATCTGCCCGGTGCTGCTCGGCTCGGCCTTGCGCGAAAACGGGGTGCTCCGGCTGATGAAGGCGCTGCGCCACGAGGCGCCCGGCATCGCGGAGACTGCAAAGCGGTTCGGCGTGACGGAGACCAAGGAGGCGCTCGGCTACGTCTTCAAGACGCTGCATCTGCAGCACGGCGGCAAGCTGTCCCTGACGCGGGTGCTGTCCGGCCATCTCGACGACGGCGCCACGCTGCATGCCGCTTCCGGCGAGGCCGCGCGCATCTCCGGCATCCTCGCCGCGACCGGTGCCTATGACAGCAAGCGCGCCGCTGCGGAGGCCGGCGATACGGTCGCGCTCGGCAAGCTCGACGTGGTCAAGACTGGCGACACGATCGCGACCGGCAAGACGGCGCCGCAGGCATTGGTCAAGATCGATCCATGGCCGCCGGTGCTGGCGCTCTCGATCGCCGCCCTCGACCGCAAGGACGACGTCAAGCTCGGCCAGGCCCTGCAGCGGCTGCACGAGGAGGATCCGTCGCTGACCATGGTGCAGAACCCGCGCACCCATGACACGGTGCTGTGGGGGCAGGGCGAGATGCATCTCCGCGTCGCGCTGGAGCGGCTGCGCGACCGTTTCGGCGTCCATGTCAAATCGCAGGCGCCTGCGATCGGCTATCAGGAGACCATCCGCAAGCCGATCACCCAGCGCGGCCGGCACAAGAAGCAGTCCGGCGGCCATGGCCAGTTCGGCGACGTCGTGCTCGATATCAAGCCACTGCCGCGCGGCGAAGGTTTCCAGTTCACCGAGAAGGTGGTCGGCGGCGCGGTGCCGCGCAACTACATCCCGGCGGTGGAAGAGGGCGTGGTCGACGCCTTGGCACGGGGGCCGCTGGGCTTTCCCGTGATCGATGTTGCGGTCACGCTCACCGACGGCTCCTATCACAGCGTCGACTCGTCCGATCTTGCGTTCCGGACCGCTGCAAGGGTCGGTGTCAGCGAAGGACTGCCGCAGTGCCAGCCGGTGCTGTTGGAGCCGATCCACACCGTCGAGATCGTCTGTCCGACCGAGGCGACCGCCAGGATCAACGCGATTCTGTCGGCACGGCGCGGCCAGATCCTGTCGTTCGACACCCGCGACGGCTGGCCGGGCTGGGACTGCGTCCGCGCCATGATGCCGGAGGCGGAGATCGGCGAATTGATCGTCGAACTACGCTCGGCCACCGCCGGCGCAGGCAGCTTCACCCGACAGTTCGACCACATGGCCGAGGTGACGGGCCGCGCCGCCGACCACATCATTGCTTCGCACCGCGACGCGGCGTAGCGGCATCGCCGCAACCAAGCCTGAAGCTGGCCGAGCCTTTGCGGCTCGGCCACGGCTTGTGATGGGCAGGGCTCCGATCGGCATCGGGGCGGGCCGGAGCCGGCCGCAATGCGGCAAAATGTGCACTTCTGCACCTTCAGCGGCCGCGAGTTGGTGCTATGATGCAGGGCAGCGGAGCTGATATTCCGCCGCCATCCGCTGATGCAGGTCAGCAGCTCATCCCATGCGTGTGCGGCGGGTTCCCGGCCGGGAGGGCCCCGCGTTATCCCGCGCGGTTGTCCGTCCCCGCTCAAGTGTCCCGTGACCAAAAAGCTCCCGCACGCTCCATTCTATCTGCGCGCCGCCGACGCCACTGAAAAGCTCCGCCGGCGTGCTCTGCTCGGTTACGCGATCGCCATCGGTGCGACATTCATTGCCTTCGTGCTGCGGCTCGCTCTCGTCGATACGCTTCCGGACGGGTTTCCCTATCTGACCTTCTTCCCGGCCGTCATTCTGACGGCGTTCTTCTGCGGCTTCGGGCCGGGCGTGCTCTGCGCCGTGCTGTCCGGCCTGCTCGCCTGGTCCGTCTTCATTCCGGGCTCCGGCTATCAGACTGCGCTCGCGCTCGGCTTCTACGCGATCATCGTCGCGGTCGACATCACGCTGATCCACATCATGCATGAGGCGGCCCAGCGGCTGCGGCAGGAGCGGGCGGTTTCCGAAAGCCTTTACGACAACCAGAGTGTGCTGTTCCAGGAGTTGCAGCACCGGGTCGCCAACAACATCCAGTTCATCGCCGGGCTGCTGATGATGCAGAAGCGGCAGGCGATCGCCGATCCCAGCCGCGCGATCGGGATCCTCGACGAGGCGCAGGCGCGGCTGCAGACCATCTCCCGGATCCACCGCATGCTGCACGATCCCGGCCGGATGGACGTGGACATCGGCCCCTATCTGCAGGAGATCTGCAACGATGTCCTGGACTCGAGCGGTGCGCGCGAGGTGACCTGCGTGGTCGATTTCGTGCCGGCGAAACTCGATCTGACACGCCTGACGGCGTTGTCGCTGCTGGTTGTGGAGTTGGTCACCAATGCGTTGAAACACGCCTTTGGCCCGGGACAAGCGGGGACCATCCGGGTCAACATGCGGCCGCTCGATGCCACGCATTACGCCTTGACGATCTCGGACGACGGCCAGGGCATGTCGGCGGATGCCGATCCCGGCGCGGGCGATAGCCTCGGCTGGCGGATCTGTCAGGGCTTGGCGGCCCAGCTCAACGGCAGGTTGACCTACAGCAGCGATGGCGGGACGACGGTCCGGCTCGAATTCCCCCGATGGGGTCCGACCTGAGCCGGCGTGACGGCACAGCAGCCGCGGGCGATCCCCGGCGCGGCGCTTGCTTTTGGATCGATGTGATGTATTTTACATCATTGTCTTTGTCTCATGCATCAATTATGGTGTGTGCTACGTGAGGCCATCGTGATCACGTCGTTCCAGATGCGAGCAGCCCGGGCGCTGCTCGGGATAGATCAGAAAACCTTGGCCGAGCTGGCCGGCGTGTCGCTGCCGACGATCCAGCGGATGGAAGCCTCCACAGGCAACGTCCGCGGCGTGGTGGACTCGCTGACCAAGGTCGTCGATGCGCTCAATCGTGCGGGCGTGGATCTGATCGGCGAGCATGCCCGCAGCGAGGATGGCGGGCGTGGTGTTCGCCTGAAGGACCCGGGATCGCCCCGCCGCTTGGGCCGTCAAACTGACATTGCGCGCGATAGCGCGGGTTGAGGCCTGTCGCGCGGCACGGGGGTCTGAAGCTCCGTGTGAGACGCATCGTCGGTGGTCGTCCGCCCCGATGGCGCGACGGGAGCGTGATGGGCATGAGCATCGCAAGCGAGCATAATGCGCGGGGATCGGTCGGACGTCATCAGCCGACCTTCGCGGAGCTGTATTCACCGAAACTTTTGACGGTCCTGCGCGAAGGCTATGGCCTGGCCGATCTGCGCGCCGATGCGCTGGCGGGCTTGACGGTCGCGATCGTCGCTTTGCCGCTGTCGATGGCCATCGCCATCGCCTCCGGTGTTTCGCCCGGCCGTGGCCTCTACACGGCCGTCGTCGGCGGCTTCCTGATCTCGCTGCTCGGCGGCAGCCGCTTCCAGATCGGCGGCCCGGCCGGCGCCTTCATCGTGCTGGTCGCCGCGACCGTCGACCGCCAGGGCCTCGACGGCCTGCTGGTCGCCACCATGATGTCCGGGGTGATGCTGGTGATCGCCGGCTATTTGCGGCTCGGCACCTACATCAAGTTCATTCCCTATCCGGTCACGGTCGGCTTCACCGCGGGCATCGCGGTCATCATCTTCGCCAGCCAGCTGAAGGATCTGTTCGGCATCACGCTGCCCGGCAAGGAGCCGGGCGAGCTGATCCCCAAGCTGGTCGCGCTCGCGCATGGCGCGCCGACCGCGAACATCCCGGCGGTTGCGCTCGCCGTGATGTCCATCGTCATCATCGTCTGGCTGAAGCAGCTGCGGCCGACCTGGCCCGGCATCCTCATCGCGGTCGTCATTGCCGCCATCATCACCTTTGCGCTGCAGCTGCCCGTGGAGACCATCGGCACGCGCTTCGGCGGCATTCCGCGCGAGCTGCCGGCGCCGGCGCTGCCGGCATTTTCGCTGGCCAAGGTCCAGGCGGTGTTTCCCGATGCGATCGCCTTCACGCTGCTCGGGGCGATCGAGTCGCTGCTGTCGGCCGTCGTCGCCGACGGCATGACCGGCCGGCGCCATCGCTCCAATTGCGAGCTGGTGGCGCAGGGCTTCGCCAATATCGGATCGGCGCTGTTCGGCGGCATCTGCGTCACCGGCACCATCGCGCGCACCGCGACCAATGTCCGCGCCGGCGCGCGTGGGCCCGTGTCGGGCATGCTGCATTCGCTGTTCCTGCTGGTGTTCATGCTGATCGCCGCCCCCTTGGCGAGCTACATCCCGCTGTCGGCGCTCGCCGCCGTGCTGGTCGTGGTGGCCTGGAACATGGCCGAGAAGCACGAATTCCTGACCCTGATCCGCTCGTCCTGGGGCGATGCCACGGTGCTGCTCGCCACCTTCGGGCTGACGATCTTTCGCGACCTCACCGAAGGCATCCTGGTCGGCTTCGCGCTCGGCGCCGTGCTGTTCATCAACCGCATGGCGCAGATGACCGGGGTCGAGGACGGCACGCCGCTGGTCGCGCAGGACCGCGCCGATTTCGAGGATGGCGCGCGTGTGCCGTATGATGCCAAGCTCAGCGCCGACAAGGATGTGCTGGTCTATCGCATCACCGGCGCGTTCTTCTTCGGCGCGGCCTCGACGGTCGGCACCGTGCTCGATTCCATCGCCGACCGGCGCAAGGCCTTCGTGGTCGATTTCGCCGCGGTGCCATTCCTGGATTCGACGGCGGCCAATGCCATGAGCCGCGTCGCCGCCAAAGCCAAGCGCCAGGGCATCCGGCTGTTCATCACCGGGGCCTCGCCGACGGTGCGCCGGGCCTTGCTGACCCACGGCGTGCGGCCGCCGCTGGTGCGCTACCGCGAGACCATCGAGCGCGCCGTGGCCGACATCAAGGGCCGGGAGACGGCGGGCGAGGAGATCGCCGACGGGCTGGCGGCGAGCTGACCGTCGCGGTCTCGGGCAATTGTCACCCGCGGGACTTGGCCGGCGGGCTGGGCCGGCGAGCATTGACTCCGGCCGGAGCTTGTCCGATGTCAGCGCCATGACCCTCGCTGCCAAACCCCGCGCCGCGTGCCTGATCGGGTGGCCTGCCGCGCATTCGCGCTCGCCGCTGATCCATCATCATTGGCTGCACAAGCTCGGCATCGCCGGCGGCTACACGATCGAGGCCGTGCCGCCGGAAGAGCTGGCTGACTTCGTGACGCATCTCCACGGCCGCGGCTTTGTCGGCGCCAATGTCACGATTCCGCACAAGGAGCGGGTGCTGGAGCTGACCAAGCCGGACTCCCGTGCCCGCGCGGTCGGCGCGGCCAACACGCTGTGGTACGAGCACGGGATCTTGCGTGCGACCAACACCGATGTCGAAGGCTTCGTCGGCAATCTCGATGTCGCGGCGCCTGGCTGGGACCGCACCGATGTGGCGCTGGTGCTCGGCTCGGGCGGCTCCGCCCGGGCCGTCGTGTTCGGCCTGCTCGAGCGCGGCATCGGCCGTGTTCACGTCATCAATCGCACCGCCGCGCGCGCGCAGGCGCTGGCCGATCAGTTCGGCCCCCGCGTCGTCGCCGGCGGCTGGGAGCAGGTCAGCGCGCTGCTGCCGCAGGCCGGGCTGCTCGTCAACACGACCTCGCTCGGGATGCATGGCCAGCCGCCGCTGGCGATCGAGATCGGTCGGTTGCCGGAGCAGGCCGTCGTGGTCGACATCGTCTATGTGCCGTTGGAGACGCAGTTGCTCGTGGCTGCCCGCGCGCGCGGACTGCGCACGGCGGACGGCCTCGGCATGCTGCTGCATCAGGCCGTGCGCGGCTTTGAATTGTGGTTCGGCGAGCGTCCCCAGGTGACGCCTGAGCTGCGCGCACTCGTCGAGGCCGATCTCCGCAACAGATAGCGGTCTCCCGGCTGTCGAGATCGGCCCGCGATGCAATATCGCCGCAATGCCACGGTCGATTTGGTCGATCCGGCGAGCTAGAACGACGTCCGGATTTTGAGGACGGATGATGCGGCGATTGGCGATCGGTATTTTGGTCTTGGTGCTGCTCGGCGTGGCGCCCTGCAGGGCCGCGAGCCGGATCGCTCTGGTGGTCGGCAATTCGGACTATCAAAGTGTCGGCAAGCTTGCCAATCCGGCCAATGATGCGCGCCTCGTCGCCGAGACCTTTCAACGCCTGGGCTTCACCCTGGTCGGCGGAGCTGCACAGCTCGATCTCGACAAGTCGCGTTTCGACCAGGTGATCCAGACCTTCAGCAAGCAACTGCTCGGTGCTGAGGTCGCCGTGTTCTACTACGCGGGCCACGGCATCCAGGTGCGCGGCACCAACTACCTCGTGCCGATCAGCGCCAATCCGGCGCGCGAAGCCGATGTCGATTTCATGATGGTCGATGTCGGCCTCGTGCTGCGCCAGATGGAAGCGGCCGGCACCAAGCTGAACATCGTCATCCTCGATGCTTGCCGTAACAATCCGTTCGGGGGACGCGGCCTGCGATCGAGCGATGGCGGCTTGGCGCAGATCCGCGCACCTGAAGGCACGATCCTGTCCTACGCGACGCAGCCCGGCAATGTGGCGCTCGATGGCGATGATGGACACAGCCCGTACACGCGCGCGCTGGTCGATGCGGTGCAGCGGCCAGGGCTGGACGTGCTGCAGGCCTTCAACCAGGTCGGCCTTTCCGTGAAGAAGGCCACGGCCAGCGCGCAGCAGCCCTGGGTCGCTTCGTCCCCGATCGATGGCTCCTTCTACTTCGCGGGGCCTGCGGACGGGCAGTTGGCTGCTGCACCGGTCGCTGCAGCCGTCTCACCGCCACCAGCACAGGCGCCGGCCATGGCCAGCGCGCCGCGATCGGCCGAGTTCGTATTCCCGGACTCCGACCAGCGCTTGCTGTCCGCCGCCGACCTGCAGGGACGTACGAAGGACGAGCTTCGCATTGCCCGCAATGAAATCTTCGCGCGCCGCGGACGCTATTTCTCCTCGCCCGAGCTGACGGCCTATTTCGGCAGGTTCTCCTGGTACGTGCCGCGCACCTGGGATCCGGTCTTGAGCCCGGTCGAGGCCGCCAATGTCGATTTGCTCGATCGCGCCGAAAATGGCGGGACCAGCGGATTCATCTTTCCCGACTCCGACCGCCGCCTGTTGACCGCGGCCGAACTGGCGCGGCTGTCCAAGGCCGAGTTGCGGCTGGCCAAGAACGAAATCTTTGCCCGGCGCGGGCGCTTCTTCGATGCGCCGGACCTCAAGGCCTATTTCGGTCGCTTCGCCTGGTATGTGCCGTCGACCTGGAATCCGACCCTGACTGGGGTCGAGGAGGCCAACGTCAAGCTGATTGATCAGATGAGCAGGCGGCCGTGACCCGTCCCTCGGCTCTGCGCCTCCTGGCGATCGGCGTCTGCCTGCAGTGGCTGTCCGCGTCGGCCGTGCGCTGCGAAACGATCGGCAGCATGCTGGACCGGCTGGTGCAGGCCTATCCGCAAGCGCTGGCCGGACATGACGACGAGGTCGTCATCTGGCGCGACGGCACGCGCATGCCGGTCGGCCAACTCGATCCGGAGCGCCCCTTCGCCGACAAGCTCCGCAACGCGACCATCCTCGATCAGCTCAGCCTGTCCTATCCGCTTGGCGCGCCATCGCCGCCCGCCGTCAACGCCGATCCCGGGCGCTTCAGGAACGAGGCCTTCTTCAAGAAGATGTATGGCGACTGCAACGCAGGCGGCGTAGCCGGGCATCTCGTCTCGATCACCTGGCTGCCGAAGAGTTTTGGCAAGACAGTCAAGGTGACGCGCATCAATGGCATTGCCGAGCGGCTGACGGAGATATCCAGGGAGATCGACGATCTCGACCCCAAGATCAAGCGCGCCGCCTTTCCGATCGCGGGCGTTCTGTCCTGCCGTCCGGTGGCCGATACGGGCCGGATGAGCATGCACGGCTATGCGGCGGCGATCGATCTGAACCTGGACTATTCCGACTATTGGCTGTGGAACGCCAGATCGTCCGTGTCCATTCCCTACAAGAATCGTTTTCCGCAGCAGATAGTCGAGATCTTCGAGCGGCACGGATTCATCTGGGGCGGCCGGTGGTATCACTACGACACGATGCATTTCGAGTATCGGCCGGAGCTGCTGCCGGCGCAGCCGCGCTGAGCGTCTGCCCGCGTTGAGGGGCGTCCGCGAAGGCTCGGTCGGTGGGGCAGTCATTCTCACAATGACTTGAGAATGGAATAAGCGCCGCCGACAAGCGTCTCATTCCACGTATTCTCGAGCGGGATCGCGTGCGGCCCCGCATGAGAGGCCTAGCCAGACAGCCCCTGGAGTCCCCTGCATGTCCTTCCGTTTCGCCCTGATACGCCCCGCTGTTGCATTTGCCATGGTCGCAACGACCTCCATGCTTGCCATCGCGCAGCAGGCCCCCGTGCCGACGCGCGTCCGCGGCGCCGTCGAAAGCGTGGACGCGGAAACGATGACGGTCAAAGCGCGCAGCGGCGAGATCTTCAAGCTGCGCATGGCGGGCGATCTGCGCGTGTCCGGCGTCGTCAAGGCCGACCTCGCCGACATCAAGCCCGGCTCGTTCATCGGCGCCACCACTGTGCCCGGGCCGGACGGCGCGCCGAAGGCGGTCGAGATTCACATCTTCCCGGAGGAGATGCGCGGCACCGGCGAAGGCTCGCGGTCGTGGGACCTGAAGCCGAATTCGAGCATGACCAACGCCACAGTGTCCGAAAGCTCGGTGTCGACCGACGGCCATACGCTGCTGGTCAAATACAAAGGCGGCGAGAAGCGCATCGATATCGCGCCCGAGACCCCGATCGTTACCTTCGTGCCCGGCGACAAGTCCGAGCTGAAGGCCGGTGCCAAGGTGATGGCCACGATCAAGCAACTGCCCGACGGCTCCTTCGAGACCAGCCGCGTCAGCGTCGGCCGCGACGGCATCACACCGCCGATGTGATCCAGCTCATCTTTGCCGACGCCGCATCCTGACGAATGTCCGAGCGGACGAGCGACGCTGTCATGCTCCGCGAAGGCGGAGCATCCAGTATTCGCGGCAGACGATATCGAGCTGAACCGTCACGGCGTACTGGATCGTCCTTCGCGGACGATGACAGCGGGGGTCTCAATGTCCCTATCAACAGGACACAGACTTTGGAATCGGCCGTCTAGCAGGCTGTTGAAAAAGGCGCTGGCCACAAGCTTCTGATCGTGATTCTCTTGGATGCGGATGCTTCGTGGGGAAGACGATGCGGGGAAGTGACGAACGATCTGGGGCGCTGTTCAGCTATGTGGACCTGGAGGCTCGGGTTCGGCCCGACCATCCGCTGCGCACGATCCGGCGGCTCGCCAATGCGGCGCTGGCTGACCTTTCAAGGGACTTCGAAGCGCTCTACACCGCGTTCGGCCGGCCGTCGATCGCGCCGGAGAAACTGCTGCGGGCGATGCTGCTGCAGGCGTTTTACGGCATTCGCTCGGAGCGGCAATTGATGGAGCGGCTGGACTTCGACCTGCTGTTCCGCTGGTTTGTCGGCCTGGGCATGGACGACGCGGTATGGGATCATTCGACCTTCTCCAAGAACCGTGACCGGCTGCTCGAGGGCGAGATCGCGGCGAAGTTTCTGACGGCGCTGCTGGCTCGGCCCGAGGTGAGGCGGCTGCTGTCGAGCGACCACTTCTCGGTCGACGGCACGCTGATCGAGGCGTGGGCGTCGATCAAAAGCTTCCGCCGCAAGGACGGCGGCGATCAGGACAATGACGGTCCGGGCCGCAACGCCGAGCGCAGCTTCCACAAGGAAAAGCGCAGCAACGAGACGCATCAGAGCACGACCGATCCCGAGGCGCGGCTGTACAAGAAGGGCGAGGGCCAGCCGGCGAAGCTCTGCTACATGGCTCATACCTTAATGGAGAACCGCAATGGCCTCGCCGTGCTGGGCGGCGTCAGCCAGGCAACCGGCACCGCGGAGCGGGATCAGGCGCTGGAACTGATCGACCGCCATCGCGGCGATCGCACGCGCCGGATCACGCTGGGGGCCGACAAGGCTTACGACGTCACCGACTTTGTCGGAGAGCTGAGAAGCCGTTCGGTGACGCCGCACATCGCCATCGACGGGCATTTGAGCAAGACCGGCAAGCCACGCAAGACCGCGATCGACCGGAGAACGCTGCGTCACGCCGGCTACGCGGTCAGCCAACGCTGCCGCAAGCGCATCGAGGAGGTGTTCGGCTGGATCAAGGCCTCGGCCGGCCTTGCCAAGGTCAAGTTCCGAGGCCGCGCCCGCGTCGATGCCGCCTTCAAGCTGGCGCTGGCGGCCTACAATCTGATCCGCCTGCCAAGACTGTTGGAGGCAACCGCATGAGGCACCTCGGCTCAGGGCCCAAGCGCCGCACAAAGCCGACACTCGGCGCTTACCAGCCGACCCGGACACTCAAATCCGACCGAAAGCAGACTTCTTCAACGGCCTGTTAGAGCATGATCCGGAAAAGTGGAAACCGTTTTTCCGAAAAGATCATGCTCAAACAAAGAGGAAAGATCATGATGCGTTTCCGTGGAAACGCATCATGATCTAGTCCGCCAGCACCTTGCGGTCGATCTCGGCCACCGTGTTGACGCCGCACAGGCCCATTGTGGTCAGCAGCTCGTTGCGGATGATGTCGATGGCCTTGGCGACGCCGGCCTGGCCGCCGGCGCCGAGACCGTGGGCATAGGCGCGGCCGATCATGCAGGACTTGGCGCCGAGCGCGAGCGCGCGCATCACGTCCTGTCCGGAGCGGATGCCGCCATCGAACATGATCTCGATCTTGTCGCCGACCGCGTCCGCGATGCCCGGCAGCACGTGGATCGAGGACGGGGCACCGTCGAGCTGGCGGCCGCCATGGTTGGAGACGACCATCGCCTGCGCGCCGGTTTCGACCGCGAGCTTGGCGTCCTCGATGTCATGGATGCCCTTGATGATCAGCTTGCCCGGCCAGATCGAGCGGATCCAGTCGACATCCTTCCAGTTCAGCGAGGTGTCGAACTGCGAGGCGGTCCAGGCCGAGAGCTTGGTGAGATCCTCGGTGTTCTTCACGTGCCCGGCGATGTTGCCGAAGGTGCGGCGCTTGCCCTGCAGCACGCCCTGCACCCAGGCCGGCTTGGTGGCGAAGTCGAACAGCTTCGACAGCGACCATTCCGGCGGCACGCTCATGCCATTCTTGATGTCCTGATGGCGCTGGCCGATCACCTGCAGGTCGACCGTCAGGCACAACGCGGTGCACTTGGCGGCGATGGCGCGCTCGACGAGCGCCTTGATGAAGCCGCGGTCCTTCATGACGTAGAGCTGGAACCAGAACGGCTTCTCGACGCTGCCCGCGATGTCCTCGATCGAGCAGATCGACATCGTGCTCTGGGTGAAGGGAATGCCGGCGGCCTGCGCGGCGCGGCAGGCGTGGATCTCGCCGTCGCCATGTTGCATGCCGAGCAGGCCCACCGGGGCGAGGATCAGCGGCATCGACGAGGGCTCGCCGAGGATCGTCGTCGAGAGATCGCGCTTGGAGACGTCGACCAGGATGCGCTGGCGAAACTTGATCTTCTGCAGATCGTCGCGGTTGGCGCGCAGCGTCTCCTCCGCATAGGAGCCGCGATCAGCATAGTCGAAGAAGGCTTTGGGAACGCGGCGCTTGTGCAGCAGACGCAGGTCTTCGATACAGGTAATGTGTTTCATCGCGGTCTTCGGCTCCCCACCGACGGTCTTGCTCAGCTTGCCAGTCCTCTAGCATCTTTGCGGCGGCTGCCAAATCCGGCGCGGGCGATCCGCCGCAACCGCGCCCGACCAGCAAACCTCTGGATGTTGTGCGGCATATAAGCACCTCCAGCGAGCTGCCGCAGTGCGGGCCGCCGCCGTCAAGGCGCCGTCCTATGCCGTCGCGGCATCAGGGAAAAATTAGTCTTAACAATGTCTTATGGACGTGATGGCGGTTTCGTGGTAATGATTCATCACATTTTTTGAAGCCATCTTAGCTTTAAGGCGACTATAACCCGCGGACTAAACGGGCGGCCGGATGCCGTGATTCGGCGCGGTCGGCCCGGACTATCGAGAGCTGTTGCTGGGGGTCGTATGAGCCGTAACTATTTCGGGACCGATGGGATTCGTGGCCGCGCCAATGGCCTGATCACGCCGGAACTCGCGCTCAAGGTCGGACAGGCCGCGGGTCTTCTGTTCCAGCGCGGCGAGCACCGCCATCGGGTCGTGATCGGCAAGGACACGCGCCTGTCCGGCTACATGATCGAATATGCGATGGTCGCCGGCTTCACCTCGGTGGGCATGGATGTGCTGCTGGTCGGTCCGATGCCGACGCCGGCCGTGGCGATGCTGACCAAGTCGATGCGCGCCGATCTCGGCGTCATGATTTCGGCCTCGCACAATCTGTTCGAGGACAACGGCATCAAGCTGTTCGGCCCTCAGGGCTTCAAGTTGTCCGATGACGTCGAGAAGCAGATCGAGCAGCTGCTCGACGAGTCGCTCGACAAGAAGCTGGCGCAGAGCGCGAGCCTCGGCCGCGCCCGCCGCATCGATGGCGTGCATGATCGCTACATCGAGTTCGCCAAGCGCACTTTGCCGCGTGACCTCTCGCTCGACGGCCTGCGCGTGGTCGTCGATTGCGCCAACGGCGCCGCCTACAAGGTGGTGCCCGAGGCGCTGTGGGAGCTCGGCGCCGACGTGATCTCGATCGGCGTGGAGCCGGACGGCTTCAACATCAACAAGGAATGCGGCTCGACCTCGCCGGAGGCTCTTTGTCGGAAGGTCCGTGAAATGCGCGCCGACATCGGCATCGCGCTCGACGGTGACGCCGATCGCGTCATCCTGGTCGACGAGCGCGGCCATATCGTCGACGGCGATCAGCTGCTCGCCGTCATCGCGCAGAGCTGGAAGGAAGACGGCCGCCTGGCGCGGCCCGGCATCGTCGCGACCGTGATGTCCAATCTCGGCCTGGAGCGCTTCCTGCAGGGGCAGGGGCTCGAACTGGTACGTACCCCGGTCGGCGACCGCTACGTGCTCGAGCGCATGCTGGCCGACGGCTACAATCTCGGCGGCGAGCAGTCCGGCCACATCATCCTGTCGGACTATGCGACGACGGGCGACGGCTTCGTTGCCGCGTTGCAGGTGCTTGCGACCGTGCAGCGGCTGCGCCGTCCGGTCTCCGAGGTCTGCCACAAGTTTGACCCGCTGCCGCAGATCCTGAAGAACGTGCGCTATCGCAGCGGCAAGCCGCTCGACGCCGACGCGGTGAAATCGGCTATCGACACCGGGCAGAAGCGCCTCAACGGCCATGGCCGCCTGCTGGTGCGCTCCTCCGGAACTGAGCCCGTGATCCGCGTGATGGGCGAGGGCGATGATCGTGATCTGGTCGAGGAGGTGGTCGACGATATCGTCACCGCCGTCGGCAACGCCGCAGCCGCAGCCTGATCAGCCGCAGCCAGATTGGCAATCGAGGCCTGCCATCCCGATCGGGTGGCAGGCCTTTTTCGCATCTGTCCATGACCGAGGCCGTGATCGGCTCGCGTCTGCCGCAGCCGGCAGTGCATCGGCATGCGAGGAGCAGGCGTGTGGTCGGCTTCGTTCCATCGCGCCGTGGTTGCTTCGTCCGTAGCGCGCTCCGCTCGCTTCGGATCCTGATCGGTTCGCCGGCGGCAACTAATTAGTTGGTGTGCCGCAAGCCTGACGCGAAGCGTCGCTAACGATTTGTTAGGATGCGTTGACGGGCGATGAATAGCTGTAGATCGATCAGGGAACGTCAACCTTAATTATTAGGGTTAAGCGCTGCTTAAGCATTTGCTGCGATTGTACGGAGGTCAGTTTTGATGTGGGGCCGCGCTTTCCGATGGCCTCACCGGCCGAAGGGACGAAGCCAATGCGTAGCGTTAAGTCTTTGATCGCCGCCGGAGCGGCCTCTCTGTTTTCCACTTTGGCCTTCGCGGCCGACATGCCGATTGCTCCTCCTCCGGTCTACGCGCCGCCACCGGCGGCGGACTTTGGCGGCTGGTACCTGCGCGGCGACATCGGCTTCAGCAATCAGAAGGTCAAAGACGTTCATTACACGCGCGAATCGGCCTATACGCCGATGACGTCGTTCAATCAGACCTCCGCGTTTGACACCGCCGGCATCTACGGCGTCGGCGTCGGCTATCGCTTCAACAGCTGGTTCCGTGCCGATATCACCGGCCAGTATCGCGGCAATTCGAACTTCAAGGGCACCGATCGCTTCAACGCCACTGCGAACGGCGTGCCCTACAGCGGCATCGACAATTACAGCGCCAGCAAGTCCGAATGGCTTGTGCTCGCCAATGCCTATGTCGATCTCGGGACCTGGTGGTGCATCACGCCGTTCGTCGGTGCGGGCGTCGGCGGTGCGCGGGTCACGATCGCGAACTTCACCGACACGGGCATCAACAGCTTCACGAACGCGCCCAGCCTCGCCAGCGCGCCGACCTCCTCGAAGTGGAATTTCGCCTGGGCCGCACATGCGGGCTTGGCCTACAATGTCAATCCGAACCTGGTGCTCGAACTGGCGTACAGCTATGTCGATATGGGCGAGGGACGAACTGGCGTGCTGACGACCTATGATGGCCAGACCACCGGCAACATCTTCAAGTTCAAGGACATCACCTCGCACGATCTGAAGCTCGGCCTGCGCTGGAATTTCGACAATCCGCCGCCGCCGCCTCCGCCGATGATGCCCCTGATCCGCAAGGGCTGAGAGACGCGCGACTCCATCAGTTGGTCTGACGGCGCGGGGCCCCCCCGCGCCGTTTTGCTTTTTCCGAGTCGCGGGCAGGTTTGGTAAAAGAATTGTCAGTCCGCGTGCCGCGGCAACCAATGATTAAGGTTAACGCGCGATGATCGCTCCAGAGTGAAGTGGCTGATTTGGAGCGTTGCGATGCGTAGCCTGGTGATGGCGGTCTCGGTGTTTGGCATGGTCTCGGCTGCGCAGGCGGCCGACATGCCGGATCTCCCGGTCCTGCGCGGTGGCTTGACCGAAGGGCTCAACGGCGCACGCGCCAATTGGGACGGATACTATGTCGGTGGCCAATTCGGCTACGGGACATCGGACATGGATTTCAGCGGCGGCCAGCGCGCGCTGACGAATTACATTTTCCGCAACACCGAGCTGCAGTCCCCGACCTCGAATTGGTCGGTTCTCAACAAGCAGCACGTGCAGGGATCGAGCTTCGGCGCGTTTGTCGGCCGCAATTGGCAGTGGGACGATGCCGTTTTCGGTCTTGAGGTCAACTACAACTACATGAATCGCATGGCCGGCGCGTCATCGGGCACCCTGGGGCCGATCCTGGTACCTGCCTCCGGCGCGCCTCAGAACCATGTCTATAACTACAGCACGACGATCAGCGCTGGATCAGCCCTGACGATCAAGGATGTGGTGACGCTGCGCGGGAGGGTCGGCTGGGCGGCCGACAATTTTCTGCCATATGTGTTCGGTGGCTTGGCTGTCGGGCGCATGGAGGTGTCGCGGTTTGCGACCACCAATGTTCAGCTGAGGGATGACTATACGCAAACCGTTACGATCACGGGCCTCGGAACCGTGACAAACACGACGACGACTTACAGCCCTTTGGCAGGGGTTTCCAAGACCTATGGCGAGAGCCGCACCAACAGCTTCGTCGGCGGCTGGACGGGCGGTCTCGGATTTGAATACATGATGTGGGGCGGGCTGTTTGCGCGCGGCGAATGGGAATACGTCAAGTTCATGACGGTGAAGGATACGGCGGTGACGCTCAACTCGTTCCGCGCCGGCGTCGGCTACAAATTCTAGGCTGCTTCGCCCTGCGGATCGCCGGGCGATTGACAGCGCCGGCTGCGCCTGATGCTCTCCATTCGACGGCAACGGAGGATGGAATGCGGATCCTGGGCGATCTCAAATCGGGCAATTGTCTGAAGGTCAAATGGGTGTGCGATCATCTGGCGCTGCCCTATGACTGGGTTGACGTCGATATCATGACCGGCGGGAGCCGCACCCCGGATTTCCTGGCGCTGAACCCGTGGGGCCAGGTCCCCACGATCGTGCTGGATGACGGCCGTCCACTGGCGCAGTCGAACGCGATCATCCGCTTTCTTGCCCGCGGCAGCCGGCTCATTCCGTCGGACGCCTATGCACAGGGACGGATGGACGAGTGGCTGTTCTGGGAGCAGTACAGCCACGAGCCTTACGTCGCGACCTGCCGCTTCCACATGGTCTATCTCGGCAAGCCGGCCTCCGAGCTCGATCTGGAGAAGGTGAAGCGCGGTTATGCGGCGCTCGATCATCTGCAGCGTCAGCTCGCGCGTTCGCGCTTTCTCGTCGGTGAAACCCTGACCTTGGCCGATATCGCGCTGCTGGCCTATACGCGCGTGGCGCACGAGGGCGGTTTCGATTTGTCGGGCCGTGATGCGGTCAGGCGCTGGATCGGCGACGCCGAGCAGGCGCTCGGCCTGCGGCCGGCCGGCTGAGCGACATGGAGATGACAGGGGAATGACAGGGCGCATGGCGGTCACCATTCGAGCGGCGCGGCGCGACGATGTCGGCGCCATCGTTGCCATGCTCGCCGACGATCACCTCGGCCGGGCACGGGAGCGCGTCGAGGATCCGTTGCCCGCGTCATACTATGCGGCGTTCGAGGCAATCTCGGGCGATGCCAATATCAGTCTGATGGTGGCCGAGGACGCGGGCAAGGTGGTCGGCTGCCTGCAGCTCTGCATCCTGCCTGGCCTGAGCTCGCAGGGCGCATCGCGCGCGCTGGTCGAGGATGTCCGTGTCGCGGCGGACCGGCGCAGCCGCGGTATTGGCGAACTGCTTCTGCGATGGGCGATCGACGAGGCGCGCGGCCGGGGCTGCAACCTGGTCGAGCTGATGACGCATCAGAGCCGCACAGATGCCCAGCGCTTCTACGAGCGGCTTGGCTTCGCCAAGAGCCATTTCGGCATGGTGATGCGGTTCTGAGATCGATCAGGCTGGCAGCCGGTAGGCAGCGATCGTGTTGGGGCCGAACGCCTTGTTGCGGATATCGGAGCCGAGCTGCGTCAGGCAGTGCTCCAGCGCCTGCTTGATGGCACCATAGTGGCCGGCGAGCAGACAGACCGGCCAGTCCGAACCGAAGATCAGTTTGTCGGGGCCGAAGCAGCGCGCCACATGCGCCACATAGGGCGAAAGCCGCTCGGCGTTCCAATCGCGCCAGATCGCCTCGGTCGCCAGCCCTGAGATCTTGCACCAGACGTTGCCGCAGGCCGCGAGCTCCGCGATGCGATCGGCCCAATTCTGATCGAACCCGTTCGCGATCGGCGGTTTGGCGGCGTGGTCCAGCACAAAGTGCGCCTGCGGAAAGGCGCGCACCGTCGCGATCGCGGCCGGCAGCTCGCGCGTGCGGACCAGGAGATCGTAGGTCAGGTCGTGAGCGAAGACCCGCTCGAGGCCGCGCCTGACATCGCCGCGATAGATCCACGCCGGATCGGCTTCGTCATGAACCTGATGGCGGATGCCGACCAGCCTGTCGCCGCCAGGCAGGCGGCGCAGCCGATCGATCGTGGCGTCGAGCTGCGGATCGGTCAGGTCGACCCAGCCGACGACACCGGCAACGAACGGCGTCTCCTGTGCAATGCGCAGGAACTCCTCGGTCTCGTCGAGCGATGACCGCGTCTGCACCAGGATGGAGGCGTCGAGACCGTTTTCAGCGAGCAGCGGGGCGAGATCCGCAGGGCCGAATGGGCGACGGATCGGCGCCAGCGCGTCGCCCGCCATCCACGGATAATCGGCGCGGCCGGGATCCCAGAAATGCTGATGCGCGTCGATGGTGCGGCTCATCGTGCCTCTCCCGGTAGCGGTGCATGCGCATCGATCAGCTGGCTGGCACGCAGCGCGTGCCAGAACGCCGCAGGGATCGGGGCATGGGCCATCGCGATATTGTCGGCCGCCTCCTGCGCCGTGCGAGCCCCCTGCAGGCCGATGGTGACGGCAGGATGGGCGAGGCAGAACTGGATCGCAGCCGCCTTCAGCGCGATGCCATGCTGTTTGCACAAGGCATCGAGCGCGCGCGCACGGGCCACCAGGCTGGCATCGGCATCCTCATAGTTGAACTTCGCCTGGCCATGAGGGTTCGCCAGGATGCCGCTGTTGTAGATGCCGCCGAGCAGGATGGCGATGTTCTTCCTCGTGCAGATCGGAAACAGCGTCGTCAGCGCGCCCTGATCGAGCAGCGTGTAGCGGCCGGCGAGCAGGAAGCAGTCCACCGGAGCGGCGTCCGCGAAGCGCGCCAGCATCTCGGATTGGTTCATTCCGGCGCCGATCGCCTTGATGCTGCCGTCGTCGCGCAGGCGCTGCAGCGCCCGGAACGCGCCGGCAACCGCCTCGTCGTAATGATCGTCGGGATCATGCACCAGCAGAATATCGATCCGGTCGAGGCCGAGCCGGACCAGGCTCTCTTCCACGGAACGCATCACGCCATCATAGGAGTAATCGAACCGTGGTCTCAGCGGCGGGGTGCCCTTGTAGTGCGGATCCTCGCGCGGTGCGCCCACATCGGGTCGCAGCAGCCGCCCCACCTTGGTCGAGAGCACATAATTGTCGCGCGGCTGCTTGCGAAGGAACGCGCCGAGCCGCTGCTCGGCGAGGCCGAAGCCATAGAGCGGGGCGGTGTCGAAGAAACGGACTCCATGCGACCAGGCGGTTGCGATGGTGGCTTCGGCATCGCTGTCGCTGACCGGCTCGAACAGGCCGCCGAGCGGCGCCGTGCCGAGGCCGAGGCGGGTGACCTCGAGCGAGCTCCTGCCGAGACGGACGCGTTCCATATCTGTATCCTTCTTGTTGTGTGGGCGCGTGCAGCTTCGCGTCATTCTGCATGGATCGCCCGAGGAGACAACGTCGTCGCATTGTGCGGCACGGCAGCGGGGAGGATGAAGCAGAGATGTCGGCGATCAATCCAATCACGGCGCTCGGCGTCGTGCTGGCGACTGCGGCCACCGACGCAGTCTATGTCATGTTCACCTCGGCGGTCGTTGCGCGGCGGCGCCTTTCGGCCGCGACGTGGAGCTCGATCTGGTACATGCTCTCGTCATTCGCGGTGATCAGCTACACCGAGAACTGGATCTATGTTGGCTTTGCGGCCATCGGCTCGTGGATCGGCGCTTACGCCTCGATGACCTTCCTGCATCGGCCACCCAGCGGGCAGGCGCCCGTCGGCGCGGCGCCGGAATGAGGTTGTTTGCATGCCAGCCAATTCTGCGTGAACGCGCGACCAACAGCCCGCGAAGTTCCTTGACGCGGAACGGCCGTTCCCTTAATCACGCCAGCGGGACACCTCCCCCCAACGGGAGGCTTACTATCTGGAAGGATAGACGATGACTGCAGCGAAGCCTTCGCAGCGGCCTGCCGTGCCGCATTTCTCCTCCGGCCCCTGCGCCAAGCGCCCCGGATGGACCGCCGAAAATCTCAAGGACGCCCCGCTCGGCCGCTCGCATCGCGCGAAGATCGGCAAAGCCAAGCTCAAGCAGGCCATCGAGCTGACGCGCGACGTGCTCGAAGTGCCGGCCGACTACAAGATCGGCATCGTGCCGGCGTCCGACACCGGCGCGGTCGAGATGGCGCTGTGGTCGCTGCTCGGCGCGCGGCCGGTCACGACGATCGCCTGGGAATCCTTCGGCGAAGGCTGGGTCAGCGACATCGTCAAGGAGCTGAAGCTCAAGGACGTCACCAAGCTGCATGCGGGCTATGGCGAGATTCCGGATCTGTCGAAGGCCGATCCGGCCACCGACATCGTCTTCACCTGGAACGGCACGACCTCCGGCGTGCGCGTGCCGAATGCCGACTGGATCAGCGCGAGCCGTGAAGGCCTGACGATCTGCGACGCCACCTCGGCCGCCTTCGCGCAAGCCCTGGATTGGCCGAAGCTCGACGTCGTCACCTTCTCCTGGCAGAAGGCGCTCGGCGGCGAGGCCGCGCATGGCATGCTCATCCTTTCGCCGCGCGCAGTCGAGCGGCTCGAGACCTACAAGCCGGCCTGGCCGCTGCCGAAGATCTTCCGCCTCACCAAAGGCGGCAAGCTCAATGCCGGCATCTTCGAGGGCGAGACCATCAACACGCCGTCGATGCTGTGCGTCGAGGACTATCTGGATGCGCTCAACTGGGGCAAGTCGATCGGCGGCCTCAAGGCGCTGATCGCGCGCGCCGACGCCAACACCAAGGTGCTGGCGGACTGGAAGGCGCGCACGCCCTGGATCGATTTCCTCGCCCAGGATCCGGCGATCCGCTCCAACACCTCGGTGTGCTTGAAGGTGGTCGATCCCGCCATCACGGCGCTGTCGGCCGATGCCCAGGCCGAGTTTGCCAAGAAGCTGGTGTCGCTGGTCGAGAAGGAAAACGCCGGCTTCGATTTCGCGCATTACCGCGACGCGCCGGCCGGCCTGCGCATCTGGTGCGGCGCGACCGTGGAAGCCAGCGACGTCGCGCTGCTGACGCAGTGGATCGACTGGGCGTTCGCGGAAGCCAAGGCCGCGCTGCCGAAGGCCGCCTGAGGTTCGCGCGACGCCGCCATTGCGAGCGCAGCGAAGCAATCCAGGGCCGAACAGGACGTCTGGATTGCCTCGTCGCAAGTGCTCCTCGCAATGACGAAATAAGTTGCGAGAGTTGAGCTAAGCGTAGCGCGCTGTGCCCAACATCTATGTAACCTGACGCGAGAGAGCGGTGGGCACGCTTTGCTTTGCCCACCCCACGAGCTTTCCCCTCATCCCGGCGCGCTGCGCCGCCCTCCTCGATGGAAGGCGTGAAGGACCATCGTCATGTCAAAGCCCAAGGTTCTCATCTCCGATGCTCTGTCCCCGGCCGCCGTGCAGATCTTCAAAGATCGCGGCGTCGAGGTCGACTTCCAGCCCAATCTCGGCAAGGACAAGGATAAGCTCGCCGACATCATCGGCGATTATGACGGCCTTGCCATTCGCTCGGCCACCAAGGCGACGGCCAAGATCATCGAGCGCGCCAAGCGGCTCAAGGTGATCGGCCGCGCCGGCATCGGCGTCGACAATGTCGAGATTCCCGCGGCGACCGCCAAGGGCATCATCGTGATGAACACGCCGTTCGGCAATTCGATCACCACCGCCGAGCATGCGATCACCATGATGCTGTCGCTGGCCCGCGAGATCCCGCAGGCCGACGCCTCGACGCAGGCCGGCAAGTGGGAGAAGAACCGCTTCATGGGCGTCGAGATCACCGGCAAGACGCTGGGCGTGATCGGCTGCGGCAATATCGGCTCGATCGTCTGCGACCGTGCCCAGGGCCTGCGCATGAAGGTGATCGGCTTCGATCCGTTCCTGACCGAGGAGCGTGCGCGCGATCTCGGCGTCGAGAAGGTCGAGCTCGACGAGCTCTTGAAGCGCGCCGACTTCATCACCTTGCACACGCCGCTGACCGACAAGACCCGCAACATCATCGACGCCGCCGCGATCGCCAAGATGAAGCAGGGCGTGCGTATCATCAATTGCGCGCGCGGCGGCCTGATCGACGAGCAGGCGCTGCTCGCGGCGCTCAACAGCAAGCATGTCGCGGGCGCCGCCCTCGATGTGTTCGCCGAGGAGCCCGCCACCAGCAATCCGTTGTTCGGCCACGCTTCCGTGATCTGCACGCCGCATCTCGGCGCCTCGACTACGGAAGCGCAGGAGAACGTCGCGCTGCAGATCGCCGAGCAGATGTCCGACTATCTGCTGACCGGCGCGATCTCGAATGCGATCAACTTCCCCTCGATCACCGCGGAGGAAGCGCCGAAGCTGAAGCCGTTCATCGCGCTCGCCGAGAAGCTCGGCTCGTTCGCCGGACAGCTCACCGAGAGCAGCATCACCAAGATCCAGATCACCTATGAGGGCCAGGTCGCGGAGATGAAGACCAAGGCGCTGACCTCGGCTGTGCTGGCAGGCCTGCTGCGGCCGATGCTGGGCGAGGTCAACGTGGTGTCGGCGCCGGTCATCGCCAAGGAGCGCGGCATGATCGTCGACGAGGTGCTGCGTGCCGGCGAGAGCGACTATGAGAGCCTGATCACGGTCGCGGTGACGACTGAGCAGCAGGAGCGCGCGGTGTCCGGCACGGTCTATGCCGACGGCAAGCCGCGCCTCGTGGACATCAAGGGCATCCGCGTCGACGCCGAGTTCGGCAAGTCGATGATCTATGTCACCAACGAGGACAAGCCGGGCTTCATCGGCAAGTTCGCAAGCCTCTTGGGCGACGCCAAGATCAACATCGCGACCTTCCATCTCGGCCGCGTCGCCGCCGGCAGCGACGCCATCGCGCTGGTCGAGATCGACGGCGCCGTGCCGGCCGAACTGCTTGCCAAGATCCAGGCGCTGCCGCAGGTCAAGCAGGCCAAGGCGCTGACGTTCTGACCGCAAGGCGGGATCCCGACGTCCCGAAAAAGGCAGCGCGGAAGATCGCCGCGCTGCCTTTTTTCATTCTCGACGACGCTCGAATGATCGTCTTCGGACCTGATTGAACCCGCTTCACTTTCCCCACGTCTAAAAGCCCGATGAAGGGCCGGCTGATCCGGTCTCGTGGGCGCTGGGCTGCGGAGAAAGTGATGATCATGCGACACAGAGGCCTGACGGCCACGGGGCTCGTTCTCGGCGCAGCGCTGAGTGCTGCGCCCGGCCATGCTGCCAACCGCGACGTGACCTCGACCGTCGATGCCGTCACCGTCTATCCCGACGGCGCCAGCGTCACGCGAGTCATCGCGCTCGACCTTCCCGCCGGTGATACGACGGCGATCGCCAAGGATTTTCCGCTCGGGCTCGATGCGTCCTCGCTGCGCGTCGAGGGCGAGGCCGGTGCAAAACTCGTCATCGGCACCGTCGATGCCAAGCCGCCGCGCGCAGCTCCGTCGGCCAACGTGCCGGAGATCGACAAGCGCATCGAGAGCTTGAAGGACGAGCGTGCCAATCTCGACGGTGCCATTGCTGCCGCCCTTGCGCGCAAGAAGTTTGCCGAGCGGTTCGCCGCGGCGTCGCCGGCCGGTCTCGGCGAGAAGGGCGAGGCACGGCCTGTCGCGGAGTGGCGCAACGCCTTTGCCGCGGTCGGCGAGGAGGTCGGCCAGGCCGATGCCGCGATCCGCGACGCCGAGCGCAAGCAGCGCGACATTGACCGCGAGATTGCGCGGCTGCAGGCGGATCGCGCGGACAAGCCGCCGAGCAAGCTGGAGGTTCAGATCGAGCTCTCGGCCGCGGCCGCGACCAAGGCTGTCTTGCGTGTGACCTACACGGTCCGCAACGCCCATTGGATGCCGCTTTACGACGCGCGTCTCGAGACGTCGGCGAAGGACCGCAAGCCGGCGCTGGAACTGGTGCGACGCGCGGAGGTCCTTCAGGCCACCGGCGAGGATTGGTCCGATGTCGCACTCTCGGTCTCGACGGTGCGAACGGGACGGGGCGGCAGCGCGCCCGAGCTCAAGACGGTGATCGCGCAATATCCGCCGCCGCCGAGGCCGGCGGTTCCCAGCGCGGCACGCGGACTCCCGGAGATTCGGCAGGAATTCCGGTTCAACGGCGGGACGAGCTTTGGCGACGTCGCGGACAAGGCCCTCGAGCAGGAGACGGTCGCGGAGATCAGCGCGTTCCAGACCGTCTTCCGTCTTCCCGGCCGCGTCACTGTCGGGGCGAATGAGGGCGCCAAGAATCTGCGCATCTCGACCGCGACGATCACGCCCGATTTGATCATCCGTTCGGCGCCCATCGTCGATCCCACCGCCTATCTCGAAGCGAGCTTCCCGCAGACCGAGGACGCGCCGCTGCTGCCGGGCAAGGTCTCGATCTATCGGGACGGCATGTTCGTCGGCACCTCGAACATGGCCCATGCCGGCAAGGGCGAGCCGGTTCGCGTCGGCTTCGGCGCCGATGACAAGGTCAAGATCGAGCGCAGCGTGATCAAACGCAATGAAGGCTCGGCGGGCCTGATCGTGACGACCGCGAAGATCGATGAGCGCGCCTTCAAGACCACGATTCGGAACGCGCATGATTTCCCGGTGAAGGTCGCGATCCAGGATCAGCTGCCGGTCAGCGAGAATGAGGAGATCGCGGTCGAGATGCTGCCCTCCACGACGCCGCCGACATCGCTCAATGTTCGCGACCGGCGCGGGGTGACCGAATGGATCGTCGATGCCAAGCCCGGCGAGACGAAGGACATCTCGTTTGCGTGGCGGGTGCGCTGGCCGAAGGACAAGACCATCGTGCTCAATCCGTCAGGCTAACTGATATTCAGAGCCTATCATTCAACGGACCGCCTGGTCAGACGGTCCGTCGAACGCGCGCCTTTCATCAACTCGAGATCAGGCCGCAGCTGTCGTTGAAACCCGAGGTGTTAGTTCGATCCGGGCCAATGCAGCTGCGGCATCATTGCGTCGCGCTTGCCCTCATCTGAACTCAAAGCGGTCGTAGATGCCGGGAATGTCGTGTCTTTGCCCAGACACGGACGCAAGTCACAATCGGCGGTATTCGGACATCAACGCTGCGGGATACGGGAAAACAATAGCTTTCGCGCGATCCAGGCGGCGGCAGGAAGAATTGACCGGCCCCGACTGTCGGGGCCGGCTAGCAGAATTTTCCTGATGTTTCCGGCATTCCCCATCGTCATGACGATATCCGAATTACCGCAATCGATGGTCATCCCGGTTGGCCTCATCCTTGCGTTCGGTCTATGCGAGACGCGCGGCGGAGAGCAACGGAGGTCTCGGTCTACCAGATGCAATATCTGTCTTTCGCCTCGTGCATCACGCGGCATTCGCTTCGACCGGCGGTGTTGTCCGCCGTCATCATCGCCGCACATGCGAGTGGGGCCGCCGCGGCCGACAGTGTGAACGTGGTCCGCGAGCTGGCCGGCCGTGTCGGCCCGATCCTCGGTTCCGCCCAGGCCTGCACCAGCATCGCGACACGCCGCGTTCAAGTGATGCTCGGCAAGTTTCAGCAGGCGATCCGCGAGGCCTCGGCCAACCCGAACGACCGCAACGAGCTGGCACGCGAGTTCGAGAAGAACATCGCCGATGGCCGGACTGCGGTGAATCGTGGACGGGCCGATTGCAGGCTGGTCGAACGCCAGCTCGCCGATCTCGAAGGAAGCGTCGGCGCGCCGCCGGCGCCGGCCGCCGCGCCGCTCGCCGGCAATGCGGCCAGCCCTGCACGGCCGGCCGCTGCTGGCCAGGTGCGAGGCGTGACCGATCAGGAAATCCGCTTCGGAATGGTGATCCCCTACACGGGAAGCGCCAAGGAGAACGGGCAGAGCTACAAGCGCGGTATCGAGGTGGCGTTCGCGCGGGCCAATGCCGGCGGCGGCGTCCATGGCCGGACGCTCAAGCTGATTGCCGCCGACGATGGTTTCGAACCGACGCGGACCTTGGACGCGATGAAGCTGCTTTGGGACAAGGAGCAGGTGTTCGGCTTTCTCGGCAATTTGGGCACGCCGACCGCGGCGGTCGCCGTGCCATTTGCGCTCGAGCGCAAGGTGCTGTTCTTCGCGCCGTTCACCGGCGGCAGCGTGGTGCGGCACGATCCGCCGGACCGTTATGTCTTCAACTACCGGCCGAGCTTCGTCGAGGAAGCCGACGCCGCGGTGCGCTATCTCCTGAAGATGCGCAAGATCAGGCCGAACCAGATCGCCGTGTTTGGCCAGAATGACGATCTGGGCGAGCAGGGCTTCGCCGGTGTCGCCAAGGCCTATCGTGCCGCCGGTCTCAACGACTCGACGATCCTGCGGCTGGTCTATAACCGCAACTCCATCGACATGGACGAGGCCGTCGCCCAGTTGAAGCAGCAGAGGGTGCCGATCAAGGCGATCGTGATGGTCGGCACCACGCGCCCGGCGGCGAAATTCATCGAGAAGACGCGCGATCTGTTTCCCGGCATGATCTACACCAACATGTCGATCGTCGGCGCCACGGCGCTGGCGCAGGAATTGATGCTGCTGGGACCGCGCTTCACCGAGAATGTCATCGTGACGCAGGCCGTGCCGGCCGTCTCCGGCTATTCGAGCACCGTGCTCGAATTCAAGACGGCGCTGGCCCAGGTGGCGCCCGGCGAGGTGCCGGACTACATCTCGCTCGAAGGCTATATCGCGGCGAACCTGCTGATCGACGCGCTGAAGCGCTGCGGACCGCAGCTCGACACCGAACGCCTGGTGGAGACGCTGGAGAGCACGCGGAATCTCGACATGGGGCTCGGCGCCGCGCTCAATCTGAGCCGCGGCGATCACCAGGCCCTGCACAAGGTCTGGGGCACCCAGCTCGACAAGACGGGCGTCTATCAGCCGATCGATCTGGAATGAGTCTGGGGGACGGGCCGGGCGGCCCGTCATCCCAATGCGTCTGCGCCGGCCCGAACCGCCGGGCCGGCAACGGCCGTGGCGCGATCAGTCCTTGACCGCGGTCACCACGATTTCGATCAGCGCGCCACCGCCGAGATCGGCGACGCCGACGGTGGCACGGGTCGGCAGATCCTCGCCGAAGAATTCGGTCCAGGCCGCATCCATCTCCTTCTTCTTCGACAAGTCCGTCACGAAGATCTGGCCGGAGACGACACGCGACCGGTCGGTGCCGGCCTCTTTCAGAAAGCCGTCGATCTTGCCGAGGATGTTGCGGGTCTGCTCGCCCATCGACACCGATGTGTCGTCGGCGATGGTGCCGCCGATGAAGACGAAGCCATTGGCTTCGACGATGCGGTGATGGATGGCCGAGCGGATCTTGCGGGTGATGGTCATGCTGTCCTCATGCTGTTGCTGAAGGGGAGGCGTTGCGGAAGCGCTCGATGCTGAGCTCTCGGATCCGGGTCTGCGTGCCGCCATGCACGATCAGTTCGGCCATGACGGCGCCCGCGCCGGGGCCGAGCTGGAAGCCATGCAGCGAAAAGCCGAATTGATGAAACAGGCCCTCATGCACGGCGCTTGGCCCGAACACCGGGATGTCGTCCTGCATGCGCGCCTCGATGCCGGCCCAGGCCCGCATGATGGTGGCGCTGCGCATCGCCGGGAATAGCTCGAACACGGTGCGCGCGCTGATGGCGAGGCTGCGCCAGTCGAGCACCGTCTCGTTGCGATCCTGATCCGGCGCCGCGAGATGGCCGCCACCGATCAGCACGGTACCGTTCTTGAACTGCTTGAACGACAGTTTGCGGCCGCGCAGGATCACCACGGGATCGATGAAGTGCGGGACCGGCGAGCTGATCATCAGCATCGGCGCCACGGTCGTGACCGGCACCGGCTCGCCGAGCGCGGCGGCGATGTGGCCGCCCCAGGCGCCGGCGGCATTGACCAGAATGGGGGCGGCATAGGTGTCGCCGCCGACATCGACGCGCCAGAGCCGATCCTCCTTGCGGATGTTGCCGGCGGTCACGCCCTCGCGGATGATGGCGCCGAGCTGCTCGGCCTTGCGGCGAAACGCCGTCGTGGTCTTGGCGGGCTGTGCCGCACCGTCACGGCGCGAGACGATCCCGCCAGGACAGCTCTCTGCCACCGCCGGCACCAGCCGGCGCAGCTCGGCGCTGTCGATCAGCTCCTCATGGCTGAAGCCGCGCGCGTTGAGATCGGCGACCCGCTCACGGCAGGCGGCGAGCTCGGCCGCGTTCTCCGCGACAAGCACCTGGCCATGGCTTTCGAAGCCGCAATCATCGTCGACCAGTGCGGCGATGCTCTCCCAGATTCCCATCGACCGGATCGACAACGGAATCTCGGCGACGTCGCGCGCGAGCTGGCGCACGCCGCCGGCATTGACGCCGGAGGCGTGGCGGCCCGCATAGTCCTTTTCGATCAGCACCGGCTTCAAGCCGGCGAGACAGAGATGCAGCGCGGTCGAGCAGCCGTGGATGCCGCCACCCACGATGATGGCATCCGTGTTGATCGTCATCCGCGCACCACCGCCTTGGTGGCCTCGTCGCTCTTGGGCAGGCTTGCGAGCTCCGACAGCATGATCGGCTTCACCGGCGCGCGCAGCCGATAATAGCCGATTTCCTGCGGGCTCTTGCCGCGCGCTTCCGCCATCAGCTCGGTGACGGTAAGGCCGCACAGCCGGCCCTGGCATGGGCCCATGCCGGTGCGGCGATAGGCCTTGAGCTGGTTCGGCCCAGTCGCGCCGATTGCGACGGAATCGAGCACGTCTTTGGCGGTGATCTCCTCGCAGCGGCAGACGATGGTGTCGCCTTGCGGAATGCGGAACTGCTTCGCCGGCTTGAACAGGATGTCGAGGAAGGCGCGACCGCGCTCGGCGCGCTTCAACTGCGGTGAAAGATCGGAGACCTTGGCGGTCGGGCGAAGCGCCTTGATCGCGCGTTCTGCCGCAATGCGCCCGCGCCACAGCGCCGCCTGCGCGCCGCCGATGCCGGCGCCATCGCCGGCGATCGCGATGCCGGGAATCGAGCTGTTGCCGTCGGCATCGAGCACGGGCGTCCAGCACAATTGCAGCTCGTTCCAGCGATGCTCGACACCGGCGGCCATCGCCAGGTTGACGTTAGGTACCACGCCGTGATGCAGCAGCAGCAGCTCGACCGGCAGCGTCTCGCGCCGGCCGCCGGCCGTGACATAGCTGACCGACTCCAGCCGGTCCGTGCCCGCCGCCGCCAGCTCCGTCACGCCGGTGGTGACTTTCACGTTGGCGCGGACCTCACGCATCATCGCCAGCCCCTTCACGAAATAAAGCGAGGTCATGAAGGCGAAGGCATGGGGCAGCGCGGCCAGGTAGTTGGCGCGCGGCGTGGTGTCGAGCACGCGGTCGATGCGGCCGCCGAGGCGCAGGATCTGCGCGGCGAGCAGCCACAGCAGCGGTCCCTGGCCGGCGAGGACCGTCGGGCCATCCGGCACCAGGCCGGACGATTTCAGCATCGTCTGCGCCGCGCCGGCCGTCATCACGCCGGGCAGGGTCCAGCCTGGAATCGGAAACGGCCGCTCCTGGGCGCCGGTCGCGATGATGACCCGCTTGGCCTTGATGAAGGCCGAGCCGCCGCCGACGGAGACGCCGAGCTCGAGATTGCGGTCGAGACTCCACACCGTCGCGCGATGGATGATCTCGGCGCCGCCGTCGCGGGCGGCCCTGGCGATCTCGGCGCCCGACCAGTAATCGGCGCCGAGCAGCGCTTCATTCTTGACTGGCGTTGCGCCGATCGCGCGCCAGACCTGGCCGCCGGGACCGGCGTTCTCGTCGAGCAGCAGCGTCGACAGGCCGGCGCGGGCCGTTGCGGTTGTCGCGGCGAGTCCGGCCGGACCGGCGCCGATCACGACGACGTCGTATTGCTCATGCTTCGGCGCGGCGCTCATTTGCCGATCTCCCGCTTGCCCTTCTGGATTTCGATTTGCATGCCCTCGGCCACGGGCACGAGGCAGCCCTGGCGGTTGCCGACGCCGTCGATGGTGACGAGGCAGTCGAAGCATACGCCCATCATACAGTAGGGCAGTCGCTTGGCGCCGCTCACCGCGGTGTCGCGCCTGACGTCGAGACCCGAGGCGAGCAGCGCGGCCGACACCGTGTCGCCTTCGCGCGCCGAGATCGCCTGGCCCTCGACATGGATGGTCAGCGCTCGCCTGCCATCATCCTCAGCTCGTTTGAACATCATCGTCTCCGTGGCGGCGTTCGCCGCGATCTCAGTAATAGCCACTGCCGCCCGCGCCGATTTCGTCGGCGAAGCGCTTGGCTGTGAAGGCGCCGACCAGTTCGGGCTCCAACGCGCCGTCCTTCACCATGCGGGCGATCTCGAAGGCGTGGTTGGCGGCCAAGGTCACGCCGGAATGGCAGCAGGCGACGAAGGCCCCCGGATGGGTCTCGGACTGCTCGTAGATCGGGAAGCCGTCCTTCGGCATCACCCGGATGCCGGTCCAGCTCCTGACGACATTGAGGCGCGCCAGATGCGGGAACATGCGCTGGGCCCGGTCGGCCATCACGGCGTTGATCGGATGGTTCTGGACGCGATCGTCGAGCTCGTCCTCCTTGCTGTCGCCGATCATCACCGTGCCCTCATCGGTCTGGCGGATCGTCGTCAGCGGATGCGGCAGGAACGGCATCGTGCGCTCGGTCACGACGATCTGGCCGCGAGTCGGTCCCATCGGCGCCGACAGCCCGACCATCGGCGCCAGCGTCTGGTTGGCGTTGCCTGCCGCGAGCACGACCTTGGCGGCCCGCAGCTCGCCTTGCGCCGTGGTCAGCCTGAACTCGTTGCCCTCGCGCGCAATGGCGCTGACGGCGCGCTCGGGCAGATAGTCGACCCCGAACTGCTTCATGCCGGCATGCAGCGCGCGGAAGGTGCGCAGCGAGTTCACATGGCCGTCGAACGGACAGAAGCTACCGCCGGACACGTCGGGCCCGATCAGCGGCAGCATCTTCTTCACCGCTGCGGCGGTCAGCATCTCCATGTGGTAGTCGGCCGCACCGACCTGGTTGTGCATGCGCGCGACGAGCTGGCTGCGCTGCTCGTATTCGGCCTCTCCCAGGCAGAGATGAAAGCCGCCATTCTGCTGCAGCACGACGTCGAGCCCGGTCTGCGCCTTCAGCTCCTCCGCGAGCTTCGGCCACGCCTTGGCGCCGCGCACGGTCCAGCCCGTATAGGCCGGCATGCCCAGTCCCTTGCTCTGCACCCAGACCAGCGCGAAATTGGCGCGGGACGCCCGCTTGGCGATGTCGCCCTCGTCGAGCACCGCGACGCGCTGGCCGAGCCGGCCCAGCCCCCAGGCGATGGCAGAGCCGAGCAGGCCGCCGCCGACGATGGCGACGTCGTAATCTCTCATCATGGTCTCTCCTATCGCCCTGCGTCGCCGCCCTTGGCGGTGAGCACCCGGTCGAGTCCGTAGCAGCGATCGAGCAGGATCAGGACGGTCATGGTGATGGCGATGACGCTGGCGGACACCGATGTCACCAGCGGATCGATGTTGTCCTGGATGTACAGGAACATCCGCACCGGCAGCGTCTCGGTGCCGGGCGTTGCCAGGAAGATGGTCATGGTCAGATCGTCGAATGATTGAATGAAGGCGAGCATCCAGCCCGAGACGATGCCGGGCAGGATCGCCGGCAGGGTGACGCGGCGGAACATGGTCCAGCCGTCGGCGCCGAGCGAGATCGCTGCCATCTCGACCGAGCGATCCATGCCGGTGGCCGCCGCCAGCGTCAGCCGCAGTGCAAAGGGAAACACGACCACCACATGCGCGATCACCAGCGCCAGAAATGTGCCGCCGATGCCGGCCGACGTGAAGAAGCGCAGAAAGGCGATGCCGAGCACGACATGGGGAATCATCAAGGGCGAGAGAAACAGCGCCGACAGGGCGTCGCGGCCGCGGAACTGATACCGGCTGAGCGCGAGCGCGGCCGGCACCGCAAACAGCAGCGCGACACAGGACGACAGCGCCCCGAGCCACAGGCTCACGGCGAAGGCATGGACGAATTCCGGATAATTGGCGAGCGCCTTGAACCAGCGCAGCGAGAAGTTCGTCGTCGGAATCGACAGGAAGCCCTCGGGTGTGAACGCGACCCAGCAGACGACGACGATCGGCGCCACCATGAACACCACGAACAGTGTGTGGAAGACCAGCGCGACGGGACCATTCCGGCTCATCGGAACATCTCCTGATAGCGGCGCTCGATCAGCGCATTCGATCCGACCACGATCAGCACCAGCGCGATCAGCAGCAGCACGGCGACCGCCGCGCCGAGCGGCCAGTTCAACGTGTTGAGGAATTCGTCATAAGCGAGGGTCGCCGCGACCTTGAGCCGGCGTCCGCCGATGATCGCGGGCGTGGCGAAGGCACTCGCCGACAGCGAGAACACGATGATGGCGCCCGACAGCACGCCGGGCATGATCTGCGGCAGGACGATGCGGCGGATCACGGTGAACGAGCCGGCGCCGAGCGACAGCGCGGCGTTCTCGACCTGCGGATCGAGCCGCTGCAGCGCGGTCCACACCGCGAGCACCATGAACGGCATCATCGCATGGGCCAGCGCGATCACCATGCCGGTCTCGGTGAACATGAAGCGGAGCGGCGAGGCGATCAGTCCGGACGTCATCAAGAGCTTGTTGACGAGGCCGTTGTTGCCGCCGAACAACAGCGCCCAGCCGAGCGTCCGCGCGACCACTGAGATCAGCAGCGGTCCGATGATGATGAGCAGGAAGAGACCTTTCCATGGTCCCTGCATGCGGTTGAGAATGTAGGCCTCGGGCACGCCGAACACCGCCGTGATCAGGGTCGCGAGGACGGCGACGCGGAAGGTGCGCCAGAACATCTCGGCATAATAGGGATCGTCGACAATCTCGATCCAGTTCTTCAGGATGAAGACCGGCTCGATGCCCTTGTACTGGCCCCAATCATGGAACGACAGCAGCACGGTCATCGCCAGCGGAATCACGACGACCCCGGTGAACAGCATCAATGCCGGCAGCGCCAGCGTCAGCCCGGTTCGCGCGTCGGACGGGTTCGCGGAGACGGTCGTGCTCATGCGGCCACGCTCGCCCGCAGGCTCATGTCGGAGTTCTGCCAGATCAGGTGCACTGTTTCGCCCTGGTCCGGCTGCGGCTGGCCGTCATTCTGACGGATCACGATCGCGGGGCCGCATTCCGTGTCGCACTGGAACAGCCAGTGATTGCCCTGGAAGATGCGGCTGGTGATCCGCCCCGCGAGGCCGGAACTGCCGAAGCTGATGCGCTCGGGGCGCACGCTGATGGTCACCGTCCCGGTGGCGCCGGCCGGCGCCGGCGCGCTCCACGAGCCCGCAACGAGCCTGGCTAACCCGGCAGTGCGCTCCACCTCGGCCGCGAACTCATTGGTCTTGCCGAGAAACTGCGCGACGAAGGCCGAAGCCGGCTGCTCATAGACCTGCTGCGGCGTGCCGATCTGCTCGATCTTGCCTTTGCTCATCACGACGATGCGGTCGGACAGCGACATTGCCTCGATCTGGTCGTGGGTCACGAGGATCGTCGTGGTGCCGAGATTGCGCTGGATCTGGCGCAGCTCGATCTGCATGTCCTCGCGCAGCCGCGCATCCAGATTGGACAAGGGTTCGTCGAGCAGCAGCACCGAGGGGCGGATGACCAGCGCGCGTGCCAGCGCGACACGCTGCTGCTGGCCGCCGGACATGCGGCGCGGGTGCCGGCCTTCGTAGCCGGCCAGACCGACAAGCGCGAGCGCCTTGCGCACGCGCTCGTCACGCTCGTCGCGCGGCACTTTGCGCATCTCGAGCCCGAAGGCGACGTTCTCGGCCGCCGTCATGTGCGGAAACAGTGCATAGCTCTGAAACACGATGCCGAGCCCGCGCTTGGCCGGCGGCATGGCGACGAGGTCCTTGCCTTCGAGCCTAATCGTGCCGTGGGACGGATCGAGGAAGCCCGCGATCATCTGCAAAGTCGTCGTCTTGCCGCAGCCGGACGGGCCGAGAAACGAGATGAACTCGCCCTTGGTGACAGCGAGGCTGAACTCTTCGACGGCCGTGTTGGGGCCGAAGGATTTTCCGACGCGGTCGAGTTCGAGGAGGGACATGCGGGTTTCCGGGACGACACAAGGATGGCGCTGGACAAGGCGATGCTTCTGCAATGCCAGACATCATCGGCGTCTAGCAACGCGTTCGCTGCAACCTCGCCCCGCTTGCGGCGAGAGGTCGGATGGCATCGCAAGATGCCATCCGTGTGAGGGGGGACAGGTCTAACAATTCGTACCGATCGGGCCGCTGCCCCTCACCCCAGCCCTCTCCCCGTGAAGAACGGGGAGAGGGAGCGCAGCGGTGCGAGAGAGAGCTCGCGGCAAACTTCTCAGCGCTCGACCTCGCGATTCCAGCGCTTGGTCCATTCCTCGCGCTTCTCGTTGACCACGGTCCAATCGGGCGCATAGACCTTGGTCGCACGCTCGCCGATCGGCGCCATCGCGCCGACGCCTTCGGGCACCACGACGGATTTCACGACCGGGCCGTAGCCATATTCCTTGAGCATGGTGAGCTGGATCTTCGGATCGAGCAGCAGCTTGATGAAGCTCGATGCCAAAGGCGAGGTCGAGGTCTTGGCGATCGGGCACGCCGTCGTCAGCAGGCTGACCGCACCTTCCTTCGGATAGACGAAGTCGACCGGGAAGCCGGTGTTCGCAAAGCTCTGCACACGGCCCGAGCCCCACACCGCGATAACGGCCTGGCCCGACTGGAACAGCTCGGTCATCTTGCCGGGCGAGGGCTCATAGGCCAGCACGTTGGGATTGATGTCGTTCTTGAAGATCTTGAAGCCGGGCTCGACGTTGGTCTCGCTGCCGCCGTTCATCTTCGCCAGCATCAACAGGGCGTTCAGGCCGTAGGTGTTATTGATCGGCGGAATGACCAGCTGCTGCTTGTATTTTGGGTCCTTGAGGTCGTTCCACGAGGTCGGCGGCGCCCAGCCTTTCTCGGTAAACACCTTCTTGTTGTACATGAGGCCGGTGGCCACGAGGCCGATGGCGACGGCACGGTCGTCCTTGAAATGCGCGATGTCGAGGAGATCGCCGGGGAGGCCCGTCACCTTGTCGCAGAAGCCGAGCTGGATCGCCTGATACATCGGACCATCGTCCAGGATGGCGACGTCGATCTGCTGGTTGCCCTTCTGGGCCTGCAGCTTGGCCAGCGTATCGGTGGAATTGCCGGCGACATATTCGACCTTTACGCCATTGGCCTGCTCGAATGGCGGGATCACCTCGTCGCGGATCGTCTTCTCGAACGAGCCGCCATAGCCGGCCACGTACAGCGTCTTCTGCTGAGCCCAGGCCTGAGAGGCCGAGGCGAGGACGGCAAGGCTGACCATCGTCAGAACGTTCAGGTGCTTCATGAAGGATCTCCCCTTATGTGCGCGCCGGTCTCGAGGACCGCCGTGAGATCCAGCTGCGCGTTCGGACGTCCCACCCCGCGTTGCGGCCGGGTAGCCTAAAAAACGAGCCGTCTCTCCAACTGATGAAAAAGATCGCAGCCCCACCTTTTATCGTCCAATGAATAATGGCAAGCTATTCATGCTCAAATGTTATGAATGGCGGCCATGGCCAGGATCAATTCGCGACAAGTCGAGGCCTTCAGGGCGATGATGCTGACGGGCAGCGTCACGGAGGCGGCCAAGCTCATGGCGGTGACGCAACCGGCGGTCAGCCGCCTGCTGCGCGACTTCCAGGCGCTGCTCAAGATGGAGCTGTTCGAGCGGCGCGGCACCGGCCTGGTGCCGACCGCGGCGGCCACGGCCCTTTACATGGAGGTCGAGCGCTCCTTTGTCGGGCTCGATCGCATCACGGCGGCGGCCGAGGAGATCCGCGGCCGTCGCACCGGCACGCTGCGGATCGCGGCGCTGCCGGCGCTGGCCAATGGTTATTTGCCCCGGCTGGCCGGGCACTTCCTGATCGAGCGGCCGAATCTCAACCTGGCGTTTTTCGGCGTGATCTCGCCGATCGTGATCGACTGGGTGCTGAATGCGCAATGTGACGTCGGCTTTGCCGAGGTCCCCATTGCCCATGCCGGTTTGCCGAGCGTCAAATTGCCGGCGCTGGCGCGCGTGGCCGTTCTTCCGGCCGGTCATCGTTTGTGTGCCAAGCAGGCCTTGATGCCCGGCGATTTCGAGGGGGAGACTTTCATCTCGCTGTCGGCCGGATCCACCAGCCGGCATGTCATCGACCAGATCTTTCATCGCGAGGATGTCAGACGGGTGCTGCGGGTCGAGACGACGCTGTCGGAGATCATGTGCGGCATGGTGTCGTCGGGATTGGGCGTCGCGATCTGCGATCCGTTCACGGCGCGCGAGTTCGACGGACGCGGCGTTACCGTGCGTCCGTTCCTGCCGCGCATCGATTTCGAGTTCGCGGCCGTGTTTCCGCCGCAGCGCAGCCCGTCGCCGGTCGCCTTGGATCTCGTCGAGACGGTTCGGCGCGCGCTGGAGGCGTTCGGCCGCGATGCGCCGTCGATGCGCGACACGGTGGCCGCGCCGTCGCTTGATCCATGACAAGCCGTGCTGCCGAGAGCCTGTTATGCGCGACGGGAGCCATTCGGTCCCGCTCCCCCGATGAGCGGCGAGCGAGCTGCCCGAAAGAGAGCGTGACATGGAATCCGATCCCAACACCCGCAAGCAAGCCATCGCGGTCAGCTACATCTTTCTTGCCGGGGTCGGCATGCTGCTGCTGCAATGGCTGCTGACGACCTACAACACGGTCGAGACCATTCCCTACAGCCAGTTCGAGCAACTGGTCGAGCAAGGCAAGATTGCGGAAGTGTCCGTCAGCCAGGACACCATCCAGGGCAAGTTCAAGGACAAGCAGCAGGACGGCAAGACCTCGTTCATCACCGCGCGCGTCGATCCTGCGCTGGCGGAAAAGATGGCGTCCAAGGGCGTCACGGTGACCGGCGTGCCCTCGGGCGGTGTGATCCAGACGCTGCTGTCCTGGATCGTGCCGGCGTTGATGTTCTATCTGATCTGGGTGTTCCTCGGCCGCAAGGTGATGGACCGGCAGGGCTTTGGCGGGCTGATGTCGATCGGCAAGTCGCGCGCCAAGGTCTATGTCGAGACCGACACCAAGGTCACCTTCGCCGACGTTGCCGGCGTCGACGAGGCGAAGTTCGAGCTGCAGGAGGTGGTGCAGTTCCTGAAGGACCCGAAGAGCTATGGCCGTCTCGGCGCGCATGTGCCGAAAGGCATTCTGCTGGTCGGCCCGCCCGGCACCGGCAAGACCCTGCTGGCGCGCGCCGTCGCAGGCGAGGCCGGTGTGGCGTTCTTCTCGATCTCCGGCTCGGAATTCGTCGAGATGTTCGTCGGCGTCGGCGCCGCGCGAGTGCGCGATCTGTTCGAGCAGGCGCGCAAGGCCGCGCCCTGCATCATCTTCATCGACGAGCTCGACGCGCTCGGGCGCAGCCGGACCGCCGGCGGCGGGCTCGGCGGCTATGACGAGAAGGAGCAGACGCTCAACCAGCTGCTCGCCGAGCTCGACGGCTTCGATCCGAGCGCCGGCGTGATCCTGCTCGCCGCCACCAACCGGCCGGAGATCCTCGATCCGGCCCTGCTGCGCGCCGGTCGCTTCGACCGCCAGGTGCTGGTCGACCGGCCCGACAAAGGCGGACGGCTGGCGATCCTCAAGGTGCATGTCCGCAAGATCACGATGGCCGAGAGCGTCGATCTCGACAAGGTCGCCGCGCTGACCGCGGGCTTCACTGGCGCCGACCTTGCCAATCTGATCAACGAGGCCGCCATCGCTGCGACCCGCCGCAGAGGACATGAGGTCACCTTCGACGATTTCACCGCCGCGATCGAGCGGATCGTGGCCGGCCTGGAAAAGAAGAGCCGAGTGCTCAATCCCGCTGAACGGCGGCGTGTCGCCTATCACGAGATGGGCCATGCGCTGGTCGCCGCCAATCTGGCCGGCGTCGATCCGGTGCAGAAGGTGTCGATCATTCCGCGCGGTGTTGGCGCGCTCGGCTATACCATGCAGCGCCCGACCGAGGACCGCTTCCTGCTGGCCGTCAGCGAGTTGAAGAACCGCATCGCAGTGCTGATGGGCGGACGCGCGTCCGAGCAATTGATCTTCGACGGTGATGTGTCCACCGGCGCGGCCGACGATCTGCAGCGTGCGACCGAGATCGCGATCGAGATGGTCACCAAATACGGCATGGACGCGACGGTCGGCCAGCGCACCTACGCGCCGCGGCCGCAGGCCTCGTTCCTGCAGCCGCAGGATCAGCTCGTGTCGGCGGCCGAGCAGACTGGACGGGAGATCGACCTTGCCGTGCGCGATCTCATCGCGGAGGGCGGCGCGCGCGCCCGTGCGATCCTCGATGCGCATCGCCGCGATCTCGAGCAGGGCGTCGCGCTGCTGATCGCAAAGGAGACGCTGACCGCCGAGGAGTTCGCGCCGCTGCGGCCGGTGTCCATGAAGGCACCGGTGGACGACGTCCGCGCGACAGGTTGATCCGGGTTTTTACGGGTCTTCCCGGCAACGGAGCTCTAACCATCGCGTGATGAATTCATCGGCAGTTTACGTTTGGCGACCGATCGCGTCGGTCGGGTGGAGTGTCGCGTGCTGCTGAACAATATCAGGATCGCCCCCAAGCTCGGGATCGTCGTCGGCGTTGCGCTGTTGGGGCTTGCAGCCGCGGGCACATTTGCGGGCAATCTGATGCAGCGGGAGATGGTCAACGCGCGCATCGAGCAGTGCCGGGCGATCGTCGAGACGGCACGCAACATGGCGCTCGGCCTGATCAAGGAGGTCGAGGCCGGCAGGATGACGAAAGAGGCCGCGATCGACGAGTTCGTCAAGCGCGGCAGCACCATGACGTTCGACAAGGGCATGGGCTATTTGTTTTCCTACACGATGGAAGGCAATGTCATCCTGTCCCAGGATCCCAAGCAGCGCGGCCAGAACGTCATCGATTTCGAGCTCAACGGGCGCAAGCTCGTGGTGGAGCTGCGCGACGGCGTCGCCAAGAATGGCGAGGTCACCTTGCATTATGAATATCTCCGTCCCGGCCAGGAGCAGCCGACGCGCAAGATCTCCTATGCGCTCGCCATTCCGGCCTGGAACGCCTTCGTCGGCACCGGTGTCTATGTCGACGATCTCGATGCCAAGCTGAAGCCGCTGAAATGGATGATGTGGCTGGCTTGCGCGGGCATCGCCGTGATTGCCGGCGGCATCGCCTGGCTGATCGGCCGCAGTATCAGCGTGCCGCTCGATCGCCTCGGCGGCCGCATGCGCGAGATCGCCGACGGACGGCTCGAGGGTGAGATTCCCGGCGTCGGTCGCGGCGATGAGATCGGCTCGATGGCGGCCACCGTGCAGATTTTCAAGGACAACGCGCTGCGGATGCGCGAGCTCGAGCAGGCGGAAGCTGCGACCCAGCAGCGCGCGCTGGCCGAGCGCCGGTCCGCGATGGAAAATCTCGCTGCCGACTTCGAACGCAGCGTCAACGGCATTGTCCGTTCGGTGGCGTCGGCTGCGGAGGGCATGCAGCACACGGCGCAGTCGATGACATCGACCGCCAGCGATGCCAGCGCGCGCGCCTCTACGGTCAGCGCCGCCACGCAGAGCGCGAACGACAATGTCGGTACCGTGGCCGCCGCCGCGGAGGAACTGTCGAGCTCGGTGGCGGAGATCTCGCGTCAGGTGGCTCGTTCCAGCGAGGTCGCGAGCCAGGCGGTGAACGATGCCGAGCGCACCAATGCCACGGTGCAGGTGCTGTCGAGCGGTGCCGAGAAGATCGGGGAAGTCGTCAAGCTGATCCACTCGATTGCGGCCCAGACCAACCTGCTCGCCCTCAACGCGACCATCGAGGCGGCGCGCGCCGGGGAATCCGGCAAGGGCTTCGCAGTCGTCGCCTCAGAGGTCAAGGCCTTGGCCAATCAGACCGCCAAAGCGACGGAGGAGATCTCCGCGCAGGTCGTGGCCATGCAGACCTCGACCCAGGATGCGGTCGCCGCCATCACCGGGATCACCCAGACCATCGCGCAGATGAGCGAGATCACCAACTCGATCTCGAGCTCGATCGCGCAGCAGGGCGATGCGACGCGCGAGATCGCGCGCAACATCCAGTCGGTGGCCGCGGGGTCGAACGAGATCAGCGCCCATATTGGCGGTGTCACCAAGGCCGCGGAGGCGACCGGCATGGCGGCCTCCGAGGTGCTCTCCAGCGCACGCGAGCTCGACAGCCAATCCGGCCTGTTGCAGCAGGCCGTCGACGGCTTCATGGCGAAGGTGCGAACGGCTTGATTTGTCTGCGGTCCGCCGTCGACCGAGACAGGCTCTCGGCGCGACGGCGGCTGCAATCGATGTGCCGTTACTTCGCCTTCAGGAAGCCGCCGACTTCGAGCAGCACGAACTCATCATCATCCGCCTTGTTCGGCTCGCGGCTTGACGAGAACGGCAGGTTGTTGTCGTTGCCGACGATGATGTGCGTGTCGTCGACGCGATCGACATTCTCGATCGTGAAGAACGGGAAGGTGAGGACGCCGTCGTTGAGCGGCTTGCGCGCCTTCTTGTCCGGATCCTTGATCTTCATCAGGTCGATATAGGCGATCTTGCGCACCGGCTTGCCGACATTGGCGTCGGACAGTTCGATCTTGTAGACGCGCTTGAACTTCGCGACGTCCGGGAAACAGTTCTCGCCGCGGACGCCCTGCGGGCAGGCCTTGTCGCTGGTGCCCTCGCCATTGTCGCGCTCGATGACCAGGCCCTGGCTCGGGTCGATCATGTTGAAGTCGCCGATCGCATTGCCGTTCTGCTCGAACGCGTATTGCCAATAACGGCCGGTGAACTTCTCGGCGGCGACGTCAAATTCGAGGATGCGCGACGCTTCCTTGCCATCGACCTTCTCCCATTCCTTCTTCTCGCCATCCCAGAGCGGGCCTTCGAGCAGGCCGTAGATGAATTTACCGTCGACGGACGAGGCGAAGCCCTCGAAGCCCTTCGAGCGCCGCAGATTGACATTGCTGTAGGTCGCGCCGGGAGCGCCGGGCGATTGCACCGCCCAATGGTCGGGCGATCGAACCGGCTTGCCGTCCGCAACCGTCTCGAACACGGCGAGCACCTTGCCGCCTTTGTCGGCCTTGATGATGTAGGGACCGAACTCGTCGCCGATCCAGAGATTGTCGCCGATGATCTGGAAGCCTTCGGTGTCGAAATCGGCGCCGGTGAGATAGCGCCTGGCGGTGTCTTCGTGGATGATGCGGAACGGCACCTTCCGCTCAGGATCGTGCAGGAAGATGGTCTCGAGCCGTTCGACCTTCCCGGTGCTCCAGTCGATCTTGTAGTGGTTCAGATAGAGCATCGAGTCCGGCGAGTTGTAGCGCGAGCCCATGCCGTTGTCGGTAAGTACCCAGAAGGTGCCGTCAGCCATCTTCTTGATGCCGGAATGGCCCTGCAACGGCTGGCCCTTGAACGGCAGGGACACCCCGGTGGCGCGTTCGTAGGACTTGCCCATCACGGTCCCGATCGCGTCGATGCGCTTGCCGGTCGTGTATTTGCCCGAAGTCTTGAGATCAACGGGCGCATCGGCGGGGGCGTCGACGAAGGACTCGGCCGGCATCACCGCGTGGCCTGCCAGTGTCGCGGGGAATTCGCCCTCGCCCTGGGCCAGTGCCGCACCGGCGGTCAGAACGACGGCGGCGACGGTGGTAAGCAGATATCGATGCATGCGAAGCCTCCTGAAAGCTTGAACCATGCGCCGTTCTGATCAGGAGCCCTAACGCGATGCTGACATTTCGATGACAACTGGATGATGCCTGCCGGCCTTCATGAGGCGTCTTGCCGCAACGAGCCGTCCTTGCGCTGATCGCCGGCTCGAGCGGGCCGGAGCGGCGAGCGCGATGCCACGATCACGCCGCCGATCACCAGCGCGTAGCCGGCGAGGTGGAAAGCCTTGAGCTCTTCGCCGAGCAGAACGATCGCCAGCACCGAGCCGAACAGGGGCACCAGGTGCAGGAACGGCGCGGCGCGGTTCGGCCCGATCAGGCTGATGCCGCGGTTGAAGAACAAATAGGCCAGCGCCGAGGCGAACACCACGACATAGCCGAGTGTTGCGATCGACAGCAGGTCGGGCGTGAGCACGGAGCCGGATGAATATTCCCAGATCGCCAAGGGCAGCAGCAGCACGGCTCCCATTGCCGTGCAGCATGAGATCAGGGAGAGCTGGTGCACGGCCGGCCGGCGCGTCATGACGGCGGAGTAGAGTCCGAAAACCAGTAGCGCGGAGGCGAACATCAGGTCGCCCCGGTTGAACTGGATCGCACCGAGCGCGCCGAGATCGCCGCGAAGCAGGATCACGAGAACGCCGGTCAGCGACATCGCAATGCCCATCAGCTGCCCCACGCTCAACCGCACCCCGAACAAAGCGAGCGACCACAGCGCCACGAACAACGGCGCCGAGGATTGAATCAGCAGCCCGTTGAGCGCCTGCGTATATTGCATCGCCCAATAGGATAGCGCGTTATTGACGGCAAAGCCGGTCAGCGCCAGCAGCAGCAGAAGCGGCCAATGTGCGAGCAGCGTCCGCCAGTCGCGCGCCAGATGCGTCCGGGCGAAGGGCCACAGCATCAGGAATGTTCCGATCCAGCGGATGCAGGACAGCGTCAGCGGCGGCACATGCCCGGCCACATAGCGCGCCAGCACAATGTTGCCAGCCCAGAACAGCGAGGCCAGCGTGAGCAGCACATAGGGCTGATTGTTGAGCCAGGCGAACGGAGAGCGTGGTTGCGAGGGGGCAGGCAAGGTTCCAGCTTCGATTGTTGACGCGAGCTTGTGCCCGAAAGCGGAGCCAAGACAAGAGCGCGCGATGGGAGGCCGCCATGTCCGAACATGCGACAATGCCCTTTACAAAAAGAATATTCGTTTTTTATGATGCAGGGGAAACATGATCCCCGTCTGGCGCGTGTTCTGACCGGAGCTGTGCATGCCGAAGCTGAAGCCCGCGACGATGGCGGCGCGCCGCGATGAGATCCTGCGGGCAGCGGAGGCCTGCTTCGCTCGCCAGGGCTTTCATCAAACCACAATTTCCGACGTGATTGCTGAAGCGGGCCTGAGCGCAGGGTGCATCTACGGGCATTTTGCCAGCAAGGACGAGCTGATTCAGGCGATCGGCGAACGCCGCCATGGCCGCGACGCCGCTCTGCTGGCGGCTGCGCGTGACAGTGCGGATCCGCTCGACGGGCTGCGCGCGATCGCGCGTGCCTCGCTCGTGGATATGCAGAAGGAGGAAGGGCTGCGGAGCCGGCGCATCGCTTTGCAGCTCTGGGCCGAGGCGTTGCGAGACGAAGCGATTTGCGAGCAGGTGGTCGACGGGGTTCGCAAGCCGGTCGCCGTGATCACCGAACTGCTGCAGCGCGGCCAACGGTTGGGCGTCGTCGACCGGGCCGTCAACCCGCGCAGTATCGCCCGGACCATGGTCGCCATGTTCCAGGGCTTCGTGCTGCAGCGCCTTTGGGGCGAGCCTTTCTCCTCCTCCGACGCCATGACGGCGTTCGAGGCGCTGCTATCCGGCATCGCGACGAGGCGATGATGCACGAAAGCTCGAACCAGCAGCATCCGGTGCGCCGATGACAAACGGTCTCGAGCTGGTCGGCGGACTCGGCACCGGCCTGATCGGCGGCTTCACCTCGGGCCTGCTGGGTGTCAGTCCCGGCGGTGGTCTCGTCGTGTTCGCAGTTCTCCTGCTCGGCGCCGAGCAACACGTGGCGCAAGGCCTGTCTCTGGTGGCGCAAATTCCGCCGACCAGCCTCGCCGGCATCAAGCGCTATTGGGACGAGGGCGGCCGGGTGTCGCCGTCGATGGTGGTATGGCTGGGGTCTGGTTTTCTGCTGGGCGGCGTCATTGGCGCCGTGATCGCCAACGGAACCGCGGCGACCGTGCTGCAATGGGCTTATGTGATCTATCTGCTGCTGCTCGATGTGCTGCTGTTGCGTCGGTCGTCACATCGCGAGCCGGCCCAGACGATGGATGCCGAGCTTGATCCAGGCGCCCTTGCGCTGCTTGGGGTCGGCTGCGCGGCCGGCGTGTCGTCCGGCTTTCTCGGCATCGGCGGAGGGCTGGCCACCGTGGTCGGCTTGAGCGCAGTGCTCGGGATGGCTCAGCATCGCGCCCAGATGATCAGCCTGGTGCTGACACTGGTGCCAACGACCATCCCGTCAGCCTGGATCTACTGGCGGCACGGCGCCTTGCCGCCCTGGTCGACGCTGCTCACTGTCATCATCGGACTGGTGATCGGAACCGATGTGGGAGCTCGCCTGGCCAATGCCGTGTCGCCAGCGCGATTGCGCGTCCTGCTGATCGGCTTTGTGTCGGTGATGGCGCTCTACATGACAGTCGAGGCGATCCGATAGCGGCTGGCCTTTGCAGGAGTCTCACGTCGCCTGCTTGCGGGAGGCGATGAAGACGCCGCCGAGCACCAGCGCGAAGGCGATGACGTGAAAGATCTCCGGCTGCTCGCCGAGGAAGACAAAGGCCATGATCGAGCCGAACACCGGCACCACGTGCAGGAACGGGGCGGCACGGTTGGCGCCGATCAAGAGGACGCCGCGATTGAAGCAGAGATAGGCGATGGTCGACGGAAAGATCGCGACATAGAGCAAAGAGAGCAGGTTCTTGGCATCCAGGACCATCACCGGGCGGGCGTGAAGTTCCCAGACCAGCAGGGGGATCAAACTCGCGGCGCCGCAGCCGAACGTGAACGCCACCATCGACAGGCCGTGAATCTGCGGGCGCTTCAGCGATAGCACCGAGTAGAAACCGAAGATGGCCATGGCCAGCAGGAAGATCAGGTCGCCGCGGTTGAAGGTGATGCTGGCGAGCGCCGTCGGATGGCCCCGCGTCAGAATCAGCAGCACGCCAGCGAGCGACAACACGATGCCGATCGCCTGCGCCGCGGTCAGATGCACGCGCAGCAGCAGCAGCGACCACACCGCCACGATCAGCGGGCCGGAGGATTGCAGCAACAGCGTGTTGAGCGCCTGGGTGTATTCCAGTGACCAATATTGCAAGGTGTTGAAGGCGCCGATGCCGGTCAGGGAGAGCGCGATCATGATGCCGAGCCGCGACCGGATTGCCGGCCAGTCCTGACGGAGCTGTTTCCAGGCGAGCGGCAGGATCAGCAGGAAGGCGAGCGACCAGCGCAGGAACGACAGCGTCACCGGCGGGATATGGCCGGCAGCGAGCCGGCCGACGATCGCATTGCCGGCCCAGCACAGCGCCGTGATGCTGAGCAGCACATAGGGTTGGTTCGCGATCCAGGCGCGTTTGGGCGCGGCGGATGCGGTGGGATCGGCGGCGGACATGGGTCGGTGTTGGCCCCGGTTCGGTAGGCCGCGGCATTCGGCCGGCGGGACCCGGCCGGCGTTCCTCCCCGGCTCTTGCGAGAGACACCAATCCCGGCTGCCTATCAAGAGGGCAGATGCATCGCGACTATGCAGCCAGGGCGGTCACGCAGCTCGGTGGTGAGCGGGATGCGGCCGGCGCGATCGCCCGGGGCCGGCTTGTATCGCGAAGGACTTCAGCCATTCCGCGCAGAGCAGATAGGCGGCGACAAGGGCCATGATGGCCATGAGCAGGGGGACCGGCGGTGTTACAAAGCCGAACCAGGCGCCGGCGGGTGTGAACGGCACGACCAGCGCAACGACGAGCGCGATCAACGAGGAGGCCGTCAACATCGGATCGGCGCGATTGCTCCATGGCCGGCCATTGGTCCGGATGATGAAGATGACGAGAATCTGGGTGGCCATGGATTCGAGAAACCAGGCGGTGCGAAATTCGTCGGGCGTCGCCTGGAACAGATAGAGCAGCGCGCCGAAGGTCAGGAAATCGAACACCGACGAGAGCGGTCCCATGATGGCTGCAAAGCGGAGCAGACGCTTCATGTCCCAGCGCTGCGGACGTGCCGTGGCCTGCGGACTGACGCGGTCGAAGGGGATGCCGAGTTCCGACAGGTCATAGAGCAGGTTGTTGAGCAGGATCTGCGTCGGCAGCATGGGCAGGAACGGCAGCATGATCGATGCGACCGCCATCGAGAGCATGTTACCGAAATTCGAGCTCGCGCCCATCCGGACGTATTTGAGGATGTTGGCGAAGGTGCGCCGGCCTTCCTCGACGCCGTCGGCGACGACCTCCAGATCGGAGGCGAGCAGGATCATGTCAGCCGCCGATTGCGCCACGCCGGTGGCTCCGTCGACGGACAGGCCGATGTCTGCGACCTTCAGGGCCGGTGCATCATTGATGCCGTCACCGAGGAAGCCGACGACCTCGCCCGAAGCCTGCAGCGCCTTGACGATCCGTGATTTCTGATCCGGCGCGAGCCGGCCGAAGGCGTCGGTGGACCGCACTTGCACCGCGAGCGCATCGTCGCTGAGCTCGGCAATGTCGCTGCCGGACAGCACACGATCCGCTTTCAGCCCGACCAGGCCGGCCAGCCGCTTGACCACCACCGGATCGTCGCCGGACAGAATCTTGAGCGTAATGCCGGCGCGGGCGAGCTGCGCGATCGCGGCCGCGGCGGTCGGCTTCGGCGGATCAGCGAAGGCGCATAATCCCTCGAAGATCAGCTCCTGCTCGTCATCCGTTTCAATCTCGCGTGGTGCGCCGCTCCAGGGCCGCGAGGCGATCGCCACGGTGCGCAGGCCCTCCTGCGCCAATGCATGAACCCGCGCGCTGATGGCGGCGCCGCCCTCGTCATCGATTGGTGCGACCGTCCCGCCCTGCCGCTGCTGCGTGCAGAGCGGGATCACCGCTTCGGGCGCGCCCTTCACGATCAGGATCTGGTCCTGCCCGCGCATCGCCAGCACCGAGCCGAGGCGGCGCGAGAAGTCGAAGGCCTGCTGGCCTCCCAGGCTCCATCCTGACGCGGCATGATCGGCGCCCGCGATCAGCGCGGCGTCGAGTGAGCCGCGGTCGCCGCCGAGCGCGGCGGCGATGGCGCCGAGCTCGGCGGCGCGCGGAGCCTCGCTGCCGTCGGGCCCGACGCTGCGGGCAAGCGTAATCTCCGCGGATGTCAGTGTCCCCGTCTTGTCGGTGCACAGCACCGACATCGCGCCGAGATCGTGGATCGCAGCGAGCCGCTTCACGATGACGTTGCGCTTGGCCATGCGCAGCGCGCCGCGCGACAAGGTCACGGTGGTGATCATCGGCAGCAATTCGGGTGTCAGCCCCACCGCCAGCGCGACGGAGAACAGGAGCGAATCGAGGACGTCGCGGCCGAACACGACCCGGACCGCGAGCACGATGAGCACGAGCGCCAGCGTGAGCCGGGCGATGACGAGGCCGAATTCATGCAGGTCGCGCTCGAACGCCGTGCGGCCCTGCACCTCGGCCAGCGCCGAGGCGGCGGCACCGAACATTGTATTCGGTCCGGTGTTGACGACCAGCGCGACGGCCTCGCCGGTCTGCGCCACCGAGCCGCGGAACAGCGCGGTCGACGTGTCGCTCTCATCCGTCGGAACGCCGGTCTGCTTGGTGACGGGATAGGGCTCGCCGGTCAGCGCGGCCTCGCCCGCGGTGAAGGCCTTGGATTCGATGACCAGCGCGTCCGCAGGAATGATGTCGCCGGCGCGCACGCGCATGATGTCGCCGGGCACGACCTCCTCGACATCGATCTCGCGATAGGTGCCGTCGCGCAGCACCTCGGCCTTCAAGGCGACCGAGCGGCGGAGCTCCTCGGCGGCCCTGACGGCGTGTCCCTCCTGAACCGTATCGAGTCCGATCGAGAGCGCCAGGATCATGACGATGATCGCGCCACCGATCACGTCGCCGGTGCCCATCGAGATGATGCCAGCCACCAGCAGAATGAGCGACAGCGGCTCGAGCAGCCGGCGCAGCACGGCGCGCAGAGGGCCGACCACGTGCGACGGCATGTCGGCGTTGCGGCCGTAGCGCTGGAGGCGCTGTTCAGCGTCGGTCTGGCTGAGGCCATTCAGGCCGCAGCCCAAGCTGCCGCAGATCGTCGCCTGCGGAAGGTGCCAGAAGCGGTTGAGGCTCGAGGTGGTGTTGCTGCTCACGTGGCCCCGTTGATGTTTGTGGACGAATGTTCATGGCCATTGGTCCTGATTTGCACGATGCGCCGCATCGCGGTTGACCTAGCGCAAGATGCTGATGCTGCGATGACCTACTTTACCGGTGCGGGCCGTGGGGCTGGCGCGCCGCATGGTCAGGCATGCGCGGACGAAACTCCGCCCGTTTCTTTGGGCGCTTACGTATTGACAGAGATGGTCGATCAAACTGCAGCCCTCCCACGTCAGAAAGCCAGCTCGCTGTCCGCCCTCGGGTCCGCCGTCTGGGCGCACCGCTGGTTCGTCCTTGCCGTTATGCTGTTGCTTGGCTTCGGCGGCTGGCAGAGCGTGCGTGCGGTCCTTGGTCCAGCGGTGGTGGTTGATCTGGTCCGGCGTGGTGATCTGGTCGAGACTGTGGTCGCCAGCGGCCATGTCGAGACGCCCTTTCGCGTCGAGATCGGCAGCCAGATCACCGGAACCGTTGACGACGTACTGGTGCAGGAAGGGCAGCGTGTCACCAAGGGCCAGCCTCTGATCTCGCTCGAGGCGCGCGAACTGAAGGCCGCCGTGCTGCAGGCGCAGGGCGCCGTCGCGCAGGCGGAGGCGCGCATGCGCCAACTCGCCGAGCTGACCTTGCCGTCGGCCAAGGAAGCGCTGCGTCAGGCGCAGGCGACCCTGCTCAATGCCCAGCAAACCTACGACCGTACATCGCAACTGGCCAGCAATGGCTACGCCACCCGGGCTGCGCTCGACGAGGCGCAGAAGACGCTCGATGTGGCCCTGGCGCAGAAGCGCGCGGCCGAGTTTCAGGTGTTCACGGCGAGTCCCGGCGGCAGCGACTCCGTGATGGCCGAGACCCAGCTCAACCAGGCGCGCGCCAATCTCGACACGGCGCAATCCCGTCTCGGCTACGCCACCATTCTGGCCCCGCGCGACGGCGTATTGATCACGCGCAACGTCGAGAAGGGCGCCGTGGCGCAGCCCGGCAAAGCGCTGCTGGTGCTGGCGCCGGCCGGAGACGTCCAACTCGTGCTGCAGATCGACGAGCGCAATCTCGGCAAGCTGGCGCTGGGCCAGACCGCGCTGGCCTCGGCCGACGCCTATCCCGACCGGCGCTTCGCTGCGGTCGTCAGCTACATCAATCCCGGCGTCGATATCTCCCGCGCCTCCGTGCAGGTCAAGCTGACCGTCAAGGATCCGCCGGATTATCTGCGCCAGGACATGACGGTGTCTGTCGACATCGAGGTTGCGGCTCGTCGGGATACTCTGGAGCTGCCGGTGCGTTCGGTTCATGACCTCACCTCGGGCCAGCCCTGGGTGCTCGGCGTCAAGGACGGTCGCGCGGCCAAGATTCCGGTTCGCGTCGGCATCCGCGGCAACAGCCATGTCGAGATCGTCGCTGGCTTGAGCGCCGGGGATGTCGCGGTTCCCCAGAGTTCCGGCGTCGTGACCGGCCAGCGTTTCCGTGCGGTGCTGCCGTGAACCGCTGGCTGCCGTTCGAGTGGATCGCGGCCGTGCGCTTCCTGCGTGAAGGGCGGCTCCAGACCTTGTTCATCATCGGCGGCATCGCGATCGGGGTGGGCGTGATCGTCTTCATGTCGGCGATGCTGGCGGGGCTCGAGGCCAATTTCATCAAGCGCGTGCTGACCTCGCAGCCGCAGATCCAATTGCTGACGCCCGATCAGGTCGCACGTCCCTTGCGCAATGACCACGGTGTAATCGAGGACGCTATCGTGCAGCGCCCGAGCCAGCGCGTGATCTCGATCGATCAATGGCCCAAGATCCGCAATCAGATGCAGGCGATGCCGGAGATCACGGCGGTGTCGCCGACCATCTCGGGCTCCGCTCTCGCCATTCGTGGCGACGCCAGTCGCGCCGTCACGCTCTCGGGGATCGAGCCGGAGAGCTATTTCACGATCGTGCGCGTACCGGACTACATCGCGGCCGGCGAGCCGCGGCTGACCAGCGACGACATCATCATCGGGATCGAACTGGCCAAGGATCTCGGCGCGGTCGTCGGCGACAAGCTCAACGTCCAGGCGGCATCCGGCGCCAACCGCGTGCTGACAGTTACCGGCCTCGTCGATCTCGGCAACAAGGGCGTCAATCAGCGGGCGGCCTATGTCGCGCTGCGCACGGCGCAGTCGCTGCTCGGCATGGTCGGCGGCGTCACCACGATCGACATCACCGTGCAGGACATCTATGCCGCCGAGGACATCGCGCAGCGCATCCAGGCGGCCAATCTGGTGAAGGCCGACAGCTGGATCAAGACCAATGCGCAGTTCTTCACCGCCGTGCGCGCCCAGGAGACCTCCAACACGCTGATCCGGGTCTTCGTCGGGTTGTCGGTCGCGTTCGGCATTGCCGCGGTGCTGATCGTTTCAGTGATCCAGCGCTCCAAGGAGATCGGCATCTTGCGCGCGATGGGGACCTCGCGCGGCCAGATCATGCGCCTGTTTCTCCTGCAGGGCGGCCTGCTCGGTTTCATCGGGTCGCTGTTCGGCGCCGCGATGGGCGCCGGTGCGTTGATCTATTGGCACGCGGTACAGCGCCAGGCCGACGGTTCGGAGCTGTTTCCGCTGATCCTGGAGCGGCGCCTGTTCCTGATCACGGCGGTGCTCGCCACCGTGACGGGATTGCTCGCCGCGATGGCGCCGGCGTTGCGCGCTGCCAGGCTCGATCCGGTGGTGGCGATCCGTGGCTGAGGACATCCTGCGCCTGGAGAAGGTGTGCAAGGCCTATAACGTCGGCCAGCCGACCGAGACCGAGGTGCTGCATGACATCGACCTCGAGGTCGATCGCGGCGAGTTCGTCGCGCTGATTGGTCCGTCCGGCTCCGGCAAGAGCACCCTTCTCAATATCGTCGGCCTGCTCGACCGGCCGACCTCCGGCCGGCTGACGATCAAGGGTCAGGATACGGCGGTGCTCGGCGATACCGAACTCACTCATCTGCGGGGGCACACCATCGGCTTCATCTTCCAATCTCATCTCCTGATCTCGGCCTTCACGGCCAAGGAGAATGTGATGATGCCCCTCCTGGTCGATCGCGGCTTCCCCAGTCCCGAGATCGAGGCCCAGGCCTCGCGCCTGCTGGACCAGGTCGGCCTCGCCAAATTCGCCAACCATCTCGCGAGCAACATGTCGGGTGGTCAGCAGCAGCGGGTCGCGGTGGCCAGGGCGCTGGCCATGAATCCCGATCTGGTTCTGGCGGACGAGCCCACCGGCAATCTCGACACCAAATCCGCAGAAGCGGTGTTCGGGCTGATGCGGGAGGTCAATCGCGCGGTCGGCACCAGCTTTCTGCTGGTCACCCACAACCTCGACCTGGCACGGCGCTGTGATCGCATCATCGAGGTTGTCGATGGACGGATCCAGCCTGACGGCGCGCCGCTTCGATCGTAGAATCGCCGCCGTTCGGGTGTTCAATGCGGGACCTGGATCATTGCGCCGCCAGAAGCGCAAGGGCCGGGTCGCCCGATCCGCAGCCGGGGCGGCTTGAAATTTTGGGGCTTATCAAAGGCTTGGTGGCGCTCTCTGTGCTCCTGGGGCCCGTTCTTGCTTGCCTAGCCCGGCGGCTTCCTTTATCCGGTGGGTCGCCTCGCAAGCGAGCGGTCCCGGCCGCGATTAGGGCTGGGCGCATGGTTGGCCAGGCTGGCCCCTCATCGGAAGCGATATCGCCCGAGCCGATCGTGCTGTTTTGGATCTTGGCACAGGAAAGAGCTGCGCATGGCTAACGTCGTGGTCGTCGGCGCCCAGTGGGGTGACGAGGGGAAGGGCAAGATCGTCGATTGGCTGTCGGAGCAGGCCGACATCGTCGTGCGCTTCCAGGGCGGTCACAACGCCGGCCACACCCTCGTCATCAACGGCGCGACCTACAAGCTCGCGCTGCTGCCGTCCGGCGTGCTGCGGACCGGGAAGCTGTCGGTGATCGGCAATGGCGTGGTGTTCGACCCCCAGGCTTTCCTGGACGAGGTCAGCAAGCTGCAGTCGCAGGGCGTTGCTATCAGCCCGGACAATCTGCGCGTCGCCGAGAATGTCACGCTGATCCTGCCGCTCCACCGCGAGCTCGACGCGCTCAGGGAATCCGCCAGCGCCGCGACCGCGATCGGCACCACGCGCCGCGGCATCGGCCCGGCCTATGAGGACAAGGTCGGCCGGCGCGCGATCCGGCTGATGGATCTGGCCGATCTCGACACGCTGCCGCATAAGATCGATCGCCTGCTCGCCCATCACAACGCGCTGCGCCGTGGTCTCGGCCTGGAGCAGATCGACGGCAAGGACATCCTGCGCGAGCTGACGGCATTCGCACCGAAGCTGCTGCCTTATGCCGAAACGGTCTGGCGGCTGCTCGACATCAAGCGCCGCGAGGGCAAGCGGATGCTGTTCGAGGGCGCACAGGGCGCACTGCTCGACGTCGATCACGGCACCTATCCCTACGTGACCTCGTCCAACACCGTGGCGGCGCAGGCCGCGACCGGCGCCGGCCTTGGGCCGGGCGCGATCGGCTACGTGCTCGGCCTGTGCAAGGCCTACACGACGCGGGTCGGGCAGGGGCCGTTCCCGACCGAGCAAGACAACGAGACGGGTCGCAAGATCGGCGAGCGTGGCCGTGAATTCGGAACAAACACCGGCCGGCCGCGTCGTTGCGGCTGGTTCGATGCCGTTCTGGTTCGCCAGGCGGTGCGGACGTGCGGCATTAACGGTCTTGCGCTGACCAAGCTGGACATTCTCGATGGTTTTGACACGATCGATGTCTGCACCGGCTATCGGCTGGACGGTAAGGAGATCGATCATTTCCCGGCAGGCGAGGGCGCACAGGCCCGGGTCGAACCGATCTATGAGACCATCGAAGGCTGGAAGCAGCCGACCGCGAATGCGCGCTCCTGGGCCGATCTGCCGGCACAGGCTATCAAATACGTCCGGCGGATCGAGGAACTGGTGGGTTGTCCGATCGCGCTGCTTTCCACGAGCCCCGAACGCGAGGATACTATTCTGGTCCAGAATCCCTTTGAGGCATGACGGGACCCGACAGCGCAGCCCGCGAATTGAGTTGATATGGCCGACTACTACCCGCTGATAGCCCGTGCCATTGCCGGATTGGACCCCAATGCTCCCGGCGAGAGCCGGCGCGCGCTCTATGAGCGGGCTCGGGCGGCGCTGATCGCCCAGCTGCGGAGCGTCCAGCCGCCACTCAGCGAGTCCGAGATCACGCGTGAGCGGTTGTCGCTGGAGGAGGCCGTCCGCAAGGTGGAAGCGGAGGCAGCCCAGCGCGCCCGCGAGGCGCAGCGGGCGTCCAGCGGCGCCGCGCGTCCAGGCGATGCCTTGCGGCGGGCCGGAGCGCGCAATCCGGATGGGCCGGCGGCGCCGGTGGCCCAGCCCGGGCCCGGACCGGACCAGGCGCCATCTCCCGCCCCTCGGCCTCGGCCCGCGGCAGTGCCGCCGATGTCCCGCGATGATCGTCCGCCGCTCGGCTCCGAGCCGCCGGACGCAAGGCCTGCCCGTGCCCCGCGGCCTGATCTGCCACCCGCCGCTGCCGCGCCGACGGCTCCGCTGCGTCCCCAGCCGCCGCAAGCGGCAGCTCAGGACGCACCGCCTCCGCCGGTGCGCGAACGAACCGCCGCTCCGCGCCGCGGTCCGGACAGCAGCGGCCCCGCTGCAACGCCGGCGATGCGCGGCTTCCGCGACATCACGGCCGATGTCGACGACCTCGGCAAGGCGACCGCCCAGGCCAATCGCGCCGCGCGGAAGACCTACGCCAATGTTCCCGCGACCGAGCTCGATCGTCTCGACGGCGATGACGACCGGCCGCCACTGCCCGAGCCGCCTTATTCCTATGACGAGTCGGTCCAGGAGGCGGAACGTTACGCTCTGCCGGCCACGTCCGCCCGTCAGCGCGCCGGGGCGGAGCGCGAGGGCAAGAAGAAGTCGGAGCGGAGCGGCTCAACCTTCCCGTTCAAGGCCGCCATCGGTGCCGGCATCGTGCTGATCCTGATCGGCGCCGGCATTCTGTGGGGCCGGCCGCTGGTCAGCGCCGTCACCAACCTGTTCAAATCGTCCTCGACCGTCGAGGTACCGAAGGACAATGGCGCGCCGCTGACGAAGCCGAAGATCACCGACCGGGTCGGCCAGGCGCCGTCCTCGGACCAGATCGCGCCGGTCGCGCAGCGGGTCGTGCTCTATGACGAGGATCCCGGCGATCCCAAGGGCAAGCAATATATCGGATCGGTGGTCTGGCGCACCGAGCAGATCAAGGCGACGGGGACGCAGAAGGCGGATATCGCCGTTCGGGCGGACATCGAGATTCCTGATCGCAAGTTCAAGATGACGATGTCGTTCCGCCGCAACACCGACACGTCGCTGCCCGCGAGCCACACCGCCGAGCTGACCTTCATCCTGCCGCAGGATTTCTCCGGCGGTGGTGTCGGTAACGTGCCCGGCATCCTGATGAAATCCAACGAGCAGTCGCGCGGAACGCCACTGGCCGGCCTTGCGGTCAAGGTCACCGATGGCTTCTTCCTGGTCGGCCTGTCCAATGTGGACGCCGACCGGACCCGCAACGTTCAGCTGCTGAAGGAGCGCTCCTGGTTCGACGTGCCTCTGGTCTACACCAATCAGCGGCGGGCGATCATCGCGATCGAAAAGGGCGCACCGGGGGAGCGGGCCTTCAACGACGCGTTCACGCTGTGGGGTGACTGACCGGACGGCACGGGCTTCGCGGGTTCGGCCATTGAGCGAGGCAGGAGGTTTGGCATGAAGCGGTATCTGATCTTCGTTGCCGTCGGGCCGGCGCTGGGCGGCTTCGTGCTGCTCCTGGTCACCACCTATATGTCCGGCTATTGGACCAACACCGACGCGGGCGAGGTGGCCAAACTGTTCAAGGTGTTCGTCACCTCGCTGCAGTTCAGCTATCTGTTCGGCTTCCTGCCCGCCCTCATGATGTGCGCGATCGACGACATCCTGTTCCATGTCCGGCGCATTCCGCCGGGGCTGCGCATGCTGCTGGTCGGCAGCGTCGGCTTCCTGCTGGCCGGCTTCAACTATGCCTCGCATGGTTCCGATTCGGGGGCCCTGCAATGGATCCTCTATGGGATGGTCGGCTTCATTCCGGCGACGGTGTCGTCCTGGCTGGTTCATCGCTATGTCGACGAGCCGCTCCCCGGCGCCGCGCCCGGTCAGCCCCGCGAGCACAGCGCGTGACGGCGTGACGCAACTTGCGCGGCGCCGCCGCGTTTCTATGTGATGGGCATGCAAGACCAGGTCTCGACGACATCTCGCCGTCCAACCGGACGTGCCTCGCAGGCGCGCTTCAACGCGCATGAGGCGCGTGGGCCGATCATCGACCAGGACGGGCGGGAGATCCCGCAAGGACCGTTTCAGGGTCCGTCCGGCGGCGCCTTCGACGGGCCCGGCGGCCTCCGCTTCGACTTTCAGACCACCAACCCGTTCGGCAATCTGACCCGTGAGCAGCGCGTTGCGCGGCTCGAGGCGGTGGCCAAGCTTCTCGACGTCGCCTTCGTGCTGCCCGGCACCAATATTCGCTACGGCATCGACGGGATCATCGGCCTGATCCCGGTTGTCGGTGACCTCATCGCGACCGCGCTGTCGCTGTGGCTGGTGCGCGAGGCCCGCGCGCTCGGCGCGCCCTGGCACGTGATCACGCGCATGCTCGGCAATGTCGCGGTCGAGGGCGTGATCGGCATGGTGCCGGTCGCCGGCGACGCCTTCGACGTGCTGTTCCGCGCCAATATGCGCAACGCCAGGATCCTGCGGCGCTGGCTGGACACCCAGCCGCGGTGAGGCGCGGCGAAGCAGCACACGCAGGCCACAAAAAAACTGCCCCGCTCGAGGCGGGGCAGGGTTTCGTCTGAAGGCCTAGTCGGGTTACGCCGCGTCGGCGTCCGGAGCCTTCTCAACCGCACGGCGCGGCAGCGGGAACGCCTCGCTCTCATACAGGGTGCGGATGCCGTTCTGGTCGAAACGGGCCTCCTCGACCTGCAGATAGGCGCCATTCAGCGAGTCCGCCGGCAACTCTTCCATGGCGAAGCGGACTGCTTCAGCCGCAGTGCCGAACCGCCGATAGGCGAAGCCCGCCCGCTTCTTCTTGCGAATGGCGGCGGGGAACAGTTCGGCAGAAGTGTTGAAGTTGAACGGACGCATTGGACGCATGGTCTGAGACCTCTTCTTGTCGGCTAAGAGCGCTGACGCGAGCTTTCGAACGATCAAGCTTGGCAATGACGCCAGCGATTGCGGGAGTGGAGGGCGGTATATGCCGCTCCAGGCGGCCCAGCCCTGCATGTCAGTTACGACCCCTAATATAGGCCGATTTGACAGAAATGCGAATCCTGCCCGGTCACATCGTAAATCCAGCCTGCTGCGGGCCTGATGAAAATATTTTATCTTTTCAATGATTTAGTCGATCTGCAACTTGTGAATGCAGGGGAGGCCGATCCGCACAGCGAAAATCTCGCGCCGCGCGGCGGATTTTGGCCGCTCCGGACCGGGAAATTCGCCGCGCCGGCTCCCGATACCGCCGTGGAAGCGGCGCCGGGAGCATGCCATCGTCGTCACCGCGGCTTCAGCTTCAGTGCCGCCGAGTTGATGCAATAGCGCAGGCCGGTCGGCCCCGGACCGTCGGGGAACACGTGGCCGAGATGGCCCGAGCATTTTGAGCACAGCACCTCGGTGCGGACCATGCCGTGGGTATAGTCGGTCTCCTCGTCGATATGGTTTTCGACCGCCGGCTGGGTGAAGCTCGGCCAGCCGCAGCCGGAGTCGAACTTGGCGTCGGATTCGAACAGGGTCTGGCCGCAGCCGGCGCAGACATAGCTCCCGGCGCGGTGCTCATGCTCGTACTCGCCCGAGAACGGACGTTCGGTCGCCTTCTCGCGCAGCACGGCGTACTGCATCGGCGTCAGTTCCTTGCGCCACTCGGCCTCGGTTTTGACGACCTTGTCGCTCGTCTTGGTGTCGCTCATCTCAGCTCCTTCGGCGGACCAGCCCAGTCCGCTCCTTTCGATGACATCTCGGCCGGCAGCGTCGCCTCAAGCGATCGCTCGGCTCTTCATCGGCTCCGGTCACGCTCAGTTCGTCGCTTTCGCGTCGCTGACCAGCGTCGGCTTCTCGATATAGTTCTCCGCGAAGATCTTCTTCAGGTTCTCGATCTTCGGCAGGTCGTTATAGGCGATATAAGGCTGGCTCGGGTGCAGCGTCAGATAGTCCTGATGATAGGCTTCAGCCGGGTAGAACGCCTCGAGCTTGCCCACCTTGGTCACGATCGGCTTGCCGAACACCTTGGCCTTGTCGAGCTGGGCGATATAGGCCTCGGCCACCTTCTTCTGCGCGTCCGACGTGGTGAAGATCGCCGAGCGATATTGCGGGCCGGAGTCAGGGCCCTGGCGGTTGAGCTGGGTCGGATCGTGCACGACGGAGAAGAAGATCTGCAGGATCTTCCCGTAGCTGATCGTCTTCGGGTCGAACTTGATCTGCACCGATTCCGCATGGCCCGTGGTGCCGCTCGAGACCGTTCGATAGTCGGCTGTGGCCTTGGTGCCGCCGGCATAGCCAGACACCGCGCTGACCACGCCCGCGGTGTGCTGATAGACGCCCTGGACACCCCAGAAACAGCCGCCGGCGACCACGGCGGTCTCCAGCCCGTCGCCGGCCGGTTGGTCCTGTGCCGGCGGCGGGATCACCACCGCCTCCTCAGCGGCGTGCAGCGGCTGCCACGCCAGGAGTCCGGCCGCTGCGATGGCGCCGAGCAGGGCGGTCTTGATGAAAAGGGAGCGGGTGAGGCGCATCTTGGATCCTCGTCTGGGTGACTTGTTTCATGTCGCCGGCCGGAACACTGGCCCGTCCCGGCCTCTGTCGCAAGATACGTCGGCGGTCTCTGGGCGTTACAGCGGCGGCCACACGACTGCGTGAACAAGCCGCCAGGGGCCTGCCGGTCCGCCTCGCCGACCGCGGAGCATGCGGCTGGCGAGGCCGGCCTCGCCCGAGGTACGACGTTCTTCGACCATTGATGTTCCTGCCGGTTCCGTCCGAGATCCGCCGCGACTATGTTCCGATCGGCCCTGCCGCTCCTGCGCGGACGTCATGCCGACCCGCTGGCGGCAAAGCAAAGCGACGCGCAAACCGTGGCGTTCAAGTCATGGTACACTTCGCTATCGATCGAATAATTGTCGCGCGGTCGTGATGCGTCCGGTGGACGATCGGCGTGGACGACCGATCCGATGCTCACCATATCCGGGCCAACAGCGATGAGGCGATCGCGCCTCTGACGGAAACGATCCTTCAAGAGAACCGGCCGAGTGAATCCGCGATCTCCCACCGCCAGAGATCGGAGACCCATCATGACATCTTGGAAAACGCTGACGGCAGCGCTGCTGCTGCCGACGATGGCGGCTGCCCCGGCATCGGCGCAGGGCTGGTTCTGGGGACAACAAGAGCCCGCGGCCTTTCAGGCGATGTATCCCAATCGCGACGTGCTCAATGGCGGCGCGCTGACGCCGGCCGGACGCATGGGGCTGGTGCGGACCCATGGCGCTGCGCCAGCCCATCCGCAACCCGCTCCCGCGCCGGGACGCTTCGGTCCGGCCGGCCCTGCGCATCGGCGCTGATGCGAGGAAGAGTGGCGAACCGCACGATGCGCGACGCGCGCTCGTGCGGGGAAGCTCGCCTCAGTTCGCGTGCTCCTCGCGCTCGTGGATGACGCTGGCGCGGCCGACGATGAGGTCATCGACATGGCCGATGCGCGACACGTCCTTGCCGGCATAGGGCAGAGAGTGCAGCACGCAGCGCATCGCGTTCAGCCGCGCGCGCTTCTTGTCGTCCGACTTGATCACGGTCCACGGACAGTCGGCGGTGTCGGTCGAGAAGAACATCGCCTCCTTGGCGCGGGTATAGTCGTCCCATTTGTCGAGCGAGGCGGTGTCGATCGGTGACAGCTTCCACTGCTTCAAGGGGTGCGCCTCGCGCTCCTTGAAGCGGCGGCGCTGCTCCTCGCGGCTGACCGAGAACCAGAACTTGATCAGGTGCATGCCGCTGCGCACGAGGTTACGCTCGAACTCCGGCACCTGGCGGAGAAATTCGTCATATTCGGCCTGAGAGCAGAAGCCCATCACGCGCTCGACGCCGGCGCGGTTGTACCAGGAGCGATCGAACAGCACGATCTCGCCCGCTGTCGGCAGGTGTTCGACATAGCGTTGAAAGTACCATTGGCCACGCTCGACGTCGCTCGGCTTGTCCAGCGCCACGACGCGGGCGCCGCGCGGGTTGAGGTGTTCCATGAAGCGCTTGATGGTGCCGCCCTTGCCCGCGGCGTCGCGGCCCTCGAACAAGAGTACCAGGCGCTGCCGCGCGTCCTTCATCCAGTTCTGCAGCTTGAGCAGCTCGGTCTGCAGGATGAATTTCTGCTCCTCATAGTCCTTGCGATACATGCGGTATTTGTAAGGGTAGCCGCCCTGTCGCCAATTGTCGGCGAGTTCGTCGGAGGTGTGGCGCTTGTCGCGTTTTGTCTCCCGGCCGTCGATCAGCGCCTTCATCAGCTTGGCATCATCGGGCGCGGCGCCGTCGAGCATGGCCCTCACCGGAGCGCTGTTCGCGTCGAGCCTCGGCGGTCCATTCAGCACGCTCTCGAAGGCCGACAGCTCGGTGATCTGCGCCGCCTGCATCGATTCATCGATCAGCGACTGGGCGATCGGATCGAGCGGAGCTGCGGATTGCCGTCGCGCGACGTTGGCCTTCGCGCTCGCGCGCCTGGTGCGTGACCCATTCGAGGCCGTGTCTTTCGTGGTCTTCCTTGCCATGCGATTGCGCCCCGCCTGCTGTTGTCGTGCAGAGATGTGAATCGATTTTTATCTGCCAAGCGTGCTGCGGCAGGTTGACCTGGATCAACTGGTCGCAGCTTGAGGCTGTGCGAGGCAGTGCGATACCGCCATCTCTCGATGCGAAGGTTAAACAACGATGGATAGGCGCTTCGCGGCGCGGGTGATGCCGGTGTAGAGCCAGCGCGCGCGGGCTTCCTGGAAGGCGAAGCTCTCGTCGAACAGCACGACGTCGTCCCATTGCGAGCCCTGCGACTTGTGCACGGTCAGCACGTAACCGTAGTCGAACTCATCATAGGGCTTGCGCTGGTCCCATGGGATGTCCTCGATACCGCCAGCGAAGCATTCGCCGCGCACCGAGACCTTGGTCACCGTGCGTCCGAGATCTTCATCGGGCGCGACGCGCATCGTGACGATCTTGGACTTGGAGGTGGCGCGCGACTTCACCCGCCACAGGCCGCCATTGAACAGGCCCTTCTTGCGGTTGTTGCGCAGGCAGACCAGCTTGTCGCCGGCCACGGGGAGCGCGTCCTCGATGTCGAGGCGCTGCCGGAACCGGTTGTTGTAGGCGCGGCGCGTGGCGTTGCGGCCGACCAGCACCTGGTCGGCCTCCATGACGCGGGACGGATCGAGTTCACGACGCTCGACCACCTCGCTCTCGCCATAACGACCGATGTCGAGCGTGTTGCCTTCGCGCACGTCCATCGACATCCGCACGATCGGATCGTCCTTGGCCTGGCGATGCACCTCGGTCAGCATCACGTCCGGCTCGCTCTCGGTGAAGAAGCCGCCGCCCTGCACCGGCGGCAGCTGCGCGGGATCGCCGAGCACCAATAGCGGACAGTCGAACGACAACAGGTCGCGGCCGAGATCGGCGTCGACCATCGAGCATTCGTCGATGATGATCAGCTTGGCCTTGGACGCCGGCGCGTCGTCCCACAATTCGAAGTTCGGCTGCTCCTCGCCGCTCTCGCGGGCGCGATAGATCAGTGAGTGGATGGTGGAGGCGTCGTCGCAGCCCTTGTTGCGCATCACCAGCGCCGCCTTGCCGGTGAAGGCCGCGAACTTGACCTCGCCATCGACGCCCTCGGCGATGTGGCGGGCGAGCGTGGTCTTGCCGGTTCCGGCATAGCCGAACAGCCGAAACACCTGCGGCGTGCCGTTCTGGCCGGGCTTCGCCTTCAGCCAGTCCGAAACGGCTTTGAGGGCGGAATCCTGGTGGGGGGAGAAGGTGGTCATGGCTCACGGGGAAGGAGCCGCAGGGCGACTCGGGACATTCTGTGAACCTAAGGGCTGCGGGCGGGAGATCAAGCGCTCGATGCGCATGGGTCCGAGCCTCCCCGCGTGCGGGGGAGGCCGCATCGCATCGAAAGATGCGCTGCGGGTGGGGGGAATGCTCCGGCGGGACTGCCCGTGTGGCGCCCCCACCCCAGCCCTCCCCCGCAGGCGGGGGAGGGGGCGCAGGGGGCTCGCGGCGATTGCTACGGCTCGATTCAGAAGGAAGGTGAGCCTACTGCCAGCCCGGCACGCCCCTCATGTCCGGCAGATGATGCGCGATGCCCTTGTGGCAGTCGATGCAGGTCTTTTCACCGGTGAAGAGGAAGCGCTGGTGGGCTTCGACGGCGCGCGGCGACTGCTTGGTGATGTCCATCGACTGCGCGCTGTGGCAGTTGCGGCACTCCAGGGAATCATTGGCCTTGAAGCGCGCCCATTCGTGCAGCGCCAGCTCGAGCCGGCGGTCGGTGAACTTCTCGCGGGTGTCGATCGAGCCGAACAGATGGCCCCAGACCTCCTTGGACGCCTGCATCTTGCGCGCGATCTTGTCGGTCCAGTTGTGCGGCACGTGGCAGTCCGGGCACGATGCGCGCACGCCGGAGCGGTTCGAGAAGTGCACGGTCGTCTTCAGCTCGGCGAACACGTTGTCCTTCATCTCGTGGCAGCCGGTGCAGAACTTCTCGGTGTTGGTGATCTCCAGCGCGGTGTTGAAGCCGCCCCAGAAGATCACGCCGGCGACGAAGCCGGCGAGTACCAGCACGCCGAGACCGAAGATCGAACTCGGCTTGAGCAGCACGTCGATCAGGTCGAGCACGAACTGCCAGGCGCGACGGACGAGGCCGAGCCGTTTTTCGGGGGCCGGCGCTCCCGTCCCCTGCGGGATGTCGGCGCTGCTCATCGTTTGCCACCCGGCTTGTCGTGCGACAGCACCGTGTCGATGTCGACGAAGTCGTTGCTGACGGGCGGATTGGCCATACTCTGCGGCACGTGGCATTGGGTGCAGAAGTAGCGGCGCGGCGACACCGAGGCCAGGAACTGTCCGTCACGATCCATGAAATGGGTGATCGAGAGCATCGGCGCCTTGGACTCTGCCGTACGGGCGCGGGCATGGCAGGACAGGCATTTGTTGCCCTGCATGTCGACCTGGTAGCCGTCGATCGAATGCGGGATCACCGGCGGCTGCTCGGGATAATTGCGCACCTCCTTCTCGGCGGTGTTTTTCATCGGCTGCATCGGCGGCGCCGGGCCCTCGTCATTGAGCGCAGCAGGGCCGCGCAGGGAGGAGGAGACGCTCTGGGCGAGCAGGGCGCTCGAGCCGGCCGCGAGGCTGGCCGCGAGCAGCATCATTGCAAGTTTCTTGATCATGGTCGTCACACCCGCTCGATGCGCACCGCGCATTTCTTGTAGTCGGTCTGCAGCGAGATCGGATCGGTGGCGTCGAGCGTCACCTTGTTGATCAGCTTCGACTCGTCGAACCACGGCACGAAGACGAGGCCGCGCGGCGGCTTGTCGCGGCCGCGTGTCTCGACGCGGGCGCGGATGAAGCCGCGCCGCGAGGCGACCTTGACCTCGTCGCCACGCCTTAAGTTTGCTTCCTGCGCGTCGTCCGGATGCATGAAGCAGACGGCTTCGGGGAACGCCTTGTAGAGCTCGGGCACGCGGCGGGTCATCGTGCCGGAATGCCAGTGCTCGACCACGCGTCCCGTGGACAGCCAGAACGGATAATCCTTGTCGGGCGATTCCGCCGGCGGCTCGTAGGGCAGGGCGAAGATGCGCGCCTTGCCGTCGGGGAAGCCGTAGAACTGCACGCCGGTGCCGGCCTTGACGTAAGGGTCCGAACCCTCGCGGAAGCGCCAGCGCGTTTCCTTGCCGTCGACGACCGGCCAGCGCAGGCCGCGCTCCTTGTGATAGGCCTCGAACGGCGCGAGGTCGTGGCCATGGCCGCGGCCGAACGCGGCGTATTCCTCGAACAGGCCCTTGTGGACGTAGAAGCCGAACGCCTTGGACTCGTCGTTGGCATAGCCCGCCTCGATCTGGTCGAGCGGGAATTTGTCGACCTGGCCATTCTTGTAGAGCACGTCGAACAGCGTCTTGCCGCGGACATCCGGCTTCTTCGCGATCAGCTCCTCGGGCCAGACCTCCTCGATCTTGAAGCGCTTCGAGAACTCCATCAGCTGCCAGAGATCCGAGCGCGCCTCGCCCGGCGCCGACACCAGCTGGTGCCAGAACTGCGTGCGCCGCTCGGCATTGCCATAGGCGCCTTCCTTCTCGACCCACATCGCGGTCGGCAGGATCAGATCGGCGGCGAGCGCGGTGACGGAGGGATAGGCGTCGGAAACGACGATGAAATTGTCGGGGTTGCGGAAGCCGGGATAGGTCTCCTCGTTGGCGTTGGGGCCGGCCTGGAGATTGTTGTTGACCTGCACCCAATAGGCGTTGAGCAGGCCGTCCTTCAGCATCCGGCTCTGCAGCACCGCGTGATAGCCGGGCTTGTCCGGGATCGTGCCCTCCGGCAGCTGCCAGATGTGCTCCGCCTTGGTACGGTGCTCCTTGTTGGTGACGACCATGTCGGCGGGCAGGCGGTGCGAGAAGGTGCCGACCTCGCGCGCGGTGCCGCAGGCCGAGGGCTGGCCGGTCAGCGAGAACGGGCTGTTGCCGGCCTCGGCGATCTTTCCGGTCAGGAGATGGATGTTGTAGACGAGGTTGTTGCACCAGACGCCGCGGGTGTGCTGGTTGAAGCCCATGGTCCAGAACGAGACCACCTTGGTCTTGGGATCAGCATAGAGCTCGGCCAGCGCCTCGAGCCGGTTCAACGGCACGCCGGACATCTCGGCGGCCTTCTCCAGCGTGTAGTCCGAGACAAACTTGGCGTATTCGTCGAAGCTGATGTCGGTGGCGTCGTTGGCCTTGGCGGCACCCGTCGCCTTCTTCTGCAGCGGGTGCTCGGGCCGCAGGCCGTAGCCGATGTCGGTCTGGCCCTTCTTGAACACGGTATGCGCCTGGACGAAGTCCTTGTTGACGCGGCCGGTCTTGATGATGTGGTTGGCGATCGCGTTGAGCAAATAGAGATCGGTCTGCGGCTTGAACACCATGCCGATATCGGCGAGGTCGAACGAACGGTGCTCGAAGGTCGAGAGCACGGCGACCTTGACATGCGGCGCCGACAGCCGGCGGTCGGTGACGCGGGTCCACAGGATCGGATGCATCTCAGCCATGTTGGAGCCCCACAGCACGAACGCATCGGCGGCCTCGATGTCGTCGTAGCAGCCGGCCGGCTCATCGATACCGAAGGTGCGCATCATGCCGGCCACGGCCGAGGCCATGCAGTGCCGCGCATTGGGGTCGATGTTGTTGGTGCGGAAGCCGGCCTTGAACAGCTTCGAGGCCGCATAGCCCTCCCAGATCGTCCATTGTCCCGAGCCGAACATGCCGACGCCGGAGGGGCCGCGCTTCTTGAGCGCATCCTTGAACTTCAGCGCCATGATGTCGAACGCCTCGTCCCAGGAGACGGGCGTGAACTCGCCATTCTTGTCGTACTTGCCGTTGGTCTTGCGCAGCATCGGATGAGTCAGGCGATCATGCCCGTACATGATCTTGGACAGGAAGTAGCCCTTTACGCAGTTGAGGCCGCGATTGACCTCGGCCTTGATGTCGCCATGGGTGGCGACCACGCGGTTGTCCTTGGTCGCGACCATCACGCTGCAGCCGGTGCCGCAGAAGCGGCAGGCGGCCTTGTCCCATTTGAGTTCGCTGGCCTCCCGCTCGGTAACGAGGTTGGCCGCGAGCGAGGTGCTGGGCATGCCGGCGGCGGCTGCCGCGATGGCGGCGGCCTCCAGCTTCAGCATCTGGCGACGATCGATCTTCATGTCGGTCATGGTGGTCTCGGTTGATTAGCCGGCGTCGATGGCGTGAAAGACGAGGCAGGCGGAATGCACGCAGGGAATTGCGGAGATCGTGGTCATGGTGGCGCCGAGCGCAGCGGCGTTCGGGGCATCGACGACGACGATCAGCTTGCCGCGCGCGTCGCGGCCGTGGATCTCGCAGCCGGCGAGCGCGAGGATTCCGGCGGCGACGCGGTCGAGCTGGTCGGGGCGGGTCTGCACGATGATCGAGGCGATCTCGCCCGAGGGCGGCGCGACCACGGGCTCGGCGGTGAGCACGCGGCCGGTGATCAGCGCGCGACGGTCGAGGGGAGTGCGGTGTGAGAGCATGAGAGCCGTCCTTGCGTTCAATGCGCTGCCGGCGGTCCGGGAGGACCTGCCATCATCTGGTACACCCACACCGTCAGCCCGTAGGAGCCGACGGTGGCGACCGCAAGCGCGGGCATCAGCACGGCGGTGAGGAAGAGGAAGGCAAAAATTTCCATGCGTCTGCGACGCGCACGCGCGTTCGCATCGCTGCCAACGAGCGACATGAGAGAATTCTCTGCTAGGGGATGGGGAGTTTGCGGCATCCGGGCCGCGCCTGTTTGCACGCTAGCGGAACCCTGGGGAACTTGCGTTGACGTGGATCAAGGCATGGAACTCCGGACCTGCCTGTCCTACCGCCACATCGGATTCTCCGATCGCTCCCTTCGATCTTGGTTGATGGCGCGTGAAGATGCGTGATTGCGTCGCAGCCCCCTGAGAAATTCTCGCTGCTTTTCGCGGGCTATTTGAAACAAACCCTGCTTCCGACCGCGCGCGCATAGGACCGGCATCGCTATTTTTCCGGGGTGCTCGACACCAGTTTTGCCCGCCACCATCATTGTTTCTCGCGCTGCATCAACGTGGATGCGCAGTCATGGTCGGAGAGGTCAATGAAGCGTCGTGATTTTCTGAAACTGTCGTTGGCATCGACCGCGGTGATCGCTGGCGCGACGCCGCTGCGCGCCGAGGACAGGCCGAAGGAGATCCGCATCGGCACCCAGAAGGGCGGCTTCTTCCCGGCGGTGCGGGCGCGCGGCACCATCGAGAATGCCTTCAAGGCTGACGGCATCAACGTCGTCTGGGTCGACTTCCAGTTCGGGCCGCCGCTGCTCGAAGCCATCAATGTCGGCAGCGTCGATTTCGGCTATGTCGGCGATGCGCCGCCGATCTTCGCCCAGGCCGCCAATGCCAAGATCCGCTATGCCGCGGCCGTCAAGCAGAACGGCAGCAGCCAGGCGATCATCGTGCCCAAGGATTCGCCGATCAAGACGCTGGCCGATCTCAAGGGCAAGCGTGTCGCCTTCGGCAAGGGCTCCAGTGCGCACAATCTGCTGGTGGCCGCGCTCGAGAAGGCGGGGCTTGCCTGGAGCGACATCATCCCCGCGCCGCTGGCGCCGGCGGATGCCACTGCGGCCTTCGTCAAGGGCTCGGTCGACGCCTGGTCGATCTGGGATCCGTATCTGGCGCTGGCCGAGCTGAAGGAGAATGCGCGCGCCATCGTGTTCGACAAGGACGTGCATAAGCCGAACTCGTTCTACATCGTCGGCAGCGACTTCGTCGAAAAATATCCCGCCATCGTCGCCAGGCTCAACGCGGCCTTCGCCGCCGAGGGCGTGTGGGCCAACAGCCATCACGAGGACGTGGCGAAGGCGCAGGCGGAAGCGACCGGCGTCGACATCGAGGCCGTGCGCCGCTTCGTCGACCGCTCGATCTACAGCGTCGTGCCGCTCGACGACGACATCATCAAGAGCCAGCAGGCGGTCGCCGATCGTTTCGCCCGCGTCGGCCTCATTCCCAAGCAAGTCAACGTCGCCGACATCGTCTGGAAGTGGACGCCGTCCACCTGACGCCTGATCGCGGCCTCCATCGAAAGAGAATGGCATGAGTAACGCTTCGAAGCCGAATGTGCTGTGGTTCCTGCCGACCCATGGGGACGGCCGCTATCTCGGCACCTCAGAAGGCGGCCGCGAGGTCAATTTCAACTATCTGCGCCAGATCGCGCAGGCCGCCGACCAGCTCGGCTATTACGGCGTGCTGATCCCGACGGGGCGCAGCTGCGAGGATTCCTGGATCGTCGCCTCGGCGGTGGCGCCGTTCACCGAGAAGCTGCGCTATCTCGTGGCGGTGCGGCCGGGCCTGCAGTCGCCGGGCGTGGCGGCGCGGATGACCGCGACGCTCGACCGCGTTAGCAACGGGCGCCTGCTCGTCAACGTCGTCACCGGCGGCGACCCGGTCGAGAACAAGGGCGACGGCATTTTCCTGTCGCATGAGGAGCGCTACGAGGTCACCCGCGAATTCCTCACCGTCTACAACGCGCTGCTCGAGGGCGAGGCGGTCAATTTCTCCGGCAAGCACATCAAGGTCGAGGACGGCCGGCTGCTGTTTCCGCCGGTGCAGTCGCCGCGGCCGCCGCTGTTCTTCGGCGGCTCGTCGGACGCCGGCATCGATGTCGCCGTCGACACCGTGGAGAAGTATCTCACCTGGGGCGAGCCGCCGGCCGATGTCGCCGCCAAGATCGCCAAGGTCAGGGCCGTCGCCGACAAGCGTGGCCGCAAGCTGTCCTTCGGCATCCGCCTGCACGTGATCGTGCGTGAGACCAACGAAGAGGCTTGGGCTGCGGCTGACGACCTCATCAAGCACGTCACCGACGAGACCATCGCCTCGGCGCAGAAGATCTTCGCGCGCATGGACTCGGTCGGCCAGCAGCGCATGTCGCAGCTGCATGGTGGCCGGCGCGACAAGCTCGAGATCAGCCCGAATCTGTGGGCCGGTGTCGGCCTCGTGCGCGGCGGCGCCGGCACGGCGCTGGTCGGCGATCCCGACACGGTGGCGGCGCGCATCCGCGAATATCAGGATCTCGGCATCGACACCTTCATCCTCTCCGGCTACCCGCATCTCGAAGAAGCCTATCGCTTCGCCGAGCTGGTATTCCCGAAGCTCGGGCTGAACGTGACGGAGCAGGGCGGCAACGTGACCAAGCTCCGGGCCAATACCGGGCCGTTCGGCGAGACCATCGCCAACGAGCATCGTCCTCTGCAGCGGGCGTCGCAATCATGAGCCTGATCGAAAGCCTTCCCAAGGTCGGCAACAAGGTCCGTCAGCTCACGGTGCCCAAGGCGGATGGATTACTGCCTTGGCTGGTGCCGCTCGCGATCATCCTGATCTGGCAGGCGGCCTCGGTCGCCGGCCTCGTCTCGCCGCGCGTGCTGCCGGCGCCGAGCGACGTCGCCCGCGCCGGCTGGAAGCTGTTGTGGTCGGGCGAGCTCGGCCGCAATATCTGGGTCAGTTTCTGGCGCGCCTCGATCGGCTTCCTGATCGGCGGCGGCATCGGTTTCGCCTTTGGACTCGCCAACGGCCTGTCGCAGCTCTCGGCGAAGCTCACCGACACCACCTTGCAGATGGTGCGTAACGTACCGCATCTGGCGCTGATCCCGCTGGTCATTCTCTGGTTCGGCATCGACGAGAGCGCGAAATTGTTTCTCGTGGCGCTCGGCGTGTTCTTCCCGGTCTATCTCAACACGCTGCACGGGATTCGCACCGTCGATCCGCAACTCATTGAAATGGGCCGGGTCTACGGCATGACCGACAGCGAGCTGTTCCGCCGCGTCATCTTCCCCGGCGCGCTGCCGTCGATCTTTGTCGGCCTGCGCTTCGCGCTCGGCATCATGTGGCTCACCTTGATTGTCGCCGAGACGATCGCGGCGTCCTCGGGGCTCGGCTACATGGCGATGCAGGCGCGCGAGTTCATGCAGATCGACGTCGTCGTGCTCTCCATCCTGATCTACGCCCTGCTGGGCAAGGTCGCTGACAGCGCCTCGCGCGCGCTGGAGCGGCTGACGCTGTCCTGGCATCCGGCCTTCAGCAAGCATTGAGGTCTGTAAATGCAGCAAGCGCTCCGAATCCCCGTGTCCGGCGTCGAGGCGATCGACAGCAGCGATGCGCTCGCGCATGCTGGGACATTCCGCCCCGCGAAGAAGTCCAGCGTGACCCCGCAGCCCGCCAAATCCGAGACTCGCGGCCTGCCGCTGGTGATCCGCGACCTCCGCAAATCGTTTGGCGACAATGAGGTGCTGCGCGGCATCGATCTGGAGATCCCGGCCGGGCAATTCGTCGCCATCGTCGGCCAAAGTGGCTGCGGCAAAAGCACGCTGCTGCGGCTGATCGCGGGACTCGACAAGCCGACGTCGGGCACGATCAGCTTTGGCGACGCGGCTGCGCGTCCCGAGGACGTGCGGGTCATGTTCCAGGAGCCGCGGCTGTTGCCTTGGGCGCGGGTGCTCGCCAATGTCGAGGTCGGTCTCGGCCGCGACCGCAAGGCCGAGGGCGCGCATGACCGTGCGCGCCAGGCGCTGGAGGAAGTCGGCCTTGCCGACAAGCGCGAGCAATGGCCGGCGGTGCTGTCGGGCGGCCAGAAGCAGCGCGTCGCGCTGGCACGCGCGCTGGTCAGCGGACCGCGCTTGCTGGCCTTCGACGAGCCGCTCGGCGCGCTCGATGCACTGACACGCATCGCGATGCAGCGGCTGCTGGAGCGGGTCTGGGCCGACCAAACCTTTACCGCAATCCTGGTCACCCATGACGTCTCCGAAGCCGTCGCCCTGGCAGATCGCGTGCTGGTGATCGAGGAAGGCCGGATTGCCGAGGACATCACGGTCGATCTGGCGCGGCCGCGCCAGCGCGGCTCTGCCGAGCTTGCCGCTCTGGAAGGCTCGATTCTGGGCCAGTTGCTTGGACCGGGCGGGGCAGGGTAGGAAAGATCAACGCAATGAACTCCATCGTCCGCCTCATGCCCGACGCCACGGCGCTTCAGCCCGACTTCCGTTCTGCGATGCGCCAGCTCGTCGGGGGCGTGAGCGTCATTACCGTTGGTCGCGGCGACGAGATCACCGGCATGACCGTGAGCTCGCTGTCCTCATTGTCGGTCGATCCTCCTTCCGTGATCGTCAGCCTTAATCGCAATGCGTCGTCCTGGCCGATCCTGCAGCGCGAGCGCGTTTTCGGCGCCAATCTGTTGGCCGCGGACCAGATCGACGTGGCCGAGCGGTTTGCTGGAAAAGGCGGGCTGAAGGGGGCCGAGCGCTTTGCCGGCGCCGAATGGCGCAGGCATGTGACGGGCGTTCCGCTGCTGGCTGGCGCACTCGCCGCGCTCGATTGCGAGGTGGAGGAGATCATCGAGCGGCATTCCCACGGTATCGTGATCGGCCGGGTGGTGCATGTCGAGGTCGCGCCGCAAGCGGCTGCCCTGGCATATTGGCATGGCGGCTATGTGCCGGTGGACCGTGAGGACGACTTGGCCAGGTTGGCGGCGCTGAGCGTGCCCGATCCAAGGCTCCCGCCCAAACGGTGAGATCAACGCCGACAGGGTGGCATCTGGACCTCCGACCCCGTAGAACCGCCCGGGCCTGCGGCGTTGTGGACGGCGGAACGGATGAAACGGATCGGAACCTGGGCGCTCTACCTGGTCGGCACGGTCGCGATCCTCTATCTCGCGCTCTATGCCTATGCGGTGCTCACGCAGCGTGAGTTCACGCCCGGCGATCCGATCCACATCTTCCGCAATCCCGAGGCGCCGAACTATTCGTAATGTCGGATTGTATCGCTGGGTGCGTCACCGGGACGGCTTGCGAATCCAGGGCTCGGAGGATTGCTCACAGTCCTGGAGCTGCATCCAGTCCTTCGTCAGAAACTGCACGCGGCAACGCCGCCACACCTTGCTCTGCCCCTTGCCATCCGCCGAGGTCTCGACGTCGGACAGCGACAGGATCGGCGGCCGCCAGCGATAACGCCACGCGCCGTCCCAGCCGTCACACCCGTCGCGGCCGCAGGCGAAATTGAACGAGGCCATCCGGCCACGCGTGCGGAAGCACCAGCTGCGCGAGCCCCATTCCTCGCCTTGTTGCGGCTTGACCAGAGGCGCATGGGAGGCCTGCTCCCAGCATCCCATGAGCACGTCGCGGGAGGCGGCATCGGCTGTCGAAAACGCAGACGGCGCGCCCAGCATGAGCGCGCCGCCGAGAACGAGGTCATAAATCCGCGCGAGCTTATGCCGGGCTCGGCATGCGCGGCGTATCGCCGGTGCCCGGCGCCGGAATCGGCACGCCGCCATCGGCATATTCGTTGAGCTTGTTGCGCAACGTGCGGATCGAGATGCCCAGAATGTTGGCCGCATGTGTCCGGTTGCCCAGGCAGTGCTTCAAGGTTTCCAGGATCAGGTCGCGCTCGACGTCGGCGACTGTGCGACCGACGAGCGCGCGCGTGACCTGCTCGGCGGCCATCGTAGCATGGGCGACGGCGGGCTGCGTCTTGCCGATGTCCAAGCGGGCGCCGTCGGGCGTCAGGATCGCGTCCGGCCCGATCTCGTCGCCCTGCGCCATCAGCACCGCGCGGTGCAGCGTGTTCTCCAGCTCGCGCACATTGCCCGGCCAGCGGTTGGTGGTGAGGACGCGCTTGGCTTCCGCCGAGATCGGCCGCAGCGGCACGGCATTGGCCTCCGAATATTTGCGGGCAAAGTGCTGCGCCAGTTCGAGGATGTCGGCGGGACGCTCACGCAAGGGCGGGATCTTCAGGTTCACGACGTTGAGCCGGAACAGCAGATCCTCGCGGAACGTGCCTTCGCGCACGGCGTCCGCAAGGTTGCGGTTGGAGGTGGCGATGATGCGAATGTCGACCGGCACCGGGCGGGTGCCGCCGACGCGGTCGATCACGCGCTCCTGGATCGCGCGCAGCAGCTTGGATTGCAGCCGCACATCCATTTCCGAGATTTCGTCGAGCAGCAGGGTGCCGCCATTGGCCTCCTCGAACTTGCCGACGCGGCGCGCAACCGCGCCGGTGAAGGCGCCTTTCTCGTGGCCGAACAGCTCGGATTCCAGGAGATGCTCGGGGATCGCAGCGCAATTGATCGAGATGAACGGGCGTTTGGCGCGCAGCGAACGGCTGTGGACATAGCGCGCCAGCACCTCCTTGCCGGTGCCGGATTCACCGGTGATCATCACCGAGGCGTCGGAGCCGGCAATCTGTTGCGCCAGCTTGATGACCTTGGCCATGGCCTCGTCGCGGTAGACGAGGTCGCGGGAGTCGTTGGCCACGGCGGCCAGCACGGCCGCGATCAGCTCGGGATCCGGCGGCAGCGGAATGTATTCCTTGGCGCCGGCATGGATGGCGGCGACCGCGGCGCGGGCGTCGCTGGTGATGCCGCAGGCCACGATCGGCACATGAATGTGCTCGGCGTCGAGCCGCATCACCAAGTCGCGAATGTCGAGCGCAACGTCGACCAGCAGGAGATCCGCGCCCTTGCCGCCGCGCAGCACCCGCATCGCCTGTTCATTGTCCTCGGCATGGGTGACGGTGGCGCCGTTCTCCATGGCGATCTTGGTGGCCGCAGTGAGCTGGCCTTTCAGCGTTCCGACGATCAGAAGCCGCATGTTGATCTCCTATTCGACCGCGCTGCTCTCGACGGGCGCGCGTGGGTTTCCTGTCAGTTCCGGTCGGATTTGATGATTTCCGTCATCGTCACGCCGAGCTTGTCTTCGACCAGCACCACCTCGCCGCGTGCCACGAGACGGTTGTTGACATAGATGTCGATGGCTTCGCCGACCTTGCGGTCGAGTTCCAGGACGGTGCCGGGTCCGAGCTTCAGCAACTCGCCGACATCCATCTTGGAGCGGCCGAGCACGGCCGAGACCTGCACCGGCACGTCGAACACCGCCTCGAGGTCGGCGGCGATGCGCGAGGCATGCTCTTCCTCGTTGTAACCGACGTCGTCGCTCAAAGGCGGCGCATCTGCCGAATTGAGGTCGGGAAGCGGGATCTCGTTGTCGCTCATGACTTAAACTCCCTCGGCCACTGCCATGGCCTAGTTCTTCTTGGACGCCATATAGCGTCCGACCAGTTCGTTGATCTTGGCGTCGATCGCCGCGCGCTCCAGCACGACGCCGCCATCGGCCCATTCGATGCGGCAATCGCCAGTCTCGATCTCCGGCTCGGCGAGGATGACGAGACGCCCCTCGAAGCCGCTCTGCTTGGCCAGCTTTTCGATCTTGTCGTGCGCAGCCTCGTACAGCGAGTCGTTGATGCGCAGCACCAGATGCGGCGTGGACACCAGATGCGCGAAACAGTCGCGAACGAGGCCCGTGATTTCGCCGAGCGGCTCGGCCGCGACCAGCGCCGCGCATAGTTTGCGGGCGACGGCGACCGCGACATCCACGGCCTCGGTCTCCATGCGCGTTTCGATGCCGGCATAGCGCGCGGCGATGCCCTGCAGATGGATATTGATCTGCTCCAGTGCGGCGGCGACCCGGCGGTCGGCCTCCACCTTGGCCTCGCGTTGGGCCGCCTCGTAGCCGTTGCGATAGGCGGCGGCTTCGGCGGCGGCCACCTTCTGCGCGATCTCCGCGGCCGTCGTCGCCCGCTCGCGCGTCTTCTCGGGCGCGGAGAAGTCGGTGTCGAACAGGAACTTCGCGGGTTGGGCCATCAATACACCAGTTCGTCGTCGGCGCGGTTCTTGCTGAGCATGATCTCGCCCTTGGCGGCGAGGTCCTTGGCGAGATTGACGAGCAGGGCCTGGGCTTCGTCGACATCACGCAGCCGCACCAGGCCCATCGCGGCCATGTCGTCCTGCAGCATCTTGGCTGCACGCGACGACATGTTGCCGAAGAAGAAGTTGCGCACCTCCTCATTGGCGCTCTTCAGCGCCACGCCCAGCTTGTCCTTGTCGACGTTGCGCAGCAGCGTCTGGGCCGAGGCGGAATCGAGCTTGATCAGGTCGTCGAAGGTGAACATCAGCGCCTTGATGCGCTCGGCCGATTCGCGGTTCTCTTCTTCCAGCGAGGTGATGAAGCGGGTCTCGGTCTGGCGGTCGAAATTGTTGAAGATCTCGGCCATGACCTCATGGGCGTCGCGACGGCGGGTCTGCGACAGGTTCGACATGAACTCGACCCGCAGCGTCTGCTCGACCCGCTCGATGACCTCCTTCTGCACCGCCTCCATGCGCAACATGCGGCCGATGACGTCGAGCGCCATGTCCTCGGGGAGGATTGCGAGCACACGGGCGGCATGCTCGGGCTTGAGCTTCGACAACACCACGGCGATGGTCTGCGGGTATTCGTTCTTGAGGTAGTTGGCGAGAACCTCTTCCTGGACGTTGGAGAGCTTCTCCCACATGTTGCGTCCGGCGGGGCCGCGGATCTCGTCCATGATGCCGTTGACGCGCTCCGGCGGCAGATATTGCTGCAGCAGCCGCTCGGTGGCGTCGAAATTGCCCATCAGCGCGCCCGATGCCGACATCCGCGACACGAATTCGAGCATCAGGTCTTCGACCACGTCGGCCTCGACGGTGCCGAGGGTCGACATCGCGAGCGACAATTCGCGCACCTCGTCGTCGTCGAGCTGCTGCCAGATCTTGCCGCCATACTGCTCGCCGAGCGCGAGCATCATCACGGCGGCGCGCCGCGGTCCGCTCAAGGGTTCGGTCTTCTCGCGTTGCGCCTGGCGGCTCGCAAGCGTCGCGATGACGGTGGAGATGTCGTTGGCGTTTGCGTTCTGCGTTTGCGGGAGCGACATGACAATCTACGTTCGGTTCAGTTGCTGCGGATCAAACAAAAGCGGGTCATTGCTGCTGCGGCTCGGCGAGCCACTGGCGGATGATGGCGGCGGCTTCGCCCGGATTGCGGTCGGCCAGCTCGCCCACCCGGTGCACCGACTGGGCGTGGACCTGTCCTTGGACCTGAGCGACGTCGATCAGGGTTGCGGTCTGCTGGGCGTGGGCCTGCGCCTGAGCGGTCTCGTCGGTGAGGGCGGGGACTGCGCTCTTCAGGGCCGCCGCGACCTCGTCGGAGGCGATGATCTTCTTCACCAGCGGCCGGACCACCATGAACACCACGACAATGCCGAGCAGCATCATCACGGCGAGCTCGATGACGTACATGACGTCATCCTTGGTGAATTGGAGCATTCCGAGGAAGCCGCTGGGCTCGTTGATCTGCGGGACCGTCGGCGCATCGGCGAATTTCAGGTTGACCACCTCGACCTGATCGCCGCGCTTCTGGTCGAAGCCGATGGCGGAGCGGACCAGAGCCGCAATGCGATCGAGCTCCTCCTTGCTGCGCTCCTTGTAGACCAGCTCGCCCTTCTCGTTCTTGGAGTAGGCGCCGTCGACCAGGACCGCGACCGAGATGCGGTTCACACGGCCGGCTTCGGTCACTTCGGTCTTGGTGGTCCGGGAAATCTCGTAATTGTTGGTCTCTTCGGTCTTCTTGCTCTGATCGCGCGGCGGCTGTTGCTGCTGCTGGTTCTGCTGGTTGCCCGGCAGCTCGTTGTTGACCGTGACCTGGCCGTTGCTTTCCGAACTGGCCGACTGCTCTTCACGGGTCTGGCTCGACCGGAGCACGCGGCCTTCCGGATCGTAGCGATCGGAGGTCTGAGTGATGCGGTTGAAGTCGAAATCGGCGGAGAGCTGGACGCGGGCACGGCCGGCGCCGACCACCGAGGAGACGATGTCCTCGACCTGCTTGCGCATCCGCTTTTCGAACGTGTTGCGGCGCTCGTCGCCGACCTGCTGGTCGATGTCGGTCTGGGTGCCGTCGGCGAGCAATTGTCCGGCTTCGTCGACGATCGAGACACGCTGCGGCTTCAGGCCGTTGACCGCTGAGGCGACGAGGTGGCGAATGGCGCGGATCTGAGCGGCATCGAGGGCGCCGCGCACGCGGACCACGATCGAGGCCGACGGCTCCGGCGTCTCGCGCGAGAACAGCGGCCGCTCGGGCAGAACGAGATGGACGCGGGCCGCCTGGATGCGGTCGATGGCGCGGATGGTGCGGGCGAGCTCGCCTTCCAGCGCGCGCAGATGGTTGATGTTCTGGACGAAGCTCGTGGTGCCCAGCGCGTCCGATTTGTCGAAGATCTCGTAACCGACGCCGCCGCCCTTGGGCAGGCCGCCTTCGGCGAGCTTCATCCGCAGCCGCGTCACCTTGTCCTTCGGGACCAGGATCACGCTGCCTTCATTGCGGATCTCGAACGGAATGCCCTGCCGCTCCAGATCCTTGATGATGCTGGAGGAGTCGTCCATGCCGAGGTCGGTGAACAGGGTCGTCATCTGCGGCGCCGTCACCCGCATGATGACGAAGCCGAAGAAGCCAATCAAAGCGGCAGTGACCGCGATCATGGCGGTGAGCCGCGCGGCGCCCAAACCCTTCAGGAAGTCCAAGAGACCTTGCAAGCAACTGCCCCATAATTCGGCATTCGACGGGTGGCAGCAGGAAGGTGATTTGAGCTTCGCAGGCCTTTAAGGCCGGTTGCAGAATTCGCGAAATTCAACCCGTAACCTTCGCCGACACCCGCATTCCAGGTGGCGATCCGATTCAGCCGCGGCCCCGTACGGACAGGTCGCGGAGGTTGAATCGAACCACTGGGCAATTATTGCCTATGGGAAGGTTTCGATATGGTTAACGGTGGTTAAAGGGTCCTAACAAAGTGTAGACATGGCAAAAATCGGCTTGGCGGGACCAAGCCGATTTTCGAAGACATCGCGCCGCGTTTGAAACGCTTTATTGGCGATATTGCTGAATTCGGGTGGTGCGCAAGCCGGCGAGACCGTGCTGGTCGATCGAGAACTGCCACGACAGGAATTCGTCGACGGTCAGGGTGTAGCGGCTGCACGCTTCTTCGAGGGACAGCAATCCGCCGCGAACGGCGGCGACGACTTCAGCCTTGCGGCGAATGACCCACCTCTTGGTGCCTGGGGCAGGCAAATCCGCGATGGTGAGCGGGCTGCCGTCAGGCCCGATGACGTATTTCACCCTCGGGCGATGGGGTTCTGTCATGGCGTACTCACAAACTCTTAACCACTGAACTCACGGTAAGACCCTACGCCGCCTCGCTTAAAATTTGCCTAAGCAAAGGGCGTGAATACGGCCCTGGCCGCAAATGCCGGCGCTCCCGGCGCCTGACGGCTCCGGGAGCGGGAATAGGGTAAATGATTGGTTAAGAATTTCCGGCGGTTACGCCGATATATTGCCGCCGTGGCTGAGCTTGAGGTTGAAGCTCAGCTGCAACCGTATCCGCTGTCTTTAGAGCGGGGGGCGGGGCGCCAACGGTCAGTTAACGATCCGCTGGATCTGGCTCACGGTGTAGGTCTGGCCGCCGATCGAGAGCAAGGGCGGTTGTTGCGTCAGGTCGACCGACGAGACGGTCCCCTCGATTTGGGTCGACACCGCCACCGGATTGCCGGAGCTGTCCTTGGCGGTCACGGTGAGCTTGTATTTTCCATCCGGCCATTGGGTGCCGTCGCTGCCCTGGCCGTTCCAGTTGTAGGCCTGGTTATCGCCCGCCTTTGCGTTGTAGGTGCCACTGAAGACGGTCTGACCGACGCTGTTGGTGATCGTCGCGGTCATGGTGCAGTCCTTGGGGATGCTGAGGTCCCAGCTGGCCTTGCCGCTCGCCAGGTTGGCCGTCGAACCCTTGACGACCGCCGTCTTGCCGACGAAGGCCAGCGCCTGGGTGGCCTGGGTCGTCTGCTGCATGGAGATCAAAGAGCCCAGCTGGTCGTTGGTCTTGAGCTGCTGCTCCACGCCCGCGAACTGAACGAGCTGCTGCGTGAACTGGTTGGTGTCCAGCGGATCAAGCGGGTTCTGGTTCTGCAACTGCGTCGTCAGCAGCGTCAGGAAGGTCTGGAAGTTGCCCGCGATGGTCGAGCCAGCCTTCGAGCTCAGGCTGCTGCCGTTCGATGTGGACGAGGTGGTCGTCCCCGAAACTGGCGGGCTTGACGTGATTGCGTCACCGATTGCCATGGAAGCCTCCTGTTAAACGCGGATATCGACGCCGCCCTGCGCGCTGAACACGCGTCCATAGGACCGTCCGGCCAGCTGGGCTGGAACCGTTTCGTCCTCGGTCACGATCAGGCGTTGCGCGTTGCCGTTCTGCTGGTTGTCGCCGCCGTTCTGGCCGGACGAATTCTGGTCGCGGAGCGAGAATTGCAGCCCGCTATTGTTGCTCTTGAGGCCGGCGTCCTGCAGCGCCTGCTGCAGTTGCGGCGCGGTCTGCTGCAGCATCGCGAGCGTCTCCGGCTTCTCGACCCGCAGATGCGAGGTGACCTGACCGTTACGATCGACGTCGATGCGCACATCAATGCGTCCGAGTTCGGCGGGGTCCAGTCGGATCTCGAAGCGGCTCTTGCCATTCAGCGCGGACGCGGCGATCTCGACCGCGAGCCCATGCAGCGGCACGGCTGTAGCCGTGGCGGCCGTCGCGGTCAGATTGGCTGACGTGATCTGGCCAGACTGTGAGGTCGGAGTCGTGAGCTGCGGCTGCAACGCGGTCGCCAGCTGCGCCGTCGGATCGGAAGCCGGGGCGTTCGCCTGATTGGCCGCTTGCGCACCATTCCGATCGTGTCCGGACGGCGGCTGGGTATTGCCGCTGGCCTTGCCGGTGTCGTCTGATGGGACCGTTTCCGGCTTCGCTCCGACCGCGGGCTGTTGCGTCAGGCCGTGAGTCGGTTGCTGAGCCCCCTGGACAGGGCCGTTGCCTTGCTCGGTGACCTTCCCGGCGTCGCCGTTCACGAGGCCGGTCTTGGTTTGCGCAGCCGGCTTGCCGGTTGTCTTGGCGTCGCCGGCCGCCGATGCATCGAGGGCGGCGGTGAAGCTCTGGTCCGCGGAGGCCGCCGCGTCGCCGGAGGGCGTCGTGGCCGTGCCGGAGCCCGCGGTCGCCGCGGTGGTGTCCTCGGACGTCTTGGTCGCACCGGCCGACTTGGCTGCGGCGGCTGCGAGTCCGGCGGTGGCATCGACCGCACCCTGCGGACCGACGCCGCTCGGACCAGCCGGCACAGAGGCCGCCGGCGTGGTGGAAGACCCGTCATTGTTCGTCGCAGCCGCGCCGCTGACGACGTTAGTCAAGATGATCTCGGACGGAAGCGCAACGGCGACCGGAGTCGGCGCTGCAGTCGCCTGAGCGCTGGCGGTTGCGTCGGCCGCCTTGGTCGTATCCGCCGTAGCCGGGTCGCCGTCCTTCTTGTCGGCTTTGTCGGTGGCTTTGCCGTCGGTGGCGTCAGCCGTGCCAGTTGTGGCGCTCTTGTCGCTGACGGGGTCGGATGTCTGATCGGATGACGATTTGTCGCTGCGGTCGGGACGCGACGAGCTGCCGTCGCTCTTGTCAGGGGACTTCGCCTGGGCCGCGCGGTCGGAGTCGGTGCGTGCAGACTCGCGGCTCGGGCTGGACGCGCTGCTGCGCGGCGCTGGAGACGACGACCCGCCGGGCAGGGGAGATGTGGACGTGTCCGGCGCGGCCGCGGCCTCGACCAGCGCGGCGAAGCTGTCGGACGGGTGCGAGGCGTCCGAGCGGGACGTCTTGGCAACGGCGGTCCTGACGGTCGTACTGGCCGGGATGTCTGACGGAACGCTGAACACCTTGGAACCTCTCGCAATGAAACTCGACAAGCCAGTTCAGCAAGGAGTGGGCCAAACCGAGAGGGTTCAAAAAATACAATATATACAATGGCTTGCTGCGGCGCTCGGCAGGGCAGGCGGCAGCCGGGGCCCCGTCATTTCTGCCCGGCCGGCAAGATTTGCCGCCGATACTTGGAGCCAGCGCGATTGCTTCGCAGGAAGCGCCCCTATATTAAAAGACCATGGCTCCCGCGCCGTGTCCGATCAGCCTACCTCGTTCGGAGATCGCCGGGAGCCAGCCATCCGCAAAGACGGCGCATGCGAGGCGTTCCCGCGCCGGGAACACGTCGCCTGACGCCGCGATCGCAGTGACCTGACCATGCTCAACAGTCTCGATCTCGAAGGCCGTCCCGAAGACACCAGGGTCGTCGTCGCCATGTCCGGCGGCGTGGACTCGTCGGTCACGGCTGCGCTGTTGAAGTCGGAAGGCTACGACGTCGTCGGCATCACCTTGCAGCTCTATGATCATGGCGCGGCGACCCACCGCAAGGGCGCCTGCTGCGCCGGCCAGGACATTCACGACGCGCGCAACGTCGCCGAGCGGCTCGGCATCCCGCACTATGTGCTGGACTATGAGGACCGCTTCCGGGAGTCGGTGATCGACAATTTTGCCGCCAGCTATGCCTCTGGCGAGACCCCTGTGCCGTGCATCGAGTGCAATCGCGCGATCAAGTTCGGCGACCTGCTGAAGACCGCGCGCGAGCTCGGTGCCTCGGTGCTCGCCACCGGCCATTATGTCGCCTCGCGCCGGCTGGCGGATGGATCGCGCGCTCTCGTGTGCGCGGCCGATGCCGATCGCGACCAGAGCTATTTCCTGTTTGCGACCACACGTGAGCAGCTCGACTATCTGCGCTTTCCGCTCGGTGACATGACCAAGCCGGAGGTGCGCGAACTGGCGCGCCGCTTCGGCCTGGAGGTCGCCGACAAGCACGACAGCCAGGACATCTGCTTCGTGCCGACCGGCCGCTACACCGACATCATCGGCAAGCTGCGGCCGAACGCGATGGAGCCCGGCGAGATCGTCGACCTCAATGGCCGGGTGCTCGGGGCGCATCAGGGCATCGCCAACTACACGATCGGCCAGCGCAAGGGGCTCGGCATCGCCGCCGGCGCACCGCTTTATGTCGTGAAGCTGGACGTCGCGACCCGCCGGGTCGTCGTCGGCCCGCGCGAGGCGCTGCGCACGCACCGCATCACGCTGCGCGAGGTCAACTGGATCGGCGACGGCGTGCTGGATGCCGCCGTGCGCGACGGCCTCGAGCTGTTCGTGCGAGTGCGCTCCACGCGGCCGCCGCAGCCGGCCTGGCTCCGCGGCGCCGATGGACAATACGAGGTCGAGCTCGTCGCCGGCGAGGAGGGCGTCTCGCCGGGGCAGGCCTGCGTGTTCTATGACGCCGCCTCTGGTCGTGCGCGTGTTCTTGGCGGCGGCTTCATTCAGAGCGCCGTTGCCGAGAGTCGCACCACCGCCGGTCTCGTCAGGCCGCAGCGCGTGGCCGAGCCGGTCCGCGGCTGATCAATCATTCAGGGCAGGGGCATGGGGGACATCGACCGCGCGGGGGTCGAAAAGGCCTATGAGCGCTGGGCGCCGATCTACGATCTGGTGTTCGGCAAGGTCTTCGATCAGGGACGCCAATCGACCATCGCGGAAGCCGACCGTATCGGCGGCCGCATCCTCGACGTGGGCGTCGGCACCGGCCTGTCGCTGTCGGACTATGCGCGCACCACCCGGATCTGCGGTGTCGACATTTCCGAGCCGATGCTTCGGCGCGCGCAGGCGCGGGTGCGCGAGCTGAAGCTCTTCAACGTCGAGACGCTCGCGGTCATGGACGCGAAGCATCTCGCTTTTCCGGACAATTTCTTCGATGCGGTTGTGGCGCAATATGTCATCACCGCAGTTCCGGATCCGGAAGCGACGCTCGATGATTTCATCCGCGTGCTGAAGCCGGGGGGCGAGCTGATCCTGGTCAATCACATCGGTGCCGAGAGCGGTCCGCGCCGAATTTTCGAGCTCGCCTTCGCGCCAATCGCGCGGCGGCTCGGCTGGCGGCCGGAGTTCCCCTGGGCGCGGCTGGCGAACTGGGCTGCGAAGCATGGCGGTGTGACGCTCGCGGAGCGCCGGCCGACGCCGCCACTCGGGCATTTCTCGCTGATTCGTTATCGCAAGGGCTGATCGCCAGGGCGCGCAGTTCGGTTGATCGACCCGTCGTCACGCGGGAACGCTGGCGCGGGCTCGGCGTTGCTCCGCCATGAGCATCAGGCAATCCTTGTTCCTCTCTTTCGTGCTGGCGTCGGCCGCGTCTGCCGCCCACGCCCAGGCACCGCCGACACCGGCAACGCCGCCGCAGGCGACCGCGCCGGCCCCCAGGCAGAACGCGGCATGTGCGCCGAATGCGCGGGCTACGCCGACGCCCGACGGCATCACCACCGGCCGCGCCGGCGAACCGCTCGGCGAGAAGCTCGCCAAGACCAATGGTGTGTTGTGCCCGCCGAGCGGCGTCGATCCCGAGATGTATGCGCCGACGCCTGAAGGCGGCACCACGCCAGTGATTCCGCCGCCCGGCAGCCCCGGAGGCAATCCCAACGTGCAGCCGAAATGATCCTCGGGGAATGCGCGGATTCGACCGCGGCCGTGCGCTGCGCCCTGGGCGCCGGCTTCCAGCTCGGCCATCACCGGGAATGCGATGGCAAGGCCTTGAGCAGGCGGACAAAAAACGCACAGAACGAAATCGGCGCGCGGCGGCGGGCTTTGCTTGACAGGGGCCGGAACGGCTCCTTATAAGCGGCCCGTTCACAAGGCCGGTCGCACGCGTCGACCCCCACTCGCCTTGATCGGACACCGTGGCGGGGTAGCTCAGCTGGTTAGAGCACGGGAATCATAATCCTGGGGTCGGGGGTTCGAGTCCCTCCCCCGCTACCAACGATTCATGTAACTACTTAATAAAGCTCACAAAAATCTGTTTTTGAAGATCTATTGGTAGCGGCTTGTTAGCCGCAACGATTGGTTGAAAGCGACTTTCGTTACTTTGCTCCCCGACCGTGTTGGTTGTATCAATCGGTTGCTTATATTGGGGGAGTGAATGGGCGATGAAGCGTTGTTCCGGATAAGGAACGAAGACGACGCTTGGGACATTTTCCAAGCCGCTCTTGAGAAAAAAATCGAAGTTGCTCCACAACAACTGAAGATCAACTGGGAGGGTTGGCCGCGCATCCGAATTTATCTTCCGGATGTTCCTGAGGACGGCTCCATCTCGTCGTCAATGATGGGTGCTATTCTCCAGCTGCAGAAATCGATTTACAGAACGCACGCATTACTCTCGACGGGCAGTGATAATCTTCGAACCTTGAGCCAAATTGAGCGCGAGCGGTTCGAAATCCGCGTTAAGGTCGATAAGGGAAGCAGTGATCTATCGATCAACCTGAGCGATATCATCAGCAAGTATGGCAACGACATAATCGCAAAAATGACCGGCACCGAACTGCTCATCATGGTCCTGGGTCTGGCGTTGATCTATGCCGGAAAGCTCGTCGTAAGCGAATTTCTCAAGGCAAAAACCGATCAGCGTCGATTGGCATCAGACGACGACAAGACTCGTGAACTGCTCGCCAATTATAGAGCGCAGCTCGAACACGATAGTAAACGTTTCGAGCTGTTAACGAAGGCGTTAGATCAGCGCCCAATTCTCAAGCAAATCGAAGATTCGGCCGCTGAGGCGCGGGACGAAATCTTGAAAGCGGTCGCAGAGGAACATGGCGGCGAAATTCAAGGCATCGCCGTGCCCCACGAAGTGGCGACCGAGATCAGCTCCGTGAGCAGAGCACAAAGCTCTGAGGCTCGCCTTGCCGGACAATATCGCGTGGCGAAGGTCGATACGACCGTCACGGACGGTTTCCGCGTAACTCTAGAAGACATCAAGACTGGTCAGCTTGTGACCGCTTCATTGTTTGACGCGGTTATCTCGTCGGAGCACAGAAGAATTCTTCAGGATGCTGAGTGGAATAAAAAGCCGCTATTCGTAGAAATGTCGGCGCGGATGTTGCGAGGACGAGTTGTGGACGCAAAAATTGTTAGCGTTGGCGTGCAGCAACCTCAACGGGCTAAATAGGCCGGCAACCTAGGTTTCGCTAGTTTTGGTCAATTCTCGGATCGCCAATGCGGGGTCAAAGCCAGTTGCTTTGGCGATCTCCAAAAATTCCAAAAGATCAACTCTTAATTCTCCTCCTTCGATCATTGCGACGTAGGATTGATAACGGCCAAGCCGCTTTGCGAGTTGGGCCTGCGTCAATCCTGCTGCTTTGCGTCGGTCCCGAATGAGCGCGCGAAGCGCTTCTGACCTTGCCCCCAAGTTTTATCCAGATCTGAGTTCGTTCGGGCGGTTGGATGTGCCCATCCGGGCAGTGGTAGCGGCGGGAGCTGGCGCGGAGCTCTCGGCATAGCGCAGCGCCAGATCCCGACGTGGGTTGTGGGCAGCCGCGAACTCGGATGGCGTCTTCCAGCCGAGCTGCGAATGTGGCCGAGTGTTGTTATAGTCGGCTCGCCAGCAGCGGAGCGCGACGCGGGCCTGGGCGAGCGAGGTGAACAGCG
>Ga0272441_10000220_pt1:0-65000 | contig 131970 bp, 136 predicted proteins | sample SSMProp6N_FD_193582 | JGI IMG/M metagenome (GOLD analysis project Ga0272441, IMG submission 193582) | Marine sediment archaeal communities from Little Sippewissett salt marsh, Falmouth, MA, United States - SSM-Prop-6N | ecosystem: Environmental > Aquatic > Marine > Wetlands > Sediment...
AAAAATAATATTTCAGACACTACATTTGTTTTCAGCATAACCATGTTCAATAATATCAATATGTTATAAATCATGGAGCGCTAATTTTAGGCGCTTTCTATCCCATTTTTGTCGAATGTGGGTTAAGCCCTTGATAGGCCATGTGTATTTAATACCGAAGCCCCCTGTAGCTGGGGCTGAACAGGCCGAAAAGCAGTATGACTGTTGTGAGCATCAGTCCGCCTGTGCCGACCGTAACAGGAGCACTGAAGGCATCGGCAAAGGCGCTCAGTATCATGTTGCCGAAGCGAAGGGCGGAAAACGTGAACAGGTGCACACTCATTACGCGCCCATGATAGCGTTTGTCACTTACATCTCATCAATAGATATGTATTTCGGGAGGTTGGATTATGATTCGCGTTGACCGTATGACCTGAATTTGTCCATCACATTTTGCATCTCCTCGTCGTCGATGATGACCGGCTTTCCGATTGATTTTGCCTGGTAAAAGATGCGGGCGACAAGCTCTATCTCTTCGGCTATGATAAATGCCGTGTTCAGGTCCTTACCGATGGTTATCAGGCCGTGGTTTGCCAGGAGCACGGCATTGCTTTGGCCTATGGATCGGCATATGCTTGTCGCAAGTTCTTCAGAGCCGTATGTGGCATAAGGCGCAAGCGGGACCTTTGTCCCGGCAAAACCGATCAGGTAGTGTACTGCCGGCAGTTCCCAGTTCAGGCAGGCGATTGTTGTTGCATAGACCGAGTGGGTGTGAACAACTGCATTTATATCGCAACGCTGTCTGTAAAGTGCTAGGTGCGCGCTAAGTTCGCTTGATGGCCTGCGCGAACCCTCAATTACCCTGCCGTCGAGATCTACGATGACGATATCATCCGGCTCCATCTCTAAATATTCTATACCGCTGGGACTGACTGCAACAAGCCCCTGTTCTCTATCGATAATGCTCAGGTTTCCGCCTGTTCCTGTCGTAAGATTAGAGGTTATGAGCTTTTTGCCATAGCGAACGATCTCTATTTTTTTATCGGTTATGTCTGTCATGGGGGGTATAAATCATATTGGGTGCGTGCGCGCAAGGGTTACTTGTTATCGAGAGAACTTATTATACTGCAATGTGTTTATAATGCGATTTTTTCAGATCATAGACGCATCTTCATTTCTATGATGTAGGAATCACGGAGAGTCATGTATTTTTCAACCCCGAATCCGACATCCCGCATGGTAAGGCCCGATGTCGACAATGTTTTTTCAATGTCGTTGATACACTTGGTGAAAAGGCTGCATATCTTTTCCTTTGTACATTCTACATTGACCTGAGTGGATTTAAAACCTGTATGACTCATAGTACTCCCCCTTTAAAATATATCGGATAGCCCAACCCATATCCGGCCACATGAAACTGATGTTGGCGGGATAATGGCAAGAACGATGCGGCTATCCCCGGTCTTTGATGAATCTGATTATAATCTACAAGAAGCGTACCAAGATGTTGGGCTGTGTTAAAACAAATGGTTATGTAGCTGTCTTGTCGATATGCAGGTAAAAAATTGTACGCGTGCGTACAAAAATGTCGTTTTGTTGGCACGGCCTGAGGTCTCAATCATCCATATTCAGGCCGTCTGCGCAAATCTTCACCGCTGCCTCTGTCCAAGATATCCTGACATTGATATGGTTGTTCCATTTGTGTCTTGATAAATCAACGTGATAGTTTATATATTGTCTAAGTGATGTAAGCAAAAGAACTAAAATATAGAGGAGGAAGAATTATGAAAAGGTTTATTATGGCAATCGTTTTAGTGTGTTTCATGGCGTTACCTGCGTCGGTCTGCTTTGCGGTCAATCAGCAGAACACAGGGTGCGGCCTCGGGACGATCATTATGAAGGGTAATGACGGGCTGATCTTCCAGGTGCTTGCCGTAACGACCAACGGGACATGCGGCAACCAGACCTTCGGCATTACATCAGGTACACTGGATTGCGACAAACCCGCCAAGTTGGCCAGCAGGGAAAGGATAAACACCTATGTAGCCGAGAACATGGACAACCTTGCAAGCGACATCGCCAAGGGCCAGGGGGAATACCTCAACACGCTGGCCGTCCTCATGGAGGTGCCGGAAGGAACAAGATCTGATTTCTATTCAAGACTTCAGAACAATTTTTCAAATATCTATACAAACAACGATGTCACCAGTATCGATGTGGTGAACAACATAGAAGCCCTGCTGTAGCCGGTAATAGATGCATCAGGAAAAGATGAGGAGATGCGGTGGTCATATATGCCGTATCTCCTTTTTTTTTGTTTCCATACTGTCATGTGTAATCCAAGGCCCTGATGTCTTTGCCATGGAAAGAGGATACCTCGACCAGGTCCTGGAATCTGCCGTGCGGCAAAGGCTCTACGAAGACAGGTACTGGTACGTACTACTTCATTATAAAGAGGGTTTTTTAGGCACAGAAAGCGTGATAGACGACCCTGCGTTCTTTCTCGCCCCGGATGGCAAGACAAACCCGGTATCCGAGATGGAGGCCACGATCAGGGCCTTTTTTGATCCGGCCGGTGACGAGGTGTGCAGGTTTGTGGCACGGTTCGAATGGCTCAAAGAGAGGCTTCGTCTGGATACCGACCGTCTTCCTGTGTCGGGGTGCGCATCGTTAGAGGCATTTATCAACAGGAACAGTCCTGTTTCCGTCACGCTTGTCTTTCCCATGTCCCACCTGAACAGCCCGGCATCCATGTTCGGGCATACCCTTATAACCATAGAGACAGCCCAAAAGACAAAGCTGCTGGCGTATTCAGTGAGTTATTCGGCGGTGAGCCGGGAGACCTTCGGGCCTTTGTTCGCAGTTAAGGGCATATTCGGTTTTTATCCCGGCTATTATGCAGTGCTGCCGTATTATGCAAAACTTCAGCAGTACAGCGATGTAGACCACAGGGATATCTGGGAATACAGCCTTAATCTTACCATACCTGAGATAAGAAGGATGCTGCTCCATATAAGAGAGATGGAGGCCATCTATTCAGACTATTATTTTTTCGGGGAGAACTGTTCATACATGCTGTTTTTCCTGCTTGAGGCAGCCAGGCCAACACTTCAGCTCTCGGATAAACCCCATACATGGGTCATCCCGCTCGACTCTATACGGATGGTAAAAGAACAGGGCATGATAACAGGCGCCAGTTACAGGCCTTCAAGGACCACAAAGATCAAGAGCCTTGCGTCTCAGACCCCAATGCCGGGTAAGGAGATCGCCCTCGGTCTGGCCCGGGGTGAATATAAGGATCAGGGCCCCTTTTTGGATACCGGCCTTTCTAAACAGGAAAAGATGAAGACCTGCGAGCTTGCCGGTGAATATCTGCAATATCTCTATACCAAGGACAAGGTCACTGAAAAGACATACCAGGGGCGTTTTTTGAAGATATTGAAGATGAGAAGCTCTCTCGGCATATCAGGGGGAGAATCATTGTACAGTATCAGCGAGCCTGTACGGCCCGAAAAGGGGCACCTCTCGAACCGTTTTGCCCTCGGCTGTGGTGTGAATAATGACGATGTCTTTGCAGATTTCAGGCTCAGGCCTTCTTATCACGACCTCACAGACAATAATGACGGGTATATCGAAGGTGCCCAGCTCATATTCGGCGCCACAAAACTCAGGTATTATGACAAGACAGGCAGCCTTAGGCTGGAGTCGTTCGATATCGTCGATATATTTTCCTTGAGCCCGGCAGACATGTTTTTCCACCCTGTGTCCTGGAAGATAAAGACCGGTTTGACGCGTGTCGCTGATAAAGATAATGACGAACGCCTCGTCTATGAGCTCAATCCTGGAGGCGGCTTGTCCTTCAAGGGCGATACCTTAGGGCTTGTCTACATGATGTTAGAGACGGATGTCCTGATAGGCTCTGCATTGGAGCATGACAATGCAGCAGGCATGGGCGGTTCGGCAGGCCTTATAAAAACCATTGACAGGTCCTTGAAGGTGCATTTTGGTATAAAAGATATCTATTATGGGCTTGGAGATACGTTTAACAGCTTTGAGGCATTCGCCAACGCCAACATCACCATAGATCCGAACAAGGCGATGATGTTGAATGCATCAAGGAACAGGACAAGAGATATCTACTCAACAGAGGTGTCGGTTTTATGGAATATATTCTTTTAAGGAACCATCATGAGATTGATTAAGGCTTTGCGGCCGGTTTGTATAATCGTAGCTGTCCTGATCATTGCCGGGTGTTTGTCAAAGGCCGTGTATCATCCATCGGTTGAAATCAGGTATACACCCGAGCATGCAGACCTAAAATACGAAGAGGTGTTTGTCGAGACCGTTGACGGCATAACCATATCCGCCTGGTGGGTACCGGCAGATCGTCCAAGGGCAACGGTCCTCTTCTGTCACGGCAATGCCGGCAACATGTCAGGGCGACTCGATACGCTGATCATATTCAACAGGCTCAACCTCAATACATGCATGTTCGATTACAGGGGATACGGCAAGAGCGAGGGCTCGCCTTCCGAACAGGGCACATACCTTGATGCCCTGGCAGCCTACGAGTTTGTGCGGAAAAAGAAGAATATCCCTCAGAAAAAGATCATTATATGGGGCAGATCTCTTGGCGGACCCATAGCGGCAAGGACTGCGGCAGATAATCCGGCCGGGAGCCTCGTTATAGAGTCCACCTTCATATCATTAAAGGCCCTTGTTCATGATCACTACAGCTGGTTGCCCGGTTTTATCCTCTCGGGTTATGCCTATGATACCGGTAAGTACTTGGAAGAACTTTCTATACCCGTGCTGGTAGTCCACAGCAGGGATGACGAGATGATCCCGTTCTATCATGGGCAGGAACTGTATAAATCCATAAAGGCCCCGAAGGAATTTATCGAGATAAAGGGATCACACAACCGAGGCTTCATAGATTCGATAGATGTGTATAGCGCAACGATCAATGATTTTATAAACCGATGCTATATGTGTGGAGGCGAGGTTTCCAGATGAGGGCATTGTTGATCATGATTATGATGATTGCTACAGGGGTCTGCAGCGCTTATTCAATGGAACCCCCTGACCATGACGCCCTGCTTTTGATAGCAAGCTCGGCAACAGATCCATGCACGATATGCGCTAAACAGAACCTGAAAAAGGCCCTTGCCATCCTGGATAAAGACCTTGCACCAGGTCTCGAGTTCAATGCCGATGAAAGCTGCATGTTTGTAAAGCCTGTCTCGGTTAAGGCCTGTGATCTTTATATGAGCTGCTATCCGACCGAGGTGCTTGAAGCATTAAAAGGCAAAGGCGATGTCCTGCCCAAGATCGTCTTTACCTTTCATACCGAAAAGAGTCACCTTGTAGGTGTCGCCAAAAAAGACTACACGAATCCTATTATCGAAAAGTTATATAATGATCTTGCGCCGGGCAGGGTTTTTAAGGCGTGCATAAGGCTGATCCCATACAGGTACGGAGACGGACACGCATACAATTATTACAGGCAGTCAAACAAGCTGCAGATCCACTGCATGGTTGTTGAGCTTGAACCGTTCGATAAGAAATAACCCTAAAATGAATATGAATAATCCGATCTGATCGCATTTAGGACTGCTCGCAATATTTGCGCTTGGGGCCTTTTTTTGTTAATGCAATCATGGTGTCATAGTTTAGGATCATACATCAGGTTGAAAAAGGGGCAATATATGAGATACGAGGGTAATATCTTCAGACCGTTCAGCGAGGCAAACAGCTATCTGCTGCAGTGCACGATCGGTTGTTCCCACAACAGGTGCACATTCTGCGGGATGTATAAGGACAAAAAATACCGCATAAGGGCCATTGATGAGATAAAGACAGACATCAGCATGGCCAGGGATTATTATCCGGATACCGAAAAGGTCTTTCTCTGCGACGGAGATGCAATAGCCATAGATACGGACATGCTCCTTGAGATACTCCATGAATTATATAAGACATTCCCCAGACTCCGTCATGTGGGTACATATGTAGGTCCGCAAAGTACGCTCGCTAAGGGCATGAACGAACTTACGGCATTGAAGGCTGCAGGGCTTACAAAGGCCTATCTCGGGGTGGAGACAGGGGATGACAGGCTTCTTAGGGAGACCAGGAAGGGTGTCTCGGCAGCTGAGATGCTCCAGGCAGGGAAGAATCTGGTTGAATCCGGCATAAACCTCTCTTCCATGGTCCTGTTGGGCTTGGCTGGAAAGGGAGGGCGTTCATATGAACACGCCATTGCCACGGCGCGGATCACCAATGAGATGATGCCCAGATACCTGGCAGCGCTTACCGTAACCCCGGTGCCAGGTACTGTGTTGTACAACAACGTGCAATCAGGCGAGTTCGAGGTAATGGACGCATTTGAGACCCTCGAAGAGATGAAGGTTATATTTGAAAACATTACCATCGACAACCTGAAGTTTGTGGGGGTGCACGCATCGAATTACCTGCCCATAAACGGGACACTGCAGAGGGACAAGGACCGAATGCTCGATACCGTCAACAGTGTGCTTGAAACCAGAGATTCCTGCATGTTGCGAACGGAAGGCAGGCGAGGTCTTTAGTATCGCATAATGATATTACACGTCTGATGCGACCTTGAATTTACCAACGCGATCTTCAAGGTCCTGCGAGTCCATATTCAGGCTGTCCGATGCGCTTGCAAGTTCTTCGACTGTTGCTGCATTTTGCTGGGTGGTGACATCTATCTGGCCGATCGCCATATTAACCTCTTCTATGCCGGAGGCCTGTTCGTTTGATGATGTCGCTATCTCATCCATTATTGATGATAGTGATTCTATGCCCTGGATTATATCGGTAAGGGCATCGTTGCTTTGGATAACAAGGCTGTTGCTTGAAGAGATCTTTTCGACAGTATCATCTATAAGTTCCTTTATCTGTTTAGAGGCCTCCGAAGAACGGCCTGCAAGCGATCGAACCTCTTCTGCGACGACCGCAAAGCCTTTCCCCTGTTCACCTGCACGCGCAGCCTCTATTGCTGCGTTTAATGCAAGCAAGTTTGTCTGAAAAGCCACCTCGTTTACCGTTGTGACAATGTTGCCTATCTTTTGAGATACCAACGACATCTGTTCCATGGCATTTATGAGTTCTCTTGATGTGTCACCGCTCTTGTTTGTCTTGATTACCATCTCGGTCGTCATTTGTCTGCCTTGTGAGGCGTTTTCTGCAGTCTTTTTCACCGTGGAGGTGATTTCATCAACTGTGGTTGCGATCTCTTCTATGGAGGCGGCCTGCTCCTGTGTTGATTGAGAAAGTCCCTGTGTCCCTGTTGTCACCTCCTGGGTTGCCTTGTAGACATGGTTCGCAGTGACCTTGATGCCTGATATCAGTGATTCGATCTGTGTCATCAAGTCATTGAACGAACCGGAGAATTTGCCCACCTCGTCATTACCTTTAACCTGAAGTCTTTTTGTGAGATCACCTTCGCCCTTTACAATGTCGGCAAGCATGACCACGGTATTATTGAGGGGGTTGCTGATAAAGTGAAATATTATGAATATCACGAATGCGAGGGATGCCGCGACGACAATGAAAAAGATCACCAGGTTGGCATATCGCTGTTTTTTTGTATTATCGGCTACCGAGACGAGTTCGGATTTCAGGTTGTCTGAAAAGACCTCACAGAACATATCGAGGTTGCCCAGGATCTCATTGGATAATTTGGCGAGGGCCGCGGCCTCTTCCATCGCCTTTGGATTGTCATCAAGGGATGAGCTCATCTCGGTGTATACCTTTTGGGCTCCTAGGCTGTACTTTTTATGTGTATCGATCGTGCTTTTGATATCCATTTTTAATGCATTGTCGGAACTGAGATTGTCCATGGACAGCAGCTTGTCTTGAATTTCATCTATCTTTTCCTGCGCCTCTTCTATGGATTCGACATCTCCGATCAATACCGCATTATTGTAGAGCTTGATCTGATCATCAAACAGGTCCTTTGCCTGCTGGCTGATCTGTGTTGCCGGGAACATCTTTTCATAGACATCGTTTAGACTCGCTTCATTATCTATTCCCTGGAAAAAACCATAGATCATGGTAATAAAATAACCGGTTATCAGTATGCTTACAGATAAAAGGAGCTTTCTTGTTATACTTAATGAATTCCACATATATACTCCCTGTGAACTCTATTTGAGCTCGATGTCATCTCCTTATGTTGCTGATTTATAGTATCTCGGCATTGATAAGGCTATCCTTTAGTGTTTTGTAATATAGCTGTTTGGTCCTGGCTGTTCGATGTGCACAGCTAGAAGTATGCCTTGAATTCTATAAAGAAGATGCTCGGGTAGCTGCCGAATTCGCTTTGGGACTCGATAATATTGTATGTTTCCGTATTGCCTGAGGGGTCTGTGATGTCAAGCCGGGCGGAATCAGGACCTTTGCCGGAACACAGGCTTGTCCCGCATACCAGATCGGACTCGTTTGATACACTATAGCTGAGGGTAGGGGATGCAAGGTAGGATTTGTCGGGGAGTGACTGTATATAGATGAGCTGTGCGGATAAGAGAGGGTGGATCTCATAGGTGATCTGCATGCCGATAAGGTGCGGGCCCAGGCTTATGTTTTGACCGACAGCCATCCTGGCCATGCCCAGGATGGATTCGTGTACATCGCCCTGGCTGTTGAAGAGGTACTCGCTGTTGACATACAGGCTGTTATCAAACCTGTAATCAATACCTATTACAGAGGAGAAGTTGTCGATGGCAATATTTTCCGTGTCGAATGATCCGCTGTCTGTATCTGCTATGAGGACCTCTCTGTCCGGTCTTGCACGAAAACAACTTGCCTCGCCCCTGATGCCGCATGATAGCCATTCCCCTGAAAATCCGGTGCCGATTTGATAGCCGCCATATGCCTTGCCCGCCTGGAGGCTGAGGTCCCATTCATGTATATTGGTGCGGAACCTCAACATGAGAGCCGAACCGTACGCGGGTTCGTCTTCGAAGTCCTCTGCCGATACGCATAGGCCCGAAGGGAGAGTTTCAGGGACAAGCTCCCTTCCTGCGGCCCCTACAAGGCTCAAGCCTGAAAACGGTCCGAGTGAGAGATCAAGCCTTATTGCGTCAACGCCCGGCTTATAGTCTCGGTTGTATTCTTCTGGTCTGAAAGGTGCGAATACATCGAGAGGGTTCCAGAAATAGGCCTGCGAAAAATTGATGGCCTGTCGTCCTATGGTGATATCAATGTTGTCTATGGAATGCATGATATTCATGCGCTCGAAGCCGAGATTCGCCCTGAATCCGTCATCGCTTGCCCATAACCATGGACCTTTGGTGTATCGGTATCTGGCCGGGGTGCCGGAGACGTCTCCTGTGGCCATGGAAATCGAACCGTCCGACATCGAGGTGAAAAGGACATCCCCTGCGAGATGGATCTCGAATCTTGTTGAATCTCCTGCCGCACCGTTTGCCATGATACGTAGCTCTGTAGAGGAAGTACCGTATATGTCACCGTCATGACCCGGCACACCTGAACCGTTATAATCCTTTGCCCCGGACTGGGTTGTTGTAATGCCTGCAGAAAGGTCGACAGATCCTGCGTTATTCTCAATATTCAAGAATGCATGGGCCGGTCCTGAGATCAAAAGGGCAGAGATAAGCAGGGCGGACAAAGAGACACGGTATGGTCTAAGGAATAATGTCTTGATGGAAGAATAGATATTCCTCATTCTATCGGCTGCCCCGCCTTGTTGGCAGGATTGTATACATCATCGAAGATGCGGCCGTCCTTTAAGGTGATTATCCTCCTCGCCCTTTCCATTACCTCAGGGTCGTGGGTGGAGAATAGAAACGTAAGGCCTTTTTCAGAGTTCAACTGTTCCATGAGATCGAGCAGGGCGGAAGAGGTCTTGGAGTCGAGGTTTGCAGTAGGCTCGTCCGCCAATATGAGTTTCGGTTCCGGGGCTATAGCCCTGGCTATGGCGACCCTCTGCTGCTGGCCGCCGGAGAGTTCCCTTGGGAAGCGCGTTTCAAGCCCTTCAAGGCCTACGATCCTGAGGAGTTCCATGATACGCCTTTTGCGTTCTGACGCGGGTCTGCCCTGGAGCAGAAGCACGTATTCCGCATTCTCGTATGCGTTCAGGACCGGTATCAGGTTGTATGCCTGGAAGACGAATCCGATGGTATTGAGTCTGAGCCTGCTGAGTTCATTGCCGGAAAGCCTCGATGTATCGTTGCCATCGACCTCGACAGAGCCTTTTGTAGGGTGGTCAAGGCCGCCTATAAGGTTGAGCAGGGTGCTCTTGCCCGAGCCCGAAGGCCCTGCCACTACTGTGAATTCACCGCCGGCAATCTCGAGGTCCATGTCGAAGATTGCCTTTACCGGAACGCCGTTATCCCTGTATTCCTTAGTGACCTTATCTAAGGTAATGATTTTGTCCATCATGTTCTCCCCTCAACGAGACCTCAGTGTGTCCGGGATATTTATACGTGAGGATTTCCACGCAGGATATATGCCTATCAACATGGTCATGCCGAGTACAACTGAACCGAGCCATATAAAAAGGCCGATGCTTAAATAATTCCTGATGACCGGATCCACTGCAAAACCTGTTATGGTAAGTCCCTCGGTAAATAGAGAACTCATGTCGATTCCGTATATCTGAAAATAGTAGCTTATCCCGCCTCCTATTATAAGTCCGAGGCCTGTTCCGATTATTCCTATAAACACGGATTCAATGAGAACCTGCAGCCTGAGGAGTCCGGGTGATGTGCCTATGGCAAGCAGTGTGGCAAACTCCCTGGACCGTTCCAGTACGCTCATGAGGATCGTATTGAGGATGGTGAAACCGATCAGGAAAATGATGATTCCCTGAAACACATAGTTCGATCCCTTGTCAACGGCTATGAAGCTCGCAAGGTCGGGCATGATCTCCTGCCAGGCCAGTACTGCGACGCCTTGCCCTGAAAGCCTAGTCTCCATCTCTTTTATGACAGAGTCTGTCCTTTCCGGGTCCTTGAGGATGAGGCCTACCTGGGTGGACATGTCCGGGCCGAGACGGACTATCCTGCGTGCCACATCGAGCGGTACCTGAACCAGATATCCGTCGGCCTCTTCCATGCCGGAACTGAATATGCCGGTTACCCTGAGCATCTCCGAAACCATTACCCCGCCAGTGTCATTGGTAGTGACAACGAGTTTGTTCCCTGGTTCGATCTTCAGCCTTTTTGCAAGATTGATCCCTACAACAACGCCCCGTTCGTCATGGTTTCTGATATAACGGCCTGAAACAATGTGGTCGGCAATAGGGGAAACAGTCTTTTCAACATCGGCATCAACCCCTATCATGGCCGCCCCTGTTGATCCGCCCGCTGTGGCGACCATGGCCCGGCAGATGATCAGGGTTTTTACAAGGGCAATACCCTCTATGCCGTCAACCGCCTTTTTTATCGCCTCTACAGAGGGTACATAAAGGTCTATCGATGGTGCACTGCCATAGTCCGGGTCCTGGATGGTCATATGCCCTGCATTCATCTTCACTGCAGAATCTACGATCTTTTTATACATTCCGTCTGCCATACTGATAAAGAAGACCGCAATGGCTGTGCCGATGGCTATGGAACTCACCGTGATAAGGGTCCTCCTGCGGTTTCTCCATAGAGAGCGCCATGCAAGTTTTACGGTTATGATCAAGATCGATTCCCCCTGTAGATATCATCAGACATGATTCAATGCCCTTGCCGGGTCTAGCCTGGCAGCCTTTATCGCCGGATAAAGCGCCGAGAGCACCGAGATTGCCCACATGGCGACTATGGGTATGAATATGCCGGCTGGGCTGAGTGCCGCCCTCCAGCTCGCACTGATGACTATTCCCGAGGTGTTGAATCCCTCGGCAAAACCCGAGAGGTCTATAGGAAAGTACATGAAATAAAATGAAAGCAGGGTGCCTATGATACCGCCTGCTATGCTGCTTATAAACCCCAATATAAATGCCTCTGCCGTGATCTCACGTATGATACGCCAGGGGCTGGCCCCGATTGCCTTTATCAGGCCGAATTCGGGTATACGTTCATATGTAGCCATGAGCATGGTGTTGAGTACACCGAGTCCTGCAGCAAGAAAGAAGATCAGTTCAAAGAGTATAATGGCTCCGCCATAGGTTGCGAGCATGTCTGAGACCCCCGGCATGATCTGGCGCCAGGTCTTAACCTCATTATTCCCCGATACCCTTCTTATGATATCCGCCATGGTTTCGGCCTCTATCTTGCCCTTTGAATTCAGAACGATCTCATGGAACAGGCCGGGCAGGACGAATAGTGATTCGAAATCCGCATAGTGAATGAGCGCTACAGACCGGTCAATGCCTTCTCCCACGCCCTTGAGTATACCCGATACATAGAAGAGATCATTACCTATTGATCCATCGGAGGCCTGTACAACGACCACAAGTTCAGAACCGATATCGGCGTTTAAGGTGCGGGCCAGCTTGCGGCCCAGAACCACGTTCATGCCCGGCTCCTCAGAGAGGAATTCGCCCTTCAGCATGTTGCGGGCAAGGTCGTCCACTTCGCGCTCCTGTCTTGGGAACACGCCCCAGAATTGCGCTCCGGCAGACTTGGTGCCGCTGGAGATAAGGCCATACCCGAACGAACGACCGGCAGAGGCGATATCTGCAGAGCGTGCCGCTTCGATGATCGGTTTAGGATCTTCAACGGTGTCGTAAAGGGAGCGGTCCTCAAGATATTCATGATGGTGTATCTGAACCTCACCAACGATAAGGTTGGTCACGCTTGCCTCCATCTGAATCATCATCCCTCTCATCAGTGAATAGGTCAGGATGAGTACGACCATGCTCAATATCATTGCAGTGAGCGTGATGGATGTACGCCTGCTGTTGCGCCAGATATTCCTCCATGCGGTCTTGATTATTCTCATCAGGTCCATCCTATCTTTTGAGGTTGCGCAGCGTGAAAAAACCCTCGTCAAGATCTATATTGAACCGGATGTCCTTGTATATAATCTCGGTATACTCCCCGGGTTTGTCCGCAGGTATTATCCTCAGAGCTGCCGGCAGGGCCCTGTCGTCGAACATCTTTATGTCCGAGAATGTCATGGTGCGCGTTTTTGACATGTCCTCGTCATAGTAATCCATGTACAGGGGTATCCAGTCGCCGGCCCTGACGACAACGAGGATCTTTCCCCATACCACGGCGGCTTCGGGTTTGGGTATCAGCGTGAGCTCTATTATGTCTGTCCCGTCTCGGGCACCCTTAAAGCTTATAGAGTTGGTGAAGTCGTCCGCCATGCGGTTTTCCTTGATAAGATCATCGTTTGTGAAGTGGCTCCCCATCCATGAGCCTCCCATCATGGAAGAAGGTATCTTGATGACCCTACGAACCTTGGGAAGATAGTTCCAGATATTGTTTTGCGCCTTGAGGGTTGCAGTGCCCTTTTCCTTTTGAGGTTCATGTATGCGTATCAGGGAAAAGTCCTTTCCCATTGTCCAGGCCTCCATGGCCATTTCCCTGGTATAATGGGAGGTCGTGACCTTCATGGTGAACGTGCCATGGCTCGAGTTGCCCCTGAAAAGGTCATCCACGTGGTTGAGGATGTGTTCGGACTTGTTGTCGTCTTTTGCCGATGCGCCTGTGCAGGGTAACATGAAGATTATAATCAACAATAGATAAGAATAATGTCTCACCGTGACGCCTCCTCCCTAACGTGCATACAATCTTTTTAATAAGTTGCGATGCCTATTTAAAGTCCATGCGCATAAAAAAATATAACAATATGGACTCGTCATAACAAGGATAAAAGTGCAGATGCGAATGTTCGAGGCCGCTGTTTTTATTCAAGCCGTGAAACATAATGTTGACCAGGGGTGAGTCAATGGTTTAGAATAGGCATAAATTAACGATAGTGTTGATGAAACACCGATATTCGTATCTTTGATGCTATAGAAGTTTATACCATAGAAAGGGGGATAACCTATGTCAAATTTCGCCCAGAGGCATACCAAGATCAGCACGTTTTATCTGTTGACCCATGAAAACCCGAATATGGAAGCAGAGCTGCTGCAGTACTCGAAATGGAAAAAGGCGATACTCATAATACCTCTGCTCGCCTCTGAGTTTAACTCGCCGGAAAACAGGCCCGTGTTCGAGAATATGGCCTCTCAGCTCAGTAAGGCGAGCTATCTCTCTCAGATCATCTTCGGCCTTGACAGGGCCAGCGAGGATGATGCACGGGAACTTGCGGGTATCCTAAATAAATATGAGGTCAAAAACTATCTGATCCAGCACAATGACGGGCCGGGTTTCAGCTCCATATACAAGAAGTTGTCCGAGGCGGGTTTCAACCTGGACAAGCCCGGCAAGGGCAGAAACATGTTCATGTCATTCGGGATCGCGCTGGCTATGGGGGCAAAGACGATAGGTCTTGTCGATGCGGACATCAGGACCTTTAAGCGAGACCAGCTCGATCGACTCTTCTATCCGGTTCAGGCCCTCGAGTATCAGTTCAGCAAGGCCTACTATGCAAGGATAAGGGAGGGGCAGTTCTATGGGAGGGTGAAGAGGCTTCTTCTCGACCCCCTGCTTATTACACTCAAGAGAAAGTTTACCGAGACCCAGGAGGAAAAGGTCTTGAGGCTTGTCGACTTTCTGCTGAACTTCAATTACCAGCTATCGGGAGAGGTGGTCTTCGATGCGCAGCTCTTAAAGCGCATGCATTTTGCTACAAACTGGGGTGTTGAGATCTTCACCCTGATAGAGGTCTATCGCAAGGCAACAAACTGCGCCCAGGTAGAGATATCCGAGGAGCCTTTCGACCACAAGCACCAGCCTGTCTCCGAAGACAATCGTGAGCAGGGCCTGTACAAGATGGGTATCGATATCGTTACAACACTGCTGAGCGCCCTGGTTATCGAGGAGGGCCTCGTTATATCCGAGCACTTTATTCGCGACCTGACAACGTCCTACTTAAGCGTTGCAGACGACCTAATAAAGATGTACGCCGATAACGCGGCCTTCTGCGGGCTGCATTACGACACGAACAGGGAAGAGGCCATGGTGGACAATGTGTTCAAAAAGGTTATCCTGTTCGCGGGTGATTTGCTCCTTTCACCCTCATTCATGGTGCACAGGTTCAGTTCGTATGTAAGCGCGCACGAGGATTTCAAGCGTTTTGTGGATGATGGCCTGCTCTCTGTAATAGGAAAGACCGGCGAGAATATCTCTACGGAGATATACGAGACCCCGAAGACTGTTTCATGGGATAGGGTCATGCGCAAGTTGCCCAATATAATCAATGAGATAATAGATGTAGTGGAGAGCGAGAAAAAGCTTTACCGTTAGATAGCATAATCAAATACCTGATGTGCCTGTTCCTTTATCCCGCCTGAAACAACCGATCCCGTATAGGGGTTGATGGGTATCTGTCCGGATACGAACAGGAGATCCCCGGCCTTGACTGCCTGGGAATACGGTTCGATGGCCTGAGGCGCCTTATCGGTTTTTATCTCGGTTATTGTAGGGCTCGACATCTGTCAGGGCTTTCCCTTCCTGTTCGGAGATATATGCCAGTGACGCCATGTTTGTTATAAAGTGGATAATGGTATCGAGGTTTTCCTTAACCTTCTTGCTCTTTGAAGTATTCTTATTCCGGACGGCATCACGCATCCCTGTAAGCTTTTCAAGGATATTTTCTATGTCATCAGTGTCCTTGATAGACTTCATCTTGCCGTTTTCAAGAATGATCAGGTTGTAAAAAAAACTTTCAACAACGCTGCTCATTGAGCCACTCCTTTCGTGAATATTCAGTGGATTATATACATGTAGCACAGCGCAGCCGATGCCCGCAACCAAATTATATTTTGATATTTTTATTCGGTTCGAGTAATATAGTGAAATATGTATATGTCGATGGCGGAATGTTAGGAGTCTATTCATGAAATCTGTCTTTATACACACCAACAGATACGAACAATATTGTCTCGGAGATCAGCATCCTTTTAAGCTGTACAAATCCTCTATGGTGTCTGAGCTTTGCCACAGGTACGGACTGTTCGACCATCCGTGGATAGATCTGATGGAGCCCAAAGATGCCCCTGAAGATGCAATGCTGGAATATCATACGAGAGACTATATCGATATGCTCAAGGCTGCAAATTCAGGCAAGTTTGATATAAAGATGCTTGAATATGGCCTGGGTTCTTCGGATAATCCCGTATTTAAAGGGGTATTTGACTTTTCTTTGTTGGTGCTCGGGGCTACTCTTCTGGGTCAGGAGCTTATATCATCAGACAGGGCGGATATCATCTTCAGTCCTGTGGGTGGTCTTCACCATAGCGGTCCAAGGATTGCAGAGGGTTTCTGCTATGTGAATGATATCGTGATCGCAATAAAGAGGATGTTGAAAAGCGGATATAAGCGCATAATCTATGTAGATATAGATGCACATCACGGCAACGGCGTACAGGACGCATTTTATGATAGCGATGAGGTATTGTTCATATCCCTGCATCAGAGCGGGGAGACGATTTACCCGTTTTCCGGGTTTGAAAATGAAATGGGCGAAGGCAAGGGCAGGGGATACACGGTGAACATACCCTTGTCCGAATATACATATGACGGTGCATATGTCAGGGCCTTCACGTCGATATTCACGCCCCTGGCAAGGGTTTTCAAGCCGGAGTGCATTGTCGCGCAGATAGGTCTTGATACGGTCAAAAAGGATCCACTGACGAACCTCAGGCTTACGAATAACGGATATTGTAAGATCATCGCTGAGATTAAAAAGAGCTGCAAAAAGATATTAGCACTGGGCGGAGGAGGATATTCTGTGCCCGATGTGGTCAGGGGGTGGACCCTGGCATGGTCTGTTCTCAATGGAATTGAACCGGTTGATTATTTCCAGGGGCTTGTAGGCGGGGCTGTCGATGGTTATGACATGGCGGTGGATCAGCTTTATGACGAGCCCTATAATCTGCCTCAGGGTGTCAGGAAAGACGTGGATAAGTATCTCGATGGCAAGATAGACTTTATAAAAGAGAAAATATTCCCTACCCACGGTATTTCGTAGGCTTGTGACTATAGCGGATAAAAGAAGGACTGGTTGAGATAGTCTCTCAGGGAGATCAGATGGATAATGATGAAAAAGGATACGGAATAAAGGATAAGCGCGGATTGAACAACGAAAACAATCGGGAAGAAAATCAGGATGACCGATATAAGGACGATGAAAGTCAGCAGGGCATCCATCCGAAGATCGATATTCAGACCCTGATAATGGGTTTTGCAAGTGCAGCAATGATAGGCATTGGAGAGATGCCTGATCCGGACACCGGGACCGTGAACATGGATTTGGATATGGCCCAGCAGAATATAGATATAATCTCATTACTCCACGAGAAGACAAGGGGAAACCTTACAGGGCAGGAGGCTTCCATGATCGAGGAAGTCCTTTATCAGTTGAGGGTAAGTTTCGTAGAGTCGAAAAGAAAGGCCCAATGAGATGGTTGGATGATGTTCGGGGTGTAGGATGAAGCTTTTTGCGCCTGCCAAGATAAATCTGTACCTGAAGGTTGTCGGAAAAAGGCCTGATTGTTATCATGAGTTGCAGACCATCATGATGCCTGTTTCTTTCGGTGATGATGTATATATCGAACCCGCAGAAGGTGAGATACTGATAAATGCTCCGGGGTGCGGCTGCAGGGATGAAGACAACCTTGCATACTTGGCCGCTGATATGTTTTTTAGACATACAGGGATTTCAAAAGGGGTTTCCATAAACATACATAAACGTATACCCGCCGAGGCAGGTCTGGGTGGAGGCAGCAGCGATGCGGCAAGTGTTCTTGTCGGCATGAACGCATTGTTCGGGGCAGGGCTTGATGAAGCTGAGCTTTCGATGCTTGCGGGCAGGCTCGGGGCGGATTGTCCCTTTTTTATACATGGACACTCAGCGCTTATGGGTTCGAGAGGGGATGTCTTGCTCAAAGACGTCAATCTGGAAGAGAGGGCGTATCTGTTTGTGATACCGCCTTTCGGTATTTCAACAAAAAGAGTTTTTTCTGAATATAAAAGATCATTGACTAAGTGCATAGATAGATTTAGTATAGAAGATAATGCTTTTGATATGATAAAACCTGAAGAGATTTTGGAGAATGATCTTGAGGTTGTTGCATGTACCATCTGTCCGGAGCTTTATGTATTGAAACGAGAATTGATCGAAGCTGGGGCCTTAGGGGGCTTAATGTCCGGCAGTGGTTCAACGGTTTTTGGGGTTTTTGGCGATTATGAACATCTTTGCAGTGGAATGAGCCGCATGACGCGGCATGATGGGTATATGTATATGCCCACAACAACATTGATGGGAGAAAGGTATGGAGATTACGGAGGTGAAGGTATTTCCGGTAAGGGATAACGAAAAGCTTAAGGCGTATGCATCGGTGGTTTTTGACGATTGTTTCGTTATCCGCGACTTGAGGGTTATTAATGGGACAACGGGTTTATTTGTGGCTATGCCTTCGCGCAAGAGGAAGGATGGGACATTTAGGGATACCGCTCATCCCCTGAATATGGAGACGAGAGACAAGATAGAAAAATCCATATTGAATATTTATGAACAAAAGATTGCCAATGAGGTTTAATTCTATTATAGGTATGGCCCAGCGAATATAGTTTTTTGCCCGCGTTGGGATGTCGTCTAATGGCAGGACACGAGTTTTTGGAGCTCGTTATGGTGGTTCGAATCCACCCGTCCCAGCCAATTATATCTACCAGGGAGATGGCTTCAATGAAGACGAGTATTTGTATATTCACTGGCAATTCCAACAGACAGTTGGCGAGCAGCATATGTGAAATATTGAACATGGATCAAGGACAGGCAGAGGTCAAAAAGTTTTCCGATGGAGAGACGTCTGTAGAGATCAACGAAAGCATACGTGGCAAGGATATATTTATTGTTCAATCTACATGCTCGCCGACAAATGAACACCTCATGGAGCTTCTCGTGATGCTTGATGCCGTGAAGAGGGCCTCGGCAAGGAGGATAACCGTGGTTATGCCTTATTTCGGTTATGCCAGGCAGGACCGAAAGGCATCTCCCAGGACCCCGATAACGGCAAAACTCGTAGCAGATCTGCTGACTACCGCCGGTGCAGACAGGATTCTCACCATGGAGCTTCACGCCGGACAGATCCAGGGTTTCTTCGACATCCCGGTGGACAATCTGTATGCAAAACCTGTCATGCTGCATTATATCCAGGAAAGGTTTATTAATGACCTTTGTGTGGTCTCTCCTGATGCAGGTGGTGTAGAACGTGCGCGTGCCTTTGCAAAACCGCTGAAGGCGGAACTTGCCATAATAGACAAGAAGCGTGAAAGGGCGAACGAGTCTGATGTGATGCATATCATCGGCGATGTAAGAGGAAAGGTTTGCCTCGTGATAGACGACATGGTGGATACGGCAGGGACCATGTGTAACGGAGCGGTTGCGCTTATGGAAGCAGGCGCTCAAAAGGTGGTTGCCTGCTGCACGCATCCTGTCCTGTCCGGGCCTGCAATAAGCCGTGTGGAAGCTTCCCCTATAGAAGAGCTTGTCGTATCCGATACCATACCCCTTAAGGGAGAGGCGTCGATTTGTAAAAAGATTACGGTATTGAGCGTTGCACCGCTGCTTGCAGAGGCGATAAAGCGCATATATGATGATTCATCGGTCAGTGAATTGTTTATGTGATCTGCTGTCTCCGGTCTGATCGGTTGATACATGGTCAGCCGGTAGAAGGGGCATCTCATTTAACAGAAGAGATGGCTTAGGGTGCATTCAGAATGTCACGTATCTTTTTAGACAGAACCTTTATGTTAAAGGGTTTTTGGATGAAGCCGTTACAACCGCGATTAAGTATGTGAGATGCCTGATCATTTAGGCTGTATCCGCTTGAAAGGATAACCTTGATGTCCTTTCTTGTCTTTTTCAGATTTTCAAATGTTTCTCTTCCGCTCATTTCCGGCATGATCATATCGAGGATCACGAGGTCGATCTCTTTTTCATGATCTTTAAAGATTTTAAGGGCCTCTTTCCCGCTCGTGGCCGTTAAGACGGTATATCCGAGGCCCCTGATGATGTCAGCGCCGACCTCTATGATCATCTCTTCGTCATCGATCAGCAGCACGGTCTCTGTCCCGGACAGTATCTGATCATGATCATGTATTGTTTCTTCCATGATGGTTTTGTCCGATGCCGGTAGATAGATACAGAAGGTAGATCCCTTGCCTTTGGCGCTGTCTACGTCTATAAACCCGTTGTGATTCTGAATTATTCCATAGGATGAGGCAAGACCGAGTCCTGAACCGCGCCCCATTTCCTTTGTGGTGAAAAAAGGCTCAAAGATACGGTGTCTGACGTCTTCATCCATGCCGACGCCGGTATCCCTTACGGAGATTGTTACATATCTGCCCGAAGGGACATGGTATGGTCGTACGGACTCTTCATCGAGGCATACAATTTCACTGGTGATATAGAGATCGCCGCCTGCAGGCATTGCCTGCCATGCGTTTACATAGAGGTTGAGAAGCACCTGCTTTATCTGACCCTGGTCGACCTCGACTGTACAGTCATTGTTTTTGTACGTCACATGTATGGCAATCTCTTTTCTTGTGTGACCGAACATCTCCGAGGTCTTTTCGATAAGCGAGTTGATATCCGTGGGTTTTACCTCATATTTGCCCCCCCTTGCAAAACCCAGCAACTGTCTGGTAAGTTCTGCACCGCTTTGTACGCACTGCTCGATGTTCTTCAGACGTTTATTCTGCGGGTGGGTTGTGTCGATATCCGAATACATCAATGAGCTGTTTCCCTGGATAGCCATGAGAATATTGTTGAAGTCATGGGCGATTCCGCCTGCCAGCGTGCCTAATGACTCCATCTTCTTCGCGTTGTGCAGCTGCGCTTCGAGCCTCTTTTTTTCCGTTATGTCACGGGCTATGCCCTCGAAACCTATGGGCTTGCCGCTTTTGTCTTTTTTTAAAGATGCAGAGATTTCAACGTATATGATGTCTCCGTTCTTGGTATGGGCCTCCCATTCAAGCTGCTTGATGGTATTTCCTGTCTGGAATACATTGCTGAATATGTTGATCAGGTATTCCTGCCAGGCAGGTGTTGTATAATGCCGGAAATTCATTCCCAGCAGTTCCTCTTTTGTATAACCTATTGTCTGACACAGTACGTCATTGAAAAAGACCAGGTCTCCGGCAAGATCGAGTTCAAAGTAAGAGTCCTCGATGTTTTCAAGGATGTTTCGATATTTTCCCTCGCTGAGGCGTAGTGCCTCCTCGGATTGTTTGCGTTCAGTGATATCTACAACAGATATTATGCCTGCAGGCTTTCCGCCGAGGATAGTTGAGGCGCCTGAAAGGTCGACCCATTTTTCCTTTCCGTCTTTTGAGATGATCTTGAATACATATCTCCTCTCGGCCGGTATCCCCTTTTGCCTGCTTTCACCCCTCTGCTTGACTATATGTCTGTGGTCGGGATGCACGATATCCCAGAAGTTCATATTCAAAAGATCAGTATGCGTATAACCGCTGATGGTTTCCGCCGCCGGATTTGCATAGATCCACTTGTCACCCTGATACAGCATGATAGCGGTTGGTGTGGACTCTGCAAGTATCCTGAATCTTTCTTCGCTTTCTCTCAGGGCCATTTCGACGTGTTTTCGTTTTGTGATATCCCGTGCAACCCCTATCCTGCAATCAATTTTACCACCATCATCGTACATAGTGGTCACATGTAATTCAAAACGTATAATCGTACCGGATTTGCCGATCACCTCGGTTTCATATACAGGGGTTTCCCCTCCGGAGATCCCTTTCTGAAAATATTCAAGAGTGTTATCCCTGCATTCAGGGGATAGGATATCCATAAAGTAGCTACCTATAAGCTCTTTATTCTTGTAACCGGTTATCTTTTCAGTCTCCGGATTGAGGTAAGTAAAAGACCCTTTTTTATCTAGGATGAATACTATATCGCTTAATGCCTCGACAAGTGTCCTGGCCCTCGACTCGGTTTCGCGCAGGGCCTTTTCTATATGCTTGCGTTTTGAGAGCATGTGCTGAGTAAATATGCCGAATAGTATGAATATGACGAAGGGTAATAACCGGTGTGTCAATAAGCCGGGCTGATCTGGGAAGAGGTGTATTACAAGACCCTGGCCGGGAAAGAGAAAATAATGCATGATCGATTCGATGATCCAGTACGCTGACCCCACAATTATACCGATAAATACCAGGTTGTCCGTTATGTTTTCCTTTTTGGGCCTTACTTTCACAATATATTCACCCGATGCCATACATATTATTTGTGCAGCTGTTAATTATCCATATGGGATCATTATATATATTATCGACTTTTTCATTCAAGTTCATAACCACATAAGAGGATATGCAGTATTTATCCCGGAATAGTCAGCTCCGGCCTATATTGTAGGGCCTCTGCAACATGAGAATCTCTGATATCGGGAGAGTCTTCAAGGTCTGCTATTGTCCTTGCCACCTTGATAACCCTCTTGTATCCCCGCATGCTCAGGCTGTATTTGTTTATTGCTGCCACAAGAAGTCTTTTGCATGCCTTGTCAAGAGTGCATATATTGTCAAGGTCCCTGTCGGGTATCCTGGAATTGATCGTGCCCCTTGTATCCTGGAGTATTTTTGCTTTGAACACCTTTTGCGCTGTATCTTTTGAGGATGTTCCCGGCAGATGATTAAGGACACTGCCTGCATCAACCGGATCTACCCATACGTGGATATCTATCCGGTCCAGGAGAGGACCTGAAATGCGCGATCGGTATTTTGCTATCTGAGACGGTGTACAACGGCACTCCCTGCCGGGGTGACCGTAGAAACCGCATGGGCAAGGGTTCATGGCGCCTATGAGCTGAAACCTGGCCGGGAAGGTGAAAGAGGCGCTGGCGCGTGATACCGTAACAACACCGTCTTCAACAGGCTGTCTCATGGCCTCCAGAGATGTCCTCTTGAATTCCGGCAATTCATCCAGAAACAGGACTCCATTATGTGATAGCGTTACCTCCCCCGGAGAAGGTACAGTGCCGCCCCCGATCAGTCCGGCATCTGAGATCGAATGGTGAGGGGAGCGGAAGGGCCGTCTGTTGATTATACTGTTTTTTTTGAGCCTTCCTGCGGCGGAATATATACGGGTGCATTCAAGCACCTCTTTTTCGTTGAGCATGGGCATGATTGTCGGGAGCCTCTTTGCAAGCATGGATTTGCCGGCGCCGGGAGGGCCGATCATGAGCATGTTATGCCCGCCTGCAGCAGCTATGGTAAGCGCCCTTTTAGGCATCTCCTGCCCGGTTATCTCGTCGAGATCGATATCGGATATTTCAGGTTGTGTGATATCGATCTGATTCTTTAATATATACGGTGCAGGATCACCTTTTAACATATAAACGGTTTCTTTTAGATCGAATACCGGTAATACAGGTATCCCTGAAAGGCCTGCCTCTGTGGCGTTGGCCTCGGGGCAGACTATCCCTTTCAGTCCCAGGTTTTTTGCAAGAAATGCTGCAGAGATCACACCCTGAACCGGCCTTACGCCTCCGTTTAGACCAAGCTCTCCTACAAACAGATAATTAAGCGCCGTCTCCCTGGGAATTATCCCCAGGGCTGCAAGGATAGCAACAGATATCGGCAGATCGAATATACCGCCCTCTTTTTTTATATCGGCAGGGGCCAGGTTCAGGGTTATCCTCCTGGGCGGGAATTCCAGGCCAGAGTTGATAATGGCTGCCCTGACCCGTTCTTTGCTCTCCTTGACCGAATTGTCAGGTAATCCTACTATGCTGAAGCTCGGCAGACCGCCATGCACATCCGCCTCCACGACAACCCTGAGTGCATCGGTACCATATAGTGCGGCTGATTTTACGCTTGCTATCATTACTCTTCATTAATAAGGAACTGGTTAGAAATGTCCATATAAAAGCAGTCAACATATATTGCTAGTAAAATAATCAATATACAAAACAATCAAGCTTGCTTTATACGGCCATAAGTGCTACAAAAAAAACATGAGTAAAAAGGTGCCTTTCAATACGCGCGTAAGAGAGGTAATACTAAACGAATTCAGGGCAATGGCGGTCCTTCTAGACAAGAACCTCAATGATTTTTTTGAAGAGGCTATGATAGATCTGATAAGAAAATACGATCACGACAACCTGATCGTAGATCTCAGAAGGTTAAAGGCAAAGGCAAAGAATATAAGAAGAAACACTCAAGAGAACTGAAATCCATCATACACACGTTTAACCCACGATGTGTTCGTTCTTGGTAGTTGCCGTAGCCTTTATCAGATTAAGCGTGTCAGCGAGTGCAGATATCACATTTTCCCTGATATCGCCTGCTACTACTATTGCAAGAAGGTCGTCCCCAACCTCCAGATCGCCCTCGTTTACTTCGACAAGGATTTCTACGATGCCGGGCCTTTTCTTTTGTTCATCGATTATTCGGTTTATAATGTCTGTATCGGCCTTTACCATTACCCTGTCGACAGGCTTCCCATCACGTGTAGTGCCTCTTACCACCCCATTATGGCACAGGATCATACCGACCTTGTTATAGTCTTTCATGGACTTTATCTTTCCTATCATCGCATTTATATCCATACGGAGCCCTCCATGTGACATGTCTGATTATATTTAGTGCCCCAAAAAGTCAAACCTTGTCAGACAATAAAAGAAGATGATCGGATAAGCGGGCTTGCAGTTGAGAGTGTTACGGTATAAAAAGGTGTTCGTATTAAAAATAGTTCGGGATATTAATTAAATGGAGGAAGGCAATGAGGGAGGTTGTTATTAATAAATCCAGGCTCCGATTGCTGGTAGGTGATATAACCACCCAGGACACTGACGCCGTTGTTAATGCGGCCAACAGTCGCCTGGCACCCGGAGGGGGGGTGGCCGGTGCGATTCACACGGCTGCGGGAATCGGTCTGTGGAATGAATGCTCAACCCTTGGTGGCTGCAAGACCGGAGAGGCAAAGATAACGCTTGGTTATAATCTTCCCAATAGATATGTTATTCACACGGTAGGGCCTGTATATAGCGGTACCAAAGACGACCCTGTTCTTCTAAGGTCTTGTTATATAAATTCCCTAAGACTTGCCGACGAAAAGGCCATAAACTCTGTCGCCTTTCCGGCTCTTAGTACCGGGATCTTCGGCTATCCTCTAGATGCCGCTGCCCAGGTTGCCGTACAGGCGATCTCGGATTATCTGTGCGGGGATACACGGATAACCCTGATAGGGATGATTCTGTATAATGATATGGCATATGATGCCCATGTACGTGTCCTTGACAAATTGTACCCGGGAAAGGATATGTCATAGTATGAAGGTCGTTGCAGTCATACCCGCAAGATATGCGTCCACGCGTTTTCCAGGCAAGCCTTTGACAGAGATCAACGGCAAAAGTATGGTGAACAGGATCTACGAACAGGTTGATTCATGTCGGGACGTGGATATTACGGTTATAGCCACGGATGACAAGAGGATATACGATGCATCGAGGGCATGGGGCGGACGCGTAGTAATGACCGGTGATGAATGTGTCTCGGGTACGGACAGGGTGGCCCGGGCAATGGGTAATATCGATGCGGATATTGTCGTTAATGTGCAGGGTGATCAGATAGTTTTGGATGTAGAGGCCCTTTCATTGCTGATAACTGAACTGAGGCAGGGGTGTGAAATGGCGACTATAGCCGTAAAGGCCACGGAAGATGAGATAGATGATCCGAATTGCGTAAAGGTTGTTCGCAGCGTAAAAGGTTTTGCCCTGTATTTTTCACGATCCCCAATACCGTACGTCCGCTATGGCGGACATTATGAAACCTTGAAACATATTGGCATATATGGTTTCACAACCGATACGTTGAGACTTTTTACAACACTTGATCCGTCCGGGCTTGAACTCACTGAATCCCTAGAGCAGCTGAGGGCGCTGGAGAACGGGATACCTATAAAGGTTATAGTTTCAAAGGGCGGATTTTTTGAGATAAACACGCCCGAGGACAAGGAAAGGTTGTTGGAGAAGTGGCGATCATAGTCACCTATATCTATAGAGTCTTGACATCTGTGCTTGTATGGCCCCTTTCTCTTTTTATATGTCGGCACCAGAATTTCAAGAATACGATAGCCAGACGCCATGGAATATCCCTTCCTAAGACACCGGAAGGGAAAAAGAACATCTGGATTCATGCCGCCTCGGTCGGTGAGGTAAAGGCGGTCACGGTCCTTGTCGATAGGTTGAAGCAGATGCACCAGGATCTGTTTGTCGTGCTGACATCCATGACATCTACAGGCAGGGAAGTTGCGCGAAACAGCTCATGTATTGACCTTGTCCTTCCGTTTCCCTTCGATGTGTACCATGTTATGAAGAGATATCTTGATGTCTATAACCCGAAGTTGATACTCATAGTAGAGACCGAGATCTGGCCCAATCTAATGTTAAGGGCCCGAGACATGGGTATCCCTGTGATATTTTTTAATGCCAGGATGAGCGAGTCGTCCTATAGCAGGTATATCAAGTTTCGCCGTGTAATGAAGGAAATACTAAAGCAGGCTCATGTGCTCTCGTGTGCCTCGCAGGACGGTAAAAGGTTTTCGGACCTCGGAGCTCAAAAGGTGGACGTGATAGGTAATGTAAAGCTCGATTACATAGTCGGTGCCGAAGCGGTCAATCGTGGTGGTATGAGAAGGGTTTTGGGGATATCCGACAGACCCGTCTTTATTGCAGGGAGCGTGAGGGAAGGGGAGGAAAGACCTGTTCTGGATGCGATCCGTCATGCAGCCTCGAGAATCCCCGGGTTATTCTCTATAATAGCCCCGAGACATCTGGACAGGGTGGATCTCATTTGCGACATGGCAGACGAGATGGGATTCAGGTGGAGATTGAGAAGCGAAGATATAAAGGATGTGGATGTATTGATTATCGATAAGGTCGGGGAACTCTTTGATCTGTATGGCTCAAGCGATGCGGCATTCGTGGGGGGGTCGCTCATTGATCTGGGAGGACAAAATATCCTTGAGCCTATAGCATGGGGGGTTCCGGTAATACACGGGCCGTTTATGAGCAATTTTGCATGGGCCATGGATGTCGTGGAAGGCTGCACCGTCATTGTCCATGATTCCTGTGAGCTTGGCGATGCAATAGTAGATATTTATATGCACAACGATAGGTATGCAGAACAGGCAGGTAGGGCGCTTGAGGCGGTTGAGGGTGCCAGGGGAATAACGGAAGAGTATATAACCGCTATTGGACATTATCTCGGACAAGATAAAGATTAATCATTGACAGAAGGATTGTTGCATCTTATTAAACACTAACATGAGTGTAGACAAATCATTATGCCCAATATGTGCCTGGAGAGGCGATTGTAAAAAGAAGTTTAACAAGGGTGCAGGTCTTAATTGTCCTGATTTCAGCAGGGACCTCACGGTAAAGAATGAGGAACTCGAAGCCGAGCTGGACAAGACATCAAATACGGATAAAGGGAAAAAGGCCAAAAAAGGTCTTTGGCCTATGTAGGCTTGTCCCCTAAATATCTATATACTGCACAAAGCTTTTTTCCTTTTTGACAAACAGGGCAAGAATCCTGCCCCCATGTAAAACTATGTCGGCGCAATAGGCATTTTTTACCGATAGCAGTTTCTTTTCTGTAAATTCCGAGTCTGACTGGTTGAACTCAATAACTTGGCTCGATACGAATAGATTGATGTTCCTGAATAATTTTGACATGCCTTGTATGTTGCTGAAGCTGTACATCTTGCCGTTCGAGGCAAGTATCCTGGGCTTCATGTAAAAACGCTCATTAGAGCCCTCGCCTTTATTTTCTATAAATAACGCTGTAATACCCATGCTTGTCTCTGAAGACCAGACTATCTCGGCTCCGCTCATTATGCCGATTTGACCGTTTTTATTGTAAAATGCGGTCTCCATGCCGTCATAAGCGGGAAGGAGATCATGTATAAGGGCAGAGGATATATCGAGCCCATTATATATATCGGACGATGCCCCATCAAGAGCGGTAGCGCGCGTCCACCTATTTATGAAGTCCGGAAGGTCAGTGTCCGATTCCAATTGTGCGCTGAGAAGACAACCGTTAAAGGGGACTACCGCCGAGTTCCATTTGGTAACCTCTTTATTGCCTTCGATCATGTAAGATACGAACTTTTCTCTCCTTGCAGCCAGGATAATGATAGCGTCATTATAAGCATAGAGGCGAAAGATCCTGTCGCTGCCGGGCATCTTCCAATATGATTCGACAACCCCATCCTTTAAGATATAGATGTTTTTATCATCGCTGATAAAGATGGTCTGGCCTGATATTACAATCGATGTGGGGATGAAATCCAGATCGATTTTTGTCTCTGGAGGGCCTTGCCCGGTCACCGGATGTACATGTTCTGTCTCTTCTGCTTTTTGTGGTTCTATGGCAGGAGGGGTGTCGTTGAAAAGGACCTGAATCATCTCATCGATAGCCGCAGACAACCCAGCCTTGTCTTTGAGGTCCTTGTGGAATGCCTTCGGAGGGTTTGTGTCCAGGATTGCGTCATAGGATACGATCTTCCCCATTCGGCTTATGGTAACGCTGAGATCGTTGAAATCCTCGATAACGATGCCTCTGGAGATGCATCTGGTAAGGATGCTTTTTTCTATACCGGGCTTGATAGCTTCAAATCCCTCATCACCGATTATATCCACAACGATATTAATAGCGATAACATTATAAGGTAATGCTATAATAAAAAAGACAATTGTAAATATATATAACTTTAATCTTTGCATGTTCTCTCCTTTTTCATATTATAACTTATCGCAATTATAGCAGATTAATCAGGAACTACAATATCTTTGGTGTGAAATAAAAAATTGTTTATGAATGATCATTCATTTTTCCTTGACCTCTGATTTTTCTTTGGCTATAAAAGGCGCATGCTTAGCAAATTATATTATTGAAGGAGGCGTTACATGGCTGAGGAAGCAAAGGATTTCGGTGAACAGTTGTTTCCCGTTCCTCCAAAGGTGAGGGAAAAATCATTTATTAAAAGCAAGGAAGAGTATGAAAAGATGTACAAGGAGTCCATTGAGAACCCCGAGGCATTCTGGGCAAAGCAGGCCGAGAGGCTAGACTGGTTCAAAAAATGGGACAAGGTGATGGATTATTCCTTCAAAGACGATGTCTATGTAAAGTTCTTTGAAGGTGGCAAGATCAATGTTAGCTACAACTGTCTCGACCGTCATATAAAGAACGGCCTGAAGAACAAGACAGCTATCATCTGGGAAGGCAATGATCCGTCCGAGAACAAGACATTCAGCTACCAGGATATGTACCGCGAGGTCAACAAGGCAGCTAATGTTTTAAAGAGCCTTGGCGTAAAGAAGGGCGACAGGGTATCCATTTATCTTCCAATGATTCCTGAACTTGCCATTACCATGCTGGCATGTACAAGGATAGGCGCAATCCACTCCATCGTATTCGGCGGTTTTTCAGCTGATGCTTTAAGAGACAGGATCCAGGATTGCGAGGCAAAGGTTATCATCACGTGTGACGGTACATACCGCGGGGCAAAGGCTGTTCCTCAGAAGGCCAATGCGGACAAGGCGGCTGACCAGTGCCCGACCATCGAGAAGATGATCGTAGTAAAGAGGACAGGGACCGAGTGCACATTGAAAGACGGCAGGGACGTATGGTATGAAGAACTCATGGCAGAGGCCGCTCCGTATTGTGAGCCCGAGCAGATGGATGCCGAAGATCCTCTTTTCATCCTATATACCTCAGGTTCCACAGGTAAACCAAAGGGTGTTGTGCACACAACAGCTGGTTATCTCCTCTACACATCGTTTACCCAGCAGTATGTATTTGACTGCCATCCGGAAGATATTTACTGGTGCACGGCAGATATCGGATGGGTAACAGGTCACAGCTACATCGTGTACGGACCGTTGGCAAATGGTGCATCATCGGTCATGTTTGAGGGCGTTCCCAGCTATCCCGGTTATGACAGGTTCTGGGCGGTTGTCGAGAAATACAATGTCGACATCTTCTATACAGCACCTACAGCTATCCGCGCGGTCGCCAAAGAAGGTGACGAGTGGGTCAAGAAGCACGACATAAGCTCAATCAGGATACTCGGTTCGGTAGGCGAACCGCTGAATCCAGAGGCGTGGAGATGGTACTATGATCTTATCGGTCGTGGCGAGTGCACCATAGTAGACACATGGTGGCAGACCGAGACAGGCGGTATCCTTATTACACCTCTGCCGGGCGCTATCGATATCAAGCCAGCAAAGGCAACAGTGCCGTTTTTCGGCGTAGAGCCGGCATTGATGGATGATGAAGGTAACGAGCTCGAAGGTGTTGCCAGAGGCAATCTCGTTATAAAGAGGCCTTGGCCCGGTATGATGAGAGGTGTCTGGGGTGACAAGGATAGGTTTAAAGAGACATACTTTATTCAGCAGCCCGGATGCTACTTCACAGGTGATGGCGCTGAACGGGATGATCTTGGGTACTACAGGATTACAGGCCGTGTAGATGACGTTATCAATGTTTCCGGTCACCGCATGGGTACGGCAGAGGTCGAAAGTGCACTGGTTGCCTATCCGGATGTTGCAGAAGCTGCAGTCGTAGGGTTCCCGCACGATATCAAGGGGCAGGGCATATTTGCATATGTAACCCTGAACACCGGTGTGGAAAAGACCGAAGAGCTGAAAAAGATCCTGGTGCAGCACGTACGTAAGGAGATCGGCCCGATTGCATCACCGGATTATATCCAGTGGGCAGATGGGCTGCCAAAGACAAGGTCTGGCAAGATAATGCGCCGTGTACTGAGAAAGGTTGCTGCGAGCGACTTTTCAGATTTCGGCGATACCTCTACTCTTGCTGATCCATCAGTAGTTGATTATCTCGTAGAGGAAAGAAAGAAGTTATAGGTTGGTAATATAAGGGGATTCAGTTTCAGGTCTGAATCCCCTTATAAAAAAGGTTTATACTCAAAAAGATTAGCAATCATTTCACAGCAATTCATTTGCTTAAGAGAGGCTCTGTATGAGAGGCGAAGAAAAGTACAGGATGATATTAAATGCCGCTAAGAAGGTATTTGCGATGGAGGGCTTCTATAATTCCAAGGTCTCGGAAATAGCACGCGAGGCACATGTTGCAGATGGTACAATATATCTCTATTTTAAAAATAAAGACGATATACTGATCTCTCTTTTTGAAGAAGAGCTCAATAGAATTATTAACGTAGTAAAATCCAAACTAGAGTCTATAGTGGATCCTAGAGAAAGAATGGTCACGTTCTGCGATAACCATCTAACCATAGTGGAATCAGATAGGGCCTTGGCTGAGGTAATCCAGGTAGAATTGAGACAATCGAATAAATTTATGAGGGAATACAAGAATAAACATTTTCTGGCATATCTGAATATTATTGCAGACATTATTGCCCTCGGACAGGAAAAAGGAATCTACAGGAAAGATATTAAACCGGATATATATGCAAGGGTGATATTCGGTTCTCTTGACGAACTGTCAACATATTTAATTACTGTGCGACGCAAGCGATTTGATGTACATGATGTTGCCAAGAACATCTGCAACACATTCCTGGATGGGCTGGTTGTACGAGAGTAGAAAAAATATAAGGGGTTGTCCATGTCGACATATTGTGATTATGTAGTAGATGAATACGGTATGGCAAAATTAACTATAGATAATCCTCCTATGAATACGCTGAACACAAAGGTCATGAAAGAGATGACCAATACAGTGCTCAGGGCCCTGGCCGATACCAGTGTTAGGGTCATCATCCTCACAGGCAAAGGAAAGGCCTTTGTAGCCGGTGCTGATATAAGCGAGATTCAAGATATCGATTCATATCAGCAAGGTATGGAATTTTCGCATAACGGCTATATGCTCATGGACACCATAGAACAGGCGCATAAACCCATCATAGCGGTTATCAACGGATTTTGCCTGGGAGGTGGACTTGAACTTGCCATGTCGTGTCATATGAGAATAGCATCAGATAAGGTTCGTATAGGTCTTCCGGAGATAACACTCGGTGTTATTCCGGGTTTTGCAGGTACACAGAGACTTCCCAGGATAGTAGGCAAGGCAAAGGCGCTGGAGATGATTCTTACGGGCGCTCACTATAGTGCTCAGGATGCACTTGCCATAGGTCTTGTAAACCGGGTTGTCCCCGATGAATCCCTTATGGAAGAAGCTGTTGCCTTGGCACATTCAATATCATCTAAGAGCCGGATCTCGGTAAGGGCAGCCATGGATGCGGTTGCAGGAGGCCTTGAGATCTCGTTTGAAGAAGGCCTTGAGATAGAGGCAGGCAATTTTGCCAGGGTGGCTATCTCTTCAGATGCCAAGGAAGGTCTGGATGCATTCCTGAATAAACGTAAGCCAGAGTTCAAGGATATGTAAATCAGAAGGATAAGTGAGTAAGAAGCCCTACGGGCTAATAAATAAGTAGGAAGGAGGTTTAACGTGAATACAGTTGTATGCGTAAAGCAGGTGCCTGATACAGAGACTCTGATTAAGGTCCAGGGTGCGGGGATAGTACCGGACGGTATAAAATGGGTAATGTCTCCCTATGACGAGTTTGCTGTGGAAGAGGCCTTGCAGCAGAAGGAAAAGATGAAAGCCGGAAAGGTTACAGTCGTATCCCTAGGGACGGATAAGGCTATAGAAACTATACGGACAGGTCTTGCAATGGGTGCAGATACGGGGATACACATCAATGATGCTGAATTCTATGCCAATGCTGATCCTTTTGCAACAGCAGCCACACTGGCAGCGGCAATAAAAGACTTGGAGTATGATGCGGTATTTGTCGGCAAACAGGCCATAGACGATGACGCAGGTCAGGTTCCGGCAATGGTTGCCGAGTTGTTGGGAATACCGGTAGTAACACAGGTAATCAAATTCGAGGTTGCCGCTGACAAGTCAAGTGCTACAGTTACACGCGAGATAGAGGGTGGTCATGCAGTGCTGGAGGTTTCACTTCCTGCAGTATTTTCGGCGCAGAAAGGACTAAACGAGCCAAGGTATGCATCTCTTCCGGGCATCATGAAGGCCAAAAAGAAGCCGGTTGATGTGAAAAAGGCGGCTGACCTGGGTGTTAGCGATGGGCCTAAGACGGTAGTCAAGGAAATGTCGTTGCCACCGGCGAGACAGGCGGGCAAGGTTATAGAAGGCGATGATGCGGCAGCAAAGGCAGCGGCCCTTGCAAAGGCCTTGAAAGACGAAGTCAAGATCATCTAACCAAAGGAGGTGAGAAAGATGCCAGGAACGCTAATATACGCTGAAGTACAGAAAGGCGAGATCAAAAAAGGTGCTTTTGAGGTAACAAGTAAGGCCAAGGAGCTTGGAGGAGAAGTATCGGTATGTATTATCGGTGCAGGTGCAGAGGCTCTGGCTCCCGAGCTTGCAAAATATGGAGCAGACAAGATATATGTAGTTGATGCCCCGGAATTTGAAAATTATGTTACAGAGACATATGTACAGGCTCTGGCACAGGTTGCAGGTACGGTTAATCCAAGCGTGCTTCTGACCAGTGCTACAGCACAGGGAAAGGACCTGACCCCTGCCATAGCGGCACGTTTGAAGGTCGGAGCGATATCCGATTGTGTTGATATCACGAAGAGTGGAGATAAGATCGTGGCAAAGAGACCCGTATACGCCGGTAAGGCATATGCAATGGTTGAAGCGAATGAAGAACCGCAGGTCATCTCCGTAAGGCCGAATTCATTTCCGGTAACAGAGGTTGCCGGTGCGGGTGCCGTAGAGAAGGTTGCGGTATCACTGGATGCATCAAAGATCAAGGTTGTAGTAAAATCAGTAGAAATCGCTGCATCAGAGGAACCTGATCAGACAGAGGCTGAAATCATAGTATCAGGCGGCAGGGGCATGAAAGGCCCTGAAAACTTTAAGATGCTTGAGGATCTTGCAAAGCTCTTCGGTCCGGGTGCTACAACAGGCGCATCACGAGCAGCAGTGGATGCCGGGTGGAGAGATCATTCTTACCAGGTAGGTCAGACAGGCAAGACCGTAAGCCCGAATCTATACATCGCAGCAGGTATCTCAGGTGCTATCCAGCATATGGCTGGTATGGGTACATCGAAGGTTATTGTTGCAATCAATAAGGATTCCGAAGCGCCGATATTTACAAAGGCAGACTATGGAGTTGTGGATGACCTCTTTAATTTTATTCCTTCTCTGACAAGTGAGATCCAGAAGATAAAAGGTTAGTAGAAAAAATGCGGGATGGATAAGAATCCATCCCGCATTAGATTATTAAAGATTCAGGGGGAGCTATGCACGGTTCAGGAGCAGATATTTCGAGGGAAGTTTTTTGGAACATATTGGGACCAGGGTTTCCCACAGAGCAGGTCCTTTTATACGTTTTTGCCTTAGCAGCTTTTTTATTGTTTTTTCGAGGACTTGCAAAATCAGGCTTTTTCACCCGATTAAAGGTCGCCAAAAATGCAACCGGATCGGATGTTGAAAGGCTTAATGATCCATGGGGAAGATTCTGGTATATGGTTGCAGATGTATTCGCCCACAGAAAGATATTAAGAGAGCCTTATCAGGGTGTCTTTCATTTTTTCATTTTATGGGGCTTTATCGCTCTAATCATAACCACTGCTATAGTATTTTTACAGGCGGATTTTATATATCCGATCTGGCACGTATGGTTTTTAAAGGATGGATTCTATCTCGGCCTATCACTTTTTGCGGATGTATTCGGTCTGTTGGCGATCGTGGGTATACTGATGGCACTAGCCAGGAGGCTTTTCTTCAAGCCCAAATGGCTGGATAGCAAACCCGAGGACACATTTATACTTTGGTTCATACTTGCTATCTTAGTAACCGGGTTTGTAGTCGAGGCTCTGAGGATACAGGCGACAGAGGTAAATACGGCTAGTCCGATGTATCAGTACATATGGTATTCACCGGTAGGCAGGACCGTTGCTTTCTTATTTTCCGGTATAAGTGATGCGGCACTGAGGGACACACATAAGGTGTTGTGGTGGTTGCATGTCTTCGGTGCACTAAGTTTCATAGTGTACATAGCATACAGCAAGTTGCTCCATATCTTTATGACACCTGTAAATATCTTCCTGCGTCCTGACGTTCAGAATCCGCCGATAAAGGTAATGCCTCCGGAGATGTTTGAGACGGCTGAGACCTTCGGTATACACAACCTTGAAGAATATTCATGGAAAGATCTCTTTGACAGCGAGGCATGTATGAGATGCGGCAGGTGCGTTGAGGTATGTCCGGCATTTAATACGGATAAGCCACTTATGCCACGTGATATCATACAGAATATAAGAACATATATGGAAGAAAAGGCAAAATTTGCCGTAGACGGAAACGGTGAGTATAAGATCATTCCCGATGAAGAATATACAGGACCGGCATTGATAGGCGATACCCTTGAAAAAGATACCATATGGTCATGTACTACATGTATGGCATGTGTTGAAGTGTGCCCCGCATACATCCTTCAATTCCCGAAGCTGATAGACCTTAGAAGATATATGGTCATGATGGAATCTGACTTTCCAACAGAGGTGCAGGATGTATTCAAGGGCATGGAGAACAACTCCAATCCGTGGAGTATAGGTGCACATTCCAGGGCTGATTGGGCAAAAGGACTTGATGTCCCGATCCTCTCAGAAAAGGGAGAGGCTGAATACCTGTTCTATGTAGGTTGTGCAGGTGCATTCGACGAACTGAATAAAAAGGTCGCGGTTGCACTGGCAAAGATATTCAAGGCAGCCGGTATGGACTTCGCTATTCTTGGTACGGAAGAGGGCTGCTGCGGTGACTCTGCCAAGAAGATCGGTAATGAATATGTATATCAGGCCCTGGCCATGACCAATATAGAGACATTCAAGGCCTACAATGTTTCAAAGATAATCACCCTATGTCCTCACGGATATAATACGCTCAAATACGATTATAAGGAACTGGACGGTCATTTTGATGTGTATCACTATACCGAGATATTGGATAAGCTTATTAAACAGGGAAAGATAACACTTAAGACGCCTATATCGGATCTCGGTACGATAACCTACCATGATTCATGTTATCTCGGCAGATACAACAAACTATATGATCAGCCGAGGGATATTATCAAGTCGATGAATTCAGGTCCTGTAGTAGAGATGGAACATCACCATGAAAAGAGTTTCTGCTGTGGTGCCGGCGGTGGAAGGATGTGGATGGAAGAAGACCTCGGTACGAGGATCAACCAGAAGAGGACCAAAGAGGTTCTGGAGGCAGGTGCAAAGACGGTATGCACGGCATGCCCGTTCTGCTATACCATGCTCTCTGACGGTATAAAGGAACTCGAACTGGAAGAGAAACTTCAGGCGCTTGATATAGCACAGCTGGTTGCAAAGGCTGCAGGTCTTGACTGATACATTAAAATTTGTGCAATAAACAAGATATAGTACAATCCTGAATCAATACAAAGAGGGGGTCTCAATGAGATCCCCTCTTTTTTCTTGCCAGGTCGGATTATCATGGTTTAATTCTATACCGTGATCGGATATAATTGAATGAGGTTTATGATGAATGACGGAGAAAGAAAAGAGAAAAGACCCTGGGGATACTATCAGGTACTATCTGATGACAGCGAGACCCATAAGGTGAAGAGGATTACGGTGTTGCCGGGTAAGAGGTTAAGTTTGCAGTCCCACAAGCACCGAAGGGAACACTGGGTTGTTATCTCAGGTAGGGCGAACGTTATATGTGGAGATAAGGAGATAATGCTAGTCAAATACGAGTCAATAGACATACCTGCCGGAATCAAGCACAGGATAGAGAATACCGGCGATGAACCGCTATTGTTTATAGAGGTGCAACAGGGTGATTATTTCGGTGAGGATGATATCGTACGTTTTGAAGACGATTTCGGAAGAATATGAAATCAGATCGAAAAGGATTAAAACAGACTAAAGAGATCTTTGAACTTCTTTGTGAGACAGCCCAAAATGCAGGAATAGAGATAGTAGAAGACAAGATAAACAGAAGAGGTGGTGTATGCAGGCTGGAACAGAGAATACTTGTGGTTTATGATATACACACCCCTATTTTTGAAAGAAACAGGCTTATACTAAAGGCCATTTCACAGGTGAACATAGATTATGTGTATATGCCTCCGCGAATAAGGCAATTGTTGGAAAAAAACATAGGCATGTTGCAATCCGATTGATACTATAAAGCAATAAAGTTGATAGAGTATAAAACAACCGGATCGTTAATTCCTCATCTGATAGAGACGTATCTCGCGCTGGGCATCGATATTGTTATTGTTCAACTGCAGGGCCTTTCTGAATGCCTCTATAGCCCTTTTTGACCCTTCTTTTTTTAGTACCCACCCGAGGATTAGATAAAGAACATCGGAATTCGGAAACTTGTTTACCCCATCATGGATAGCGGATTTTATCTCTACACTGCTCCTTTTGCCGGAACTTTGCCAGACAAGGAAAAAGGTCTTTATATAAGACTCTGTAAAGAGCTTTTCATCAGGCTTCATTTTTAGGCATATTTTGAAATAATCCAAAGCCTTTTTATAATCCTTTACCTTCAGACATTCGGTTGCTTGGCTGTAGATAATCTCTGCCTGCAAATCATCATCAAGACCCTTTGGCTCTTCAGGCGGATTGCCCGCTCTTATCTTGGTAATGTTTGTATATGCCTTTTGTATGACCGTGAATATCTCGTTTGCTATACGTTTGACCTCAGGATCGTCTGCATAGGAATATGTGTCGGGGTGATGATTCTTGACAACCTTTATGTATGCCCTTTTCAGACCGCCGTCGGATATGGACGGATCGATATTTAGTATCTCGTACGGGTTCTGGCCCCTGATCTCTTTGAGATGCTGTCTTAGTTTTTCTATCAAGGCCTTGTGCTTGCTTTCTTCGAATGTGATCGCGCCGGTACAGTATAGGCCCAAGAGGGCGCGGGGAGGGTCCTGACCTAACAGAAGGAGTTCGGATACCTTGTATTCATTGACATTGTCGGTCTGTACACCCATGTCTTTGGGCATATCGTCTACGAGCTTTTTAGGCATTGCATCAGCGTAGGGGGAAAGTGCGGTGATGATAGATGAAAATGGGGTGCTCTCCATAATGCCTGTTCGTATCAGCCTTGAAAAATCCTTTTTGGTTATTTCTGCAGGTTTTGTGATAACCTTTTTTTCAACCTTTTGAACAACCCCTTCTTCCCATGAAAAGATATCCAGAAACCGTAATTCTATCTGCCTTCTCAATGCCTTTTTGATATCTTTTGAATTTAGAAGGTCCATGTCGAGTAGTGCTACACCTTGTTTGGTCCTTTCATTGCGTGCCCTGTCCAGTGAGAGCTCGTTCTGTTCCTCGGATATCATCTCCATTTGCACCATAATATTACCAAGGAGTTCATCGGGATTGTTGGATTGAATAGTGCAAAGCAGACCCTTTTTAAAGATCAGACCTTTTTTGCATTTGTCATTGGAAACGAAGATGATACCGGTAAACTTTGTATCAATGACATCCTTAATCAAAAGCGGAAATGTTAAGTCATCAAGTTTAAATGTGTTTTCCATAGTTATATCTTACCTACATATATAATTTTGCAACAATATTATCGGAATGTTGCAATAAAATAATAAGTACATTTTTCTTCTTCAAGATAGTTAATATATCAAAATCTATTTTATGGCAAGAAGATGAAACGAACTAGTTATTAATACTTGACAAGAGCACTCAGGCATCATAAAAACGACAGAAATTGTTCCCCGATAGCTCAATCGGCAGAGCGGGTGGCTGTTAACCACTAGGTTGTAGGTTCAAGTCCTACTCGGGGAGCCAGCTTCAACCATTTGATATAATAATGTAGATTATGGCGTATCTGATACTGTAACAAAACTTATCTCAAATCTATTTTGCGTCAGATATCAATTGCTACTGTATACACCAAGCGTGCTATGGTACTGTTTTTTCCGAAAACATTATTGTCGGCAAGATTGACCTTGCGCTATTCGCGAATAGCGAATATACTGATATTATGATACTGAAACCGCAAGATATATTCATTGTTCTGAAACTCATTGTGCTGGACAAGGATCCGTGGACGTATGTATCGCTGGCCGGGGACCTGAGCATGAGCACATCCGAAGTTCATGCGGGAATCAAACGTGCCATTGCCGCCCATCTCATGGACCCACAAGGGAAGCATCCCCTAAAGAATTCTGTCGAGGAGTTCTTGATTCATGGGGTCAAGTATGCCTTTCCTCCGGATCATGGCGGGTTGACCAGGGGTATACCTACCGGCTATGCCGCGCCACCCCTCAAGAGAATGATTTCGCAATCGGCTGAGCCCCCTCCCGTGTGGTCTGATCCGGAAGGTGACACCCGCGGCCAGGCATTCTCACCCCTGTACAGTTCAGTGCCCCAGGCCGCGAAGAAGGATAATCGACTCTATGAGCTACTGGCTCTTGTAGATACGCTGCGTGAAGGCAGGGCCCGAGAACGTGAGCTTGCAATAAAGGAACTCAAGGTTAGATTGGGATCACAATGATCAACCCGAGCGATCTCAATACCAGAATGATAATCTCAGTGGCACAACGTCTTGGCGACCTCAGGAACAAGGTTGTCTTCGTCGGCGGGTGCGCCGCGGGACTGCTTGTCACAGACCCGGCAATGCCCGGCATTCGGTCAACTCTGGATGTGGATGTCATTGTTGAGGTGTATTCCAGGCTGGAATACTACAAGCTTGAAGAACAGCTCCGCCGTAAAGGCTTTACTCAGGATATCACTGAAGGTGCCCCGGTGTGCCGATGGCTGGTTGATACGATAAAGGTCGATTTTATGCCCACCCAAGGCGATATTCTCGGATTCACGAACCTTTGGTATCTGCCCGCCATCAGGCATGCTGTCCGGGTTGAGATCCAGCAAGGAACAACGATCCTGCTCGTTGCCGCGCCGTATTTCCTGGCTACCAAGATCGAGGCCTTTAAGGGCAGGGGGCGCGAGGATTACATGGCCAGCCATGACATGGAAGACATCATCACCGTTTTGGATGGCCGCCAAGAAATAATTGCTGAGATCAGGAACTCGCCAGAAGATCTCTGGCGGTTTCTATCCGAGAGTTTTCGGATGTTTCTTGCACAGCAAAGCTTTCTGGACGCATTGCCGGGGCACCTGCCGCCTGATCGGGCAAGCCAGGCAAGACTGCCACGGCTTATAAAGCTACTCGAGGGAATAGCAGGTATTTAGCGCGTAGGATGGGTGGAGCCTTAGCGTAACCCATCGATTTAAAACAAGGCATTAATCTTATGACAAACTATCGAAGGAATTATATTGCAGGGGGCACGTACTTTTTTACGGTTGCCATAGCAGAGCGGAAAAGCTCGTTTTTGAAAAGCTAAAACTGTATACCGGTACATTTGTTGGCACTTGTCAATATATGCCACACTATGTAACATTATTGATTGCTGGAAATCGTATCAGAAATATCGTTCAAGAGTTGATCAATGTCGATGCCGTATTTTTTGGTCATGGACTCAATGGTCTCGAACAGGCAGTTGCAGCAGATGCATTCCCCTGCCTGTGAATCATAACGTCTGAACACCTCAACTGTATCATTGTATTGAGAAACCACATCGAGGATGGGCATATTCTTTGTGATATCCGATTTAGGCATTTGTTTTTACCCTTGATGTATGCTTTACGAATATTTCGCCAAGCGCAGCAGGTATGTGGTTTATTATCTCGGATACGCTCGTTGCAGGAGATGGATTTGCATGCAGGCCGGCGAGCCTGTTGGCCTTTACCGCTATCTCGGCTGCCTCTGTTATCTTATATCCAGCAGATATCAAGACGCTTACTATGCCTGTAATGGTGTCCCCGGTCCCTCCTATGGCCTCAAGTGCCTCCACTGAAGGGTCAGCAATTGTTGAGATTATACTTCCATCCCTGACCACATAGTCCCGAGAGCCTTTGACCAGGATATGCCGGGCCGCGTTGTTGTGGGCATAAGCCCTGTCGATAAGATCGGTTGCCTTATTTTGATCGTGTAGGATAAAGCCTCTTGTATAAAAGGGATGGGGGGATGATTCATCCGCCAGGAAGGCGAGTTCTCCCAGATCAGGGGTAAACAGGTCATAGCTTCGAGCCGATCCGCTCATCTTTGCCGCGTACATGAAACCTGCGTCCGCGATAAGGACAGGTCTTTTGGGCAGGGATTTGATGGTGCTAAGGACCCTGTCATGCCAGTGAGCTATGGGTTGTAGATAGTGAAAGGTAATAGTGCCAGGGGAAAACTCTTCTATATGCTCTGTAAGGTATTTATAGAGATTTCTGCTTCCCTTTCCATGGCCGATATCACCGACCAGGAATCCGTGTGGAGGGGCCGCTCCGATCGTTTCAGCCGTTGTTACTGCAGCGGCCATGAGGGCCGATGTTCCACGGTTAACCTTTATTTCTTTAGCATTGATTTTCAGCAGATCCCCATCAAGTCGCAGTAGACCATTGACAATAGGAAAATCCTTGACCGGTACTGTTCCGATTATCGCGAGCATCTTCGATATATCTCCTCATATGAAAGCTGTAGTGCGTACGCGCACAGGGTATGGCCGATATCTTTGGGCCTGGGACAGGAGTGGAGCTCCCTGCCGGTCATCTCATGGGCGAGATATGGTACGTCAGGACAGCCACCGCCAGATATATTCACTACCACCAGTGTTTTCTTATCAACCGTGATCTTCATGTTTGCCGCCCTTACCATGAGATAGTCGCCAAAATCCTTTATATTAAACAGATCCACAGGTTTGAGCAGAGGTGAGCATACAGGCACCACATTGATAGGTGAGACCCCTGCCTCGTCAAGCGTCCTCAGGATATCAAGCTCTTCAATGATGGGAAACTCTATCACAAGATCGCATCCTGTGCGTATCTCAGGAGGAGGCCCCATTACCCGTACCTTGCAGCCATGTTTTTTGAGGATCTTTTCTGCCTGTATAACCTCGCTCGTGCTGTCGAATACAAGGATGCCGGAGTCGGCATCCTTTGATCCTGGATTCTTTTTCCCGCGTGGTTTAAAAAACGATGATATCTTCATGATCAGTCTTTTGATATCGTAATCCTGTAACCAGAGCCGTCAGGGGATATGTCCTTTATGCTCCACCCTTTGCTTGAAGCGGCGCGGGATACGTTTTCCCTTGACGTGTCCGTATCCACAAGTACCTCGAATTCTCCTGTACCCTTTTCTTTGATCTTGTTCATGGTCAATATGACCGGCTGCGGGCAGCTCAGTCCTCTTGCATCCACTGTTTCTGTCATGGTTATCTCCTTAAACGATCCTTTTTCTCATGGTAAACCCTATGATAAGGCAGACTGCAAAACCTGTTACAAGCGAGGCGATCCCGTGCGGCCCCAATCCGTTGGGTGAGCTGGCAAGGCCGAAATTGTGGGCCAATGCAGCCCCAACTATCATGCCGATGACAAATATCGCCGCATCCCCGTCACCTTCTCCTGCCAGGAAGAGCTGTCTTCCGGGACATCCGCCTGCAAGTGCAAAGGCAAGGCCTGCCAGTGCCATCCCGGCAAAATTCCAGATGTGCAAAGTGTGGGCCACGGGCTGACCTTCAAATCCCGCATGAAACTGTCCCAGGACGAGATTTGTGATGAACGCTACCGCGAGAAGGGTGATAAAACCACCGAACAGATGTGTCTGTCCGAACAGGACAAGATCGCGGATTGCGCCCATGGTGCAGAATCTGCTCTGCTGGGCCAATATCCCGACAACAAGGCCTATAACGAGCGATACTGCAAGCGGGGCATGCATTGAACCCGGCCCTTTGATGCTGTAGAAGAGCACACCGCTTACTGTTTGACCTTTAACCTCTGGATATATCAGGGCAAGTGCAAGTAGGCCTGCCATGACAACAGGCATGATAAGACCTGCTGTAGGATAGGTCTTTTCAGCCCTGCCCAGATTGTATCCGCCTTTTAAGAACAATGTCCCGGTCCATATACCAAAGGCAAGGCCGGCAAGACCCAGGACAGCGTTCAGGTCTCCACCCGCGAGCCTCAGGACCGCCCTCCAAGGGCAGCCCAGGAAGACGAGTGCCCCTATCATGGCAAATACACCGAGGATGAACCTGACGATGGGGGCCGAGCCCGCCCTTGGTCTGAATTCTTTGAAAATGATTGCGGCTGCAAGAGCCCCGAGTACAAAGCCTATTATCTCCGGTCTCATGTACTGGACTACCGCGGCCCGGTGTATACCAAGGGCCCCTGCAATGTCTCGCTCGAAGCAGGCCACGCATATACCCATGTTCCCGGGGTTGCCGAGTTTCTGAAGCAGCGGCGCAAGGAACCCGATAATGGCGCCGACCGCTATAATGCCCCATCTTGTTGCCAACAGATTATTTATTCTCATTGTATACACCCCCATAATATCCCAATCATTAATTGCATGCAGCCTTGTTCTGAAAGAATACCCATTGCCATAATGGTATTTCTTTTAATAGATTTTTAAGGGTCTACGCAAATAACATAAATGAATGAACAAAAGGGTATTATTCCATAAATATATTACAAAGACGATACATATAAAAATGCACCACGTATAACGTCCATTTGACGGCATGCATCACTTGTCTGATTTATAGTTTAATCTCTTCGGGTTAATTCCTCGAAGCTTGCCTCGCTGTTTTTCTCGTGAGATAAGAAAGGGTAATGAGTGAATATATACACAAGAGGAATAATGTATCAGTGGTTTTGTATCATTTGGTCTGTCCAGCCAAATACAGGCGAGTAGTATTCACAGATGGAGTTGACAAAGAACTGAGAGAGATTTGTATGGAGATAGCCAAGAGATACGAGATAAGATTTCTCGATATAGGCGTTGACGATGATCACGTACACTTTTTGATACAATCAGTCCCGACCTATAGTCCGACACGAATAGTACAAACGATAAAGAGCATAACAGCGCGAGAGATATTTAGGAAAGTACCATCGGTAAAGAAGCAATTATGGGGCGGAAAATTTTGGACCAAGGGGTAGTTCATTAAAAGAATGAAACGGTTAGTGATCAATATGGATCTCTGTACGGCCGATCCCCTAATCGGTCGCTAGCATCACGTTTGATGCCTTGACAACCGCGCTGATATCTTTACCCGTAGTGATATTCATCCTCTCTGCGGAATCTTTTGTGATGATGGCGACTATCTCCGCACCTCCTGGAAGCTCCACGATAACCTCTGTGTTGACCATGCCCGGTGTAACCTTTTTCACTGTTCCCTTTAACACGTTTCTTGCACTGATATTCATTATACTACCTCCTCTTGATATTATTAATCCGCGTTGGTAGAAATGGAAGACCGGAAATGAAAAAAAGTGTTTTATGTTATTTGCGATTGTATGTATATCATTATAAAAAAAGTAAGCTCTAGCGCATGTGCAACTGGGACTGATGTATACGCTGGTGTCCCAGAAAGCGCTTTTATCATAGATTCTTAAGAGGTGTTAAAGATATAAAGGGGTTGCATCCGATAATATATGAATGATTCTTCAATAATTAACCAAGGGGGATATACATGGATAAAAAGAAACGCATGGGTGAAGTTCTCGTAGAGCTCGGTCTTATAGATGAATACAGGCTGAGACATGCGTTGGAGGTGGGAAAAAAGAAGAAGTCAAAACTTGGAGAAACACTCATCCGTTTAGGATATATAGGTGAAGATCAAGTACTTGCCATTCTAAAGTCACTTACTGGTGTTCCTGTTCTTAACATGACTGAAGATTACATTAAGAAGGATGTACAGCTCATGCTTCCCCTGGAAAGGATGAGGGAGATGAACGTCGTCCCTCTCGAGATAAAGAATAGTGTTGCCGTGGTTGCGTTTGCTGACCCGCTTAACTATGTCATTGTAGAGAATGTAAAATTTTTAATCAATAATGATGTAACAGCTGTGATGGCTTCACAGCTGCAGATAGAAGACATACTGGATCATCTGGAGAGAGAGGGCTTGGGTAAGAAGATGTTAAAGCTCTCCGATGTAAGACGGAGCATCTCCAATATGACCATAAATGACATGAGTGTTGCTAATATCTTAAGGCTCCTTGATGAACCCGATTGTACGGATTTGCATATTGCGATAGGCATTGCACCTGCTGTACGGACAAGGGGTGTATTCAAACGTTGCAATATGCCCATTATAGCAAAGGATATCATGGATAAGATCATAGCAGAGATCGTATCTATGGAGCAGTTGGAGGAGCTTAAGATAAAGAAAGAGATAGAGTACACCTATGTAAGACCGGGACTCGGCAGGTACCGGATAAATATATATCATCAGAAGGGGGGGGAACTGACGATCTCCGCAAAGAAATTAGTGGAGGATGTGCCGTCTCTATCCACCCTTGGTATCCCTGAAAAACTTATATCCCTGCTGGAAAAGAAGGGCCTGCTTCTTATAAGCTCTGCTCGCGGCCAGGGAAAGGATACAACTATTGCAGCACTGGTAGACTATATCAATTCATCGTCGAGCTGTAATATTATAACGTTTGAAGACCCGATCGAATATATCCACCACCACAAGATGTCCAATGTCAACCAGAGAGAGCTTGGCAGGGATACATCCAAGGATTATTCCGAGGTCTTTGACCATGTTATGAAGCACGATGCCGATGTCCTTGTTATATCAAATGTCAGGGATAAAAGTATGATAGAAACGGCTATTCAAGCCGCCCAAAAGGGAATACTGGTAATAATCGGGGTGAATTCGGTCGATGTATTGAGTGCCATAGAGCAGGTTATATCGACCGTATCGGACGAATACATGAAGGCGCTTTTCTCGCGTTCACTTATAGCGGCATTTTCTCAAAGACTCGTCTGGTCAAAAAAGATCAAAAAGAGGATCATGATGTGGGAGTATATCCTTCCCACTGCGCGCATACAGAAGTTTATCCGTGATGACAAGGTGTACTATATAAAAGGTCAGGCCCCTTCATTGAGAGACGAGTATTTCCCCATTGAGGACAGCTTTGCGCAGGCTGTAAAGGATGGAAGGCTTGATCAGGAAAGCATCCAAGCCGAATCATGGATCAATCAGGATCTTATAAAGGCGTATTTGGAGCGTTAATATCCATCCATATTGATGCAAAAATAACAGTTGTAAAGAGATAAATTTATGCTTGCATAGCACACCCCAATAGTGTATGAAATGAATCGTGATTCAGAATAATGCTCTGAATTCATAAATAAAAACCTCTAAGGAGTGTGCGATGAGCAGATTAAAGACCTTTGTTTTTGTTGCTTTAATGTTGTTTGCTGTATCCAGTATTGCATTCGCTCAGGATGTAGCCCCTGCTGGTTATGTTGATTGGGCCAAGGTAATTTTTGTAGCAGCCTCTTTGATAGCTGCTGGGCTTTGTATGGGACTAGGCGCGATAGGAGCTGGAGCCGGTATGGGTAATGCTACCTCGGGTGCCACAGAGGCAGTTGGACGTAATCCAAATGCTCAGGGGAAAATAATGCTCACGCTTATGGTAGGTCTTGCAATGACTGAATCCATTGCAATCTATGCCCTCGTTGTTACCCTTATTATCCTTTATGCTAATCCATTTAAGGCGATAATCCTCGGGTAGTAATAGATGTGTTACCGGGTTCCAAAGAAGAACAGGATTTTGTTGGAAAAGAGTTTGTGTTTTAATGGTAATTCTTGGAATCATTAGGTATTCATTTATAGGGTGAACTGTGAGGTAAATGTGTTATATGAAATTGTTATAGGTATAACACAGACAGGAGATTGATATGGATCAGGGAGAAAAGACTAGTTTAAGTTTTTTTAGCATTGCCGTAAGCTTTTTTATCCTCATAGTGCTTCCCCTCACTATAACCGGCGTGATTATCAGTAAAGGGGTTGTTAAGGTGGGGGAAGAGGCAACTCAGGCAAATTTGCGTGTCCTTAATGACAGCCAGAAACTGTCCATTGAGGGGCGAGCCCAGAATATGGCTGATGCAGTTGCTCAATTTCTTACCGACATGGAAAAAGACATACGCATAGCAACTATATTGCCCAGGGATGAGAATTCTTATGCAACCTTTTTGAGATCAAACACCAGGGGAGTGAACAAGGCTTCCAAGGTAGGTATTATCAAGATACCCAAGCCGATTTTCAGAGAGATCGCATTTCTTGACAAGAATGGAAATGAGACACTGAAGGTAACTTCCGATGGTGTCGCATCAAAAGATATTCTGAAGGATATGTCCAAGCCGGAAAACGGTGAATACGGTTATGAGGATTATTTTATCAAGGCAAAGTCATTGGCACCCGGTGAATATTATATGGGTCCGGTTGTAGGGAAACACGTGGAAAGACAGGAGTACGAAGCAGGTGAGAGATTTGACGGTATAGTGCGTATGTCAGCTCCGGTATTCGATTCAACTGGTTTTGCAGGTGTCGTGGAGCTTGCCTTGAATTATGTACACATCATGGAATTCACCGATCATATAATACCTACAGAGGTTGGCCTTTTTTATGTGGATGTGAAGGCTAAGGATATAAACTATGCATACATGGTTGACCGTAATGGTTATGTGATTTCGCACCCCTCTGACTATCTATTGGGCGGCCTGGATGAAAACAACGATCCGATACCGGTTATGGATGAAACTAATTACGATAAATTGATAAAGACCGGTACCGGTATAATGAATGTTATGAAGATGGGTTTCCTTGATGAGAATCTGCCAAGGATGCATACTATTTCGTCCAAGGGTGAATCAGGTTCCTATACTTATACACTTGATGACAAAAGGATTTTTGTTGTGTATGCGCATATCCCCTACTATGGATCGCGTTTCAGCAAGCCGGAAGGTTATGGATGGATCGGGATGATGGTGGATATCGACAAGTACAACCATCTGAGCCAGGAAAAGGTAAGCGAGATAAAGAAGAAGGTTGAGCGTTGGCAGAAATCAAGCATTATAGTGGTATTTGTATCTCTGATACTGCTCTTTATAATAGCCTTGATCTTGGCGAGAGGGCTATACAGGTCAATACAGAACACCAGGCATAATGAAAATATGATGCCTTTGGAAGATGACGATGATTAGGTCAAACTGAGGCCTCTTACATAAATATAAAAAAGGTGCCGTTTGTTTTAAAAACGGCACCTTTTTTATATTTTTATGCGTGCAATAATCAATAAAAAATGATACGTGTATAATGAGCGCTCATTCATTAGTTATAATAAAAGCCTATTAAATCAAAAAGATAAAAGTCCTCAGATGTGATAATTGTTAAAGAAGGCCTTGACAACTACACTTGTTTTTGGATATTGACATAAGTCCTAGACTACAGGAGGCCACTAACATGTATTATGTTTTACTAATAGTTAGCGCCGCGTTGGTGAACAATTTCGTTCTTTCGAGATTTTTGGGGATATGTCCCTTTATGGGGGTTTCCAAGAATATTGATACTGCCGTGGGCATGAGTATGGCGGTAATCTTTGTCATGACGCTCGCAACTTTCGTGACATGGTTGATAAACGGATATCTTCTGGATCCGTTAGGGCTGCAATACCTGCAGACGATTGCATTCATATTGGTTATAGCCTCTCTTGTTCAGCTTGTAGAGATGATTATCCAGCGGGTCAGTCCGCCCCTTTACCAGGCTTTGGGTATTTTTCTGCCTCTTATAACGACAAATTGCGCGGTACTTGGGGTTGCACTGCTGAACATACAGCTGAAATACTCTCTCCTAGATGCGTGCATATTCGCCATAGGGGCGGCTTTGGGCTTTGGCCTTGCCCTGGTTATATTCGCAGGTATGAGGGAAGATTTTGAGCTGAACAATATTCCCGTTGCGTTCAAGGGAACCCCGATTGCACTTATAACTGCGGGCATACTGTCTCTGGCGTTTATGGGATTTTCAGGATTGGTGAAATAATCATGATGAGTTCTATATTATTGATCGGTGGAATAGGGTGCGTTGCTGCACTTATTCTGGGAATCTCGTCGGTTACCTTTGCCGTTAAGATGGACCCTAGGGAAAAGGCTGTACTTGATCAGTTGCCCGGGGCTAATTGCGGTGCATGCGGCATGGCCGGATGTGCAGCATTCGCCCACGAACTGACTGTTAATGATCAGGCCGAGATGACCTGCCCGGCGGTAAATGAAGAAGCTCTGGCCGTGATATCGGAGGTGCTTGGCCGTTCATTGGGGGGCGGGACTTCGGTGGTAGCATGTGTATGCTGCAAGGGATCTCCTGCTGAGACCGTGGATCGCTATAATTATATAGGTCCCAAGGATTGCAGATCTGCTCAGATAATAGCAGGCGGGGCAAAGGGCTGCGGCTTTGGATGCCTCGGTTTGGGCACATGCGTTGATGTATGCCCGTTTAGTGCCATGTATATGGGCGAGGATGGCCTGCCGCATGTGATCATAGAAAGATGTACAGGTTGCGGAAAATGCGTAGAGGTTTGTCCTCGCGGTATTATAAAGCTGATAGATAAAACCGGCAATTACAGTGTGGGGTGCATCTCAAAAGATACAGCGAAGGTTATGAAGCAACTGTGCAAGGTCGGGTGCATAAAATGCGGACTGTGTGTGGACATTTGCCCATTTGAAGCAATAACGGTGTCAAAGGACAATGCAGCACTTATTGACCAGAATCGTTGTCGTTCATGCGGACTTTGTGTCGGTGTATGCCCGACAGGGGTTATAACCCCGATGCGAAAACCGGAGAAGGTCAGTATAATAGCTGAAAGATGCAAAGGGTGTGCGATATGCGAACAGATATGCCCGGTGAACGCGATATCCGGAGAGATAAAAAAACCTTTTGTGGTTGATGACAGCAGGTGTATCGGGTGCGGAATGTGTATAGAAAAGTGCCCGACAGATGCCATAGAAAGGATTCGCTCATGAAGACGTTTAAAGGCGGGATCCATCCTAATGACAAAAAGGAACTGGTAGAGGACAATCCGATTGCCGCGTTGCCGCTTAGCGATCATTATTATGTACTGACCCAGCAGCACATCGGTGCTCCGGCAAAACCCATAGTAAAGCCGGGTGATGAGGTGAAGAAGGCTCAGGCAATAACGGAACCCTTGGGATTTGTGTCTGCTGCGTCGCACTCACCGACATCAGGAAGGGTAAAAGAGATAATACAAAGGGTGCATCCGGTAACAGGTCTTCTTGCCCCATGTATAGTGATCGAGTCTGACGGAAAGGATGAATATATGCCGGGGCTGCCTCTTGAAAGGGATCCTTTTTCACTTCAAAAGGATGAACTGATAGGCATTATAAAGTCTTCGGGTATAGTTGGGATGGGAGGGGCTACCTTTCCTACGCATGTGAAACTCTCACCTCCCAAGGATAAAAAGATAGACACCTTTATAGTAAACGGTGCGGAATGCGAGCCTTACCTTGCTTCAGATTACAGGCTCATGCTTGAGGAACCGCAAAGGATAATAGACGGCGCCAGGATTGTGATGAGGATTCTGGGTGTTGATAAGGCGATAATAGGCATAGAGGACAATAAGCCTGATGCGATCAAAAAGATGAAGGAAATCGCACCGCCAGAGGTACAGGTAGAGGTCCTTAAGGTGAAGTATCCGCAGGGTGCTGAAAAGCAGCTCATAAATGCGCTTACCGGCAGGGATGTACCGTCGGGTGGACTGCCGATGGATGTCGGTGCCGTAGTCCAGAATACAGGGACTTGTGCCGCGATCTGGGATGCATGCGCAAACGGTATACCCCTGATCGAACGTATAACATCTATAACGGGCCGGGGTATCAAGCATCCAAAAAACCTGAGGCTAAGGGTGGGTACACCTGTAAAGGATGTGTTTGAATTCTGCGGAGGGGTAGTTGATGCCGCAAAGATCATATTCGGCGGGCCCATGATGGGTATAGCCCAGTTTACAGATGAAATACCCATCATGAAAGGCACATCCGGGATTCTGTTGCTTACCGAAGATGATACAAACCTGAGTACATATTCTGCATGCATATCTTGCGGCAGGTGTGTTGAGGCTTGTCCCATGGGCCTTATCCCGTCGGATCTGAGTAAGCAGGGAGAAAAGGGGATGTGGGAAAAGGCGGTAGGAACGAATCTTCTGGACTGTGTGGAATGCGGCAGCTGTACCTTTGTCTGCCCGGCAAACAGGCCCATAGTACATTTTGTAAAATTCTTGAAATCATTACAAAGAGCGGCTTCTGCAAAGGCTAAAGGGGCATGACATGAAAGATATCTTTATTTCCAGCTCTCCACACATACATACACCCGAGGATATATCATGGATTATGCGCCAGGTTATATATGCACTGGTACCCGGGGCATTGATAGGTATATATTTTTTCGGCATCCCCGCCCTAATGGTAATAGCCGTTGCCGTGACTTCATGCGTTGTCATAGAGGCTATTTCGCAAAAGGCACTTGGACAAAAGATTACAATAAAGGACGGATCTGCAGCACTGACAGGGCTCTTACTGGCAATGAACCTGCCTTCCGGCGCTCCCTGGTGGCTGGTAGTGCTCGGATCTCTCATAGCAATAGTACTCGGCAAGCAGGTATACGGCGGTCTGGGTAACAATCCTTTCAATCCGGCTTTGGTTGCAAGGGTCTTCCTGCTGATCTCTTTTCCGGTCCAGATGACAACATGGCCTCAGCCTAGATCATTTTTTGCGCCTGCAGCCGATACCGTCACAGGCGCGACCCCTTTAGGGGCTCTAAAGACCGCCATATTCGAGCATAAGAGCATAACAGCAGCCCCCGATATAAATATCATGGATCCCTTTCTCGGCAATATCGGTGGGTCATTAGGAGAAATATCGGCGCTGGCATTGATATTGGGGGGTGTCTACCTGATACTGAGAAGGATAATAACCTGGCATATACCGGTAGTCTACATAGCAACCGTGGCCGCCTTTACAGGTTTGTTGTGGTTGATAAACCCCGGTATATACGCTGACCCGGCCTTTCATATGATAGCAGGCGGCCTGATGCTGGGTGCGTTCTTTATGGCGACGGACATGGTTACAACCCCTATTACGAACAAGGGTAAGGTCATATTCGCCATAGGGTGCGGTCTGATTACCGTTATAATAAGGATATGGGGCGGGTATCCGGAGGGGGTATCGTTCGCCATACTGATCATGAATGCCTTTGTGCCCCTGATAAACAGATTTACGAAACCTCAAAAATTCGGAGCCGTGTAATGAAAGAGATATTCAGACTTATTGTCGTCCTTACAGGTGTATGTGTAGTCGCCAGTATGTGCCTGTCATTCGTAAATGACGCCACAAAGGATGCTCGTGAACATCAGGACAGACTGGAACTTTTGAATGCCCTGAATATGGTACTGCCAGAGCATGATAATGAACCGGACAAGGATACTGTATCGCTAACCGGAACAGATTATTATCTGTCGAAAAAACAGGGTGTGATAAACGGTGTGGCATTCAAGTGTTCAACGGATAAAGGCTACAGCGGACTGATAGAGATCATTGTGGGTGTCGATACCGGCGGTTCCATAATCGCGATAGGGATACTTTCACAAAAGGAGACACCCGGATTGGGCTCTAAGATAGACGAAGACTGGTTCAAGGATCAGTACAAGTCAAAGAATCTCGATAATGCCAAATGGAAAGTGAAAAAGGACGGCGGAGAGTTTGACCAGATATCCGGCGCAACCATATCGCCCAGGGCAGTAACATTAGCCGTAAAGGAAGGGCTTGAGGAATATAAAGAAAATATGACAACCATACTTGGAGGCTCAGATGTCGTTCAGTAAGGAAATGCTTAAGGGGATCTGGAAAGAGAACCCGGTATTTGTCCTCGTCCTTGGTATGTGTCCTGTACTTGCAGTAACTACAAGTGCGGGAAACGGTCTGGGAATGGGGCTGGCAGCAACCTTTGTGCTATTGTGCTCTAATCTGGTTGTATCGATAATAAAGCCCATCGTGCCGGATCGTGTGAGGATACCCGTATATATAGTGGTAATCGCATCTTTTGTAACCATAGTAGACCTTGCCATGAGCGGGTATTTCAGGAGCCTGCATCATTCATTGGGGCTGTTCATACCCTTGATCGTCGTCAACTGTATCATATTAGGCAGGGCAGAGGCCTTTGCCTCAAAGAATTCTATAATGCTGTCTATAGCAGACGGGATAGGTATGGGTGCCGGGTTTACATTGTCTCTGGTGATTCTCGGCGGTATAAGGGAACTATTCGGGAATGGAACAGTATTCGGATTTAATATATTCGGGAGCGGCTTCGAGCCTGTTCTCGTCATGATACTTCCGCCGGGTGCGTTCCTGACATTGGGGTTGATAACAGGATTTATTAATGCTTTTTCAACTAAAAGAAATGATTGAGGATAAAAGAAAGGAATACTTGACTTATCAAGAATATATCGCACCCGTGATCACGGGTATAGTGGTAGAAAAGGGAGGAAATGATGGCAGGATTGACTAGTGCGCTAAAGACAATCGAGAAGGATAGAAGTTCTCTCATAAAGGCATTGCAGACAGCGCAGGATCACGAAGGTTATGTCTCCGATGAAGCGATAAAAGAGATTTCCGGCTATTTCGATGTGCCGACTGTTGATGTGGAGGGGATTGTCAGTTTCTATGCCCAGTTCAAAAGGGTGAAACCCGGTAAGTATGTTATATCTCTGTGTGACGGTACGGCTTGTCACATCAAGGGTGGAGCCTTGGTGCTGAACTGGATATGTGATGAACTCGGTATACAGCCGGGTGAGAATACGGAAGATGATCTGTTTTCTCTAGAGGTTGTTGCATGTCTCGGCTGTTGCAGCCTTGCCCCGGTTATCAGCATCAACAGCAAGGTGTACGGCAATCTTGACAGGAAAAAGTTGATCAAGATTCTGAAGAGCTACAGGAAGATGGGAGGTGCGGCATGATCAAAAGGATCAAGATCGGAACCGGAAGTTGTGGTATAGCCGCTGGAGCCGATGAAGTACTGAAATTATTTCAGGATAATGTAAAGGACATTGATATCGTTGAGGTCGGGTGCAAAGGTCATTGTTACGCTGAGCCAATGGTAGAGGTGGAGACAGATAACGGATCGATCATTTATGAACATGTAAAGGCTGATAAGGCGGATCTGGACAATATCCTAAACCTTGGTGAGAAATCCCGATTTACTCTTCGCAAACAAAGAAGTGAGCGCGAAATGATCAGGGTAACCCGCCTGGCAGGGAAGATAAACCCGGTTTCCTTTGAGGAATATGTCGAAAACGGCGGTTACAAGGCCCTGAAAAAGGCCCTGGGTATGGATCCTGCCGATATAGTGGAAGAGGTCAAGAAGAGCGGGCTGCGCGGTCGTGGCGGTGCAGGATTCCCAACCGGCTTAAAATGGAGTTTTATGGCCGGTAAGACAGCTGAAAAGAAGATTCTGGTTTGTAATGCAGACGAGGGTGATCCGGGGGCCTTCATGGACCGTTCCCTGATGGAGTCAGTGCCGCATCAGGTTCTCGAGGGCATGCTGATTGCCGCATATGCCGTAGGGGCCACCCAGATCTTTATCTATTGCCGTGCCGAATATCCGCTGGCGATAAAGAACCTTTCGATTGCACAGAAGCAGGCTGAGGAAAACGGGCTGACAAATTTTGACGGCCGCAGTATCTCTATACGTATCAAGGAAGGCGCGGGTGCCTTTGTATGTGGAGAGGAAACAGCACTTATCCATTCCTTGGAAGGTTACCGAGGGACTCCTCGATTCCGGCCGCCTTTCCCGACTGACAGCGGTTTCAAGGGTTACCCAACCATGATAAACAATGTGGAGACATTCGGTAATATCCCAATGATCATAGCCGATGGTGCAAGTGCATATGCCTCGGTCGGTACAAAAGGCAGTACGGGCACCAAGCTGTTTGCCCTGGCCGGTGATCTTGAGTGTCCGGGTCTTGCCGAGGTCCCTATCGGGATAACCATTGCGGATATTGTTTATGGAATAGGCGGTGCAAAAGAAGGTTCGGTCAAGGCCGTTCAGATAGGCGGCCCTTCAGGCGGTTGCATACCGGCTGATCTTTTTGATACACCGATCGACTATGATTCACTGAAGTCTTTGGGCGCTATTATGGGTTCCGGTGGCCTGATTGTTATAGGTAATCGTTGTATGGTGGAGACGGCCCGTTATTTCCTGGATTTCACTGCAAGGGAGAGCTGCGGAAAGTGTACCTTCTGCCGTATCGGGACTACAAGAATGCTCGAAACCATGGAAAAGATTACCGGCGGACATGGGACCGAGGAAGATATCGACTTTTTAGAGGACATCGGCGAAAAGATCATTAAAGGATCTCTGTGTGCCCTGGGGCAGACAGCACCAAACCCGGTACTTGCCACCCTGAAGTACTTCAGGAACGAGTATGAAATGCATGTCAGGGACAAGCAATGTCCGGCCCTGGAATGTCCGGCCCTGGTCGATGTAGAGATAGATAAGGAAAATTGTATCGAGTGTAAACTCTGTATAAAGACCTGTCCGGTTAATGCCATCGATGAGGAATATATTGTAGATAACGAAAAATGTACACGCTGCAACAGCTGTATCGAGGTTTGTTCCAAAAACGCGATCAGCAGGGTGCCCAAAGGAGGTGCAAAGTGAGCCGTGTAACCTTAAAGATAGACAACCAAGAGGTAACGGCCGAGAAAGGCCAGACAGTATTGGAAGTGGCCACAGAGATGGGGATAGAGATTCCTACCCTGTGCTACAATGAAAAGATTACAAAGACGACATCGTGCATGGTTTGTCTGGTTAAAGACTTACGTGCAAACAAATATTTGCCAAGCTGCGCCACTCTGGTGTCCGAAGGTATGGAGATCGATGCAAGCAGCGACGAGATAATCGATATGCGCAGGACCTGCCTCAATCTGTTGCTTTCCGAACATAGCGGCGACTGCGAGGCCCCTTGTACCATCGCATGTCCGGCACGTACCAGGGTCGAAGAGTATGTCAGGGCAGGCAAGAAAGGCGATTTTCTAGAGGCGCTGAAGATAATAAAGGAGCGTATACCTTTGCCTATGTCAATCGGCCGGGTGTGTCCTAGATTTTGCGAGAAGGACTGCCGCAGGAATGTTATTGACCAACCCGTCGCTATCAATGAGTTTAAGCGTCTTGCTGCCGATCTGCACTATGAAGATTATATGGAAGACTGCAAGCCCTTAAACGGCAAGAAGGTCGCTATTGTGGGTGCAGGACCGGCTGGTCTGTCAGTAGCCTATTTCCTTAGAATAGAAGGCGTGTCGTCGGATATCTATGACATGATGCCCGAAGCGGGTGGTATGTTACGCTACGGCATTCCGGAGTATCGTCTGCCCAAGGGAATACTTGATAAAGAGGTCGCACATTTCAGCCGGATGGGCGGAATAGAGATCTTATGCAACAAGAAACTGGGTGATGATATCCGGCTGGATGAATTAAAGACCAAGTATGACGCAGTGGTCATAACAGTGGGAAGCTGGGCATCGACAGCGGCGCGTATCGAGGGTGAAGACCTGGCCATCGGTGGTATACAGTTCCTGCAAGATATTGCCCGCAATGGCTGGAGCGGTGATAATCCCGGCCGTACAATCGTAATAGGCGGCGGCAACACTGCCATGGACTGCCTCAGGACAAGCATCAGGTTGGGCAGCGATGATGTAAAGTGTTTATACCGACGTACGGAAAACGAGATGCCGGCCGAAAAGATAGAAATACATGAGACAAAGGAAGAAGGTGTTGAGTTCAAGCTTTTGACCCAGCCGATTGCGCTCAGGGAAGAAGACGGCAGGAAGATCCTGACCTGCATAAAGATGGAACTCGGTGAGCCCGATGCATCGGGCAGAAGACGTCCCGTGCCGATAAAAGGCAGCGATTTCGAGGTCGAGGCAGATACGGTTATCGCGGCTATCGGTCAGAGTACAGTGGCACCGGAAGGTATAGATACCAACCGTTGGGGTGATGTGGAAGTCAAGGAGTCCAACAATAACATGAAGGACAATGTCTTTGCCGCGGGTGACTGCGTCTCCGGGCCGGCAACTGTTGTTGAGGCCGTGGCGGGTGGCCGCAGGGCAGCCATGGGCATACTGGCCTTTTTTGATGGCGTGGAGTATAGCGACCCAGAGTGTATTAATGTTTCAAGAGGACATTGGAATTGTCTTAAAAAGGATGATCTGGTATTTGTCGGAAATCCCGAGACATATGATCGTCGCTCTCAGCGCCTGATACCTATCGATGAACGCAAGACCACCTTCAATGAAGTGGCCTATACCTATTCAGAGGCTGAGATCATGGAAGAGGGCGCACGTTGTTTCGAGTGCAGCTGTACTGACAAGGATGATTGTAGACTCAAGAAATACAGCGAAAAATACGGTGCCAGTCCCGATGCTATTTCCGGGAGTAAAAACAGATATGAATACGATGTAAGGCACCCGAAGCTTATCATGGATCCCAACAAGTGCATAAAGTGTGGTATTTGTGTGAAGCTTAGCAATGAAGTGATCAATTCTTCCATCTTCGGTTTTAAATTCAGGGGCTTTAATACCGTATTGGGTACAGCCTTTGGCAGTCCGATCGAGATAGATACCATGGATGATGAGTTGAGGCTCTATGTCGAGAACTGTCCCACCGGAGCGCTTGCCTGGCGGGAAAAGAAATAACGGCTGAATCTATGATGCCGTCTTGAGTTATGGACGGCATCATAGATGAGATGTCGAGAAGGTGCATATAAAATAATTCTATCATTTATAAAAGAGGAAGAAGATGACCCTTGCTGAGATCAGGAATATATTGGATGCAGAAGTGATAATAGGTGGTGACATGCTTTCTTTGGAGGTGACCGCAGGATTTGCAGCCGACCTTATGAGTGATGTCCTCGCTTTTGCAAAAGAGGGGAGCATTCTTCTTACCGGACTGACGAATCCGCTGGTAGTAAGAACCGCAGACACTCTGGACCTGCGGGCAATCGTCTTTGTGAGGGGGAAGCGACCTTCGGTCGAGGCCGTCAATATGGCAACGGAAAAGAAGATAGCTCTCCTTTCAACAAGGTTTATCCTGTTTGAATCATGCGGGAGGCTCTTTGGAGCGGGAATGAGGGGCTCTATCCAGAAGGTGGTCAAGGCATCGTAATGATGCCCTGACCACTGTAATCCCCGAATATATATATGTTTGCAAATTAAAGCTTAAGTGGTAATATATTCACGTCGATAATATTATTAAGAGGTGTATTATGGTAGGTCCTGCAGACATTTCAGTAATATTATCTCAGGCAGGAAGGATAGAGAAGGTAGGCCAGAGTCCGCTTGCACATTCTGAGGTAAGTCGTCAGATCCTTACTGAAAATGAAGCCCAGGAAAGACTTCGGAAGAGAAGAGAAGTGAACAAGCCCAAAAAAGGTGATGAGATCTCAACAAGAGAACGGATAAAGGATAATGAGCATCGTAAAAAGAAACGAAACAACAAGGGAAACGACAGCAGTACAGAAGATAAAGATCAAGAAGAAAAATATATCATAGACGTGGTGGTCTAACCTTGGAACCCACCAAAGCATTACTTATCGTACAGATAGCTGTTCAGATAATCATATTAGCAGTTGTAGCCTTTTATATATTCGTAGAAAGAAAAAAGAAGATGCCCACGAATGTCCTGGACGAGCTCAAGGATACTATCAGTAAGACACAGGATCTTTCCAGCGAATTTTCCGCACAGGTACAAAAAAGGATAGAGATAGTAAACGAATTGACGGAAAGGCTGGACTCAAAGATCAAGGAGGCGGATGCAGCTATTAGTGCACAGGTGAAGTCCTCGGTAGAGAAGAAAAAGACGAGAAAATATGCCCCTGAAGACATAGTCAAGATGTATAAGGGGGGGTTCGAGCCCATCGATATCTCTCAGATAACCGGAATACCTGTAGGAGAGATAGAACTCATGATAAAACTAAAAGACAATATCTCTGATTAAGATGCAGATTGCGCCGGGACAGTCATTAGCTGGGAGTATTATACTCAATAAGGGTATCTCATCACTGTTTGTCGGGAGAAATGTCGTTGTAACGGTCCTGTCCAAGCAGAATAACGGGCTCGTTCTTGTCTCTATGTTCGGTAAACGCCTTCAAGTGGAGACAACAATGGAACTACAGAAGGGGCAGGTCCTCAACCTGAAGGTACATTCGCTACAACCGAAGGTGGTCCTCAAACCTGCCGAAACAACCGGGGATGTTAAATCGTTCGTAAGATCCATCGAGAATATTGTAGAAGGGATCGCCGGAAGATTCACTAAAGAGAATATAAAGGCATTTTCTATAGAAGAAATTCTTAAGAATCTGATAACCTCCCATAACACGGAAAAGGCTTCGCCGCAGATCCTGCAATCATTGATAGAACAGCTTAACTATAATACTGAGGCCATAGCACATCTAATTATCCCTCTAAGCGATGATGAATCAAGGTCAAGCGCACATGTGGTTGTCGAAAAAGACCAGGATGCATACGACATTACCTTCCATATGGATACGGATAACCTCGGTGTGATAGAATGCAAGGCAAGGATGGATAATTTTATCGATGTCGAGATAAGATCATCATCCGAGGATACAGTTGATTTTCTAAGAAACCATATTAAGGAACTCTATGATGTCTTGGAACGTTTCGGCATCAAGCGGCTTGAGGTAGTAAAAAAGATGATCAGCAGCCCTTATATGGATGGAGTAGATGTGCTTGTATGAAAGACCGGGATGAAAAGGCCGTAGCCCTTCAGTATAGGCGAGGACAGGACAAAGCACCAAAGATGACGGCAAAAGGCAGGGGCTTGATAGCACAAAAGATTATAGAGATCGCCGAGAAGAATAACGTGCCTATTCAGAAAGATAAGGTTCTGCTCGATGCCCTCTACTGTCTTGATATCAACGAAGAAATCCCCGAAGAACTCTATCAGGCCGTTGCCGAGATACTTGCCTTTGTTTACCGGATGAACAAGATAAAAGGGGGTTCTTCTTGAGCCTGAAACTTACCTGAAGTGTATAACGAGGACATCCTTGTCGCGAAGGATGAATTCCTTGCCTTCGGTAAGCACAGTGCCGGCATCCCTGGCCCCGTGAATGCCTTTATGGGCGATGAAATCATTCAGCTCGATTACCTCTGCCTTGATAAAACCTGCCTGAATGTCGGAATGGATCATGCCTGCTGCTTCGAATATGCTGCCCCCCTTTTTCAGGGTCCAAGCCGTAAGTACTCCTTTTACAGGTGTATAAAAGGTTATAAGATCGAGGAGTTCATAGCATGATCTTATAAGATTATCTGTCCCGGATGTCTTAATACCTATAGATTTGAGAAATTCGGTCCGTTCCGGTTCGTCCAGTTCCGATGCCTCAAGTTCGAATTTTGTGCATACCGGTATGACTGCTTTGCCCTTTGATGAGCCCCATTTTTCTAGGGCCTTAAGTCCCGGTGATCCTAGCGATATATCATCTTCAGCGATGTTGGCCGCGATTATATATGGTTTTGCCGTCAGTATGCCCCATGATTTCATGATGGCTTGATCATACTCTATATCTGTATCTATTACACACATGCCCCTTGAAAGGGCATCATGGATAGATTCAAGTAGATCCGTCTCGGTTCTGGAGATATCCTTTTTCCCAAGGCGTGCCCCCTTCTGAACGGTATCGATACGTTTGCTGATAAGTTCCAGATCTGCCATAACGAGTTCGGTAAGGATGATCTCGATGTCACTGACCGGATTTATCTCGTTATAGACATGGCTGATGTTTGCATCCTCGAAGCATCTCACAACGTGGATAATGGCATCTACCCCCCTGATCTGGCCCAGAAACTGGTTGCCGAGACCTTCCCCCTTGTATGCCCCCTTTACAAGACCTGCAATGTCAATCAATTTCAATGTGGTAGGTGTTGTTTTGTCTGGTTGTATGATCTTTTCAAGGGCGTCTAGATTGCTGTCCGGTACTGTGACAATACCGATATGTGGGTCAATGGTACAAAATGGATAATTTTCTGCAGGCACATGTGAAGATGTTATAAGGTTGAACATAGTTGACTTCCCCGCATTGGGAAGTCCCACAATACCACAGTTGAAACCCATAGCCTTCCTTTACAGAGACTCAAAGTTGATACGTGAAAGCAGTGCGCCGAGCAGTTCTGCTATAATAGCGGAGACGAGCATATCGTCTTTATTGAAACCTCCCATTATCTTGTCAGCCAGGTTTATAATCCCTTTAATCTTGTTGCCGTGTTTTATTATGATGCACATGAATGACTTTGTAGAATACTTTTCCTTGTTTTGAACACCTATCTCTTCCTCGATATCACGGACAATAATGGATGTGTTGCGTGTAATAACGAGGTTCATGATGTTTTCTTCCTCTTGATCGACATGTATAAAGGGATCGTCCCCAATATTAAGGTGGTTATGAGCCTTGATCTCGAGCTCTCCTGATGCGGGATTTTTAAGAAATAGGGAACAGTACTTGGCACCTATCACCTTGGGCAAATGGTTTATGACCGTATCGAGGATGACGGTTATCTCTAAGGCTGTGTTAAGCTCTCTAGCAAGTTCATATAATGACTCAAGATAGGAGTTATCCATTCAAAAACCTCCGTGACATGTAGTTTTCTTCATATCGGACTAATGAAAATTAATTTAAAGGCAGCGTATCATTTTTTTTGATATAAGGCAAAGATATCCTTTCCCGATCAGAATTAGTTGCTTGATCTGTTTAGACCGTATATGTATACTTATGTGTAAGTATGAACAAGGAGACATTGTTGGAGACACTTGAGATACTCGAGAACAAGATATTTGACTTATTGGAAATGGTCGATTCGATGAAAAAGAATAACGAGGAACTGACCATTAAGCTCATAGAAAAGGAGGAAGAGGCAAGAGGGTTGAGACAGGAGATGGACAGTCTCCTGGGAGAAAAGGAGCAGGTCAAACAGAAGGTTGCACACCTGATAAAATGTGTAGAAGCGTTTTAATATCTTGCATGATACTATAACTATAAGAATCTTTGGACAGGAATATAAGGTCAAGACCGGGGGTAATGAGGAACACATACACTCATTATCTAGATATATAAATGAAAAGGTGCAAAATGTGCAGATGAAGGGTTCTGCAGTATCTACTACGGAGCTGATCGCTATGGTGATGTTGAATATGGCAGACGATGTAGCGCAGTCAAAAGAAGATCTGGAGAACTATAAAAAGGCCGTTAACGAGAAACTCTACCGGCTTATAGATAAAATAGATACTTCTATGAAGTAATACCCCTTTGGGGGAGGTGTGAAACCAGTTGTCCTTTTTAATCATAAGGACAGTTCAGGTTGCCCTGTTTGCTGCTTATATAGGCAGAACATCATTAAAATCCTCTATCTATAATAAGATGCATTGCAAGTCAGAGATAAGAAAGAGCATGCTTGCGCAAAGGAAGGCCCTTGCAGGTGAAGAGAGAAAAGAACTTGAAGGGCTAATCAGGCGTAATATACTTACCATACCCGGTTTTGAAAATATGGATACCATCGCACTGTATGTGCCTGTTCATGGTGAGGTAGACCTTCTTTTCATGTGTCGGGAAACAACCAGATCGCTGTTGTTTCCAAGGGTCGAGGGAGATATGCTTGCCTTTTACCCTGCGCGATCAAAAGATGATTTTATTAGCGGCTTTAAAGGCATTCCGGAACCGTCAGGCAAGGAACCGGTTATGATAAGAGATATAGATATGATCCTGGTCCCCGGCATAGTTTTTGATGAAAATGGTTACCGGTTAGGCTATGGAAAGGGCTATTATGACAGACTGATAAGTAGGTATCCCGATGTGCTGACCGCAGGTGTCTGTTTTGATAATTTCTTTATAGAACGATTGCCTGTTGATCCGTGGGATTCACGTGTAGATCTTGTTGTTACGCAAACCAGGGTTTTTAAGACAGAAGGCGAGGTGTAAAGATGGAAGTTGTGTATATAAGTGTTACGATAATTATCGGTATATTAGTTGGTTACAGCTTGAATGTTTATATCGGAAGAAAGGCCAAAAAGGATGCTGAGATAGTTTCGGCAAGGATGGTGGAAGAAGCAAGAAAAGAGGCATCTAATATTATTACAGATTCGCAATTGAAGGCCAAGGAGACAATCTTTTCAGCTAAAAGCCAGAGTGATCTCGAGGCCAAGGAACGTATGAAAGAGGTCTCCGCCGTTGAAAAGAGAATACATCAACGGGAGGAGATGCTTGATAACAAGCTGACAAATTTGGACAAGAAAGACCAGGAACTGAAAAAGATGGAGCAGTCTCTTGCAGACAGAGCGAGGCATGTGGATGTGGTCAAGAACGAGGTCGAGGGGCTGCGGAAGGATCAGATAGCTAAGCTTGAAGAGATAAGCCAGATGGACTCAAAACAGGCGAAAAAGATCCTCATGGAATCCATGGAGAGTGAGGCAAGGCATGAGGCTGCAAAGCTTATCAAACAGATATCGGATGAGGCCGAGGCAGAAGCGGATAGAAAGTCGAAGCGTATACTTTCGACAGCTATTCAGCGTTACTCGGCCGATGTAGTAAGTGCAAGGACAGTGTCTGTCGTAAACCTGCCGGGTGAAGAGATGAAGGGCAGGATTATTGGAAGGGAAGGCCGCAACATCAGGTCAATAGAGGCGGCTACCGGTGTTGACCTGATCATAGATGACACACCGGATGCGGTTATCGTATCGAGCTTTGATCCTATCAAGCGTGAGATTGCCAGGATGTCTCTGGAGACATTGGTTATCGACGGAAGGATACACCCTTCACGTATCGAGGAGATAGTAGAAAAGGTCACCGGTGATATAAAAGCCGGGGTATGGGAGGCGGGTCAGCAGGCAACCTTTGATGTCGGAGTCCACGGTATCAGCCCGGAACTGATAAAGCTCATCGGTAAGCTCAAATACAGGACAAGTTTTTCTCAAAACGTTTATCAGCATTCCCTTGAGGTTGCGCATCTTTGCGGCATAATCGCTGCCGAGCTGGGTGTGAACCAGAAGATCGCCAAGAGGGTAGGGCTGCTGCATGATATCGGAAAGGCCGTGGATCACGAAGTGGAAGGATCGCACGCGATTATCGGGGCGGAGATAGCAAAGCGCCACGGAGAGTCAACCAAGGTGGTTGAGGCCATTGCCTCGCATCATAACGAGGCCCCTATCAATACGGTGTTTGGTTTTCTGGTGCAGGCGGCAGATTCTCTTTCGGCAGCACGGCCCGGCGCGCGTAGGGAGATGCTTGAGAATTATATAAAAAGGCTTACGGATCTTGAAAGTATAGCCAAGTCGTTTACCGGTGTATCCAAGGCCTATGCAGTGCAGGCTGGAAGAGAGGTAAGGGTCATGGTTGATGTGGATAAGATAAGTGATGAAGAAGCGAACCTGCTGGCAAAAGATATGACAAAATCCGTAGAGGAAAAGCTTACCTATCCTGGTCAGATACGTGTTGTTGTTATAAGGGAGACGCGTGCCGTACAGTATGCAAAATAGAGAAGTAGGGGGAAGTAGAAGTGATGGAAAAAGATCTTAATGAACTCAAGCGTGGCATAGTTGATATCATCTCCGAAGAGGAATTCATTGCCAAGCTAAAGCTTGGAAGGCCTCTGAAGATAAAGGTGGGTTTTGACCCGACCGCGCCGGACATCCATCTCGGGCATACGGTGATCCTCCAGAAGATGAGACAATTCCAGGATGCGGGCCATGACGTAATATGCCTGATAGGAGATTTTACCGGTATGATCGGTGACCCTAGCGGCAGGAGCGCTACACGGCCTCCTCTTACAAGGGAGGAGATCATGATAAACGCAAAGACCTATCAGGATCAGGTCGGAAAGATCCTCGATCCTGACAGGACGATAATGGCCTTCAACTCCCAGTGGATGGACGACATGGTAGTGGCCGATTTCATAAAGCTTACC